>FWWM01013398.1_pt1 | contig 13258 bp, 7 predicted proteins | sample 2228351 | NCBI WGS metagenome assembly FWWM01 (sample SAMEA103939774, study PRJEB20133) | metagenome | reverse complement strand
GAAGGGGTCCAGCGACGAGCTGCGCGAGATCGGGGGCCAACGCCATGGTGTGGGTGGAGACCACGAAGCGCGAGACCTTCTCGCCCTGCGGCAGTTGGACGTGAGGCCCCACCTCGTCGGCAAAGCGGCGCGGCCACAGGCGCTTTAAGGCGCACAGGGCGCACAGGTGCTCCCCTTGCTTGGCGAGGCCAGGGTCGGCGTTGGCTACCCGCGACCACAAGGTGTCGCCGCGCTCCCCTCGGGGCAGCTCGAACGTGCGCCGCGGCTTGAGCTTGGAAGCCTCTTTCTCGGTGGGCTGATCGTCGCCCACCCCGCGCAGCCACTCCCGCTCGCCGCACACCGTGCAGCGGTAGCCCTCTTCCCGCACCTGGGCGAACGCCCGCGTGGCCTTGCTGGCGTCCAGCAGGCGCTGGGCGAGCTCGCTCAAGGCGGGGTAAAGCGTGCCCGGGTTGGGGCGATAGCTAAAGAAGGCAGCGTCCGCGTCGTGGTGGCCACCTTTTTCGTCCCAGAAACCGGCGAGGGTTTTCCAAAAGGAATGGCCCAGAAAGCCGGGCTCCTCCTTGGAACCGAAGAACGGCGCCATCACCTCGGCCAGCCGGGCGACGCTCTCCACGGCGGCATCCGGCCACGCGCCGCCGTCCCCTGCCAGCACTTCGCGGAAGGGAACCAGCGCCCAGTACACCTCGGGGAACCCCGCCAGTTGCCGGTCGATCTGCGCCAGGGCGTCCGCTGTGGGTTCTTCCCCGGCCTTGGCACACAACTCCTCGAGAGCGGCCTTCGCCTGCTGGCGGGCCCACTGCTGCACCCCTTCTTGCACGGCTTTGGCCAGCTCCTTGCCGCGGTTCGCCGGCACCAGCGCCACGAAGCGGTTGGGCAAGCAGGGCGAAAACAGCGGGTTGGAGTCGGTGGGGGCCCGCTTCCAGGCCGGCACCTGACCGCGGGTTTCGAGACACGAGAAATCGAGGCCCTGATCCTCGAGCCACAGGTCCACCAGCGGCACGCCCCAGAGGGAGGGGAAGAGGACGGCGTCGGGCCCCAGCTCCTCCACCACCGGTGTCATCGCCTCCCAGGCCAGGCGGGAGAGCAGGTGCGAGCCGGCCCACAGGTCCGAGGTGGAGCGGGCCTGCTCGATGAACCCCTGCACCGGCCCCAAGGACACCACCAGCAACGCCGGGTTGCGCGCCGCATCGGCGGCTAGGGCTCCTGCGAACGCGCTTGCGAGGGCGTTGTGCTCCCAGATGCTGTGGTCGCACACCCGGGAGTCGGCAGGCAGCAGGCGCCACACTTCGCCCAGCCTGGAGTCGGGAGGCAAATCGCTGGGATCGAACAACGGTCCGAAGCGCCACAGGGTAAGCACCGCCCGACGCAGCAGCTGGATCGTCGAGGACTCTTCCTTTCCAGATTCGGCGGGGATTTGTAGCGCTTCGAAAAGCGCCGTATCGGGCATCACCTCCTCAAGCTTGCGGGGCGCTTGCGTAGTCTCGGTGGGCTCCCCCGCCTCGGCGGCGGCCTTGAGGACCGCTTCCATCTCGCTGGAGCTTGCGCGCACCAGGCGCCCGGAGCTCGCCACGTAGAGGTCGGGGAGATGGTAGACATCGCCCCCCAAGGGGTGGACGAAGTACGCACCCCCCCGCGACCAGGCGAAGATCCGCGTGGTCTCGCCCCTGGCTTCCTTGGGGTGTGGCCACTGGGGACGATCCGAAGCTGCCGCCCATCGATCGGCCGCCTGCACGATCTGCAAGAGCTCGCCGGCGAGGGTTTCCCCGCCGAAACAGAGCTCCCGCAGCCTGGCGGCCGTGCCGCCCTCGTGCCCCTCCCGGGTGCGCGCCAGAATCAGCGCCTTCTCCGGCGGGTCGTGCAGCCAGGCGGCCAGTTTCGCTTGCCAGAGAAAACCGTTCGTTGCGTCCATAACGCCTCCTCAAAACTGTCCGGTTCCATCGTTCTGGAGGGCTTTGTCGGTGGGCCGAAAGGGGGTGGGCGAGTAGTGGCGGGCCAAAGACTGCGGAAAACGTGCGGCTCTGTGGTCAATATGGAGGGTGGGCCGACCCTTGTCAAGAGGCGGCCGACCCTGGCACCATCGCGCTCGGGATGGCGCCCGGGGGACCGGAGGAGGCGGCTATGCCAGCAGGGCGATCGACGCTCGTGCAAACGGTGGGAACGTCGTTGCTCACCAACCTGGGCGATGCCCGAATTCTGCGCGACTACGACGGATGGGTGGCGACCCAGCCCCCCGCCGATGGAGCGGTGCTCGGGGAGTGCAGCGAGCAGGTCGTGGCCGCGGCTCGGGCGGTCGCGGAGCAGCGTTTCGAGCGTGCGGGGGAGGCGCTCGTCGAGGTGGGCGGCCGACTGCGGGTCCTCGGCGCCGAGGTGGGGAGTCTCGAGGCGCTGCGCGCCGAAGGCGCCTACGCGACGCTGCGCGAGGTGATACTGCTCCACAGCGATACCGACGCCGGGGCTGCGGCCGCCCGAGCACTGCAGGTGCTCCTGGGCACGAGGTTTCAACTGGCTGTCGAGAGGCGGCGGGTCGCGGCGATGCGCGACGAGCGCCCGTCGCAGTTCAAGGTGGCGGGGCTTCGCAACCTGGTGCAGGAGCTCGCAAAGGTGACCCGGGCGCGGGGAGCGAGGAACGTGGTCATCGACGCCACGGGCGGCTTCAAGGCGCAGATCGCAACGGCCGTGGCCTTTGGCCAGGCCTTCGGTATCCCCGTCCTCTACCTCTTCGAACGGTTCCCGGAGATCATCGAGTTTCCGCCGTTGCCTGTGACGGTGGACCTCGCCCTCGCCGACGCCCACCACGACCTGCTCGAAGCAGGCGAGGTGCGCGAGGATGCGCTCCTGGCGCGATTCGGCGCGCCCCTCGGCGAGGGCAACACGGCGTTTGCCCAGTTCGCCGTCTGTCTGGCCGGTCCCGAGGAGCAGGAGGACTCCCGGGTGTGGGCCGTGTCCCCCATGGGGCAGCTCATGCTGGAGGTGTGGCGGGCCCATCACCCCACCCGCTCCTAACCGGGACCAAACTCGATCGCGCCGAAACCCATGGTCGTCAGTTTCCCGAGGTGAAGGACGGCGGCCGTGGCGAGGACGGGCCACGAGTCGTACCATCCTTCGCCATACCGGACGTGACCCACGATGCCGCCCAGGCGCATGGCCCGCTCTTGCCGGCTCGAATAGCGGGGAAAATCGAGCCAGGCGACGCCATGGTCGAGGGTCGGCACCTGGCAAGGCGGCACACGGGGGGAAGCGAGGTCGAGGGACACTCCGTCGGCCCAGTAGAGGGCCGCGAGGCGGAGGCGACGGTGGGCAGCCGAGAGGAAGGTTTCAAAGGCAGGAGGGCCCGTGTGGGGTGTGCCGTCATGAAGGAGGCGAAAAGGCGAGCGGAAGTGGACGAGAAGTGGCCGGGAGGGGTCGGGGGCGGGCGGGGCGAAAGTGGCCAGGGTGCCTGCGCGGACGGTGGCGGGGGCCCGGAACCGGAAGGCCGGTCGACGGGGGCCAACCCCCCGCGCAGCGGCGAGCTCGAGGGCCATGACCCACCGCCATGCCTCGCTCGTCGCCGGACCGAAGAGCCGACACAGGACACGGAGGGAGGTGTCGGTCACCCGTGCGTGCAGGATCCAGGGGGCAGCACGGTACCGCGGTCCGCGGGCCGCCGGCTCGGGGTAGCGTTCCGGTTGGAAGAAGCGGACGAAGTCACAGGAGGGCCTCTCGGAGCAGTCGGCACAGGGTGTCTGCCGCTTCTGGCAGAGCATGAAACGGAGGGTGGCGCCGAGGGCGCCGCGGAGGGCGTTGGCCCACCAGATGCGGGGGTCGAGGCGCAGGGGCGTGGCCGGGACGAGTTCCGCTTCGATCTCGGTGACGGGAACATCGAGCATGATCACGTCTCACCTGCCCGGAGCGCTGCCGCTCTCGTGTGTTTTGTCTACGCCAACATGAAACGATAGCATACGCCCGGCGTTTCGTGGGTGCCTGGCTGCGTCGGGCACGCTTGGTATGGGTCGCCCCCTTGCTGGTGGTGACGTGGGGCCTTGCGGCGTCGGCCGAGGAGCCGCCTTCGCTCACGGTGGCGGCGGCCTTCGACCGGGCCCTGGGCGAGGCGACGGCGGTGCCGCAGCACCGCTGGCTCGCCGACGACACGGTGCTGCTCCTCGACAGCCGCGTTCCCAAGGAGTCGCGCACCCTCGAGGTGTTCGACCCGGCCACCGGTGCCCGCCGGCCGGCCTGCGACGCCGCTCGTGCCCTGGCGAGCCTCAAGGCGCTCCTCGGTGAGGGGGGCAAGGCGCCGGAAAGCCTCCCGTGGCCGGCGAGCCTGACGAGGGACGGCCGCCTGGCCATCTACCTCTTCGACGACGACCTGTTCGCACTGGAGCTCGCGTCTTCCGAGTTCCGGCGCCTCACCCGCAGCAGGGGGGCCGAGAAGAACCCGCAGTTGTCCCCCGACGGCACGCACCTTTCCTTCGTGCGCGACAACGACCTCTTCGTCCTCGACCTCGCGCGCGGCAAGGAGCGGCGCCTGACCCGCGACGGCTCGCCGACCGTCCTCAACGGCACGTTGTCGTGGGTGTACTGGGAGGAGGTGTTCGGCCGCCAGGACACCGCCTCCTGGTGGTCGCCCGACTCCCGGGCCATCGCCTTCCTCCAGTCCGACGAGGGGGCGGTGGGCGAGTGCGTCTTCCCCGACTTCGAGCCGGCCACGCCGCGGCTCGAGCGGCAGCGTTACGCCAAGGCCGGCGAGGCCAACCCCCGGGTCCGGTTGGGCATCGTCGAGGTGGCCTCGGGCACGGTGCGCTGGGCGAAGCTGGGTGCCCCGCCGCCCGAGTACGTCATGCGGGTCGCCTGGCAAGGCGACGGTCGCACGGTGTTCGTGCAGACGGTGGACAGGCGGCAAAAGCGCCTCGACCTCGTGGCCGTCGACCGCCGGACGGGGGAGGCGGAGCACGTCCTCCACGAGGAGAGCGAGACCTCCCTCGTCGCCGCCGACGATCTGGTGTTGGTGGAGGGGGGGCGGTTCTTCGTCATGAGCTCCGAGCGGGACGGCTTCAACCACCTCTACCTCTTCACTCGGGAAGGCGCCCTCGTGCGTTCCCTCACCCCGGGGCCGCTCATGGTGGCCGCCTCCTCCACCGACCCCACGGTGGGGGGCGGCGTGGTGGCCGTGGACCGGGCGACGGGGAGCGTGTACTTCACCGCCTCGAGCGGCATGCCCTGGGCGCCGGCCCTCTACCGCACCCGCCTTGCGGATGGCACCGTCGAGAAGGTGAGTACCGAGCCGGGTACCCATAGGGTATCGGTGAGCCCGAGCGGCCGCTTCTACCTCGACGCGTACAGCAACACCGAAACCCCGCCAGGGCTGTACCTGCACGCCATGGACGGGAGGCGCCTCGCCACCGTTGCCCCGCCGGCGACGGAGGTCGTGGCGCCCTACCGGCTGCAGACGCCGACCTTTCTCACGGTGGCCGCCGACGACCACGTGCCGTTGCCGGCGTTCCTCTGGAAACCCCGCGACTTCGATCCCGCGCGCCGCTACCCGGTCATCGTCGAAGTCTACGGCGGACCGGCGGCGCCCCAGGTTCGCAACGCCTGGCAGCGCGACGCCATGTTCACCAACGTCTTGCTGGAGGCCGGCTTCGTGGTCTTCGTCATCGACCCGCGCAGCGCCACGGGGGTGAGCAAGACCCTGGCCGACACCTCCTACGGCAAGCTCATGTCGGCGTACGAGGTGCCGGACATCGTGGCCGGTGTCCGGTGGCTCAAGTCGCAGCGGTGGGTGGACCCGGCGCGAGTGGGGGTGTGGGGGTGGAGCGGTGGCGGCACCATGACCTTGCAGCTGCTGACTCACTGCCAGGAGTTCAAGGCGGGGATCGCCGTCGCGGCGGTGACGGACTTCCGCTACTACGACACGGTGTGGACGGAAGCGCGTCTGGGACTGCCTGCGGAGAATCCGGAAGGGTACAAGGCCGGCTCGCCGGCCAACTTCGCCAGGGAGCTGCACGGTCGGCTGCTCCTCATCCACGGGACCGGCGACGACAACGTCCACCCGCAAAACGCCTGGCGCTTCGCCCGCGAGTTGCAGCTTGCCAGGATCCCCTTCGAGATGATGATCTACCCCCTGGAAAAGCACGGCATCCGGGGCGCTGCCGTCCACGTCCACGAGACCATGCTCGAGTTCTGGAAACGGGTGCTGTAGGTCGGCAGGGGCGCGGGCACCACGCGACCCCTCGGTGCCCGGGTCGCGGGCCACGGTGGGCGACACACGCCGGTGCCGACTGCGCGCTTGCGTTCGCCGTGGCGGTGGCCCCTTGACAGTTCAAACATGCGTTTCATACTTGTGTTGGGCTCGGGGGGGGTGTGCGAGGCACGGAGCGCGGCGAGCGAGAGTTGCGGAGTTCCACGCGGCAGCGCCTGCTGGACGCGGCGGAGCAGCTCTTTGCCGAGGCCGGTTTCCGGCGGGTTTCGGTGCGCGCCATCACGGCAGCCGCCGGTTGCAACCTCGCCGCTGTCAACTACCACTTTGGCGGCAAGGCCGGCCTGTACCGCGAGGTGTTCGCCCGTCGGCTGGCGAGTCTGCGCGACGAGCGCCTGCGCGCCCTGGAACGGGCCCGGGCCCGCGCTGCCGGGGACCTCGCCGCGGCCCTCACCGCCTTTGCCGAGGCGTTCCTGGCGCCGCTGTGCGCCGGGCCGGGCGGTCGGGTGGTGCTGCAGCTCATTGCCCGGGAGATGGCCGATCCCCAGCTTCCGGCGGGCTTCTTCCGCGACGAGCTGGTGATCCCCGCCAACCGGGCGCTCTCTGCAGCGGTAGCGGCGGCGGCCCCGGAGCTTTCGGCGCGCACCGTGCAGCTGTGCGTGCAGTCCTTCGTCGGGCAGCTACTGCACGTCCTCCACGCCCACCAGTTCGCCGCCGTCAAGGCGGTGCCCTCGCCGACGCCCTTTTCCATCGCGGAATTGACCGATCACATCGTCCGGTTCACCGTGGCCGCCATCGACCATCTCCGGCAGGAGCGGACGCACGAGGCGCGGCCGGTCGTGGAGAGAGAGGGGGGCGAATGAGGAGGTACTTGGTGAGCACCGTTCTCGCGGCAGGGTTGGCAACGGCCGGGTGCGCGAGCCTCGCGCCTCGCGAGCTGGTGGCGCCAGCGCGTGTGCCGGCGGGGCCCGCCGTGCCCGCTCCCCTGACGCCGCCGGAGGCGCCGCCCACGAAGCCGGCAACGTTGCCGCCGCACCTGTCGACGCCGGGAGCCACCCTGACCCTGGCGGAGGTGGTGACCATGGCCCTCGAGAACAACCCCGAGACGCGGGCCGCGTTCCACCAGGCGCGGGCGTCGGCGGCGCAGCTTCAAGCCAAACGGGCGGCCTACTACCCCTCCGTCGATCTCGCCGCCAATGTGACCCGCCAGCAGTCCTCGGCCCTCGGCGGGCGCTTCGAGTACTTGCAGACGAGCTACGGCCCGACGGTGAGTCTCGAGTACCTGCTCTTCGACCTGGGCGGTCGGGCGGCCGACGTGGAGGAGGCCCGGCTGGCCCTGGAGGCCGCCTGCTGGAGCCACAACGCCACGGTGCAACAGGTGGTCCTCGAGGTGCAGCGGGCGTTCATCGGCTACCTGACCGCCAAGGCCCAGCTGGCCGCAGCCCACGACACGGTGGCCCACGCCCGGGCGGCCCTCGACGCGGCCACGGTGCGCCGAGCAGCCGGCGTCGCGACGGTGGCCGACGTGTTGCAGGCCCAGACCGCCCTCTCCCAAGCGGTGCTGGAAGAGCAGCAACTGGCCGGCGAGGTGATGGTGGTGCGCGGCGCCCTGGCCACGGCCATGGGGCTGCCGGCCACCACCCCCTACGATGTGGGGGAGCTGGCCACCGACTTGCCGCTCGAAGGCGTGGCGGCGAGGGTGGAGGCCCTGGTGGCCGACGCCCAGGCGGCGCGCCCGGACCTGGCGGCGGCGCGCCTGGCCGCCGCCAAGGCCGCGGTCCATGTGCAGGGAGTCCGGGCCCAGGGGCTGCCGCGGGTGAGCGCCTCGGCGAGCGCCAGTCGCAGCTACTTCGATCCGAGCCTGTACACCAGCTACGGGGATTCCTGGTCGGCGCGGGTGCTCCTCACCGTGCCGCTGTTCACCGGTTTCGAGACGCGGGCCAACCTCGAACGGGCCAGGGAGGAGGCAGCGGCGGCCGCCGCCCAGGCGGCATCGGCCGAGCAGCGGGCGATCCTGGAGGTATGGCGTAGCTACTACGCGCTCCGGACGGCGGAGCAACTGGTCCGAACGAGCCGCGATCTGGTGGCGAGCGCCGAGCAGTCGGAGCAGGTGGCGCTCGGACGGTACAAGGAGGGCGTGGGGACCATCGTCGATCTCCTGGCCGCTCAAGCGGCCCTCTCCCGCGCCCGGGCCGCCGAGATCACGGCCAGATCGGGCTGGTACCTGGCTCTCGCCCAGCTCGCCCACGACGTTGGCGCCGCCTCGCCGCTGCTCGACGCGGTGGTCGTCGAGAAGAGGGGAACGCCATGAACGAGCACGTTGCCATGGATGCTGCCAACGACCACCTGCGGTGGGCCGCACGGCGCGGCTGGGCGGTTTTCGGCGCCGCGGTGCTCCTGCTCGGAAGCTGCGGCGGTCGCGAGGGGGGGGCAGGGAGGGGCGCGGCGCCGGTGCCCGTGCGGGTGGGTACGGTGGTGCGGCGCACCGTGCCCCTCGCCGTCCGGGCCATCGGCCGGGTGGAGCCCGTCGAGACGGTGACGGTGCGCTCCCGGGTCGGTGGCGAGCTCGTGAAGGTGCTCTTCCGCGAGGGCCAGGCGGTGGCGGTGGGGCAGGTCCTGTTCGAGATCGACCCGCGGCCGTACGCGGCGGCGCTATCCCAGGCCGAGGCGGTGCTGGCGCGGGACGAGGCGCTGCTTGCGAAGGCGGAGGCGGACGTGGCCCGTTACGCCGAGCTGGTCCGCAAGGAGTTTGTGACCCGAGAGCAGTACGACCAGATGGTGGCCAACGCCTCCTCGTTGCGCGCCACGGTGGCCGCCGACCGTGCCGCCGTGGAGACGGCACGTCTCAACCTCGAGTACTGCACCATCAAGGCACCGGTGCCGGGGCGGACTGGCGCCTTGAGCGCCAAGGTGGGCAACCTGGTCAAGGCCAACGACACGCTCCTCGTCACCATCAACCGGACCCGCCCCATCGAGGTGGCCTTTGCCGTGCCCGCCAAGCTCCTGCCCCAGCTCCTCGCCCGCCGCGACAGCGGCATCGGCGTGGCGGCGACCATTCCCGACGGCGTCGGCAGTGTCGAGGAGGGCACCCTCACCTTCGTCGACAACGCGGTGGATCCGGCCACGGGTACGGTGCTCTTGAAGGGCACCTTCGCCAACCCGGAAGAGCGTCTGTGGCCGGGGCAGTTCGTGGACGTCACCATGACGCTCGCCGAGGAGCCCGACCGGGTGGTCTGCCCGGCCGTCGCCGTCCAGACCGGGCAGAGCGGCAGCTACGTCTTCGTCGTCGCCGGCGACGGCACCGCCGAACTCCGTCCCGTGGTCGTGGCCCGCGCCGACGAGCGGGACGCGGTCATCGAATCGGGCCTCGCCGGCGGGGAGACGGTGGTCACCGATGGCCAGTTGCGGCTCGCTCCCGGCGCCGCCGTGACGGTCAAGGACGAGTCGAGCGGGGATCCGCGCCCATGAGCATCTCCGACCTGTTCATCCGTCGCCCGGTGATGACCACCATCCTCATGGGTGGGGTGCTGCTGTTCGGCTTCATGGCCTACCGGCAATTGCCGGTGAGCGACCTGCCCACGGTGGACTTCCCGACCATTTCCGTGTCGGCCTCGCTGCCCGGGGCCAACCCCGACACCATGGCGACCTCGGTGGCGCTTCCCCTCGAGAAGGAGTTCTCCACCATTGCCGGCGTCGACTCCATGACCTCTTCGAGCTCTCTCGGCAACACCAACATCGTCCTCCAGTTCGACCTGGACCGCGACATCGATGCCGCCGCCCAGGACGTGCAGGCCGCCATCGCCCGGGCGAGCCGCCAGCTCCCGCCGGACATGCCGGCACCCCCCACCTACCAGAAGGTGAACCCCGCCGACCAGCCGATCCTCTTCATCGCCCTCACCTCCCCCACCCTGCCGCTGTGGGAGCTCGACGAGTACGGGCAGACCATGATGGCGCAGCGGATCTCCACGGTTTCCGGCGTGGCGCAGGTGCTGGTGTACGGGTCGCAGAAGTACGCCGTGCGGATCCAGCTCGACCCGCGGGCCCTGGCCACCCGCGGCCTGGGCATCGACGAGGTGGTGCGGGCGGTGCAGACCGGCAACGTCAACCTCCCGAGCGGCGTGCTCTACGGTCCCGAGAAGGCGTACACCATCCAGGCCAGGGGGCAACTCACCCGTGCCGCCGCCTACCGGCCGCTGGTGGTCGCCTACCGGAACGGCCAGCCGGTGCGGCTGGAGGAGCTGGGGCGGGTGGTGGACTCGGTGGAAAACGACAAGACGGCGGCGTGGTTCGTGGACCAGCGGGCCGTGGTGCTGGCGGTGCAGCGGCAGCCCGGTACCAACACGGTGGAGGTGGTACGACGGGTCCGCGAGTTGCTGCCCACCTTCGAGCGACAACTGCCGGCCAGCGTCACCTTGAAGGTGCTCTTCGACCGCTCCGAGTCGATCCGCGAGTCGGTCAACGACGTGAAGCTCACCCTCCTCGTCACCCTGCTCCTCGTGGTGCTGGTGATCTTCCTCTTCCTGCGCAACCTGTCGGCCACGGCCATCCCGTCGGTGGCCATGCCCATGTCCATCGTCGGCACCTTTGCCGTCATGGCCCTCCTCGGCTACTCCCTGGACAACCTTTCCCTCATGGCGCTCACCTTGTCGGTGGGGTTCGTGGTGGACGACGCCATCGTCATGCTGGAGAACATCGTGCGCCACCTGGAAATGGGGAAGGGGCCGTTCGGCGCGGCCCTCGACGGGGCGCGGGAGATCGGCTTCACCATCGTGTCCATGACCTTGTCCCTGGCCGCCGTGTTCATCCCCGTGCTGTTCATGGGCGGCATCGTCGGCCGGCTGTTCCGCGAGTTTGCCGTGGTCATCGCCGTGGCGGTGCTCATCTCGGGTGCCGTGGCCCTGTCCCTCACCCCCATGCTGGCGAGCCGCTTCCTCGTGCCGCCGGCAAAGCGCCGGCACCGGCGCCTGTACAACCTCTTCGAGGACCTCTTCGGTCGCCTCCTGGCCGCCTACAAGGTGGGGCTCGCCTGGTCGCTCTCCCACCGCCGGACGCTCCTCCTCGGCACGGTGGGGATCACCGTCCTGACCGTGGGTCTCTTCGTGGTCGTGCCCAAGGGGTTCATCCCTTCCCAGGACATCGGCCAGATCTTCGGCCAGGTGGAGGCGGTGGAGGGGATCTCCTTCGAAGCCATGGTCGCCCACCAGCGGGAGGTGGCCGAGGTGCTGCGCCGCGACCCCAACATCGAGGCGTTCATGTCCTCGGCAGGGGGGCGGGGCGGGATGGGTGCCGCCAACACTGGCTTCTTCTTTGCGCGCCTCAAGCCCCGCCGCGAGCGGGCGCTGTCGGCCGAGGAAGTGGTGGCGGCGCTGCGGCCGAAGATGGCCCAGATCCCCGGCGTGCGGGTGTTCGCGCAAAGCCCGCCGGCCATCCAGGTGGGAGGACGGCGCACCCGCAGCGAGTACCAGCTCACCCTCACCGGTCCCGACACCGAGGAGCTGTACGCCGTCGCCCCCCAACTCGAGGCGGCGCTGCGCGACAGCCCCCTGCTCGTGGACGTGTCCACCGATCTCCTCCTCAAGAACCCCCAGGTGGACATCGAGATCCACCGGGACCAGGCCGCGGCCATGGGGGTCACCGTCCAGCAGCTCGAGGAGGCTCTGTACACCGCCTACGGCAGCCGGCAGATCTCCACCATCTTCGCGCCCAACAACCAGTACCGGGTCATCATGGAAACCCTCCCCGAGTTCCAGCGAGACGTCCAGGACCTCTCCCTCCTCTACGTCCGCGGCGCCTCCGGAACCCTGGTGCCCCTCGACTCCCTGGTCACCGTCACGGCCGGTCTCGGCCCCATGACCGTCAACCACTCGGGACAGGTACCGTCGGTGACCCTGTCCTTCAACCTGGCGCCCGGGGTGTCGCTGGGGACGGCGACGGCGGAGGTGGAACGCCTGGCGCGGGCCACGTTGCCCGCCACGGTGGCCGCTGGGTTCCAGGGCACCGCGCAAGCGTTCCGTTCCTCCATGCAAGGGCTGGGTCTCTTGCTGATCCTGGCCATCGTGGTCATCTACATGGTGCTGGGGATCCTCTACGAGAGCTTCATCCACCCCTTCACCATCCTTTCGGCCTTGCCCCTGGCCGGCGCCGGCGCGCTGGCGACGCTCCTTCTCTTCCGGCAGGACCTCAACATCTACGCGTTCGTCGGCATCATCATGCTGGTGGGGCTCGTCAAGAAGAACGGGATCATCATGATCGACTTCGCCCTCGACGCGCAGCGGCGCGAGGGGAAGACTTCGGCCGAGGCCATCTTCGAGGCGTGCGTCGTGCGCTTCCGGCCCATCATGATGACCACCATGGCCGCCTTCTTCGGCACCCTCCCCATCGCCCTCGGTCTGGGCGCCGGGGCGGAAGCCCGAAAGCCGCTGGGCCTGGCGGTGGTGGGCGGGATCGTGGTCTCCCAGTCGTTGACGCTGTTCGTGACGCCGGTGATCTACACGTACATGGAGGCCTGGCAGCGGAGGCTCGGCCATACCTTGCGTTTCCTGACCGGTCAGCAGCCTGCCGGCGAGGGGGTCGCGTGAGGGAGTCCGGCAGGGCTCGTGCCCTTTCTCGGCGGTCCGTTGGTGGCCGTGGGTGGGGGAGGTGAGGAGATGCGCGTTCCCCGACCGCTCGACGAGGTGGAGATCCGGGTGCTTGGCTGTCTGCTCGAGAAGCAGCAGACCACCCCCGACCAGTACCCCCTGACCGTCAACGCCCTCGTGGCCGCCTGCAACCAGCGCTCCAACCGCGACCCGGTCATGGACCTTGCGGAGGGTGACGTCCGCGCCGCCCTCCATCGGCTTCGCGAACACGTGCTGGTGTGGTCCACGCAAGGCGCCCGCAGCGAGCGCTTCGAGCACAACCTGGACCGGCGCTGGCAGCTCGATGCGCCGGCCAAGGCGCTGATCACCGAGCTGCTGCTGCGCGGCCCCCAGACCCTGGGCGAGCTGCGCGCTCGCAGCGAGCGGGCCTACTCGTGGACTTCCCTTGCCGAGGTGGAGGCGACGCTCGAGCGGCTGGCCGAAGGCCCCGAACCGCTTCTCCGGG
>FWWM01013394.1_pt1 | contig 13263 bp, 14 predicted proteins | sample 2228351 | NCBI WGS metagenome assembly FWWM01 (sample SAMEA103939774, study PRJEB20133) | metagenome | reverse complement strand
AGGTTAAATCCCCAATTCGCCTTGAAGGATTCTCTTTTCTCCCAGTCTCATTGGGATCCAGACGGCGAGGGAACAGAGAAGAAGGACCAGGGCGAAAGAGACACCTGTCCACAGTCAATGGATAAGAGAAAGGGGATTTCGCCTTATCCCTGCCATAAAAAGGTGGTAAACAGAACCTGCCTCAAGTACAATCACCAACCCAATAAAACCGATACAGAGGGTCATACCTCCAAGGCTGGTCACGGATTGAGTCGGGGTATCAGAGTGAAAGGCGGGATAGAGCGCCCCAAGTTCTATCCCCATGGAAATAATCCCTGGAACCATCAATTGGATGGTCAACGTTGAAAGGACCATCATTAAGGGCGTGATGTGAAGGAACAGATTCGTTATCACCACCAAGAACTCGGAAAGGAAGAGAAGGGGTGAGGGTTGACACTTACGTTCCAATCTGATTTAATGAAGTTAGAAATTCAATGGCGAAAAACGTCAAAATCTCAGCAGTCATCCCTGCCCGATATGGTTCAAGCAGATTTGAGGGGAAACCCCTTGCTCCCATTCTGGGTAAACCGATGATCCAGTACGTCTATGAAGGGGTTTGCCGATCCAGGTTGATTGATGAGGTATTCATCGCCACCGATGATCAGAGAATTGTGGAGGTCGTTAACTCATTTGGTGGGAAAGCCATCCTGACCTCTCCCAATCATCCCACTGGAACGGATAGGGTGGCAGAAGTGGCCCGAAATCTTAAGTCAGAAATCATTGTCAACGTCCAGGGAGACGAACCTTTAATTAAGGGCCGAATCATCGACCAAGCCATTCGGCCCCTTTTGAGGGACAAAGAACTTTTACTCTCTACCCTGATGACGAGAATTGAAGAGGTCAAGGACTGGCTCAATCCCAACATCGTCAAAGTGGTGGTGAACCGACAGAATGATGCCCTCTATTTCTCTCGCTCTCCCATCCCCTTGCCAAGAGACTTAAATGTAGAGAGACTTCTATCGAACCCCTCAAAGGGTAAAGAGCTTCTTCCCAAAAAGGTTTTCAAGCATATTGGGGTTTATGTTTTCCGTCGGAGATTTCTCCTAAGATTCTCTAAGATGAAACCCACCCCTTTAGAAAAACTGGAGAAGTTGGAACAACTCCGAGCCCTCGAAAATGGAGTAAGAATTAAAGTCATACCCGTCCCCTATGAACCCATCTGTGTCGATATCCCTGAGGATATTCAGAGGGTGGAAGAGATCCTTTCACTGACCTCAAATTAGAAACCGTAAAAATCAGGTAACTTATTGTTTAAATTAAATTTTTTTACATCCCCCCCTAATCTTATAAAAAAATCCCAAAATCATAATGTTTAATTGATTTTTTTAGTTTTTTAAGGTATAAATATTTATTAGTTTAAAGGGGAAAATGGACTTGAAAGGGAAAAGGGTTAACCCTCCCATTTTAATTCTCCTCTTTCTTCTTTTTATTTTCGCCTGCTCTACTCCATCTTGGTTCCCGACCAAAAAGGCCCCCCCTCATAAGGCGAAGATGAAGGAGTTATTGGATAAAGAGGTGGTTATCATTGATAGAAAAGAATATGTGAAGGTTCTTAATCCAAAATTCACTGAAACAGGAAACCAGCCGAAATATCTATACATTCCTGTTGATGAATATCTTTCAAATAGACAGGCCTATGTTACCCCTTCCTATCAGAAGATGGAGGCCAAAAGTGGAGTTTCTTCCCTGACAGAAGCCTCCTCTCTGAGAGGAACAGAGAAAGAGGTTTATCTGGTCTCTTCAGCGGTTCAAAAGTCCCCTGAACTTAGGAGAAAGGTGTTGCTGGCCCATTTTGATGATCGCACCACTACCTCTGAGGAGATGTTAGGGGATTGGGTGGCTGAAAAATTGATAAAAGAAATCTCTCGACGCTCTTTAAAAATCCTCTTTATCGATTATCCAATGGTCAAGGAATTTCTCCAAGGGAAAGAGATTTCACTGACAGAGATAGAGACACCCAAAGTCCTTCGTCTCCTCAACGAAGTTTTTGGCGTCCATGCCATGATCGTGGGGCAACTTTCAGGACCCTACATCTTTACAGCGAAATCCCCCAGCGAGGAAGAGAAGACCGCATCGTCCATTTTGAAAATCGATCTCAGAGTGGTGGAAACTTTCGAAGGGAAAACTGTAAAGACACTCTCTTCAAATAATCCTATCATCGCAACCAAAGAGAAGGGGCCTTTTTCTGAAGAAAAGGCTAAGGGAAGGGCGATTGACCTGACGATTGGGGAGTTGGCTCGCTTGCTCACCAGAGAGTTAGAGGGATTGGATTGGTTCTGCCGGATTGCTAAGGTCGAAGGGGAAGAGATCTTTATTAATGCTGGGAAGCTATCTGGTCTTAAGGTAGGGGACCTGATGGAAGTCTATGATTCTGGGGCCTCTGTTGGAAGGGGGGAAGTGAAGGGGATCGTTCAAATTTCTTCGTGTTTTGGAATCGATGCTTCCATGGGGAAGCTGATTGAGGGGAAGAAACCTGATGTGAACGATATCGTAAGGGTTGGCAAAGCCAAGGGAACCTAAATCGTTCACAGGATATTCCTCCCCTTTTCAATCCAAATCGGTCGCTGTCGAAAAACCTTTTGATGGCGTGACCAGAGGGAAGGGGGTACTGTTTTATGTTTCAAATCGGTGATAAAGCAGTTTATCCAGGTCATGGGGTAGGGGTGATTGAAGCCATTGAAACCAAACAGATCTCGGGGAAGGAACAGAAATTCTATATCCTTCGAATTATGGATAATGGAATGACTATCATGATTCCCAAAGATAGCGTTAATGCGGTGAGGCTAAGAGGGGTGATCAAAAAGATTGATGTTTCGAAGGTCATTCAGATTTTGAAGGAGCGGGATGTTACCATAGATACTCAAACATGGAACCGAAGGTATCGAGAATATATGGAAAAGATCAATACAGGATCGATTTACGAAATCGCCGAGGTTCTCCGTGACCTTCACCTTCTCAAGGCAGAAAAAGAGCTCTCCTTTGGGGAAAGGAAGATCATGGATCTGGCAAAAAATCTTCTGGTCAAAGAGCTGGCTATCGCCCGAGAGGTCAAAGAGACAGAGATTCTCAGGGAGATTAAGAGCATCTTCGGACATTAAACTTACCAACAACAATCTCGTCCTTTTCTCATATTCTCATTCATTCTATGAAAGGAGGTGAACAGATTGGGCGTTTGGATCCTTCGTCTTATTTTATTTTTTATCTGCGGAATCAGTGGCTATGCCTTAATGGCGGAAGTTTCTTCAGTTCTCCAGATAAGACTCTGGGGCGTTGTCGGAGGCCTCTTTTTGGCTGGGCTTACCCTTCTGTTGGAGGGTGGGTTGAAGAAGATTCCGTTCAAAAATCTTTTTGGGAGTATTATTGGATTAGTTATTGGAATATTAATCGCCAGTCTCATCTCCAACGTCTTTTTCACAAATCTCATCAACGATCAACCCATCACCCTCCCCCTTTATGGGGTGCTTTATGGAATCTGTGGTTATATTGGTCTTCGAATTGGTTTTAAAAAAGGAGAAGAGGTTCACCTTCATGGATGGAAACTCTTTTCAAAAAATCCTCCCAAGGGTGAAACTCCGAAGATCTTAGATACGAGTGTGATCATCGATGGCCGAATTTCTGACGTGACCGAGAGTGGATTCATTGAAGGGACCATCCTCATTCCTCAGTTCGTCCTCAGCGAACTTCAGCATATTGCAGATTCTTCCGATCCCATCAAACGGACGAGGGGGAAAAGGGGATTGGAGGTTCTTCACCATCTCCAAAAACAGGCGAACGTAGAGGTAAAGATCGTCGATACCGATTATCCCTCGGTCAAAGAGGTGGATGCCAAATTGATTGAGTTGGCTAAAGAGATGGGGGGTAAAATTGTCACCAATGACTCCAACCTCAACAAGGTGGCCGAACTTCAGGGAATCGATGTTTTGAATATCAATGCGCTCGCCAATTCACTCAAACCTGTCGTTCTTCCTGGCGAAGAGATGAACGTGAAAATTTTGAAAGAAGGGAAGGAATTGGGACAAGGGGTGGCTTATCTGGATGATGGGACGATGATCGTGGTTGACAACGGGAGGCGACAGATGGGTAGAAATGTGGATGTCGTGGTGACCAGTGTTCTCCAAACCCCAGCAGGAAGAATGATCTTTGCCCGAATCAAAGAAGAATCTCCCCGAGAGGTCAAGGGGAAGGACTATTACTATCCTCTGGATAGTGAATATTAACCCACCGAATTCATTGAAGGGTTGGAAGGTCGTTTGGTTATTGAATAATGAAGGCCGATGCTCTGATTGTCTCTGCTGGGAAGGGCCATCGTTTCATGGGGGAGAAGAAGAAGCAGTTTTACCTCCTTGCCAACAAACCTATCCTCGCTCATACCCTCGATAAATTCGAAGCCTGTCCTCTTATCCACTCCATCCTATTGGTGGTAGGGGAGGAGGATATGGATTACAGTCTCAAAGAGATTGTTGAAAAATATCAATATAAAAAAGTTTCTCAGATCATCCCAGGTGGGAAGCGGAGACAGGAGTCGGTCAAGAACGGATTGGATCTCCTCCCTAAGAATACGGAGGTGGTGGTCATCCACGATGGGGTTCGACCATTGGTCACCCGGGAGATGATTGAAGAATCGATCCGTTCTGCGATGAGATTCAGAGCAGTGGTATTTGCGATGCCGGTTAAAGAGACAATCAAAGTCGCCCATTCTGATGGGACAGTTCTGAGAACCTTAGAGCGAGAATCCCTCTGGCAGGTTCAAACTCCCCAATCCTTTCAAGTCGATCTCATCAAAAAGGCTTATACCAGGGCATTCGAGGATGGGTTCATGGGAACAGATGACGCCTCACTGGTAGAGAGATTGGGAGAGAAGGTTTACATCCTCCCAGGGGCTTACGCCAATATCAAAATCACAACCCCAGAGGACCTCCTGCTGGCTAAATTCCTTCTCCAGGCGGAGGATTCCAAAAAGTAGAGCCATCCGGATGGAAACCAGATCGATCAGGGTAGGGTTCGGATACGATGTCCACCGACTCGTTCAAGGTCGGCCCTTGATCTTAGGGGGAATCCTGGTTCCTTATCACTCCGGTCTTCAGGGTCACTCGGATGCAGATGTATTGCTCCATGCCATTTGTGATGCCCTGCTTGGAGCCATTGGAGAAGGAGATATTGGAATTCATTTCCCAGATACCGACCCTCAATATAAAGATATTCAGAGCACCCTTCTCCTCCAGAAGACGATGGAAAAAGTGACGGAGAAGAATTTTCATCTCCTCAACTTAGATGCAACTTTGGTAGCCGAGAACCCAAAACTGGCTGAACACATCCCCAAGATGATCATCAAGATTTCGGAGATCCTAAGGGTGGAGAGAGCGAGGGTAAATGTGAAGGCTACCACGGAAGAGGGATTAGGTTTTACAGGAAGAGGGGAAGGAATTACTGCCTACGCTATTGTCCTTCTTGAGAAAGATTAGAGCCTATTTGGTAAACGACTGAGATGAGCACCTCTGTTCGAGTTCGTTTTGCCCCAGCCCCCACTGGACTTCTCCATATTGGAAACGCCCGAACCGCCCTCTTCAATTACATCTTTGCAAAACGACACCAGGGCACTTTTATCCTAAGGATTGAAGACACCGATGTGGAGAGATCCTCGGAGGCCTCATTAGACCAAATCCTTGAGGACCTTCGGTGGCTGGGAATTGAATGGGATGAGGGTCCAGACAAAGAGGGACCGGATGGTCCTTACCGCCAATCCCAACGTTCCTCCCTCTATCTCCACTATTCTGAACAGATGCTCAGGGAGGGGAAAGCCTATAAATGTTTCTGTTCCAATGAGAGGCTCGAGCGTTTGAGAGAAGAACAACTCCAGAAAGGGCTGATGCCACGCTATGATGGGAGATGTCGAACCCTTTGCCGAGAGATGATTTTAAAGATGGAGGAGGAAGGTCAAAAACCTGTTCTTCGGTTTCGGGTGGGAAGGGGGCCGATTCAATTCCAGGATCTCGTTCATGGAAAGATGAAATTCCAGTCCGAAGGGATCGGGGACTTCATCATCCTTCGCTCTGACCGGACAGCCGCTTATAACTTCGCCTGTGTCATTGACGACCACCATATGCATGTCAGCCATGTGATCCGGGGTGAAGATCATCTCTCTAACACTCCCCGTCAAATCTTGATCTACCAAGCATTGGGCTGGCAGCCTCCTCTTTTTGCCCACCATCCTCTCATCCTTGGCCCAGATCGATCTCCCCTGAGCAAACGCCATGGCGCTACAGCGGTCTCTCAATATCGAGAGGAAGGTTTTCTTCCAGAAGCCATCCAGAATTACCTCTTGCTTTTGGGCTGGTCCCACCCTTCCGGAGAAGAGGTTCTTCCCCTGAAAGAAATCATTAAGGCTTTCTCTTTTGAGAATATTTCAAAGAGTGCTCCCATCTTCCATCGGAAAAAACTGGAATGGCTCAATGGAATCTACCTTCGTCATTGTGAGGAAGATCGGTTTGTCCATCTCCTGCTCCCCTTTATTGAAAAGGCAGGGATTTCACTTGACCAGATTGATCAAAACTATATGAGCCAAATCTCTAAGGTCCTCAAGGAGAATCTGACCCTTCTCTCCCAGGTGGAGCAATATCTGGGGATCTTCTTTGACGAAAAGTTCTCATTTGAAGATGAGGCCAAGACCCTTTTGAAAGGTTCGAAGCATCGAGAGTTGATCCAAGGGATGCTTGACCTATTGATCTCCACACCCCCCTTCGAGCCGGAGGCATGGCCTTCCTTTCTAAACCAAATAGAAAAGAGACTGGGAGTAGAGAGGAAAGATTTTTATGCCCCATTAAGGGCAGCCGTTACAGGGAGAATGAGGGGCCCTGAGTTGGTAAAGATGCTTCCCATTCTGGGAAAGGAGAGGATTATCAGGCGTCTGGAAATGGCCTTGCAAATCTCTTAAAAATTATGAATGATTGGAAGGATTGAATCCTAAGAAGAATGGGAAAGAAAACAATGGTTCTAATCTCCCTCTCTTCCCATTTCATAATTCCATGATTCTATTTTAAAGACGGACCTATGGCGCTTCGGATTTATAATACACTTACAGGTGAAAAAGAGGATTTTATCCCTCTTCGGGAAAACAGGGTGGGGATGTATGTCTGTGGAGTGACGGTCTATGACCTCTGCCATATTGGGCATGCCCGTGCGGCCATCGTCTTTGACATGATCTACCGCTATCTCAAATATCGTGGATACGAAGTGAGTTATGTCCGAAATTTTACAGATATCGATGACAAGATCATCCACCGGGCGAATCAGGAGGGAGTGGACTGTCAAACTATCGCTGAAAGATATATTCAGGAGTTTAGATTCGATATGGGGAGGTTGGGTCTTGAACCTCCTACGGTGGAACCCCGGGCAACCGAACATATCCCGGAAATGATTCAACTGATCTCAACCCTTATTGAAAAGGGGTTCGCCTATCCAAGTGGGAACGATGTCTTTTTCAGCGTCGAGAGATTTAAGGACTATGGGAAACTCTCAAAGAGAAATTTGGATGAAATGCGGGCAGGGGCTCGAGTAGAGGTCGACGAAAAAAAAGCCAACCCCTTGGATTTTGCCCTGTGGAAAGGGAGTAAACCTGGAGAGCCCTTCTGGGAGAGCCCCTGGGGGAAAGGGAGACCTGGCTGGCATATCGAATGCTCTGTGATGAGCCAGAAATATTTGGGAGAAACCCTCGATATCCATGGGGGAGGAAAGGACCTCATCTTTCCCCACCATGAAAATGAGATTGCCCAATCCGAAGCCGCCACTGGGAAGCCTTTTGTTCGTTACTGGATTCATAACGGCTTTGTGAATATCAATAGAGAGAAGATGTCCAAATCTCTTGGGAATATTTTAACGGTGAAGGAGATCCTGAAGAATTGGCATCCGGAGGTGATACGGCTCTTCATCCTTTCCACTCACTATCGAAGCCCTATCGATTTCTCCCTAGAAAGTCTTCAAGAAGCCAAGGTGAGATTGGACCGTTTCTATGCCACTTTAAAAGCGATCAAGGACGAGATGAAAAACCCCCTTCATTCTCAACGAAACGTTCCTCCCTCTTCTCTCTCGGCATTCCAGAGAACCATTGAGTCCTTCCAGGCCAAGTTTGAGGAAGCCATGGATGATGATTTCAATACCGCACAGGCGTTAGGATATCTTCATGACCTCCAGAGGCAACTCAATCACCTCCTTGATATCTCCAGAGGCCAACCCATACCAGAAATTCTCTTGTTGCTTGAGCAGGGACTGGATCAATTTACCAAAACAGGATGGGTGTTTGGGTTATTCTGTGAAGATCCTCTTCAGTACTTTGACCGGGAGAGAAGGGAAGGGCTCAAAAGGTTGGGGCTTTCTGAGGAGGAGGTCCTCCGATCGATTGAAGAGAGGGAATCTGCTCGAAAAGAGAAGGATTGGAGAAGGGCAGACGAAATTCGTCATGCTCTTCTTCTCAAAGGAATTATCTTAGAGGATACCCCCTCCGGCACAAATTGGAAGTTAAAATGATTTCACTTGAATATGGAATCCTGGAATATTGGAAGAATGAGAGATTTTTTAGGATGAAACCTTACTAAATTTTTCTTTGACCCCAATATTCTATCCTTCCATGATTCTATCTACTAAGATGCTACTCCCTTTTTAGCCAGCGAATCAATTCATTCAATTGGGTGATAAGATAAGCCACCATAATGATCAGAAGAACCAATAGAAAAGTATTCGTGTTCACAATCCACAGGATACTCATCTTCCTTCCCCCTTCCTTTTTTAATTCAGTATGAAGAGACGATCACCCTTTGTCAAGAATTTAAAAGGAGACCTCTGAAAAAAAAACCTCAACAGGCTGGGAGGATAAAGAAAGAAGAGTCAAAAATATTGGACTCTCGATGACCCGTCAGTAGAGGGAAGACCACAACCTTCATGCCGCTCTATCATAGGGATAAAGGTTTTCTCCCTCCTCCTTTGATTCTCGGAATAATTCTAACCGATACCCTACTACCTCCAGACCCCTCTTTATGGCTTCATTGATCGGATAGAGACCTTGGCCATAGATGGGATTGATCCTCAATATCCTCCTGGCATAATAGGAATTAATTGGAACCTCTACTCCCTTCTTGACCATCGACTGGATTCCCAAAATCTTCTCGGGTGGGCTTTCCCTTAATTTTGAACAAAGAACAAGGATTGGTTTTCCATATTTATCCAGAATCGCAGAGAACCCAAATAAACGACAGATGAGGGGTCTTTGTGGATAGACATAACAAAACCCCTTAAGATTTCCTGAAGGAGAGTTTCTATAAAAAATGCAAGGGGAATCCTGATCCCTTCTATAAATCCTTTCCAGGAAAATCTCTCCCTCCCCAATTTCCCATAAATGGATACCAAGAGGGATCGCCTCCAACAGAGAAACCTCTATCTTTTTTGAAGGGATTCTGCAACACTCCCCACATCCCTCAGGACAATCGATCCCTACCTTCCTTTTAAAGTCATCCATCTTTAAATCAAGTTCTTGATAAAGTGTTAGGAGTTCTTCAATTCCTTTAAAGGAGGACCGCAGTTTACTCCAGATCATTGATTTCAATCCTCCCCAAAAGGAGAAAATATATTAATAAATTGTACCATAATCCACTCTGTCAATTCGAGGTGAATCCGAGTTGACCTTCCCAGGGAGGCCGGATTAGAGGAAGGGAGATTCCATGAAGAGGTAATCATGAAGAGTCATTTTTTTATTGTCACTGAGTAACTTTTTTGATATAAACAGTTTTATGTTAGCCCGTGTCCTAAGCAGTACGGTCTTTGGGATCGATGCCTATGTCGTCGAGGTAGAGGTCGATATTGCTCAGGGACTTCCCACCTTTGCCACAGTGGGGCTTCCCGAGGGAGCGGTCAAGGAATCCAAGGATAGGGTTAAGGCAGCCATTAAGAATTGTGGATATGATTTTCCACCACGGCGAATTACGGTCAATCTGGCTCCAGCGGATATTAAAAAGGAGGGGGCCGCCTTTGACCTTCCGATGGCCATTGGAATCCTTGCGGCTACAGAGGTCGTTCAAAAATCTAAACTTGGTCATTATTTTATCTTAGGGGAACTCTCTCTCGATGGTCAGGTGAAACCGATCAAGGGATCGCTTCCCATTGCTGTTGCGGCGAGGGATAAAGGGATCAAAGGGATTCTCCTCCCGAGAGGAAATTCGAAAGAGGCGGCTGTGGTCAAGGGCATTGAAATCCTTCCCCTGGACAACCTCACTGACTGCGTGGAGTTTCTAAATGGAAGGCTTCATATTGATCCTGTCACCGTTGACCTCGATGAGATCTTCAAAACCGAAATGAATTACCCCGTAGATTTTAGTGAGGTGAAAGGCCAGGAGCATGTGAAACGCTGCCTTGAGGTTGCTGCGGCAGGAGGCCACAATGTGATTATGATAGGCCCTCCAGGTTCAGGTAAGACCATGCTGGCCAAACGTCTCCCCACAATTCTGCCGGATATGAATTTTGAGGAGAGCATCGAGACGACCAAGATCCATAGCGTCATGGGATTGATCCCACCTGGAACTTCTCTCATTGTCACTCGACCTTTCCGAAATCCTCATCATACCATCTCTGATGCAGGTCTCATTGGAGGGGGCCAGATCCCTAAACCTGGAGAGGTGAGCCTCTCCCATAATGGGGTGCTCTTCTTAGATGAACTGCCCGAATTTAAGAAGAATGTCTTAGAGGTGATGCGCCAACCTCTGGAAGAGGAGAGAGTGACCATCTCCCGAGCAGCCACTTCCATCACCTACCCCGCTCGCTTTATGCTCGTTGCTGCCATGAACCCATGTCCTTGTGGTTACTATGCGGATCCTAACAATGAATGTTCTTGCACGATTCCACAGATTCAGCGCTATCGTTCCAAAATCTCTGGTCCATTGATGGATCGAATCGATATCCATATTGAAGTCCCTGCGGTAAAATATCGTGACCTGGCGAGCCGTGACCCTGGAGAACCTTCCCGAGAGATTAAGAGGCGGATTGATGAGGCTCGAAAGATCCAACTGAATCGTTTTAAGGGGATGAAAATATACTGCAATGCCCAGATGACCAATCGCCATATTAAGAAGTTCTGCGAGATTGATGAGGCCAGCCAGAGACTGCTGGAAATGGCCATTGATAAGTTTGGATTAAGCGCTAGGGCCTATACGAGAATCCTCAAGGTTGCCCGGACTATTGCCGATCTCGAAAAACAGGTCAACATCCTCCCTGCTCATATCTCCGAGGCCATCCAGTACCGGACCCTCGACCGCACTCTGATCTCCTAAATATCCTTCTATTGTAAAAGCCTTTCTTCAGAAGATATTGACACAACTTCATACCAAAATTAAACTATAATTAGGCCTTAGAGCTTCGTTCAGGTAACCCATCTGTGATGGATGAAAAAATGTTTCTGGAATATGTAATTCAGGGCTTTAGCCCTGAGGGGCCAGTCCTGAGGCCTGCCTGCTACAGGCAGGGGCTGAGTTACAAGGGATAACAACCTAAAGAAAAATAACTAAGGAGTTTGTCGTTTAGGGGATTCTAAAAAGGAGGGTCAAGATGTTTTACGAATCGTGGGAGGATTTCTTTGACATCCGATTCGGCCCTTTTCGTATGGGCGCCTCTCTTAGACCCTTCAGGGCCAGTTACTCCAGAACCAAAGAATCTCATCTCTTAAAACTTCGTCTGGATCCAGAACTTAAAAAGACCGACGTCAAGGTTCGGCTCCTGAAGGATGGTATTTTGGAGATCGAGTGGCCAAGAAAGGTTGAGGGAGAAGAGATCCCTGTGGAATAAGGGTCAACCCTTAGTTATCCTTTCTGGAGAACAATTCGGGCATCGACGGCGATTGCCCCTTTTTCTAAGACCATCACTGGATTGATATCGATTCCTTCGATGTCTGGAAAGTCCACTAACAACTGAGAGAGCCTGAGCAGGTTCTCAATGAGGGCTTCGATGTCCGCTGGCCTTTCCCCACGAACCCCTTTGAGGATAGCAGAGCCCTTCAATTCAGAGATCATCTCTTCTGCCTCAGAGCGATTGATGGGAGCCACCCGCAGAGAGGTCTCCTTCAAAATCTCCACATAGATTCCCCCCAGTCCAAAGAGGACTACCGGGCCAAAGGAGGGATCTCGTTTCCCTCCCAAAATCACTTCCTTTCCCCCTGAGATCATCTTCTGGACAAGGACTCCCTCGAGTTTTTTTGATCGAATCCTCTTCATTTGCTCATAGGCTTTTTCAGCCTTCTCGATCTGGTCAATGTGAAGGGCGACTCCACCGATATCCGATTTGTGAATCACTTCTTTGGAGACGAACTTGATGGCCACCGGCCCCCCTACTCTCTCCATAGCTTTCCTTAGATCTTCTTTTCGAGTGAGGACCAGGGAGTCTGCAACAGGAATCCCATAGGCACGGATGATTTCTAAGGCCTCAGGTAAAGTGGGATCCCTTTTCTCCGTTTGGGCCTGACGAATGAGATGCTTAACGCGATTGAAATTTACTGAATATCTCGGAGGCTTCTCCTTGGTAAGGCTTCGTTTTCGGTAATGTTCCCTTGAAATAGCCAAGGCGCTGAGGGCATCTTCGGGCTCTGTGAAAATAGGAAAGTCAAGGGTCTTTTTGAGGAAGGCCAGTTCCTCTTCCTCGGTAAGGTAACAGAAGGCCACAGGCTTCTGGTAACGGAAGGAGAGTTCTTTCGCGGTATGAATTAATCTTCGGGAGGGTTGAATCTCCTCCCCAGTGGCTGCATGTTGAAAGATCATTCCATCTACGTCTTTAATTCTAAGAACCTGCTCAAGAATTTTTATATAGAGATTGAAATCAAAAAGGTCTCCAAGGTCCAGAGGATTGGTGGGTTTGATCACCTTGGCCCTAAAATAACTGTGGATTCTCTCCTGAAAACTCTTCTTCATGGGAAAGAGTCGAAATCCATACCTCTCTGCTGAATCCGCTGCAACAATAGCAATCCCTCCAGAGCGAGAGAGGATAACCAGATCATTCCCCTTCATGGAAGGAAGAGAGAGGACCTTCACTGCATTGATGAATGAACGAAAATCTTTTGCCCGGATAATATCGGCTTGCTTTAATGCGGTCTCTACAATTTGGTCATCGTTGGCAAGGGCGGAGGTATGGAGTTTGGCGATCTCCTTACTTGTCTCTCCAATATTGGCTTTATGGAGGATGATGGGCTTTGAAGTGGAG
>FWWM01013391.1_pt1 | contig 13266 bp, 9 predicted proteins | sample 2228351 | NCBI WGS metagenome assembly FWWM01 (sample SAMEA103939774, study PRJEB20133) | metagenome | reverse complement strand
CCACCCGGCTCGACGACGATTCGCATCTTGACGAACACCAGCGAGGAGACGAGGCCCAACACGCCGGCGAGCGGGAAGATCACGCGATAGCCCAACCGATCAAGTCCCAGACCGATTAGCGGCGTGGCGACCAGGATGGTCAGCGCCATGCCGAAGCGCACCAGCGCCATGATCTTGCCGCGGTGAGCGATGGGATAGATGCTCTGCAAGATGCGCGCGTAAGCCGGGCCGGGGACGATCTCCAACAGCCACAGCGCCGTCGCCAGCACGAGCAGCGACGTCGTGCCAGTGGCGAAGGCCATCAACATGAGCGCGATTCGCCCCAGCGTCCAGCTCGTCACAGCGAACGTCTTGGGCGTGATCTTGCGCATGAACAACAGGCTGACGCCGCTGAAGATGTGGCCGAGGTAACTCAACGAGAGGTAGACCGAGACCAGGGCCGGCGTGCCGCCGGCTTTGGTCAGCACCGCCGGCATGAACGTCAACGCGGCCATGAATACGCCATAGGCGACGGCGCTGACGATCTCCACGCGCATGTTTTGGCGAACGTCGTCCTCGAGCGAACCGGCAAGCTGCGTTTCGATCTGCCTCAAGGTGATGGCAATTTGAGGAGGAATAGCCATAGGGAATCCGGGCTGTTTGTACAATGCGGCCGACCGATGAGCAACTCATCATCCCATGATCACCGATGAACGAGCGACGATCGTCGAGCGCAGCGCCTGCGCCAAGGTCATCCTTTGCGGTGAACACGCCGTGGTGTATGGGCGCCCGGCGATCGCGCTGCCCTTGCCGCAACTGCGCGCGCGCGCGCGCATCGAACCCAGCCGGCACACCTTCAAGATCATCGCCCCCGACGTCGGCGCCGTCGTCGCGCTGTGGCGCCACTCGCGCCTGACGCGCAATCCGTTGGCCCGTGCTGCGCGGGCAGCGCTGGAGCATCTCGGTCAGAAGCCGTTCCGGGCCACGCTCACCGTCACGTCCGAGATCCCGATCGGCGCCAACCTGGGCAGCGGTGCTGCGATTTCGATCGCAATCGCGCGCGCCATCGCCGCCTACCTCGGCTGCGAGCTTCCCCCAGAGGACGCGAGCAGGCTGGCCTACGAGGTCGAGAAACTGCACCACGGCACGCCGAGCGGCATAGACAACACGGTCATCGCCTACGAACGGCCGGTGTGGTTCGTGCGCGGTGAGCCGCCGGAACTGCTCGAGATGCGCATCGGCGATCAGCTGCCGCTGGTCATCGCCGATACCGGCATCGCCACGCCGACGCGCATCCCCGTCGGCGACGTGCGCGCTGCCTGGGAGAACGACCGCCCGCGCTACGAGGGCTACTTCAACGCGATTGCCTCGCTGGTGCAGTCGGCGCGAGAAGCATTGGCGCAGGGCGATCTGATCAAGCTCGGTCACGCCTTGAACGCCAATCACATGCTGTTGCAACAGCTCGGCGTGTCGTGCAAAGAGCTGGACGATTTGTGCGACGCTGCCCGAGCGGCCGGCGCGCTTGGCGCGAAGATGAGCGGCGGCGGGCGCGGCGGCAACATGATCGCCCTGGCGCGCGACGCAGCTCACGCCGAAGCGCTGCGCGAGGCGCTCTTGCGCGCAGGTGCCAGGCGAGCTTTCGTCTGACTGGCTCGCTTGGGCTACGCGCGACCGGATCGGACCTGGGTCACGCTCTCGCTGACGGGCCGGCCAGCTTCGACTGGATCGCCTCGGCTTCCCCGGTCAGGCCCAGCGCCTGATACAGGCGCAACGCGCTTTCGAATGCCTGACGCGCGCGGTCGAGATCGCCGTGCCCTGCGCGCATCTCACCCAGGGCCCTCCAGGCCGCCACTTCTGCGAAGCGATCGCCGCTGGCCCGCGCACTCTCGATAGCCTGGTCGAGTATTTGCTCAGCCTCACCACATCGCCCCTGTGCATCGCGCGTCTGACCGAGCACAGTCAGCGCGTATGCCCGGAAGGCCTCCTCCTCCTCGCGCAACGCCTGCAAGGCAGAATGCTCCGCCTCGGTCAACCGATGGAGGTAAAAACTGGCCTCCGCCGCGCAGGTGAAGAGGCCCGAGACCAGAAAGCTGTGGCCGATGTCTTGTGCACGGGGCAATGCGAGCATGACCGTGTGCAGCGCGTCGCCGTACCGCCCGGCAACGATCTGCGCCGAAGCCAGGTTGAGTCGGTCGTATAGCGCGCTGACCAGATCGCCCGATCGTTCGTCCCAGCGCAAGGCTGCTTCCAGGCAGCGAATCGCCTCATCGCCGCGGCCCATCTTGATGAACAGCGCGCCGAGATGCTGCTGCGTGCGCGCCTGCGCACCCGCGTCGCCCGCCACCTGTTGAGCGTGGCGCAGCGCGGTCTCATAGTGCGCCTGCGCCTCGACGTAGTTGCCCGACTCCTGCTCGACGTGGCCCATGAAGTTGTGCGCCTGCCACAGTGCCAGCACTGCTTCGCGGCGGGTCTGCGCCAGATCAGGGGCACGATTGATGTAGATGCAGCCGGCCTTGACGCGCAGACCGACCATGCGCCGGTCGGGCAATGCATCGAGCACGCGCCACGCAGCGCGATACTGCTCCAGTGCCTGTTCGATCCGTCCCTGCATCTCACGGACATCGCCTTGCAACTGGTGAGCATAGGCCGCGGCAGGCAGAATGATCGGCCATGACGCGCGCTGTAGCTCGGCCTCGGCGTCGTCCGCTGCGCCGGCAGCCAAGTATTGCTCAGCGCGCAAGATGGCGAGTGCGCGCCGGTCATCGGGATGGTTGAAGTCAGCTTCGCTCAATTGCCCAAACAACTCGCGGGCAGCAGGGGCATGACCTCGCTCTACTTCGAGCTGACGGTGGTTGAACCAGGTCCACACGGCGAGCTGAGGCTGGTTGCCGCGCATGTAGTGGTAGGCAGCAGCGGTGTATTCGCCGCGCGACTCAAACACCTCTCCAAAGTTACGAAAGATACCAACCTGTATGACGGCAAGATCAACGGTGGCGACACGAACTACCCCTGGCAATTAGCGCGCATCGGCGAGACGAACGATACCGAAGGCTTCGACGCGGGTGACCCCAGCCTCGGCATCCCGCGCGCGGTATATCAGGGCACGGTCTGGCGCGACGTGATGAGTTACTGCCACAACCAGTGGGTGAGCGATTACACCTACAGGTATCGCCGATGGCAGCGCGCTGAGTGCCACCCTGACGCTGGTAGCGCCGGCCACCGGCACGCAGCCGACGCAAACGCTGACGATTCCGGTGAACCTGGGCAAGGGCCTGTCGCTGTACACTGAGCTGAGTGGAAGCGGACCAGCGCCACGCAAGGTGTATCTGCCCACCATGATCCGGTGAGGCGTCACTGCCGAGGCCAACCATGTCTCGGTAGCAAAGGAACTATCACATGAAGACAAAACTCGTTTCGATTTCACTCATCTTCGCTCTGTTCGTGACGACCGGCTGCGGCCTCATCGGCTCGCTGGTCGGTGGCGGAAGCAGCGCAACCAGCGCACTGTGGGCCGATGTGCCGGCGATGGAGGGCATGACGCGTGTGCAGGCCGATCTGCCACTGCCTATCAAGCTGGCCGTGCAGGCCCTCGTACGAGCCTCTGGGGCAAGCGAAGGGATTCGGGTGGACAACCTCGAATTCGTGGCCTACACCTCGTCCAAGACCCCCGATGACCTGAAGGCGTTCTACACCCTCGAGCGCATGCAGGCGGCCGGTTGGAACCTGGCCGACCAACCGGGCTGCGCCGGTCTGACCGACCAGGGGCAAGTGGCGGGCGGCACCTTCTGCATGTTCGGTAAGCAGGGGACTGGCAGCAGCTCGCTGCTGGTGATCTTTGCCGGCCGCGACGAGAACAAGTCCACTATGGACGTGTTCTTCATGCGCTTCGACGGCGATATCAGCGTGACGCCGAGCGGCAACTGAGTTCGCCGAACGCTTCCACTCGAAACTCGAACGCCTGGCGCCGCTAGCGGCGTCGGGCGTTCCTTCGCTCGACGGCCATGCCATAATGCCGGTATGACATCACAAATCGTCGCGCCCTACGGGTCGTGGAAATCCCCGATCACGACGGATCTCATCGTTGGCAAAACGATCGGCCTCGGCCAGGCTGCCCTGGACAGCGCCCAGGTCTACTGGATCGAGAGCCGGCCCGCGGAGGCTGGCCGCAACGCGCTCGTGCGCTGGCGCGATGGCCAGGTCGAAGAGGTCGTGCCCGCGCCGTTCAACGTCCGCACCCGCGTTCACGAGTACGGCGGCGGCGCCTATCTGGTGCACGACGGGACGGTCTACTTCTCGAACTTCCGCGACCAGCGCCTGTATCGCCTCGTCGGCTCCGGCGAGCCGCAGCCGATCACGCCCGAGAGCGAGGCCAGGCTGCGCTATGCCGATGCGACGATGGATGCGCGGCGGGATCGCCTGATCTGCGTGCGCGAAGATCATCGCGCAGAGGGCGGCGAGCCAATCAACACGATCGTCAGCGTGAGTCGCACGGGAGATGAGTCCGGCGGCCAGGTGCTCGTGTCGGGCCACGATTTCTACGCGTCGCCGCGCCTCAGCCCCGACGGCAGCCGGCTGGCCTGGCTGGCCTGGAATCACCCGAACATGCCGTGGGACGGCACAGAGCTCTGGCTGGTCGAGGTCGAGGCCGATGGCTCGCTGGCGAACCGTCGGTCGATCGCCGGCGGGCCGCGCGAGTCCATCTTTCAGCCGGAGTGGTCGCCCGACGGCGTGCTGCACTTCGTCTCCGATCGCACCGGCTGGTGGAACCTGTATCGCTGGCGCGACGGCGCGATCGAGCCGCTGTGCCCGATGGCGGCCGAATTCGGCGAGCCGCAGTGGACGTTCGGCCAGAGCATGTATGCGTTCGTGCAGCCGTCGCTCATCGTCTGCATATACACGCAGAACGGCCAGGATCATCTGGCGTTGCTGAACACGCAGACGGGCGAGCTGCGCGAGATCGAATCGCCATATACCGCCATGAGCGGCGTGCGCGCCCAGGGGACCGACGTGGTGTTCAACGCAGGATCGCCGACCGAATTCAGCGCGGTCGTTCGGTTCGACGTCCGTAACGGCGCGCTCACCGTGTTGAAGCGATCGAGCGACATCGCGATCGCCCCGGGCTACATCTCGGTCGCACAGGCGATCGAGTTCCCAACCGAGCACGGCTTGACCGCGCATGCCTTCTTCTACCCGCCGCGCAACCGCGACTATCGCGCGCCCGAGGACGAACGTCCTCCCTTGCTGGTGATGAGCCATGGCGGGCCGACCGGCGCGACGAGCAACGCGCTCAGCTTGAAGATCCAGTTCTGGACCAGCCGCGGCATCGCCGTGCTAGACGTGAACTACGGGGGCAGCACCGGCTTCGGGCGCGCCTACCGCGAGCGGCTGAACGGGCAGTGGGGCATCGTGGACGTGGACGATTGCGTGAACGGCGCGCGCTACCTCGCCGAGCAGGGTGTGGTGGACGGCGACCGGCTGATGATCACCGGCGGCAGCGCCGGCGGCTACACCACGCTGTGCGCGCTCACCTTCCGCGATGCATTCAAGGCCGGCGCCAGCCACTACGGCGTGAGCGACGCCGAGGCGCTGGCCCGCGACACGCACAAGTTCGAGTCGCGCTACCTCGACAACCTGATCGGCCCCTACCCCGAACGGCGCGACCTCTACCTGCAGCGGTCGCCGATCCACTTCGCCCACCAGATCAACGCGCCGATCATCCTGCTGCAAGGGCTGGACGACCCCATCGTGCCGCCCAACCAGTCCGAAGCGATGTTCGTCGCCGTGCGCGACAAGGGGCTGCCGACGGCCTATGTCACGTTCGAGGGCGAGCAACACGGCTTCCGCAAGGCGGAGAACATCAAGCGCGCGCTGGAAGCCGAGCTGTATTTCTACGCGCGCGTGTTCGGCTTCCCGATCGCGGACGACGTCGAGCCGGTGAAGATCGAAAACCTCGCCTGAATGTTGACCGCGAACCTCGTCCGCGAACGCGCGCTCGAACTGGGATTCGACCTGGTCGGCTTCGCACCGGCCGGCCCGGTGCCGGAGGCCGATCGCTTCCTGGCCTGGTTAAGCGCCGGCCACCACGGCCAGATGGCCTACATGGCCCGCGAGCCGGAACACCGGCTCGACCCACGCCGGGTGATGCCCGGAGCGCGCACCGTCATCATCGTCGGGCTGAGCTACGAGACGCTGGCTGTGCCGGCCGAAGTGCTGCAGGATCCTTCGCGGGGGCGCATCGCGCGCTACGCCTGGGGCGCGGACTATCACGACGTGATGACGCCCGTGTTGCGCGCCTTCGGCGAGTGGCTGGCCAAAGAATCGCGCGCCTACGTGGACACCGGGCCGGTGCTGGAGCGCGCCTGGGCGGAGCGGTGCGGGCTCGGCTTCATCGGCAAGAACACCTGCCTGATTCACCGCAAGCGCGGCTCGTATCTGTTCCTGGGCGCGGTGTTCGTGAATGAAGAATTGAGAATGGAGAATGAAGAAATCGGAACGGCGCGCTCCAATTCTCAATTCTCAATTCTCAATTTCCAATTTCGTGAATGCGGCGCCTGCACCCGCTGCCTGGCTGCCTGCCCGACCGACGCCTTCCCTGCGCCAGGCGTGCTCGATGCGCGACGCTGCATCTCGTATCTCACCATCGAACTGAAGGGCAGCATTCCGGTCGAGCTGAGACCGCTGATGGGCAACTGGGTGTTCGGCTGCGACATCTGCCAGGACGTCTGTCCTTACGTCCGGCGTTTCTCACGTCCATCCGACTCGCCACTGGCGAAGGCTTTTTACCCACCAGCCGTCGAGCGCGCTGCGCCGAAGCTGCTAGAGTTGTTGAGCATGGATCGGCCGGGATTTAACGCTCGTTTCAAAGGCACGGCTATCATGCGAGCCAGGCGACGCGGACTTCTGCGCAACGCGTGCGTCGCAGCCGGCAACTGGGGGAGCGACGAAGCCTTACCGGCTCTGCGCAATCTGCTCGACGACGAAGAGCAGGTCATACGCGAACACGCCACGTGGGCGATCGCAGCGATACACGAGCGCCCGGCTTGTGCAAACCGCATCGTGCATTCACCCTAGGAGAACGATAGATGAAGAGAAGTTTCTACCTCCCCGTCCTGATCGCAGCCGTGCTGGTCTGTTCGGTCAGAACACCTGCTACAACGGTCGTCGCCCAGACGGATGACTCGGGGGGCGTGCGGCCTTCGTATGCACAAACGCCCTACCCCACCGGCGAGATCATCCTCAAGTACAAGTCGCCCGAGAAATTCCGGGTGCTCGACGCCGCTGCCACCGCCATGGCTGCCAGCGCAGCCGGGAGGGATGTCGCCCCCATGCACGTCCTGACTGCCGAGGCGCTTCGGACGCTCAGCGCTCAAGCCGGGGTCGCCCTCACACACGTGCGCGAGATGTCGGGCGAAGCCCACGTCCTGAGGCTGCCGACCTCTCTGCCCTACGACCAGGTCGAACTCATCGCCAAGCGACTTGAACAGCTCGACGACGTGGAATACGCCTCACCCTCCGGCCGGCGGTTCATCGCGCTCACGCCCAACGACACGCTCTACGGCCAACAATGGCATTACGCAGCACCGGTCGCCGGCAACTATGGCGCCAACCTGCCGGCGGCGTGGGACATCACGACGGGCTCGGCCAGCATCGTCGTATCGGTCATTGACACCGGCATCCTGTTCGACCATCCCGACCTGGCCGGCCGCACTGTGACGGGTTACGATTTCATCACCGACCCGTTCACTGCTAACGACGGCAACGGGCGCGACGCCGACGCCAGCGACCCGGGGGACTGGTCCACCGCAGCCCATCCATGCGGTGCATCGCCCAGTTCGTGGCACGGCACACACGTGGCCGGCACGATCGGTGCAGCGACGAACAACAGTACCGGTGTGGCCGGCGTGAACTGGGTCTCGAAGATTCTCCCTGTGCGCGCGCTGGGCCGATGCGGCGGTGTGGACTCCGACATCATTGACGGCATGCGCTGGTCAGCCGGCTTGAGCGTGCCAGGCGTCCCGGCCAATCCGAACCCGGCGCGCGTGATCAACATGAGCCTGGGGGGTTCCGGATCCTGTACTCCGGCTTTGCAAAACGCCGTCAACCAGGTCATCGCCACCGGTTCGGTGCTCGTCGTGGCAGCCGGCAACTCGAACGCCCCGGCCAGCGGCTTTACGCCGGGCAACTGCTCCGGAGTGATCAACGTGGCTGCCACCAACCGAAGCGGCAACAAAGCGTCCTACAGCAACTTCGGTTCCATCGTCAAAATCAGCGCGCCGGGCGGCGAGGAGGGCAGCAACGGCGTGCTCTCCACGCTGAACAGTGGCGCAACGGTGCCGGCCGCGCACAGCTACGGGTTCTACCAAGGCACCAGCATGGCCGCGCCGCACGTGGCGGGCGTCGTTTCGCTCATGCTGTCGGTCAACGCCTCGCTCACCCCTGCGCAGGTGCTGAGCATGCTGCAATCCACAGCCACGCCGTTCCCATCCGGCAGCACGTGCAACACTGCGAACTGCGGCGCAGGCATCGTCAACGCGTTTGCAGCAGTGCAGGCCGCTCAGGGCGGAAGTCCGCCGCCGCCGAGCGTGCGCGCGTACGTCCCGCTCGTCGTGCGACAGACCAGCTCACCCGGCGGGGGCGACAGCCTGGTCAACGGCGACTTCGAGCAGGGACCGACCGTAGGCTGGGAAACCATCTCCAACTCGGACGATTGCCTGATCTGCGACCGAGACAACCTGCCGTCTGCCGGGCCGCACGGCGGCGATTGGGCTGCCTGGCTTGGAGGCCTGAACAACGAGAATGCTGTGCTGAGGCAAACAGTCACCATCTCCGACAGCACACCTTACCTCGGGTTCTGGCACGTCATCAGCTCGAGCGACTTCTGCAACGACAACTACGACGTCGCCCGCATTCTGGTCAACGGCACAGAGGTGAGGAAGATCAACCTGTGTTCGACCACCAGCACTTACCCCAACTGGGTGAAGACCTCGGCCGACTTGAACGCCTTCAAGGGTCAGACCGTGCTGCTGGAGCTGACTCTCAAGACCGACAACTTGATCCCCAGCTCCTGGTTGTTGGACGATCTGGCCTTCCAGGCGACGCCGTGAACCGAAGGGCTTCCCCGAAAAGCCGGGCATCGGGCGATGTCCAACGCGGCCGATCACAGGCACGCGGGAGCGCACGGTTCGGGGTTCACGCAGGCGAGAACCCCGGCTTCCTTCGAAGGGAAGCCGGGGTTCCGTTTATGCACCAGACTGCAGCCGGGCGATAGCGCGGTCGAGGCGTGCCAGGCAGGTCTCCCGGCCGAGGATGGCCATGGTGGCGAACAACGGCGGCGTGACGGATTTGCCGGTCACCGCGTTGCGTACGATAGTGAACAGTTGCGTCGGCTTCAGTTGCAACGCCTCGCAGAGCGCGCGCATGGCCTGCTCCAGGGGCAGATCTTCGAACGGCGCGACTTCTGCGACGACCCGGCGGGCCTCGCGCAAGGCGTAGAGCGAGAGGTGCTGCTCCATCTTCGGGCCGATTAGCATCTCGGCCGGCGGCGTCTGGATGTCGCCGAAGAAGAAGTCCACCAGCGGCGCGGCATCGGTCAACTTCTTAGTGCGCTCCTGGATGTGTGGGACGATCCGCAAGAGCAACGCTCGCTTCTCCGGCGTGTCAACCGCGATCCCTGCTCGCGCGAGGAAGGGGATCAGACGCTCGGCCAGATCCGCAACATCCAGCTTGCGAATATGCACACCGTTCAGCCAGTCCAGCTTGTTGTAATCGAACACGGCCGGCGAGCTGCCCACCCCCTCCATCGAGAACCTGGCGATCAGCTCCTCGCGGGTGAAGACGTTCTGCTCATCGCCGCCGCCGGGCGCCCAACCGAGCAGCGCCAGAAAGTTGATCAGCGCTTCGGGGATGTAGCCCTGGTCACGAAACTCGAACACGCTCTGCGCGCCGTGGCGTTTGCTGAGTTTCTTGCCGTCGGTGCCCAGCACGTTGGGCACATGCGCCCACTGCGGCGCCTCCCAGCCAAAGTAGCGGTAGAGCAACACGTGCTTGGGCGCGCTGGGCAGCCAATCGTCACCCCGCAGCACATGCGTCACGCCCTGCAGGTGGTCGTCCACCACGACGGCCAGGTGGTAGGTGGGGAAGCCATCCATCTTCAGCAAGACCTGATCGTCCACTTGAGCATTGTCGAAGGACACGCGGCCCTTGATCAGGTCGTCGAATTCGGTGCGGCCGTCCCGTGGCAAGACGCGCATGCGGATGACGTGGGGCTCATCCGGCCGCACGTCGGTACGCAGGCGCATCTCCTCGCGGAAGACGAAGGTCTGTTTGCGGGCCTGTGCTTCGGCGCGCATGCGCTGCAATTCCTCCGGCGTCTCGTTGGCCCGATAGGCATAGCCGTGCTCCACGAGCCACTCCGCCCACTGCTTGTAGAGATGCAGGCGGTGCGACTGCACGAACGGCCCGGGCACGCCTTTGTACTCGCCGTCGTCCAGCGCGCCCGGATAGTCCTCGTTGGTCTTCATCGCCTGCAACTCGTCGTGATCGGGCCCGCCGTCCAGCTCGATGCCCAGCCAGTCGAACGACTCCAGGATGCGCCGGGTGGACCCAGGCACGTAGCGTTCCTGGTCGGTGTCCTCGATGCGCAGATAGAACTCGCCGCCGGTGTGCTTGGCCAGCAGCCAGCTAAAGATGGCGGTGCGGACGCCGCCGATGTGCAGCTCTCCCGTCGGCGAGGGTGCGAAGCGGGTGCGAGCCTTCAACTCACTCCTTCAGCCACACGTCGCCGGCACGTTGATAGCTGATCAATTCCTCCGGCTTGAAGTAGAGCGCGATCTCGCGAGCGGCCGTCTCGGGGCCGTCGCTGCCATGCACGATGTTGCGCGAGACGTCCAGCCCGAAGTCGGCGCGGATGGTGCCGGGCGCCGCCTCGTTCGGCCGCGTGGCGCCCATGGTCTGGCGCGCGGCTGCGATGGCGTTCGGGCCTTCGAGGCACATCACCACCACCGGTGACGAAGTGATGAAGCGCACCGTGCCCTCGAAGAATGACTTGCCCTTGTGCTCGGCATAGTGCTCTTCGGCCAACGCGCGGGAAATCTGCATCAGCTTCAGGCCGGCGATGCGCAGGCCACGCGCCTCGAATCGTTTGATGACTTCACCGACCAGCGCGCGTTGCACGCCATCGGGTTTGATGATGATCAATGTGCGTTCCATGGGATGTGTTGTCCTGTATGTGTTGAGTTTCGTCGTGTCGGATCAGGCGTCGGCCGTCAGTGCGATGGCGCGGTGATAGGCCTCCAGCGCAGCACCCACGTCGCCTTTGCGGGTGTAGGCCATGCCCAGCAGCTCGTGCACGGCGCGCGCCGAAGGTTGCGCCGCGCGCACCGCCTCCAGATCGGCGATGACCTCGTCCAGCACCTTCCCCCGGCTCGATGCGATGGCCTTTTCGTAGAGGGCGACGGCGTCTTGCCAGCGGCTATGGCTGATGGCCTCGCGCGCTGCCTCCACCTGGCCGGCGACTGCAGCTAAGGCAGGCGTAGCGCGCCGATCGGATGTGGCCGCGGGCTGCGCGGCAGCCACCGGCGGCGTCGCGGCGCGCTCCTCCGCCGATTCAGCAGCTCGTGAACCGCCCTCCCCCTCATCCGCAGAGCGATCCTCTGCTTCCCATTCGAGCGGCTCGATGTGAGCGGGAACGCCATCTGCCGCGTCCGATAAAGGGGAGCGGGGGCGCGTGGGGATGAAGCCCGCGGATTCGGCGTCCGACACATCCGGCAACCAGGCCAGAGATGTCTCGCCGTACTCAACCGGGGATTCGAGCAGGTCCTCGGATTCCTCCCATTCCAGGGGGATGAGCGACTCGGCAGAAAGCACCTCCTCGCCGGCCCCCGCTACGTCATCGAGGTGAACGACGTCGTTGGCACCGGCCTCCGCTTCGGCGGTGACGTCCGTCGCCGCCGCAACCAGCGTATCGTCGCCCTCGAGCGGATGCGTCATATCGGAGGGGGTGATCTGCGGCTCGATCCGCTCGAGTGGCCTGGGCGCAGACGACGCCGCAGCAACCAGGTCGTCCACCCAGTCGGCGCGATCCCGCTCGTCCATCTCCGCCGATGCCGGCTGTGGGGATGGTAGGCGAATAGCAGGCACGTCCACTACTTCGAGCGGCGAGGCATCGCCAAGCAGCGCCTTGACGTGGCTATGATCGGGATCCAGGCGTTCGATCGCGTTCAGATGAGCGCGCTCCAGGCCGGATGGGCCGATGTCCCTCCACAGCGCCAGCAGCAGCGCGTGCGCGTTCAGGCAATCGGGCTGCGCATCCAGGATGGACTGGCACACCTCGGCGGCGGCCACGCGCGACCCACCCTGCCAGAGGGCGTGGGCCAGGGCCACCTGCACATCAACGCGATCCGGACGCTGTGCGGAGACATAGTTCAGGCGAGCAATGCCCCGGTCGAGCAAGCCCGCGCGCACGTCATCCAGCCCCTCACGCAGGTGCGCTCCGATGTCGAAGAGATCGGCATCTTCGATTCCGGGCAAGGCAATGATGCGCAAGAGCGACCCATCCTCGGGTTCGTAATCGAGGGCCTGCCGGGCGGCGAGCTTTGCTTCGGCCTGCTTGCCCGATGCGCTCAATGCCAGGGCGAGGTGCGCCATCGTGTCCACGTCCGCCGGCACGATGTCGAGCGCGCGCTGATACGCCTCCGATGCCTGGAAGGGTCGTCCCGAGGCGTCGAACGCCCTGGCGCGCAGGCGCCACACGCTCAGCGCATCCGGGTAGGACACGAGCAGATCGTCGGTGAGCGCAATTGCGCGATCGTGATCCCCGGCGGCGATTGCAGCTTCGACCTCCGATAGCGCATCACTCAGAGTGGTCTCGCCGTTCATAGGGGCGATTTTAACTTGCTGCGACGGCCTCGAAGCTCCGGCCACAAAGGCGCCCGTTGTATCCCGGCAAAAAAAAGAGGAGTGGCTTGCGAGCCACTCCTCACCCGGCTTTGCTCTCGAGTCTAGAAGTCGTCGTAGTCCTCTCGCCGGCGATCGCGGTCACGACCCCGGTCCGAATCACGACGGTCGCGATTGCCGCCTCGGGCGCTGCCACGGCCGGCGCTGTTGGTGTAGCGGTTTGCTCGCTCTTGCGCATACCCGCCGATGTTGTTGTGCCGCGGCCGCTCCTCTTTAGGCTTGGCGAAGTCTATGCGGATAGGGCGCTGATCCAGCAGCTTACCGTTCAGCGTGCTGATTGCGTTCTGCGCACCCTCGTCGGTGGCCATCTCCACGAAGCCGAAACCCTTCGAG
>FWWM01013379.1_pt1 | contig 13279 bp, 11 predicted proteins | sample 2228351 | NCBI WGS metagenome assembly FWWM01 (sample SAMEA103939774, study PRJEB20133) | metagenome | reverse complement strand
ATGAGGATTCAAGGAGTCAAGGATTCGAGGGAAATGCTTAAGAATTACAAAGACTTAAAAGTTTGGCAAAGGTCTTATCAACTACGTTTAGATATCTACAAAATAACAAAAGGGAAATAAGCACTTGAACCCCTGAATCCTCGAATCCTTGAATCCTTTTTAGCAACTAAATTGGAAAAGAACCTAAATTTATAAATAATATGGATTAGAAGATAAATTCAATATTGATTGAATTTAGAAGAAAATTCTACCTAATAAATTTTGGTTTAATTGCATTTATAAAGAAGGTTATCGCTTTTGTAACAGGCTTTGACTTTGATTCATGAACCAATGAGAGTGGTATTTGAGTACTCCAGCGTGCCAATCCCGAGAATGCAAAGAGAACCTGCTCCGGTTCTAAACAAATTGGACCTATTTCTAAATGCCGTGGAAGATATAGTCCTGAAGCAAGCATTGTTGTCATCATAGCAAGACCTGAAAATGCTCCCGATATTCCCGCATAAAGTTGTCTACTTTCGTGTGGAGCTATTGAAAGAACAAAATTTGTTGCAACCACGCCCGCCCCTGCCCACATTATACCAGATGTAATAGCCTCTATGTATAGAAGGTGATAATTAGAAGGATTTACAAAAAGCCAAACCACGGGGTTAAATCCGCCAAGTAAGATTATCAGACGCATAGCAGTTTTGTTACCATAAGCATCGATAAGTTTTCCCCATGGCCGCAAAACGAGCAAAGCTGCCATAACATTTATACCATTGTAGATCTGGACTTCAAAAAGTGACATATTGAGTTTCTTTAACATGAACGGTTGCCAGAAAGGAGCTCCTATACCAACGGCAAGCATCCACCAGCAATTATAAAAGAGAAATTTTCTAAAATTGCTATCTTTAATCGGGATAAACAACATCTCTGTCGAATATTTATACTCGACCCTTTTTTTCTTTTCGGGCATTTGAGAAAGGACTTTTAAACCCCCAAAAGCAGCGAGAATACCTATAAAAAATATAGTTGCAAAGACTATGTGCATTTTTTTAGTATCGAAAGACTTATACGTGGCGCTACTGAAATGATCTACTAAGAAACCGAATATTAATCCTACCCCAATAGAAGTAAATAACACATATTGAGAAATTACTGAAAAGAAACGACCCCTTACTCTCAACGGAACGATATCTGTTATCCAACCAATCCACGCATTGTTTGCTATTGACAACAAAGAAACGCTGAAAAAAGACACGATGATTAAAGCCTTTATTGCGATTTCATTGGAAAATACAAAGGGTAATACCATGAAAAAAAAAGCCATACCATATCCTATGGATCTGAGGATAATCACAAGCCTCTTTATTTCTGTGCGATTTTTTGTTATGAATGCCCCGATTGGTTGAAACATCTGAGAAATTTGTCCTATAGCTGCAAGAATAGCAAAGTGAACAGGAGAGGCATTTAATAGAATGGCAAATTTTATTACAAATGCTGATCCTGAGCCGATAAGTGTATTAAAAATTTGACTTAATATCCCCTCGCTGACTGAAATCCGAAAAATTTTTTTAAGACCTTCTCTGTTTTTAGTTTTGTTATGAAAATCTAATTTAAAAATTTTTTTAATATTCCTCCTTTTTAATCGATTATTTTACATGATCTTAGTCCAAAAAAATTATGAAATCTCTTAAAAATTATATAAAGTTAAACCTTTATATTTTAACTCTGAAACCAATCTGCAAGTAGCAAACCGTTAGAAGAAATTTTCAGAACTTATCCTGCGGAAATTATTTCAGCTCAGGGTAACCCTCGTTGACTGACAATTTTGTAGATTAATACAAAATTGTCGCAATAGTTTTGATCAAAAACTAAATGAAATCAATAGGTTATAACCTGGCATGGTTTTAGATAAATAGTATTCAGATAACAATGAAAACACTACCAGAAAAAGTTCAGGAGATAGAGAAAGAAGAAATAGTTAATGCCTTAAAAGCTTGTAACTGGATTAAGTCGAGAGCAGCAAAGAAACTGGGCATAACAGAAAGAATAATCAGTTACAAGATAAAAAAATATAACATAAGAAAGGGGGAGATATAGTGTAAAGAAAGGGTTAAATTTTCAAGATTCCAAAATATAAAAAATATGGAGGTTATAATGAGACTTGTAATGAGAAAAATTATAAATTTGACTATTATTTTTTCAATACTTTTTATTTCAAGTTATGCAAAGGCAGAGGAAATAAAGACATCTGGTTATGCATCGATCGATTTGATGAGCAATTATGTGTGGAGAGGACAGAAACTGAGTAATAGTTTGGTAGTCCAACCTTCGATAGGAATTAACTATGGTGTTTTTGGGGTAAATATCTGGGCAAATTATGATTCTGATGCAAAGATCGATGAAGGCGATGAACACGGTGAATTTACAGAAACAGACCTCACACTTAGCTATACGAGGACAATAGATAAATGGACATTAGGTGGTGGTTATATTTATTACTCTTTGAATAACGCTAATGATACTCAGGAAGTGTATCTCTATGCTACTTATGGGACGTTATTTAACCCTACACTGACTATCTATTATGACTACGATGAAGGAAATGGTGCATTTGTTATCGGTTCAGTAACGCATTCTTTAGAGATTATTGAGAATATAGCTTTAAATATTGGTGCCTCAGCAAGCTATAACCTCAATAATAAAGTCATGGGTTTTGATGCAGATGGCGATGACTTCAGTAATTTTTACAATGCTGAATTTTTATGCTCCGTTAATATCCCGATCTGGAAGTCAATCAGTATAACCCCGAAGATTGCTTATTCCTTTCCTTTAAGTAACGATGCGAAAGAAGCTATGGAAGATATAAGTGATGATGGACAAAAGGACATCTTTTATGGCGGGATCAATCTTACCCTGAGTTTTTAGAGGAGGAAAAAATGAAAAACTTTTTAATTTTTACAGTATTGATTTTAATGATAATAAGTGGAGTAGCCTTTGCTGAAGAGGAATTATCGATAAACCCTCCTATCCATATAGAGGCTGAGCAGGCTTTGCCTGCTCAGCCAGCAGAGGAATTACCAACTATTAATACTGGTGATACAGCATGGATGATAATTGCCACCGCACTTGTTATGTTAATGACACTTCCTGGTCTGGCCCTTTTTTATGGTGGTCTTTCAAAACGTAAAGATACCCTCAATACAATGGCTATGTCTTTTGTGACCTATTGTATTGTTAGTGTTCTGTGGGTGATATATGGGTATACATTTGCCTTTGGTACAGATGTGAGAGGTATTATAGGTAGTGCAGAAAAATTATTTCTTTCATCAGTGAGGGTTGATTCCTTATCAGGAACAATTCCTGAATATATCTTTATAGTGTTTCAACTCACCTTTGCTGCTATAACAGTTGCTCTCGCAAGTGGTGCCTATATTGAAAGAATGAAATTCTCAGCATGGGTATTTTTCTCGATATTATGGATGACTTTTGTTTATGTACCAGTTGCACACTGGGTCTGGGGTGGTGGATTTCTTGCAAAATTAGGAGCACTTGATTTTGCGGGTGGCACGGTTGTACATATTAATGCCGGGATAGCAGCCCTTATTGGAGCAATAATGCTTGGAAAAAGACGTGAGGCAGTACTTAAACCAAGCAATCTAACATTGGTGGTTACTGGTGCAGGACTTCTATGGTTTGGTTGGTTTGGATTTAATGCAGGCTCTGCAGTTAGCGCGAATGGTCTTGCAGGTGCTGCATTCATAAATACGAATAGTGCTACAGGAATCGCCGCTATCTCATGGATGTTTACTGAATGGATTCATACCAAAAAGCCTACCTTGCTCGGACTGGCGTCAGGTGCAGTAGCCGGATTGGTAGCGATAACACCTGCTGCAGGTTTTGTAAATATTAAAGGTGCTTTTATTATTGGAATAATTGCAGGGATTATTCCCTATTTTGCCGTTGCCTCAATAAAGCCAAAGCTCGGTTATGATGACTCGCTTGATGCTTTTGGGATACATGGGGTTGCAGGAACTTTGGGAGCTGTTCTAACCGGTATTTTTGCAGATCCATCAATAAACGAGGCTGGAAGAGGACTTTTATACGGAAATCCGGGTCAGCTTATCACACAGATTATAGCAGTCGTTGTTACAATGCTTTATACCGCAGTAGTAACTGCTGTAATCTTTATTATTGTAAAGTTAGTTATTGGTATAAGAGTCAAAGCTGAACACGAAATAATCGGACTTGATGAAAGTCAGCACGGAGAGAAGGCTTATAATCTATAGAAGCCTAAAGACATAAATGTTTTCGGTGGGTATTTAAAATTAAAGAAGATTATATAACTTTCTCTTCAAATATTTTACCCTTCGAAAGTTATAAACAAAGGAGGTAACATGAAGAAAGTAGAAGCAATAATTAAACCTTTTAAACTTGATGAAGTAAAGAACGCATTAAACTCTATTGGTATTAACGGTATGACAATTACAGATGTTAAAGGGTTCGGCAGACAGAAAGGTCATGTGGAGGTCTACAGAGGAGCAGAATATGAAGTGAATTTTTTACCTAAAACAAAAATAGAGGTTGTAGTGTCCGATGCTATGATTGATAAGGTCATATCAACTATTGTTGACAATGCAAAAACTGGAGAGATAGGTGATGGCAAAATATTTATTTATTCCCTTGAGGATGTATTGAGAATAAGAACAGGTGAGCATGGTGAGTCAGCGATATGAAATTTTCGAATCGTCGTAGTGATACAGGGTAAATCCTACAAAATTGTAACTTTTACAAAATTGTAGCATTATGATTAAAGACAATCAATTTTTACTTTTAAAATTATTGGCAGATGAAGTAGGTGCGCCAATGTGAATTATAATCTTACAAAATTGTAGCTAAATGTTTGTTTAATACTTTCGCTGTTATAAAAAAGTGTGTAAATTCAATAACTTACTATTTTGGCATGATTTTGGATAGTTAATTAAAACTCAAATTTTAAATCTGTTAAGGAGGAATTTAAGGATGGAAATACCAAAAACCAAAAAAGATGTAATGGAATTAATAAAGAAGCATGATGTCAAATTTATCAGATTGTGGTTTAGTGACATTCACGGTCAACTTAAGAGTTTTGCAGTACCTGTCGAAGAAATAGAATATGCCTTCGACGAGGGAATGGGTTTCGATGGTTCTTCTATTAAGGGATTTGCAAGGATTGATGAATCGGATATGATAGCAAAACCAGACCCTTCTACTTTTGCGATTCTTCCATGGAGACCAAAAGAGAAATCGGTAGCAAGGATGTTTTGTGATATTTACGAGCCCGATGGTTCTCCATATAAAGGTGACCCAAGATATATACTTAAAATTAATATTGAGAAAGCAAAAAAGAAAGGTTTTACATTTTATCTTGGCCCCGAGCTTGAATATTTCTATTTTAAGTCAGAAAAATGTCCTGATACTCTTGATGAGGGAGGTTATTTTGATTATCCCCTTGACGCTGCTGAGGATCTTCGAAGAGATACTATACTTGCACTTGAAGCGATGGGAATCAAAGTTGAATACTCCCATCACGAGGTCGCCCATTCACAACATGAAATAGACCTTCGATATACGGATGCTTTAACGATGGCAGATATTGTAATGACGCACAGGATAGTGGTTAAGGAGATAGCAAAACAATATAATGTCTATGCTACATTTATGCCCAAGCCAATCTTTGGACAGAACGGTAGTGGAATGCACACACACCAATCCCTCTTCAAAGGTGACCAAAATGCATTTTTTGATGCAAAGGATAAATACTTTTTATCGGAGACCGGTAAAAAATATATTGCGGGAATCCTAACTCATATAAAGGAAATAACACTCGTTTTGAATCAGTGGGTCAATTCTTATAAGAGACTTGTTCCAGGTTACGAAGCACCTGTTTATATATGTTGGGCGAGGAGGAACAGATCAGCACTCGTCAGGGTGCCTTTATACAAACCGGGTAAAGAAAAGGCAACTCGTATAGAACTTAGGTCACCTGACCCGGCGTGCAATCCTTATCTTGCCTTCGCATGTATGTTAAACGCAGGATTGAAAGGGATTGAAAATAACTACGAATTGCCGGAGCCTACTGAGATAGATGTTTATCATCTCTCAGAAGAAGAAAGAAGAAAGATGAATATTGATCAGCTTCCAGGAAGTCTGATTGAAGCTATTGAATACGCTGAGAAAAGTGACCTCTTAAGAGAGACATTGGGTGACCATATATATGAACAACTGTTAGTTAGCAAGAAGATTGAATGGGATGATTACAGGATAAAGGTTTTCCCTTATGAGATAGAAAGGTACATGCCAATACTTTAGTCAGATCAGGAATTTGAGAGACGTAGCCCGTCAAAGAAAGTGGAGCGCCGACTTTACTCGGTGCTCCACTCTTATACTTCTACATTTTTAATATATTTCTTTACAAATTCTTCTATATACATGGAAGTAACTGCATCGTTATAGAGAACCATATCAAGTTGTTTTGTGTACGCTGTTAGCCTTCCCAGAATTTCTAATCTTGTTTCTAAAGATTGCTTCTTATATTTGTAAAGTGCTGCATCTACGACATCTTCAATGGCCCGTATATTAAAATCTATTTTTTTTAAGATTTCCGATATCAAACGGGCTCTTCTCTTTCTTCGATCTCCAGCTGCACCTCCCCCTTTAAAGAAAAATCTTATATAATTTTCGTTTATGTTATCTCCTATATACGCTTCAACTGTTGAAAGATGATAACCGAGCCTTATAGAAAAATTCATATATTCTTTAGTAATAAATGCAAAGCTTGTTTCACCAAGTTTATTTTTTTCGATATCTTGAGATGCCGCTGTATAAGCCACCATTTCAACGGGTCTGCTGTGGCTTGAAGGTAATGAAGTTGGCCATCGCATGGAAGATAAGCCACTGAAAAAAGCTCTAAAAGGTAATGAAGTTACATCTTCTGGAGAGAGCCTTTCAACAAATTTCTTAATCCCCCCATCTAAATCTATTAACATGATATTCAGCGGCAAGGTTGTTTGGAGTTCTCTCCCACTCAATTCCCCATATGAAACTTGAGTTAGCTTGAACATCTCATGCATCGCCATTTCGTGTGCGAATCTTGTAATATCGTGGAAGGTTTGGCAGAATTCAGGCTTGAAGTCAGGTGCTTGAGGGTCAATTAAATTTAATGGATTTATACGTTTCATTACGGTTTCGAGCATTCTGTACATCCTTGTCTGTTTATAAGGACCTTTTCTTTTTGTTGTAAATTCTTCCAATTCTTTTATATGACCTTCATAAACTATCCGATTTACTGCATCAACTGTTACTTCCTGCCCATCTCTAATTATTTCAGTTGCCTTCTCTGTATCGAGGATAGTGGGAACCTGAAACTCCCTGGCTAAAGATGCCATATGTCCTGTTGTTCCTCCCACATCGGTGATAATAGCGCTTGCCTTATTCATGGCTGTAACAAATTTTGTAGAGGTATGTTTTGCAATGAGAACTGCACCTTCAGGAAAATTTTTTAGATCATCTTCTGACCTTATAATATAAGCTTTGCCCATTCCCACACCTTTACAGGCAATTGCACCTTTATCAAGAAGAATTTTATACCCATCAAGTAATGGAACCCTCTTAGCAGGGGCTTTTGTGAAGATGAGCAAAGGTCTTGTCTGAAGTATATAAAGTCTGTCTTGCTCATCGATTGCCCATTCGATATCCTGTGGAGCATTAAAATGGCCTTCTATTTTTAGGGCATATTCAGCAAGGGTCAATATTTGTTCGTCACTTAAACATGGTTCGCTCTTAAATTCCTCGGATATTGGTATTTCTTCTAATTTCCCATCAAATCTACAAACAAGCATACTTTTTTGGTTCTTAATTATCTTCTCAATTATCTTTAAACAAGGTTCTCTTTCAACGAGATAAGTTTCAGGTGTGACTATCCCTTCAACTATGCACCTGCCCAGCCCTCTGATAGCTCCTATAACAATATTATTTGAATCAGGATTATTAGGGTCTCTTGAATATATCACGCCAGCAGATTTAGCATCTATCATCTCCAAAATGCAAACGGGCATTGCCATTTCATTTTCTGAAAGACCTTTGTTCTTGTAGTAAAATATGGCCTTTGGGCTGAAGAGACTTGCGATCACTTCTTTATACCTTTGCAATAGTAAATCAGGAGATACATTCAGAAAGGTAGAATATTGTCCAGCAAAACTGAACTCTCTGTCCTCCTGAAGAGCGCTGCTTCTCACAGAGACCATGACCTTTCTTCCAGTTCTTTCGCAGAGCTCAAAGTATGCCCTTTCTATATCTTGAATAATATCTTCTGGAATGATGCCGTTTATAATATTATTCTGTATTTCGAGGCTTTTTTTATTAATCGTTTCAATATCATCTAATTGTAAGCCTGAGAGCGCTTTATTTAGTTTTTCAAAAAGCATATTGTGTTCCATGAATTTTTTATATGCATATGCGCTTACTGCAAATCCGTCGGGTGTAGGCAAATGAATTCTATTTCGGACTTCCCCAAGATGGGCATTTTTGCCCCCCAATTTATCAATCAATTCTTTATCAATTTCATCCATGTGAAATATATTTTTGCTGGGCTGGATTTCACTTTTATGGAGAAGGAACTTTTCAATGTCAGAATAAATTTCTTTAAATTTATCATAAAGGGCTAAATATGCATTTCCCGATAATTCATTTAACTTATCAATTATGTGTTTGACTAATTCGGAAATAGCTGTAAATTTTTGTTCAATGTAATATTTTTCAATCGGGAAGTCACCTGAAAGCTTTTCTTCCATATCAGCTATTAATTCAAGGACTTGATTGTTGGAAGAAAGTAGTTCCCTGAAAGACTGGTATTTCTTCTTAATAAGTTCCCTTTCCTTATCTTCTAAGGGGGATGGTTTAATGATCTTTTTTCTTTTTAAAAATCTCTCAAGAAATTTCATATTCTTTGTCTTCTTAAATATAACATTTCACATACTGATTGTTAAAATTAAAACTTTTATTTCAAATAATTCGTCTATTCAAGACAGTATAAGTAGTTTTAGTCTCTTCGAACTTGATATACCGACATTATGCCCTTCTTTTTGTTGTGCTGAATTTATAATATTAATTTATAAATTTATTAAAATTTTTTTATTGACTTAGGATAATTCGATGGTATTTAATATTAGCCAACTTTGTTATAACATTATAAATTAATTGTTAGTATATTATTACTTATACCTGAGTTGTGAAATGCAAGAAATAATTAGCAGAGATACTTCACAAAAGCTTTATATTCAATTATACGAAATTTTTAAGCGGAAGATTGAAAACAAGGAATGGGATGTAGGCTTTCAATTACCAACAGAAGAAGAACTTTGTAATGTTTATGGTGTTAGTAGGGCAACTGTTCGTGCTGCTATAATGGAGTTGGTCAGACAGGGATACCTTAAACGAAAACAGGGGAAGGGTACCTTTGTAAGTAAAAAGGTTGTGACTTATGAACTTACAATGCTTACAAGTTTCAGGGAACTGATGCTGGAACCAGGTATAACCTTCTCTACCAAGGTATTAGATAAAATTGTTACAACCCCAGATAGCCACCCTCACATTAAACTTTCTTTAGCAAAAAATAAACATGTTATCTTTATAAAGAGGGTGACTAACATTCAAAATAAACCAATAATAATTCAGGATATAAGTATCCCCTTACATATTTGTCCCCAAATTCTGGAAGAAGATATAGAGAAGGTATCACTTGTGGAGTTATTCAAGAAATATGAAATAAAAATTACACGCATAAAAAATTATTTTGATATTGGATATTTAAATGAGGAAGAAAGCAGAATTTTTGCCTTACCTAAAAATTCACCTGCTTTGTTATTAAACCAGCTTTTTTATTCTGGTGAAACAGAGATTATGTATATCCGTTCAATAAAAAGGGCAGATAGTTTTAAATTTTCGATTGAATTTGTAAAGAGTCATGCTGAGGCATCAAACAGCGATTCTATAACAGGATGGAAAGGAGCTAATATCATATTCGGTATAGCACCTTTTGAAGGATAGTTTAAAAATGAGCTCATTCTAAGGAAGGAGGATATTATGTCGAACAGCAAGGTTGTTAAGGATGTGATGGTAGGAATTTTTGATTACCCTCATATCCCCTACTGGTTTTCGATTAGCCAGGCTATACGAATTATTAAGGCGTCTTTCATAAGTGCCGGGAAATATCCTGAACCCATGGCAATGCTTGTATTTGATGAAAAATATAACCTAATGGGGACATTAACACTCAAGGATATTCTCAGAGGACTCGAACCTAAATTCCTGCAACCGACAACAAAAGCCCAGGTTCCTGAGGAAAATGAATCACATCTTGCACTCATCTGGGACAAACTTTTTGATAAGGAAGCAAAAGAGATCGCAGAAAAACCTGTAAGCGAAATAATGATACCAGCCAAGTACTTTGTTGAACCAGAGGATCCTATCACAAAAGCAGCTTATTTGATGGTTCATCATGACCTGATTCTTCTGCCTGTTTTAGAGAACAAAAAGAAGTTTGTAGGGCTTATAAGAATGATAGAGATATTTGATGAAATTTCGAATACAATTTTGAAGGAATAGAAGGAGGTAGATGAGATGGCAGAAAAAGAGAAAAAGAAAACAGAAGGTTTACCAGAGCCACCACCTGAAATCGTCGTTGCAAAACCTAAAAAACCATTTGACTGGAAAAGGATATTTTTTATTTTCCTGGGGTTGACTCTCTTTTTTGTTTTCTATTACATCCCACCGCTACCTGATGCTGTTGACCCGCTCGGAGTTCATTTCCCTCTTTCTAAAGAAGGCAAGGCAGCTCTCGCTCTCTTTTTGCTTGCTGGCACGTGGTGGGTTTTTGAGGTTATCCCGATAGGCGCTACGAGCATCGCTATCGGGGTTTTTCAGGCACTTTTCCTGATTAGACCTGCAAAAGAAGCCTTCCGTAGTTTTTTTGATCCTTCGGTCTGGTTTATTTTTGGTTCTATAGTAATCGGAATGGTCTTTACAAAAACTGGACTGACAAAGAGACTTGCATACAAAATATTGTCGATTTTAGGTGAAAAAACAAGCATGATTTATCTTGGTTGCTTTGTGCTAACAGCTTTTTTAACACATCTCATGGCGCATACTGCTGTTGCTGCTACTATGTATCCTCTTTTGCTTGCAATATATTCACTCTATGGAGAAGGTGATAAAGTTACAAAATTCGGTAAAGGTCTTTTTATTGGAATGGCTTATGTTGCAGGTGCAGGGAGTATCATCACGCTTCTTGGCGCGGCGCGTGGGGCTGTTGCAATAGGATTTTATAATGAAATAGCAGGTAAAAATGTAACCTTTTTTGAGCTTACAAAATACATGTTTATAGTCGGCTGGCTTATGACTTTTCTTCTGTGGGCATATATGCTTTTAATTTTTAAACCAGAAAAAAAGGTCATTCCTGGTCTCAGGGAAAAAACAAAACAGCTTTATAAAGAGATGGGACCTATAACAGGTAAGGAAATTTTCGCTGCTTTAGTCGTCTTCGGGATAATCTTTTTCCTATCATTACAATCATTTATTCCTGCACTAAAGCCATTTGATAAATCAGCTATTATGCTTGTTGGTACACTCATATTCTTTCTGACAAAAGTTCTCACGATAAAAGATTTAGAAGAGATACCATGGAATATCATTCTACTTTTTGGAGGCGCAATGAGCATTGGATTCTGTCTATGGGAAACTGGTGCAGCAAAATGGCTTGCTATCAACTGGCTCGTGATGTTCCAGAAGGCAAACTGGTTTATCTTTGTTTTGGCAATAGCGTTCTTTGTCATGATAATGACTAACTTCATTATGAATGTTGCTGCAATCGCAATTTCACTTCCTGTTGCTTTGGTTATCGCTCCTTATCTTGGGGTTTCAGGCGAAGTCGTTTTGTTCGCTTCACTCGTTACAGCAGGTATGCCATTTTTGCTTTTAGTGGGTGCAGCCCCCAATGCAATAGCATATGAATCAAAACAGTTTACGACAGGAGAGTTTTTCCTTGCCGGTATACCTGCAAGCATTATATTAATGGCAGTGGTTGGATTTGCAGCGGCGATCATATGGCCGCTCATGGGTATGCCGGTTACATTGAAATAGTTAATTGTAAACAGCAAACAGTGAAAGGAGGTCTAATGGGTTTTGAAGAGATTTTGAAAAGATATTTTGACAATGTTTACATAGAGGCTGACTTTGTTAAAAAGACATTTGATAAGCTTAGAAAGTATGGGTTTACTGCTGATAATACCATAGCAGCTGTGGATGTCTGCCGAGATGAGATTTCTCAACCATTTATAGCACTGATAAGAAATACATGGGGTGAGGCATTTAATTTATGTAGCCTCGCTGGTATGTTCTTTTCGGGCAAAACCGCAATTCTTGCAGCAATGCATCATTCACCTGTTGTCAATGGGAAGGAGAGATATGTATTTTATGCCCTGCCACATATTGCTATCGGTGCTGATGGTGAACTGGGTAAATGTAGAAGAAGAGGAAGAAAAGAGGATTCAAATGCATGTGGCGCATTGAATGTTTTTTTGGCAGAGCTGAAAAGCAAAAAACCAAATCTTTCGATGGACAATGAGGACGTTGAATTAAGTCTCATTAAAACACGCCTTCTGCGAGAGATACCATATGGAGATATTCCTGATTTACTGGAACTTACTAAAACAACGCTTAAAACAATTAAAGAAGACTTTGAAAATGCTCTTAATAAAACTGTTGATACAAAACACAGTGACTATGCTTTTATCACAGGCATACAAATTCATGGCCCTGAGGGAAATTATGTTGCGCCTGATGAGTCGTATGTGGTCGTGAACAGAAAAAGAAAAAAATTAAAAATTGAATAGTGTCTGTCCATACACTATTCAAGAAACTCAAAAAAATGTGATTCTCGCAATCCCGAATCCTGAATGCTTTCGGGATTGCTGGGAATTCTTCTTAGAAGCTATCGGAAGGATTCCGTTACGATGGAATAGTAAACCAAAGACAACAAGATTGCATTTTATTGATAGACTCTGAACAGTTTAGTGGCTCAATATTCAATGTGAATAAATATTTAATATGGAGGCTGGTATGAAACGAATTTGTTTCCTCATGGTAGTAGCAGTCATTGTAGTATTATTCCATCTGTCTCTACCTACACTATCTTTTGCTACTGAAGAAGCAGCACAGGGAGATACCTTTTTCATTTCAGGCACTGTCATTGACTATCATA
>FWWM01013371.1_pt1 | contig 13286 bp, 10 predicted proteins | sample 2228351 | NCBI WGS metagenome assembly FWWM01 (sample SAMEA103939774, study PRJEB20133) | metagenome | reverse complement strand
CGGGGTGATGATCTCGGCTTCACACAACCCGTATCAGTACAATTGCATCAAAGTCTTCGACCATTCCGGCTTCAAGCTGCCGGACGAGGTCGAGCTGGCGCTGGAAGGCGAGATCCTGTGGCTGCGGGAAGTGGGGCCCGCGCCGGATCCCTTGCCCCTCCGCCCTGAGCCGCAGCTCCGCGATGCCTACCTCGACCACCTCGCCTCGGCCGCGCCGGGGCTGAATGGCCTGGCAATCGTCGTCGACTGCGGCCACGGCGCCGCTTCCGGTCTGGCGCCGGCGTTGTTGAGGAGGCTCGGAGCCGACGTCCGCGCCATAGGCTGCCAGCCGGACGGCCGCAACATCAACCAGGGCTGCGGCGCCCTCTTCCTGGAACCGCTCCGCCAGGAAGTGCTGAGATCCGGGGCCGCTCTGGGCGTGGCTTTCGACGGCGATGCGGACCGTGCCATGTTCATCTCCCGCAGCGGCCGGGTGATCGATGGGGATTGCGTCCTGCTGGCGTGCGGCCGTGACCTGCACCGCAAAGGCAAACTGGCGGCGGCCGGCGGCGAACCTGTGGTCGTCGGCACGGTGATGTCGAACCTCGGCCTGGAACAGGCTCTGGCCGCCGAGGGCATCCGCCTGCTCCGCACACCCGTCGGTGACAAGTACGTGCTGGAAGAAATGCGCCGCCGCAATGCGACTCTGGGAGGCGAACCGTCGGGCCACGTCATTTTTCGCCACCTCGCCACGACCGGTGACGGCCTGCTGACGGCCCTGCGCGTGCTGGCGCTCATGCTGGAAACGGGCGGGGGTCTCGACGAACTTACCGCCGGCTTGGCGCTGCTGCCTCAAAAGCTCGTCAACGTTCCCGTCAAGCGCAAAAGGTCGCTCGCTGAGCTGCCGGCGGTGGCGGCGGAAATCCGCGCCGCCGAGAAGCTCCTGGGCGATTCGGGCCGCGTGCTGGTCCGCTTTTCGGGCACCGAGTCCGTGGCTCGTGTAATGGTGGAGGGGCCCGATGAGCGCGAGGTCGAGCGGCTAGCGCGGCGGATTGCCGCGGCGGTGCGGCAGGAATTGGGCGGCGGTTAAGCCCCCAGCCGCTCTGTCCGTCTCGGATATGATAACTACGTCATGATCGCCAGAAACGTTGTGCTTTTCTCGCTCATCGCCGCCGCACCTTTAGGAGCGCAGCGCTCGGCCAAACCCGGCGAGGACTGGGTGTCCCTGTTCAACGGCAAGGACCTTTCCGGCTGGGTAGAGGTCGGCAAGGAAAAGTGGACCGTCGAAGAAGGCGCCATCCATGGCATCGCCGTCACGAAGGAGTACGGCTACCTGCGCACCGAGAAGAAGTATGTCGACTTTCATCTCGGAATCCGCTTCAAATGCGAAGGCACAGGCAACAGCGGCCTCTTCTTCCATACCGACTTTGAGCCTGGCACGCCCAAGGTCACCCAGGGGCTCCAGTTCGAGATCGACTGCGCCATCAACCGCCACACCGGGGGCATTTACGGCGACGGGCGCGGGTGGGTCGTCTGGCCCGCCCCGGAAAACGAAGCCGTCGTCCGCCAGAACGACTGGAACGACTTGCAGGTAAGGGTCGAGGGCAACCGCTACGTTTCCCGGCTCAATGGCGTGCTGATGGTTGACTTCACTGACCCCGCGCCCAGATCCTTCGATGGTTACATCGCCTTGCAGCTTCACTCGGGCGGCGAGGGGGACATGAAGTTCAAGGATATTTATATCCGCGACCTGACCCGGCGCTGAGAGTGTGGCCCTCCGGCTGTACTATTGCGACCACTACGAGTTTCCTCTCCCGGCCGGGCACAAGTTTCCCCAGCGCAAGTATCGCTTGTTGCGCGAGGCGCTCGCCTCCGACGGCCGATTCGAATTGATCGCGGCGCCGTTGGCGGATCCGGGCATGATTGCGCTTGCGCACGATCCTGCCTACGTTTCGTCGTTCGTGTCAGGCGCCCTGGGGCCGGCCGCGATGCGCCGCATCGGCTTCCCGTGGTCGGAGAGTCTCGTCCAGCGCACCCTGGCGTCGGTCGGCGGAACCGTCCAAGCCGCCGCCGACGCCCTTCAGTATGGTTTTGGAGGAAATCTGGCCGGCGGCACGCATCACGCCTTCCCCGCCGGGGGCTCAGGTTTCTGCGTGTTCAATGACGCCGCAGTCGCCATCCACGTGCTGCGGGTCGAACGCGCTGCCCGGCGGGCGGCGGTCATCGATCTGGATGTGCACCAAGGCGACGGCACGGCGGCGTTCTTCTCCGGCGACAGCGGCGTCCTCACAGTTTCGTTGCACGCGGAGAACAACTTCCCGTTCCGCAAGCAACCCAGCAAAATCGACGTGCCGCTGCCCGACGGAACCGATGACGCCGCGTATCTGGCTGCGCTCGAATCGGTCCTGCCCAGGGTCTTCGAGTTTTCCCCGGAGGTGATCTTCTGTCAGACCGGCGTTGACACGCTCGCCGGCGACGCACTCGGCCGGCTGGCCCTGACCCACGCCGGCCTGCTTCACCGAGACCGGATGGTGCTGGGCGCATGCGCCCGCCAAGGTGTCCCCGTCGTCGTCACCCTCGGCGGCGGCTACGCGGAACCGATCGAGCGAACCGTTGAAGCGCACGCCAATACGTTCCGCATTGCAGCCGAGACCTTTCGGGAGGTAACAAGTTCGGCCGCAGCTCGCAAATTGCCGAATCTCTTTGGGACGCGCCCCTGATCCGCACGGAACCCTGCGCGGCGGTCCCGGATGCTTTCCCCCCGCCCGTTCGCCGTGGGAATCGAACATAGTCGAGGTATGCGGCAGGTGCTCATCCATCGCGGGGAAGAGGGCTCCTGGGTCGACCGGTGACGCGGGCTGCCTGGCTGCGTTAGCCAGGGTGAAACCCAGGATGCCGCTCCGGCCAATATCCGGGAGGCGGTCCAAGCGTACCTTGGCGCCCTGGGAGCGGACAGGCTGCCGGTCGCCGAAGGCCGGCCCGACCCCCACCGCGTCACTGTGTGACCCGCCTTCGCAGGTCGTTGTACCGGATCCTCCGACCCGGGATCGCGGCGCCCTCCGCGCGAGTATTCGGTCGACGGGGCTGACGCCGGAACCGTTCCGCGGATTCCTGTAATGCCCGGTGCGCGGTTACTACATCCCCGCTGTCCGCCGTAGGGCTGTCCATCCTTTCTGCGCAGCAAAGTAGATTTAGATGAGTGCGGTGGCTGTCAAGAGGGTAGCAGAAGGTCGTGTCGGCCGACGCGCTGACCTTGATGACACCGGCCCAGCGGGAGGGGATAGTGTCGCCTGATAGCTGCGCAGCGACAGCCACTCCCGGAGCCGCCGGAAAAGATCCGTTAGCCGTCGGCGCTGAGTCCCGGCAGGACGCCGTCTGCGAGATTGGAGCCGGGCCGTGGATTTCAATGCGGGAGATGGTGCTGTCCGGGGGCGATGACAGCTCGACCGGTGGCGAGGCCGACGTCCTTACACTTGTGGGGGAGGAACCGAATCTTCAGCGCCGCACCAAGGCGTTAAAAAACAGCTTGAACGTCTGGTAGCTCTGGGCGCGATATTGCGGGCGCATGCCGAACAGAATCACTCGGCCCTTGCCCGCGGGCACCTCCAGCAGGGCGGCGCGTTCATAAAGGTGCTGCTCGCCCAACAGCCATCCGGAGGCGAGCACGCCGGAGCGCGGGTAGCGGGCGACGGCTGTCGAGCCTTGCGGCCGGCCGGCTTCCCAGGCCGGGCTGCGCTGGAACCAGACCGTGATCTCCTGCGGCAGGCCGTAAGTCAGCGGATGGCGCTCGAGCCCCACAGTCAGCAGCGAACCAGGGCAGTAGAACTCCGTCCGGGCCACCCCGTCCAGGACATTGATGGCATCGATGCCGAGCCGCTTGACGGCAAAGCCCGTCGAGTCATTCAGAAAAATGAGGGTGCCGCCGTCAGCCAGAAAAGCTTGCAAGGACGCCACGCTTCGGTGGTCCAACCCCCCGGTGTACTCCTCCGGCATCGCGCCCTTCCGATAGCCCGTCTCTAACGTCGAAGGACTCTGGTCAGGGAAAACGATCGTGTCCCAGCGGCTCATCAGGTTGCCGGCGGCGATGTCGGGGTTCCGTACGCTGGCATAGCGGAATCCAAACTCCTCCAGCAGCCAGCGCGTCCATCCTTCGTCGATACTTGGGACAAAGCTTCTATACAGGCCGATGCGCGGTCGCGGCAGCTCGACCGCCTCACGGGCAGGCGGCAAGGAAGCGTAGAAGTCGCCTGTGCGCCGGTCGCGCCAGACCGAGCCGCCTTCTTGCCAGATCCGGTTCACCTGCTTCCAGGAGTCGATATCGGCGGCCGGATATGCTCCGGGGGCCGGCTGCGGACCCAGCGGCGCAAAGCGAAATTCGTTTGCCGGCTGCAACGGCGCTTCAAACTGTGAGTCGACCGTGTCCACCTCCACACCCATCAGCAGCGGGAGGGTGTGGGCGGTCACATCGTAGGGCCGCTTCGGCGGCCCGCCGGGATATTCTCTGAGGTCGGGGTAAACCTGACGCTCGAGCAGCGTTTTCGCGAACGAGCTGTAAGGCTGCTGCATCCGGACGACGTAGGCGCCCTCGCCGTAGCGCCTGCCGCCCGCGGTGAATTCAGCCACAGCCCGCTCAATCTCCACTTGGCCGAAGGCCAGCGTCTCCAGTAACCTTCGCGCCGATCCCGGGTCCGGCTGCGCCGCCGGAATCACGAAGGCGTAGGGCGAGTTCCGTCCGACCGCCCGCTCCCCGATGCGGTAAAAGTTCCGCAGCAGATCTTCGCGGCGCAGGGCGGCCTGGTAGAGACACGATTCCCAGGCGATCAGTTGATAGTCGATAATGTCGCGCAGCCTCCACTCGCCGCCCGGCCACGGCTCGAGGTGGTTCCAGCTCGCCCGGCGCGGGTCGAATCCGCGGCCGTCGCCCCGAATCTCCTCGGGCCTGACTTGAATCGGCGTCGCCAGCCGCGCGCCGGCCGACTCACTCAGGATCCGCAGGCCAGCATGGTAGGCCTGGTAGTGCCGGGCCGGCGTCCAGAAGTCGTAGCTTGCATTGACGACGACCCCTTTCTTGCCCGCCGCCGTCAGATCCGCGGCCATTCCCATTCCGATCATGTTGCAAAGTTGCACCAGGATTGGATCGATGTTGGGCTCGATCGGGTCGATCCACGGCGGAACGAACATCCGCGCGCCGAACGGCCCCATCTGGTGCACGTCGTAGACGATCTGGGGATGCCACACGTTGTGAAGTTTCGAAACCGTGATTCGCGTTTCCGGCTGCGAGAAGATGTACCAGTCGCGGTTGTTGTCGTGGCCCACGTAGCGGTGATACAGCTCCGGCGGTGAGGTGCCTTCGTAGGGTGTGCCCAGCGTCCGTTCATACCAGCGCCTCACGATCTCCACCCCATCCGGATTCAGCGACGGAACCAGCAGGAGGATGACATTGCTCAGGATGGCGCTGGTTTTGGCGTCGTTGCCGGTGACCATGCGGTGAGCGAACTCGACGGCCGTGTGCGTCGAGGCGACTTCGGTGGAGTGGATCGAGCACGTGATCATGACTACCGTCTTGCCCGAGACGAAAAGTTTCTCCGCCTCCGCCGGCGGCGTCTGCCGCGGATCGGCCAGCCTTTGTTGGATCCGGCGGTAGCGCTCCAGGTCGCGCAAGACTTCTGGTGCGGCGATGGTGGCGGCGAGGAAAGGACGCCCGTCGACCGTCCGTCCCAGCACCTCCACCCGAATGCGCTCGCTACTCCGGTCGAGCTCTTGAAAGTAGGCGACGGTCTTGTCCCAGCCGATGAGCGTCCGGTCGGCGCCCATGCGGTGCCCGAAGAAGCTTTCGGGAGATGGTACGGCGGCCGCCAGTAGTTGGGCGGCCAGCACGAGGGGCAGCGCGCGCCGGCTCATGGACGGTTCAGTTCCCTCCACAGCGCCCGGTACCAGCGGAGGAAGCGCTCGGGCTCCTTGCTTTCCTGCGCCTCCATCAGCGTGTAGCGGTCGTAGCCGGAACCCCGCAATAGCGCGAACAGCTCCCGCCACGGGTAGTCGTTGGCCAGTTCGTTGATGTGTACGTTTTTGATCCACGGCCTCAGCAGCTCAAAGCTCGGCCGGACGCTGCCGTTGATCACTTCCGCCGGATTATTATTGGAGTTCCAGCACAGTCCGACGTTCGGGTGGTTGGCGGCCTTCATGATTTGGGCGCAGATCTTCGGGTCGCTTGTTCCGCGCCCGTGGACTTCGACCCAGATCTCGATGCCTCTGCCTCCCGCGTAGTCGCCCAACGCCTTCAGGGATTCGGCGATGTGGCGGACCGTGGTCCCGGGCGGAACGCCGCCGGGCAGCGCATTGGGCCGCACTTTGACGCCGAGGGCCCCGGTGTCATGCGCGAGATCGACGAACTGTATCCCGCTGTCGATGTTCTTCTTGCGGACCTCCGGATCCGGCGAGTGGAACTCGCACGTCGTGCCGAAGCTCAGCAGCCGGATCTTGCTGCGCTGGAAGCGCTCCCGAACTTGTTCGCGCTCCTGCGCGCCGAGCGACGGCTCGACGCCGTGCCTGTGCGTCGTGCGCAGTTCGACAGCCTCAAACCCGCCGGCCTCCTCCAGCTTGGTGATCAGCGTTTCCACGTCCCAGTCCTTCAGGACGTTGTATGTTACGGCTCCGAGTCGCATGACGTCCTCCCGGTCGAGCGAAACCTCATTGTAACGGAGTCGCTGCGGGCGGGCTGCGTCTATCGCTCCGGGGCACGGACAAGCTCGAGGAATGCCGTCGCCGCATGGCTGAGCGTGCGCCGCGCCGGGTAGACCAGGCGGATCTTCCGCTCGACGTGCAGCTCCTCCACCTTGACCTCACAGAGCAGTCCCTGCGCCAGTTCCTGCTCGACACACATCCGCGGCACAAACGCCACGCCCTCGTTGCGCTGCACCATCTTCTTGATCGTCTCGACCGTAGGCATCTCCAGGTCCATGTTCAACGGCACCTGGTAGCGGCGGAACTCGCGCAGCACGACCTCCCGATACGGGCTGACGACGTTGTGCGCGACGAAGGTCTCCATGCCGAGCTCCGTAATGGAGACCGACTGCCGCCTGGCCAAGCGGTGCTTCGGAGAGACGACGAAGGCGAGGTGGTCCGTATAGATGACTTGCGCGACGAGGTTCTTCTCTTGCGGATCGTAGCTGATCACCCCCAGCTCGAGGTCGCCGTCGAGCAACTGGGCCGGGATCTTGCTCGACAGGCTCCGGCGCACCTCCACCTTCACCTTCGGGTACCGCCGCCGGTAGCGCTCGATGTGCTGCAACAGATATAGCGACGTGGACTCATTGGCGCCGATGATCAGCCGCCCGGCGGCGTGGTCCCTCAGTTCCCTGAGCGCGGTGTCCAGCTCCCGCTCGAGGTTCTCGAACCGGCGCGCGTACTCCAGCACGATTCTCCCGGCATCGGTCAGCAGCAGGTTCTTTACAGAGCGGTCAATGAGCTTCTCGCCCAAATCGTTCTCCAGTCGCTGCACGGCCAGCGAGACCGCCGGCTGGGTGCGCCCGAGTTTCTCGGCAGCCCGGGAGAAGCTTCTTTCGGTGGCGACGGTCAGGAAGACTTTCAGTGGGAACAATTCCATCTACAATATTTATTGCCTTCATCGGAGGCATAAATCAAGCTAATTCCAACTCGCTCTCCCATCGTGTTGCAATTCCTCGTGCGTATCTCGTAGGATGCCCTCAGTCATGGACCGCGACAAGTCTTTGCGCGACCACATAATCTACGTCCTCAACGGAGGAGGGGCCCACCTCCGGCTGCAGGATGAAGTCAAGCGTTTCCCTTACGAAAAGGCGGGTATCCGGATCGAAGCCGTTCCTTACACGGCCTGGCACATCCTCGAGCATATCCGCATCGCTCAGTGGGACATTCTCGAGTTCAGTCGCAACCCGAAGCACGTATCGCCCGATTGGCCGGGCGGATATTGGCCCCGCTCTGAGGCGCCGCCGAGCCGCGCTGCCTGGAACAAGAGCGTCCGCCAGCTCAACGCGGACCTCAACGCGATGATCGAGCTGGTCACCGATCCGGCGACGGATCTGCACGCCCGCATCCGGTGGGGTGACGGCCAGACGATTCTTCGCGAAGCTCTCCTCGTCGCCGACCACAACGCTTACCACCTCGGCCAGCTTGTCCTGTTGCGCCGGATGCACCAAGGCGGCTGGTAAATCCAGCATTTGTTACATCTTGAGTCGTCCGGGCAGCGGCAACCTCGATTAAAATATTGGCTGCGCACCGTCCTGGGGGCCGCGCAGGCGGGGACGGCCAACATCTTTTCATTCAATTGAGAGGAGACCACGGGCATGCAGACACGTCAAGACACGACCTCCGCTGACAACAGCAAGTTCCGATTCGATGTTCATCTCCACCAGATCCTGATGGGCGGGCAGAGAGGCTCCGGGCTTCTTCCGGCGGGCGAGCCGCAAACTCTCCCGGAACCGGTTTTCCCGCAGTTTCCGCAAAAGCTGGGCGACGTGGAGCCGGATCCGCGGGTCCTGCCGAACGGTGACACTCCCTACCGCACCCACGTGACGTTGTCAATGATCAAGCGGGGCCTGCGGGGCTGGCTAGTGCCGTACATCAAATCACGCGTGCTGCCGGGCGACTTCCACCCGATCATTGCGTACCTGTTCACGGAGTGGAAATGCAACCTCGACTGCCACTACTGCTGGGCCTTCGACAACCGGGTTCCCGGAATGACCGAAGACACCGCCCGGCGCGCGATCGACTGGCTGCACGAGACCGGCTGCCGGGTGCTGGCGTTGATGGGCGGCGAGGTGCTTCTCCGGCCGCGGTTTGCCCACAAGGTGGTTTACTATGCCGCCCAGAAAGGCTTCTGGGTGTATGTGCCGACGAACGGGCGGCTGATGCGGCCCGACGTGATTGACCGGTTGGGGGATGCGGGCGCGGCCGTATTCAACCTGGCGGTCGACTCGGTGGAGGAGCGCCCGGAGCTGCCCAAGGCGCTTCGACCGATCTTGCCGTATTTCCAGTACCTGATCAAGAAGCAGTATGTCTACGATTTTGCGGTGTTCTTCAATATCAACATCACCCGCATCAACCTGGATGATGTCAAGCGATTGACCGAGATCGCTCACGACCACGGCATCGCCACCGACTACCACATCAACGAGTCGCCGATGCTGGCGCAGGAACACTTCCGGCATTATGACAGTGACACTTTCATTCGGCCGGAGGATTGGCCCCGCGTGGACGAAGTCATCGACTGGCTGATTGAAAAGAACCGGTCGGGCTATAAGATGGTGAACTCGGTGCGGCGCCTCCAGCAGATGAAAGAGTTCATGCGCGGCCGGCTCCAGGCCTGGAGCTGCCGTGCGGGCCACAACTCGATCATCATTCGCACCGACGGGACGCTGGCGCCGTGCTTCCCCATGTACTCGGCCACTCACGACTGGGGCGTCGTGGGAAGCCATAAGTTCGACCGGCGGCAGTTGGATAGGATGAAAAGTACCTGCGAGCCGTACTGCTATTCGACCCTGAACCACAACCTCGCTTACTGCTACAAGGCGAGCCGGGCGATCAAGTGGACTCTGCGCCAGGCGCTGCGGGGCTTCCGAGGCACCAGCGGCAGCTTCCAGGAATAGGAGCGGGACTTCAGGGCTTCAGGTACAGACCCGCTCCCGGGCCCACCGGCAAGCCGGCGACGACCCAGACCGCGAGAAGCAGCGTCCAGACGAAGAAGAACACGGCGGTGTAGGGCAGCATCAGCGCAATGACTGTGCCGATGCCCGCATTTTTCTGGTAGCGTTCGACGAAGGCGACGATCAGGGCGAAGTAGGACATCATCGGCGAAATCACGTTGGTGACGCTGTCGCCGATCCGGTAGGCGGCTTGGGTGAATTCCGGCGTATAGCCTAGCAGCATGAACATCGGAATGAAGACCGGCGCCATTATCGCCCACTTGGCCGAGGCGCTGCCCATGAACAGGTTCACGAAACCGGCCACGATGACCAATGCCACCATCAGAGTAACGTCGCCGAGGCCCAAAGCGCTCAGCAGCTCGGCGCCTTTCACCGCCACGATCAGCCCCAGGTTGCTCCAGTTGAAGTAGGCCACGAACTGGGCGGCGAAGAACACCAGCACCATGTAAACACCCAGCCCCTTGATGGCCTTGCCCATGGCGTTCATGAAGTCAGCGTCATTTTTCAGCGTTCCCGCGCCCGCTCCATAAGCGCCTCCCAGGGCGACGCCCAGCAGAAAGATGAACGCCACGATGCCCTTCAAGAACGGCGAATCGAGCAGGCCGCCCGTCTCCGGGTTTCGCAGGAATCCATTGGCGGGCACGGTCCGCAGCAGGATCAGCGCGGTGAAAACGGCCAGCGCCGCCAGCGCGAACCGGAGCCCGCGCTTTTCCGCCGCGCTTAGCGTCTCTATCTTGTCCGCCCGCTCTTCGCCGGTGTAGTCGCCCACGCGGGGGATGACGATTTTCTCCGTCACCCACGTCCCGGCCGCCGCGATGAAAAACGTCGAGGTGGCCATGAAGTAGTAGTTACAGGCCGCGTTCACCGAGTAATCGGGGTCAATGATGCGAGCCGCCTCTTCGGACAGTCCGGCCAGCAGCGGATCGACGGTTCCCAGCAGCAGGTTCGCCGAGTAGCCCCCGGAGACGCCGGCGAACGCCGCCGCCAGTCCCGCCACCGGGTGCCGGCCCACGCCCAAGAAGATCACGGCCGCCAGGGGCACGAGCAGCACATAGCCGATCTCGCTGGCTGCGTTCGAGAGCACCCCGGCGAGCACAATCGCAAATGTCAGCAGCTTCTTCGGGGCCGACAGCACGAGCAGCTTCAAGCAAGCGGCGATCAAACCGCTGCCCTCCATCAGCCCGATTCCAAGCATCGCCACCAGGACCGTGCCCAGCGGAGCGAAGCTCGTGTAATTCGTAACCATCGAGGTCAAGATCCGGTGCAGGCCGGGGATGGACAGGAGGCTAACGGGCCGGATGAGCTCACCGCTGCCGGGATGAACCGCCTCCAGATCCAGCCGCGCCGCGATACCCGAAACGACGATGACCCCCAAGGCCAGCAGAGCGAACAGAGTAGCCGGGTGGGGCAGCCGATTGCCCGCCCGCTCGATCCAGCTCAGCGCATGGGATAAGACCGACTCCTGTCGCCGGGGCATGCAAGTACCGCGGAACGAAACTCTCAGGTTAGCAAACGGCTCCGGCAGCTCCGCCGGATGGTCCGCCCGACGCGGCGCCCGCGTTGCCGGCCCTGCGCGAATTGACTCCCGGTGGTCCGAAAAGCGGCCGGCATGGCATTACAATGAGAGCAGAAGGTGTGGTTATCAGATTTGGAGGTGTGCAATGAAGCGTGGGGCAACGGTCGGTTTGTTGATGCTGCTTGGATGTCCGCTGTGGTCGCCGTTGGTGCGCGGGCAGGCGGAAGAAGCGAAAGAAAAAAAGCAAGTCACTCTCATCAAAGGGCTTGACGGCGGCCTGTACGAGCCTTACAGCGCTGCGGTCGTCGAGAAAGTCCAGGCCGCTTTGAAGGACAAGGGCCTCTACACCGGCGAAGTCAACGGCCAGCTCGACGAAGACACCATGAAGGCCCTGGCCGAGTTCCAGAAGCAGAACCAGCTCACCGTCAGCGGGGTTCCCTCGCCGAGCACTAGAAGGGCGCTGCTCGGAGAATAGGCATCGGCGGCGCTTTCACCAAAGCCGACCTCGTTCGTCGGCGTCTCGTGACACCTACGACGCTCGTCTACGGCGGGTGGACGGTGTTACATCAGTCTAGGGTTTTGCCCAGTAGTCTGCGGCAATCTGGTCGGCTACGCTAAAAGTGATGGGGCCCATGATTTTGCTCGTCATGGATCCGCACCGCCGGGCAGCGCTGGCGCCCCACTTTCAAGGTTGCGGCATTGAGATACAGGAGGCGCCGGACGTGCGCACAGCGCGGGAGCTTGTCGCCTCAGTTGGCACGCTCCAGGCCGTCATCACTGATGTGCGCCTGCCCGACGGTACCTGGTGCTCCCTTTTGGAAACGCTACAGGCTGCTGGAGTGAGCGCCACGCTGTTCGTGTGCGCCGATCGCCATGGGCAGCTGCTTTGCGGTCAGGTCGTACGCCGCGGGGGTTACTATGCCGTGGAACCGCCTCATCGCTGGCGCCACCCGTGCGAGGCTGTAATGGGTTTCCGATCGGGCTCGGAGCGCTCTGGAGGGGCGGTCCGGTCGGCTGGCGCCGCTTAGAGGAACGGCTCCGGATTGCTAATCAGGGCGGCGGGCGGCATAACTCTTGTTTATTTGATTTCCAGACATTATCAATTTCTCTAAAACTATAAATTTGCCAAATCAAAGGCGATAGTCGATAATGGAGGGTCGTGCGCGGGTCTGGAGCAACAGGCCGGTCCCCCGCATGACCCCCGAAGCGACAGTTTGTGGCCGGAGCCATGGAAGAGCCCATGAACGACCGTGTGTATATCTTTGACACCACGCTGCGGGACGGCGAGCAATCCCCCGGATGCAGCATGACCGTCGCTGAGAAGCTCAGAATGGCCCACAAGCTGGTGGAACTCGGCGTCGACATCCTCGAGGCCGGGTTCCCCATCGCCTCGGATGGGGACTTCGAGGCTGTCGACAAGGTGGCGCGGGAGTTCCCGGCGGCCCGTGTGGCCGCGCTGGCGCGTGCTTGCAGCCTGGACATTGAGCGGGCGGCCCGCGCGCTGGAAAAGGCGAAGAAGCCGCGGATCCACACCTTTATCGCCACCAGTGACATTCATCTGAAGTACAAATTGAAGAAGTCCCGCCAGCAGGTGCTGGAGGAAGCCGTCCGGGCGGTCGAGCTGGCCCGCCAGTACGCCGACGATGTGGAGTTTTCGGCCGAAGACGCAACCCGGACCGATCCGGACTACTTGGAGCAGGTCTCGCTAGCGACGGTAGCGGCGGGGGCCGGCACGGTCAACCTGCCGGACACGGTGGGTTTTTCGATTCCTTCCGAGCACGCCGCCCTGATCGGCCGCGTCGTCAAGTCGTTGGACGGCCGGGCTATTGTCAGCGTTCACTGCCACGACGATCTCGGCCTGGCGGTTGCCAACTCGCTGGCGGCCGTCCAAGCCGGGGCCCGCCAGATCGAGTGCACCATCAACGGCATTGGCGAGCGGGCCGGCAACTGCTCGCTGGAAGAGGTGGTGATGGCGATGAAGGTCCGCCAGGACCTGCTGCCGTACCGGACCGGAATCATCACCGAGCAGCTCTATCCGGCCAGCCGGCTGCTCAGTGAGATCATCACTTTCGGCCCGCAGCCGAACAAGGCGATCGTCGGCGAGAACT
>FWWM01013366.1_pt1 | contig 13289 bp, 11 predicted proteins | sample 2228351 | NCBI WGS metagenome assembly FWWM01 (sample SAMEA103939774, study PRJEB20133) | metagenome | reverse complement strand
CATTGCTTATATTAAAATGGAGGTAACATATGCTATTTAAGTTAATAAGATATCAAATAATTGACCTTATATCAAGTAGATGGTTTATTTTTCAATTTCTTTTCTTTGCAATTTCAAGTTATATTTTATTCAATATAAGTGGCTCATTTGAAAGGGCTATTTTAAGTATTGTAATTTTATCTCTTATATTTTTACCACTTTTTAGCATTTTACTTTCATTATCTTATGTCTATTCAAGTAGAAATTTTATAGAATTTATATTGATATATCCTGTAAAAAGAAAAACGATTTATCTTTCATTTTTTTTATCATTATCTTCATTTATATTTATTACTTATATGCTAGGGATTTTGATAAGTGCAATAATTTCGGCAAGCTTTAATATAAATTTATTTAGATATTTATTCTCTTCATCCATTATATTATTTCCTTTTATAACAATAGGTATTCTCATCTCAACTTTATCAGAAGATAGATTAAAAGGAACAATTATTTTATTTTTCATATACCTTATTTTTACTGTGATATACGATGCAATAGCACTTTACCTACTAATCATTTTAAGTGATTGGCCAATAGAATCTTTATTTACGTTCATAATTTTATTAAATCCACTTGATGCAATAAGAATAATAACTCTTTTAAGTTTGAATTTAAGTGATATTTTTGCATTTACAGGTGATTTTCTTTTAAGATACAAACATTTTTACTTTTTCCCTTTTATCCTATGCCTATTCTATACACTTTTATTTTTGATTTTAGGGATTAGGAAGTTTGAAAGGAGAGATTTTTGATGGAGGTTAGAGAAATGAAAAAACTTATCATAACGATCTTGATAATGATTTTATTAATTAGCTGTGGACAAAAGAAAGAAACTACGAAAAATGAAAATAGCAAGGGAATAGGTCCAATAAAGGAAGTAAAGCTTGGTCCAATAGATAAAAATCTTGTAGAAAAAGGTAAAAAAATTTTTGAAGAAAAATGCGCTGCATGTCATAAAATTGAAGAAAAATATGTAGGACCTCCAATTAAGGGTATTACAAAAAGAAGAACAGCTGAATGGATAATGAACATAATATTAAATCCTGTTGAAATGACCCAAAAAGATCCAATCGCAAAACAATTATTAGCAGAATATTTAGTTCAAATGCCTTATCAGAATGTAAATGAAGAAGATGCAAGAGCTATACTTGAATATTTTAGAAGTATAGATAGTCAATAAAAGGAGGGGGGACATGAAGTGGAAGAATAAAAAAATAACAGCAAGCCTTGGGCTAATTGCCCTCTTTGTGTTTGGATGCGCTCCAAAGAAGGAAACAGGAACGATCACTGCTGCTGAGGCTGCACAAAAAGTATATGTTGCACCAGGTCAGCATGATGAATTTTATATATTCTTTTCGGGCGGATTTAGTGGTCAGATTTCTGTTTATGGTATCCCATCTGGTAGAATACTAAAAGTGATTAAAGTTTTTTCCCAAGACCCTGAAACAGGTTATGGATATTCACCTGAAACAAAGCCTCTTCTTATGACATCATACGGATTTATACCTTGGGATGATACACATCATCCTTGGTTTTCACAAACAAATGGAGAACACGATGGAAGATGGATATTTGTAAATGCAAATAGCACACCAAGAGTTGCTCGTATAAGCTTTGAAACTTTTGAAACAGTAGAAGTTATAGAAATTCCATTTAGTGCAGGAAATCATGCATCTCCTTATGGAACTGAAAATACTGAATATGTAACTGCAACAACAAGGTTTGGTATTCCTGTTCCAAATAGAGATATACCACTTTCAGAACTTCCTAATCATTTTACAGGTATGATTACATTTATAAAAGTTGATAAGGATGGTAAAATGGATATAGCATTTCAAATTCCTACACCATTTAATCAGGATTTAGCTCGCTGTGGAAGGGGTCCTTCACATGGCTGGTGCTTCTTTTCTGCATATAATTCGGAAAGAGCTACGACGCTAATTGAAGTTAATGCTTCTCAAGCAGATAAAGATTATACATTTGCAGTAAATTGGAAGAGAGCGGAAGAGTGTTTGAAAGAAGGGAAATATAAAGAAGTTCCAACTACTTACTATCGTAATTATTATGATGAGGAAAAACAAATGGCATTTTCTGAGATAAAGAAATCTGTTAAATGGATTGAACCAAGTCAATGCCCTGGTATGGTTTATCTATTACCCACACCAAAATCACCACATGGTATTGATGTTTCTGATGATGGTGAATATATGATAGCAGGTGGTAAGCTTGCAACTGTAATACCTATATTCTCATTTTCTAAGATGTTAAAAGCTATTGAAAATAAGGAATTTGAAAAAGAAATAAATGGCATACCTGTTCTTAAATATGAATCGGTTTTAAATTGTGAAGTAGAAAAGCCTTGTCTTGGACCACTTCATACAGAATTTGATGGAAAAGGTTATGCTTATACATCTTGCTTTGTGTCATCAGAAATTGTAAAGTATGAATATAAAACTTGTAAAGTTGTAGATAGAATTCCAACTTATTATTCTGTAGGACATCTTTGTGTAATGGGTGGTGATACAAGAAAGCCATATGGCAAATATCTTGTTGCTATGAACAAAATTACGAAAGAAAGACAACTTCCTGTTGGACCTGAACTTTTACAAAGTGCACAACTTTATGATATTAGTGGTGAGAAGATGAAGCTTCTTGGTGAATTCTATACTGTTGGTGAGCCACACTATGCACAAGCTATAAAAGCAGATTTAATTAAGGATAAGATTGCAAAAATATATCCTTTGGAAAAGAATAAGCATCCGTATGTAGTAAAATCTGAAAAGGAAGCAAAGGTTGTAAGAATAGGAAATGCTGTTCATGTTTATATGACTGCAATAAGGTCCCACTTTGTTCCTGATAATATAGAAGGTATAAGACTTGGTGATACAGTATATTTCCATGTAACTAATCTTGAACAAGATTGGGATATACCACATGGATTTGCGATTCAAGGTTCAGAAAATGCTGAAATTCTTATAATGCCAGGTCAAACAAGGACATTAGTATGGGTTCCAAAGCAAGTAGGTATTTATCCATTCTATTGTACGGACTTCTGTTCTGCTTTACATCAAGAAATGCAAGGATATGTAAGAGTATCTCCAAGGGATTCAAATGTTCCACTTAAAGCTTGGACAGGTAAGAATGAGGTTCAAACGATTGTTCAAAAATAAGAGGTTTTCATGAATGGTATTTCAAGAGGGCTTTTAGCCCTCTCTTCATTATTATTAATATCTCTTTACTTTTTGCCACTTTGGAAAATAGAACTTTGGGCACCTCAATACCCTGAGGGACTTAGAATGTTTATTTATATAAATACAATAAAAGGAGGAACACCGTATGACTTACAAAATATAAATCTATTAAATCACTACATTGGAATGAAGGAGATAAATCCTGAAACTATTCTAGATTTAAAAATTTTACCATTTGTTTTTGTATTTTTAATTTTATATGGTTTTATTGGTGCAATTTTAAATAAAAAATTTTTTTTATATTCATTCCCTATTTTAATTTTAATAGTTGGCATTGTTGAACTTATAAGCTTTTATAGATGGGGATATGAATATGGGCACAATCTAGATCCAAATGCTCCCATCAAAATTCCAGGTATGGCATATCAACCACCTCTTATAGGACAAAAGCAAGTGCTTAATTTTGTTGCAAAATCATATCCAGATATTGGTGTTTATATTGCAATTTTGTTAGTAATTATTTGTATTTTTGCTATATTTTTGGATAAAAGAAAAACTTTATTAAAATTTAATGTTTGGGGACTAATTGTTCCCTTTATTTTTATAATATCTTGTAATAAAGGACCGCAGCCTATAATAGAGGGAAAGGATGTTTGTCATTATTGTAAAATGGTAATAATGGATAGTAGGTTTGGAAGTGAAATTATTACAAAAAAGAATAGAGTTTATAAATTTGATGATATTGGTTGTTTAATTTCTTATTATAAGGAGCATAAAAATGAAGTTAAAGAAGTTTATGTTTTTGATTATAATACGAAAGAATTTATAAAAGCTGAAAGTGCATATTTTGTAATAAGTGAAAGTATTAGAACACCAATGGGCTCTTCAACAATTGCATTTAAAAATAAAGATTATGCAATAAAATTTTCGGAAAACATCTTAGATTGGTATAAACTTATAAAATGAATATGAATTTTATTTTTTCACTTATTATTGTTTGCGAGGATTGTAAATTTAAAAGTTTAGAAAGTGCATTAGATTTTTCAAGAGATGGAGATACAATAGTTGTAAAAAGTGGTATTTATTTAGGAAATTTTATTATAAAAAAGTCCATTTATCTTAAAGGTGAGAATGCTATTTTAGATGGGAATAAAAAATATGAAGTTATTACAGTAAATGCGAATAATGTTATAATTGAAGGATTTATTATTAGAAATTCGGGATTTTCTCAAACTCAAGAACTCTCTGGAATAAAAATAAAAGATGTAAAAAACTGCACTATTAAAAACAATATCTTTTTAAATAATTTTTTTTCAATTAGTATTTATAATGTTCAAAATTGCAAAATTGAAAATAATAAAATTATTTCAAATGCAAGAAGTGAAGGGTCATCAGGAAATGGCATTCACGTTTGGAATAGCGAAAATATTATAATTTTAAATAATTACATTAGAGGTCATAGAGATGGAATTTATTTTGAATTTGTGAAAAATAGTTATATTAAGGATAATATAAGCGAGAAAAATTTAAGATATGGCCTTCACTTTATGTTTTCACATGATAATGTTTATGAAAGTAATAAATTTATAGAAAATGAGGCAGGAGTTGCTGTTATGTACTCTAAAAATATCATTATGAAAAATAATGAATTTAGTAAAAATTATGGTTCCTCAAACTTTGGACTTCTTTTAAAAGCAATAAGCAATTCAAAATTAGAAAATAATAAATTTATAAAAAATAATGTTGGTGCATTCTTGGATGAGTGTTTAAGAATAGAATTTATTGGAAATTATTTTAAAGATAACATTTGGGCTTTGCGTATCTTTGCAAGCTCCGAAAATAATAAATTTTATAAAAATAAATTTATAAATAACATTTTTGATATTTCAAGTAATAGCCTTTCTAATCTAAACAATTTATTCCATAACAATTATTGGGATAAATACATAGGATATGATTTGAACAAGGATGGATATGGAGATATCATATATAGAATAGCTTTAATAATTCCCTTTATCTACGAAAAGTATCCAATTACTATTCTTCTTTATGAAAGTCCTCTGTTTATATTACTAAACTATCTTGAAATGCTTATACCAAGCCTTACACCATCAAACTTATTAGATAAAAATCCTATTTTGAAAGATGATAGAAATTGAAATTAAAAATTTATACAAGGCTTATGGTAAAAAATTCGTTTTAGAAGATATAAATTTAGTTATTAAAGAAAATGAAAGAATTTCTATTGTTGGACCAAATGGTTCAGGAAAAACAACACTAATTAAGTGCATTTTAGGGCTTGTAAAACCTACAAAAGGAATGATAAAATTTAATAATATAAATAATGATTTTAGAAAATACATTGGATATGTTCCACAAAGGATAAATTTTCCACAAAATATTACACTAAAAAATTTAATAAAGATTACAGAGGACATAAGAAATGAAAAAGCAAAAAGGAAAGATGAACTATTAGAGGTTTTAAATTTAAAAAATGAACTTAATAAAAAGGTATTTCAAATATCAGGAGGAAATCAGCAAAAAATAGCAATAATACTCTCTTTAATGTTTGACCCAAAAATTCTTATTCTTGATGAACCATTTATAAGCCTTGACCCAATATCATCATACCAGATAAAACAGCTTATTTCAAAAGAGAATAAAACAATAATTTTAATATCTCATATAATAAATGAAGTTGAATCTTTAACTAATAAATTATTGTTTTTAGTAGAAGGGAAAATGATGTTTTATGGATGGATTGATGAGATAAAAAAAATTACTAATGGTAAAACTCTTGAAGAATCTATATTCAATATATTAAAAAATAAGGAACGATTTTATATATGGCTGTTCAAAAACTATTAAATCCAAAAACGATTGCAATTATAGGAGCTTCAAGGGATGAAAATAGTGTAGGTTTTGGTATATTAAAGAATATTATATTTAATGGATATAAAGGTGTTGTTTATCCAGTAAATCCAAATGCTCATTCAATTTTAGGCATTAAAGCTTATAAAAGCGTTTTAGATATAGATGATACAATAGATCTTGCAATAATTGTAGTTCCTTCAAGGATTGTAAAAGATGTGTTAGAGGATTGCGCAAAGAAAAAAATAAATAGTGTAATAATTATAAGTTCAGGATTTAAGGAAATTGGAGATGAGGGTGCAAAACTTGAAAATGAGATTTTAGAATTTTCAAGAAGAAATAATATAAGGATTTTAGGACCTAACTGTTTTGGCATTATAAATACAGATGAAAATATATCTCTAAATGCGACATTTTCAAAGCAGATCGTAAGGAGAGGAAATATAGCATTTATTAGTCAAAGTGGTGCTATTACAGCAGCTGTTCTTGATTATGGAAAGGATAGGAATATAGGTTTTAGTAAAATTATAACACTTGGAAATAAAGCAGATTTAGATGAAGTTGATTTTCTATATTATTTAAAGGATGATGAAAAAACAAAAGTAATTTTGCTATATCTTGAGGATATTAACAGAGGTAGGGAATTTCTTGAAATTGCAAGAGAAATAACAGATAGTAGGAAGCCTATTATTGCAATAAAATCAGGAAGAACTGAAAAAGGCAAGGAAGCAGTTAGCTCACATACTGGCTCACTTACAAGCTCTGATGAAGTATATGAGGCAATTTTTAGACAGAGTGGTGTAATTAGGGTTGATAGTGTTGAAGAATTATTCGACTATGCATTAGCATTTTCAGAGCTTGAAATTCCAAAAGGAAATAGGATTGCAATTTTAACAAATGCTGGAGGTCCTGGTATTATTGCAGTTGATAGTGCAATTAGAAATAATTTAAATGTTATTGAAACATCAAATGAAACAAAAGAAAAATTAAAAATTATTCTCCCTTCTTATGCATCATTGAAAAATCCAATTGATACGACAGCAGGTATTAGTATAAAAGAATATATTAAAGCACTTGAAATTTTAAATGAAGATAATAATTTTGATGGGATTATTTCAATTTTTGTAAGGGCATTTACAATGGATATAAATGAATTTTGTAATGAAATTATAAGGATTTACAAATTTTTTAAAAAACCTTTAATAATTTGCCTTATGGGTATTACGGAAATTGAAGAAGGATTAAGGAAATTACAAGAAAATAATATCGTTGTTTATACATTTCCTGAATCTGCAATAAAGAGCTTTAAAGTTTTATACGATTATAAAAGATGGCTTGAAAGACCAATTACAAGCATTAAGTTGTTTAATGATGTTGATAAGAATAGGGCAATTGAGCTTATTAGAAGTGCAGAAGTTGGGAGGAGTGGATTTATTTCTGAAAATATTGCATTTGAGATATTAAAAGCATATGGATTGAATGTTGTAGATTATGGTATTGCATATAGTTTAGATGATGCTATAAAAATTGCAAATAGAATTGGATTTCCATTAGCATTAAAAGTTTTATCAAAGGAAATTGTTCATAAATTTGATATTGGTGGTGTAAAACTAAATATAGATGATGAAAATGAGCTAATTAGAGCATATAATGAAATGATAAATTCTATTAAAAATTTAGAAGGAATAATAGTTCAAAAGATGATTGATAGAGGTATTGAGCTTATTTTGGGAGGTAGAAGGGATAAAAAATTTGGACCAATTATACTATTTGGGCTTGGTGGGATATATGTTGAAGTATTTAAAGATATTACATTTAGACTTGTTCCTATTAGAGAATATAGTGCAGTAAGAATGATAGAGGAAATTAAAGGTTATGAGATATTAAAAGGTGTAAGGGGTCAAAGAGGTGTAAGTATAGGGAAGTTAATTGAAACAATTGAAAAATTTTCACAACTTTTATTTGAAATTGAAGAGATAAAAGAGATTGATATTAATCCTATTATTGCAACAGAAAAGGATGTTTATATTGTAGATGCGAGAATTAGGATTTAAAATTTCAAACTTATGATTAAGGGTATTATATTTGACCTGGATAACACCTTGGTTGATTTTTTGAGGTTTAAGGAACTTTCTATTAAAAGTGCAGTTGAGGCAATGATAGATGCTGGTCTTAAAGTAAGTTTTGATTTTGCTTATAAGAGAATTTTTGAAATATACGAAGAGAAGGGATGGGAATATCAAAAAGTATTTGATGATTTTTTAATCGAAGTTTTGGGTTATGTTGATTATAAAATTCTTGCAAGTGGTGTTGTCGCATACAGGAGAGCAAAAGAAGGTTCATTAGTCCTATATCCAAATGTAACAAGAACACTTCTATCTTTAGCAAAAAAAGGTATAAAGCTTGCTGTTGTTTCAGATGCACCTGCGCTTCAAGTTTGGACAAGACTTGCTGAAATGAACTTACACCATATATTTGATGTTGTAATAACATTTGATGATACAGGAAAAAGAAAACCACAACCAGAACCGTTTCTAAAAGCATTAGAAAAATTAAATTTAAAGGCAGATGAGGTTCTGATGGTTGGAGATTGGGCTGAAAGAGATGTTGTTGGTGCGAAGGCATTAGGTATTAAAACAGTATTTGCAAGATATGGTAATACATTTGGGACTATTAATTCTGGAGCGGATTGGGAAATTGATAGTATTGATGAGATTTTGGATATTATTGAAAAGATAAACGAGGGGTGAGAAGATGAATATGTTAATTATAGCGTATATAAACTTCAATGTGAAGGATGCTTTCACTCACTTTGGCATCTCTAACTTCCAAGTGATAGTAAAATCTCCCTCATCTCAAATCCAAAACATAAACTCAAAAAATCCTATTCTAAAATTCTATCCAAGTGAAAAGGGAAGGTATGAATTTGAATTTAGAGCAAATGGATATAATTCTCTAAAGACATATTTTATAGTGGATGAAAACACTAATTTAAATGTGGATGTCCTACTTCATCCTATAAATAAAACTAAAATTGATGTAAATCTAATGCCTGATGAAGTTATGATAATTGGCTTTGTATCTGATAAAGAAAGCTTAAAGCCGCTATCTAATGTTAAGGTTCAAATAGGGAATCAAACGGTTTATACAGATGATAATGGTAAATTTTCAATAAAGCTTATAACCACCATACCAAACGAAGATGAAAGTAGCACTAAGTATAAAGTTAATGCCAATAGGGAAGATATAAGGTTTTCAAAGGATGGTTATAAGGAATATATAAGGAAGAATTTTTTATTAGCACCTGGTATTTTATATATGCCAATATCATTAGAAAAAGGCTTTGGAAGTATTGTTGAGATATATAAGCATGGGATTGTAGATAGAACAGGAGAAGAATACCTAATAAAAGATGGCTTAGTTTCAAGCGAAAATGGTATATATGAAGAGAATAAAATCAAGAGGATAAAAGAGGATAATTCAATAAATGAAACAGATATTATACCACTTCCATTTTTTGATCCACCTACTAGTATAAGAGTTGGAACGAACTGCTCTTGTACGAATTGTTCAAGTGTTTCAACGATGAGTTTAGAAAATTATGTAGCAACGGGTCTTGATGATGAATGGATTGCAAGCTGGAATAATCATTCTTTAAGAGCAGGTGCTCTTGCTTATAGGGCTTATGGTTCTTGGCATGTCTTAAATCCTATAAATCCTAATTACGATATTTGTAATACTACTTGCTGTCAAGTTTGGAGTCCAGATCAATATCAAAGCACAATAAATGCAGCAATTTATACATCTGGCTTTGCAATATCTCCGCAAGCTAATAGTGTTGCAAGAGCTGAATACTCTGCTGAAAACAATGGATGGGATAATCCAAATGATAATTTAAGTTGTGTTAATAATTGTCCTTGTGGAGATGGTAAAATTGGCTCACCTTGTGCAGGATGGGTGTTTTGGACATGGGAGAGGTATGTGTCAATGGGGAACGAAGAGATGGGGAGACGGTGGTAAGTATTGGGATTGGATGGCGATCCATTATTACTCCCAAAAAGGATGGCACATTTCAACACCCATGGGTTTTTTAAATTTAAGTGCAAGTCCTACAAATGTTTTACCAGGTCAAACATTTAGTATTTATGTAGATATTTATAATGGTGCTCAGCATTCTCATCCTTACATCATGCTTGGAGCAAGCCTATATGATGGTCAAAATTGGATAAGTGATCCTGCTCATGATGTAAAAATAACCGTTCAAACTGGAACAAATCAGTATTCAAGGCAATTTACAGTTCCAACGAATACACCTTCAAAATGCTATGATTTAGTAGTAATGATATGGTTTGATATTGATGAAAATAATGCAATAAATTCTCCAGCAGATTTACCAATAGATAAAATTACAAATACAGGTTATATATGTGTTCAAGCTACACCAGTGGCTGAAAATGAAATTAGGATAGGTAAATTAACGATTTATATGAAGAATAATGTAATTTCTGTTAAAGGAAGTGGTATGCTTAGTATTTATAGTGTTGATGGGAAGCGATTGTTCTATGAAAATGTAAATGGACAAAGGGAAATTAAGCTAAGAAGAGGGATTTATATTCTAAAATCAAATGAGTATATAAAAAGTGTTACAATTTTTTAGGGGGTGAACTATGCTAATTGTATTGATTTTAGCACCTTCAAAGGAGATGTTAGATTACTATAAGCAGCTTGATGAAATTTTCTCAAATGTAAGTAGTATAGTCAATGTTGACAAGGAGCTTCTGAAAGCAATAGCTTATGTTGAAACTCGTTATTATCATCACAAGTGTCCTTCTCGTGATGGTTCTATTGGAATTATGAATGTAAAGGATTTTTCAATTGAAATAAACTACAATAAGGCTTTTCAACTTAGTTGTGATAACCAAATTATAAATCTATCAGGAATAAAAGCTTATCTTGCAGAGAGTGAAGAGAACAATATACTATATGCAGGAAAGCTCATTAGGAGATTTTTGGATGAATGTAATAATGATTTAATATGTGCGCTAAGAAAATATGGAAAGAATGATTTGTTTGTTGAAGATGTTTTAAGAATTTATAGGGAAGGATTAGATTTCCCAATTCTATCAATAAAACCCAATAAGTACGCACCAGAATTTAAATATGAAAGTGATGTATTTGGTGCAGATTGCTCTCCTCAACCTGAATTTAGCTTTATAAATAGATTCATACCAGCTCATTACTCAAATTACACAGATGCAAATAGACCTTATGATTATGCAATTAGTAAGGTTGTAATTCATACAACGCAAGGTTCATATAATGGAGCCATAAGCTGGTTCCAAAATCCAAACTCTAATGTATCTGCACATTATGTCCTAAGGTCATCAGATGGTCATTCAACCCAGATGGTTTGTCATAAGGATATTGGATGGCATGCAGGAAATTGGACATACAATACAATATCAGTTGGCATTGAACATGAAGGATATGTTAATCAAAATGGATGGTATACTGATACGGTGTTAAGGATTTCTGCAAGAATTACAAGAACACTTGCAAATACATTCAATTTCGCAATAAACAGAACTAATATAATTGGTCATAATGAAGTGCCAAGTGCAACCCATACAGATCCAGGTCCTTATTGGGATTGGAAATATTACATGGCATTGGTAAATGGACTTCCTTGGCAAGATACATTATTTGATGAATTTAGCTATAATTTTAAAAGAGGTGGTCCTTATAGTTATTGGTGGTTTGATAGCACATATGGATATAATGGAGGACATCATTTTTGGACACTATCTTGGACAGGTCCTATTACAAATTGGGCAAGATGGACACCAATTTTACCATTCCCTGGTATTTATAAAGTAAAAGTTTATATTCCGCAATCTTCTCAAACAAAGGCATATGTAAGATATAAGATATATCATAGGAATGGAGTTAATGAAAAGTGGATAGATCAAAATTTATACAATAATCAATGGGTGAATTTAGGAAATTATGAGTTCAATGCAGGATATTCCCCAGCTAATGGTTCTGTAACACTTGGTGATACTACAATATCAGATAGAGAATATCAAAGGGTTGTTTTTGATGCAATTGCATTTGTATATCTTGGACCACTTCCTGGTTGTTCTGATAGGATAGTTGATGATGGAAACACTGGATGGACAAGTTATGGAAATTGGCCTTTAGGTAGTTATACAGGATATGCAGGCGATTATAGATATGACTATACATCAAATAATGATTCAGTTATTTATAATCCTCAAATTGATTGTCCTGGTGGATACGACCTTAGAGCTTGGATTAGGAAAGGTCCTAATAGAACAACAAAAGCTAAATATAAAATAATAAGGATGAATGGAGATACTACTATTTATTTAAATCAGTATTCATCAGATCTAAGTGATACAGGATGGGTTAATATGGGTAGTTTCTGTTTAAATAGTAATTCAAAAGTTATTCTTTATTCAAAGACAAATGAAAATTCAACCAATATAGTGGTTATATCAGATGCAGTTGAGTTTAAATACAATCAAAATCTAGATTGTAATATAGTTTCTTATGATGAATTTGAAAATGCCTATTCAATGAAGCTTCAAAATGATGGAACTATTAAGCTAAACCTAGGGAGACCAAGAGATGTTAATATCAGCATCTATTCACTAAGTGGAAGGAAAATTTATGAATTAAATAATTATTTAAAGGCAGGTTATAATGAAATTAAGCTTGATTTGGAAAATGGAATTTACATCCTAAAATTTGATGGTAAAACATATAAGTGGATAATAAGAAGATAAAAGCAGATTCTTGAAAAGGGATATAGATTGTAAAGTTTTTAATTTGACTTTGAAACCAAACAAGAGGTTTAAGGTTCAGAATTGCTAAGTAAAATACATTCAAAGTGTTAAGTTTGTCCAATAAATAGATTACTAGATTCTAGTTTTATTACCTCACAATAAACTTTCTATTTAGCTCCCTTACTCCATATTTAACCTTTGCAATATAAACACCTCTACTAAGCCTAATCCTCTCATCCAAATCACCTACAAACTCTTTTAAAGATTTATCATATACAAGCTTTCCATTAACTGAATACAACCTTATGTAAATATCTTGCTTCTCCTTTGATATTGAAATATAACAATCTTCATATTTCTCATCATTATTAACAGG
>FWWM01013358.1_pt1 | contig 13299 bp, 11 predicted proteins | sample 2228351 | NCBI WGS metagenome assembly FWWM01 (sample SAMEA103939774, study PRJEB20133) | metagenome | reverse complement strand
GGAAGAAAGAATACCCCACCCCGGCCAAGCCTTCCACCTAGCGGGATCAACACGTCCCAGAGCTTCGGACGACGCTCGTTTCCTGATCCCTATCACGCTAGCGAAACCCCGCAACCTTAAATGGTGGAAGGTAAAGATGCGCTTCTTCAGTAAAACTCTGAGCGCGCTGGCGCTCCTGGTTCTTCCATTTTGGGAAAGCGAAGCAACGTTTTGGGAGAAGCCTTCAGCTGGACATAAATAAAAACCTCTGCCAGAGAGCCCACCCTTGACAAATTGACTGGGAGAAAGCATGGCGGCCTTCCCCAAAAATAGAAAGGAAAACGGCCACACGAGCCCGCAGGTCCCCTATCTACGCCCCAGGCCCCTCCACCCTCTGTGACTTGTGGGGTCTTTGAATTCGGGAGGGAAGCTCCCTCGCCGGCCCTCCTCCCAAATGGAAAAGAACTTCGGGGGAGCTTTCCAGGGCCATCTGACCGTCTTCCAAATTCCAGTTCTTGGCGGGGGATTTACGAAGCCTCAAAACCTCCTCCGCGTAAAAAGGTCAAGGCGTGACGGAAACCGCTGTTGGACCCCGGACGCCACGTCCACCTACTACGACGGAGATTTACCACTGTGTCCAGGGCAGTGAAATGGCCAAGGAATTAGGGTACCCGAGGTTGGGGGACCTTCTCGATGGAAGAAGAAAGATTTTCAGTCTCTCAAGGAGTAGCAAAGGCTCGGATCTAAAGGTGCAGGGGTTAACCGCAAGAAAATTGGTCGCCGAGGCATTCTTTTTGACTCACTAAAAAGCTCCCGCTAGAATCCCCCATCGGCTGAAGTTTTAGCCACTCGTGTTCCCTCTGGAAGTCTAAATACGTGCATTTTGCGCGGGCTGATAAACAATGAAACCTGTGTTCCTGATGGAAGGGGCATCCCTTCCCACTTAGCTACCAACTTTATACCTTCGATCAGAACATGTACTACAGCCATATCGCCCATGGGTTCGAAGAGGTCAACTTCTCCCGATATCCGCAGATCCTGCGGGGAAGAAGCAGTGCTTTTCACATCAGTAGGGCGCATCCCAAGGATTACCTGCGTGCCCACCGGCAATAGCTCAGCACAACCTAGGTCCGCAAGGCGTACCCAGAAGATATTAGCATCTACACCCAAATCTTCCCCTTTTTGTGTAATCCTGCCCTCTAGCAAGTTCATGGGCGGCGAACCAATAAAACTAGCTACAAAAATGTTGCTAGGATTGGCGTATAATTCTTGAGGCGTGCCTTTCTGTTCAACCTTTCCATTTTTAAGCAACACGATTTGATCAGCCAAAGTCATGGCTTCAATTTGATCGTGGGTGACATAGATCATCGTCGCACGAAGATGGCGTTGGATACGTTTGAGTTCATACCGCACTTGAATACGTAATTGGGCATCGAGGTTGCCCAGTGGTTCATCAAGCAAAAAGACCGCAGGCTGGCGTACCAGTGCCCGTCCTAGAGCTACTCGCTGCCTTTGGCCTCCAGAAAGCTGTGCCGGTCGCCGGTGGAGGAGTTCAGTAATTCCTAGTAACTCCGCTACCGCTTGAACTCTTTGCTCAATAGTTCTCCGGTCGAGCCCCTGACACTCCAATGGAAAAGCCAAATTTTCCCGCACTGTAAGATTGGGGTAAAGCGCATATTCCTGAAAAACCATAGCAACGTTACGCTCTTGTGGACGCACAAAGATATTATGTGCCGTAGAAGTTACTAGTTTATCGCCTATTAATATCTCGCCGTGCGTGGGGCGAATAAGGCCAGCGATACACTGCAAAATGGTGGTCTTGCCACACCCCGAAGGTCCCAATAATACACAAAACTCCCCGTCGTCTACCGTGAAGGACACATGGTCCACTGCCACCGTTCGCCCCCGGTGGTAAGCAACGAACAGATCCTTGACAACCACAGATGCCACAGCTACCCCCTTTGATCGGTTGGGCCTAGACCGCTGTAACGGCTCCAGCCATATATCCTCTTACCAAATATCGCCCAAGGAAGATGTACACAACCAAAACGGGTAAGGCAAGAATGATAGATCCAGCCATTAAAACATTCCACTGGGCAGCCAATGTCCCCACAAGGTTGTTGAGAGCCACTGTAGCTGGCATGGAGCGTGGGCCACCAAGGACCAAACCGAACAGAAGCTCATTCCAAATGGAGGTGAACTGGAAAATCAACACCGTTACAGTTGCTAATTTTGTGCTGGGAAAAACCACCTTCCAATAAAAGCGCCATGGCCCGCTACCGTCGGTTAACGCTTGCCGAACTAAAGTGCGAGGCACTTCAGAGTAAAAAGTCTTAAACATCACTGAACACATAGGTATTCCGTAAGCAGTATGCGCCAAAATTATTCCTCCAATTGTGTCATAAAGTTTTAAGGTGCGAATAGTATGAAAAAGAGGAATCAAAATCGCCTGAAATGGCAGAAATATGCCGGCAGCAAGAAGGAAAAAGATGAGGTTAGCGCCTCGAAAACTATGCAAGGCTAAGACATAGCCACAAAGCGCCCCCAAACCTACGGATCCTAATGTCCCACCTATTGTGATTAAAAAGCTATTCCAAAGAGATCTTTTCAAATAAGCAAATGCATCCACATATCCTGTAATCGTGGGACTTCGTGGCCATGCTATTGGCGAGGTAAGATCGATTTCTTCGGCGCTTTTAAATGATGTGGTTAATGCCCCCCACAACGGCAAAAGATAGACTATCGTAATGCCCAACAACAGCATTATTATCCCCGCTCTAGTCAAAGTTAGCCTCATCTCCCCTCCCGCTTTTGCGTTATGTAAATGTAGGGCAACACCAAAAACAATGTAAGGCCCAAAAGGACGTTTGCAATTGCTGCGGCATAGGCAAACCGTGTAGCCTGAAAGGCTTCTTTATACATCAATATAGAAAGAGTATGCGATGAATATCCCGGGCCACCCTTCGTCAAAACCCAAATAAAATCAAAGGCGCGAAGGGCATACATTAAAACGACTATAATCACCGACATCATTGCCCCTTTTAGCTGTGGAAGGATGATACGTCGATAAATGCGTAGCTTGGTTGCTCCTTCCAACAAAGCGGCCTTGATTTGAACCTCCGGTATGGCCCGAATGCCCGCTAAAAAGACTAACGCTGCATAACCTGAAAACTGCCACACCAGAGCAATAATTACTGAATACATCACCGTATTTGGACTAGTATGCCACATGCCCTGCCAATTAAGGCCGAGATGGCGAAGTAACGTATTAAGAATGCCTTTTGACGGGTTATACATCCATGCCCAAATAGTACCAGTAACAACAAATGAGAGAGCATAAGGAAGTAAGAGAAGGTTACGAAAAAGCCCAACCCCCCGAATATTTTGGTCTAAAATAACGGCCAGCAAAAAGCCCAGTATTATACACAACGGGATTGTCAAAAAAAGCAAAATTGTATTTTTTAGGGCAACAATAAAAACAGGGTTATTAAATAGCCGCAAATAATTTTGGGGACCATATAACGCATAAGTAGGCGTCAGTCCCCGCCAGTTAGTAAAAGAAACCCAGGTGTTCCATAACAAGCCCCCGTAGACGAAGTACCCGACAAGACTGAGCGGAATCACCAAAATCCAAAGGGGGTGGCGAGACATCAAACTCCTAACTTTTCCTCCTATCCTCGTACCAACAGTTTTGGCAGCCACCCCGCCACCCCCTTTGTCAGTTGTTACCTTTGGTAACTCAATCCAAAACCCCGGTCGTAAAGCGGGTCTGGAATATCAAAGGGCAGATCGCTGCGTTGGTCGCGCACTTGCTCCATATCCCGGGGAAGCTGTATAGGAAGGCGACCCTGAGGATTGACCAAGCCAAACAGCGTCTCGGCAATGGCCTGGGCTCCTTGCGTCCCAGGTAGATAGGCTACAAGGATGGCGTCAGCGTTCTCTGCACACCACGTCAAAATGTAAGGTCTGGCCATGAGCACCACCACTATCAGCGGTATCCCTATTTCGTGTATGGCCTCAAGCATGGCCTGTTGGGAAGTCGTAAGTTCCAGCGTGCTTGCTCCCCAAGGAGGATTATGCATATATGCTGGTTCTCCGACTACCACAATGGCCACGTCGCTCTCTTTTGCTAGGACCTTAGCTTCTTCGGGATTGTCCGCTACGTAGTGCACGATAGCATCCGGACCAGCCGTCATGGATATGGCTTCAACGATAGTTACTCCGGATTGCTTGGCGGTCCAACCACCTGTCAGACTGTCCACATCAGCTGCACGTTCACCAGCCACTAAAATTGTTTTCACGTGCGAGAGCGGAAGAACACCCTCGTTTTTTAGCAGAGTCATGGAGCGGCGGGCGGCTTCTAAAGAGAGAGCTTGATGCTTAGCACACCCCACAATTTGCTCTGCGCGATCTGGATCAACATAGGGATTTTCGAAAATTCCGAGCATAAATTTGGCGCGGAGGATTCGCCGAACTGCATCGTCGATACGTTCCTGCCGAATTTTCCCTTCCAGTACCAGGCGAACCACGTCGTTGATATCTCGGGGTGAGGCCCCTCCCACAGCGTCTACCTCAGCGTCTTCAATGCCTATGACGAGGGCCTCGTCATTAGAGATCTCCCGTCCCCAAAACATTCCGGCTTGACGTATGCCGAACTGCATTCCCCAGTCAGTAGTAATAAGCCCCGTGAAACCCATGGTCTGCCTAAGTAGATCCTGTAAGGCTTTGCGTGACCCAAGCGCTGCCATAGTATCCAAAGCCAAAGGGATACTGTAATAGGGCATTACGCTGCCAACCCCCGCCTCGATAGCGGCTTGGAAAGGCAAAAGGTGGAAAGGCAACGTATCAGGAGTTGAAACGATTGGGGCCATGTCTACGCCTTCCATTTGCGGGCCAGCACCGGGAAAGTGCTTCACTGTACATAAGACAGATTGGCTGTTGAGTGTTGAACCGTATTGGTACGTTTCAACATATACGCGAACGAACTCTGCGGCGAATTGAGGATCTTCACCAGGGCACTCGTAGACTCTACCCCATCGCGGTTCCGTAGCTAGATCCGCGTTGGGCGAAAGTGTCATCCGCACCCCCACCGCCAAATGTTCCTGCCGGGAAGCTTCTACTAAAGCCCTCACCAGCTCTAGATCGCCAATCGCGGCGAGGCCAATGTTGTGCGGATACACAAGACCACCGTTTACATAACTTAACCCATGTATGGAGTCCATGCTTACCACAATGGGGATGCCCAAGCGAGATTGTTCGCACCACTCCTGTAGTTTGTTCATGCATTCTGCAGCTGCTCGTGCGCTTGGTAAGTCACGAACTAAGACAAAACCGATTTGAAGATCGCGGCACCATTTTTCCATAAACGGCGGAGGAGAGCCATCCCGCCGAGGGATAAACGTGGGATGCATCATCTGAGCCACTTTCTCTTCCAGGGTCATCTGCATTAACAGGTCCTCTACACGTTCCTCTACCGGACGTCGCCAATCCTCGTACGCATCCAGCTGTCCGTTCCCGTTCAAATCACGAAAAAGGAGGCCGTCAACTTGCAATAATGGTTTGTGTCGAGCTTGAATCAGCGGTTGGTTTATAGCTGCCCCCAAAAAGGAAAGGCCAAACATCAATAACACGGTCAATAGGAACCGCATTTCGCCCTCCTATAAAACTAGCGACTAGCGAACGATATCCCACCGTGGTTGCACGCCCGCTTCTTTGAGGGACTGGACTATCAGCCGAGCGTACCGATAGACATCAGGATCGGAGCTGGTGGTGAAGTCCGTAATACGGCTGTGCAGATCCATCAAAACTTCCCAGGGAAGAGCTGTACCGTGGGCCAAGCTAGGATAAACTAACGTCGCAGGATCCAGGAGCTGTTGGTAAAAGCTCAGGGTCAAGGGATCGTAAATATCCACGGGAAAATCGCGGTAAGGAGAGATCGACCCCTTTCTTTGGGTGAAGAGGAGCTGAAGCTCGGGGTCTGCACAGAGGTAGGCCCATCGAAGGCCGTTTTCCAAACCGGTAGAGCTGTTTGGGACAACGAAAGTGTCGATACAGACCCCAAACTTGTCCGATGTGCCCGGGGCAGAAAAAGCGCCGTAGTCCTCCCCGTACTTCCAGCCCCTAGAGGTAAAGTAAGCTTTAATCCAATCCCCCATGATGTACATGGCAACATTCCCAGCATAGAGTTCCCCTGCTGTTTCGTACCACAGCCGCGCCGTATGATCCGGAGCCACGTATTGCAGGAACTTCTTGTACATCTCCAAAACTTGGGCGATTTCGTCCACTGTTGCTATACCGTTGATAAAATTTTCGTAAATTTGGGGGCTGAAGCCCATCATCAGGGTTTCGAAAACGTGTGTGGCTGTCCAACCGTCGCGATCCCCTAAGTCCAGTACATACTTTCCAGGGGGGAGCCGGCGAGAAAGCTCATCACACAAGGCCCAAAAGTCATCCCAAGTTACCGGCTCCTGAGGCGGCTGCACCCCATATTCCTCAAACAAGTGCTTGTTATACCAAACAACGTTGCACTTGTGGACACCTATGGGTACCGCATAGTACATCCCTTCCACCTGGCATAATTCAGCTATGCCTGGAAGAAGGCGTTCAGCAATGTTCGTATAGCGCCAGAGGTCATTCAAAGGCAAAAGAAGGTTAGATTCAGTATAAGGCTGGATTTCAAAACCTGGGTGGGCCTGAAAGCTTTCAGGGGCGTTTCCGGTTACCATTAGAATTTTCACCTTCATGACCATAGCGCCACCAGCTCCACCTGGTATGGCGTTGGAAAAAACTCGTACCCTCGGATAGCGTGCGCGAAAAATGTCGATTGCAGCCTCGATAGCCTCTTTTTCTCCTCCAGCTGTCCACCAGTGATAAACGTTAAGTGTCCCAGTAGCGTTGGCATTGCTGATGATATTTCCTATATCAGTTTGGGCTTGCCCTAGGATAAAACATGCAACAACCAGCGTTAACCATAGAGTTTTTGTGTTACGCATTGTCTTCCTCCTTTTCCCAGGATCATGCTCACTCTTTCACTTTGAAGAGGAGAGTGCCCCACTCGCTGGGGTTTTCCCGAATGGCGGCGGTACCGACCCAAGCCAAAGTTTTGGCCTCGATCCCAGGACAAGGCATGTCAAGGTCGTTGATCTCCACGTTAAAACCTATAACCAAGCCAGAAGTGGGTATTAAAACCGGTATCCATTCATTGGCGAGAGCTTTAAACGGGATCTTGGCCTCAAAAACGCACCCGCGTTTAGTGGTTACAACCGCTGCTTCATATCCAGTCAAAACCTGCTCATCTCCGTACATACCTGCAGTCTCAATACCTCGCGGGTCAGCGAGCATGTCGCGGTCAAGTGCAGTGTTGAAATCATAACCATCGATCATAAGGATGATTCGGAAATCTGTGGGATCATATTTCTTGCGTTTGGGGTCAGCTTGCGGATTTGTGCTTATATAAAGCCCAATACTATCAGCCTCATCAGGCTTGAAACCAGCTCGCGCCATGAACGGAACATCGTCATAGATTTCTGCACCGATGTACAGATGTTCTTCATCCCACATAAAGTAAAGGGTAACGCTACAGTCCAGTGAGCCACCCCATAAGTGTGAACCTATGACAATCTGTTGGGCTTGCTTGATGGATATAGGATCAGTGGTGATCCATTCTTCTAGAGATCCATCGATGACCACAGAACTTGGAGCACGCCACGCTATAGCTTGGGCACATGCCGGCCACCCAAGCAGGTTGAGCACCATAACGACAACCGCTAGCCGCACAGCACTTTTCATCTCGACCTCCTTAAGTCACGCCTTGATAGGCGAAGTTAAAAATTCCTCCACTACCAACCCGCCAGCACCTACGAGAAATCCCTCTTTGCCAACTTGCCAAAGAAGTATTTCAGGGGCCGTACGACCTCGAGGAAATGAATGTCTACAGATCACCTCTTTTGCGACCTCCAAAAAGAGATCCGCAAACTCCATAAGATCCCCGCCAATGATCACTGCTTCAGGATTAAGAAGGTTTACAGCGTTTTTCAGGCCTAGACCCAAGAAGTAACCGAAACGGCGAAACACTCGTTCGGCTTCCTTATGTCCTGCCCGCGCAGCTTCTCCCAGTGCCCGCCAATCCGCAAGCCCCAATCTTTGCGCCTCTCTATTAAGAGCGCGCTTGGAACAGAATTCCTCAAGACAGCCACGCTCTCCACAACGACAAAGCGGGGCATCCTCCCGGGGGTCAATGGCAGTATGCCCCAACTCCCCCGCTCCTCCAAATACGCCCCGATGGAGACGACCACCAAGAACTATGCCTCCGCCCAGCCCGTCGCTCACCATCACGCATAGAAAATCGCGGTAATGGCGACCTGCACCGTGCAGTAACTCTGCAACAGCTAGAGCATTGGCATCGTTTTCCACATGCACAGGAAGATCACAAGCCTGTCCTATGATCTCGCGGAAATTGACGCGCTCCCATTGCAAAACTGGGGAAAAAATGGTCTCTCCAGTGCGTATATCGATAAGGCCAGAAATCGCGATGCCCAGGCCGAGAGTGTTATCGCGTTGCAAAGCGACAACGGCCTTGAGCAACAGGTCAAACACCTGTTTGGGATCGGGTTGAGAATCTACTGCGGCTTCCCAACGAGCCAAGATCCGCCCACCCATGTTGAGGAGTGCACACTCCAGTTTGCCGGGTTGGATGTGGGCTCCAATGACAGTGCGATAGTCTGGGTTGAAAGCGAGAAGAGTAGGTCGACGGCCGAGGGAAGAACGGGGGCATTCTGTTTCCACGAGACACCCTTCAGCAGTGAGCTCGCGCACAATGCGAGTTATGACGGAGGGCGCCAGGCCCAATGTCCTTGCTAAATCGGCTCGAGAGGCAGGGCCATGAAAGTGAAGGTGGCGCAGAATAAGCACTCGATGGTGATCGTGCATCAACTTAGGGTTCAGCACCGTTTTCTGTGTCATCTTACTTCTCACTTAGTACGAATTATACACCCCCCAAGGTGGTGCGCAAGGGCGCCAGGAGAACCATGCCTAGAGTGCAAAACCTTGTTCAGGAAGAAAGCGTCGCGACTTCCTAGCCGGGCAGAATCGCAGTGCTGGCAATTTTTGAGCGCCTGCCCGCTTGGCAAACCGATGAAAGACTACCAGTGACAGGTTCAGGGGGGCGTTCCCTTGGCGACGCATGGTCCCCATAGAGTGCTCCGAATGGACTTTGGAGGTTTTCGTCAGACTTGGTTCACGGTGGACCACCGCTCTCCAAGGTTTCCTCCCAGAGCTAAGACAAACTCGCAAAGACTTGACAGCCGCCGTGCTTAGGGCTATATTTATTTTTTGATAGAAAAGAAAGGAGGTGAAAAAAGGGGGGTAGAGGTTGGAGCTTCTGCAAGAGGTTATAAAGTGGGGAAACAAAACGAAGAAGGAGGGAGAAATGCGAAAGTTTTTAGTTCTAGGATTGTTGGTGGGATTGGTGGCAACGTTGGGACTGGCTGTGGAACAGCCGGAAATTACGGCTAGAGTTGCGCCAATCCTCGAGATCGACGGGCTTAAGTTCAAAGACCTCAACAAGAACGGAGTGCTGGATCCTTATGAGGACTGGCGGCTTCCGGTCGATGTGCGGGTGGAGGATCTTCTCAGCAAAATGACCCTCGAGGAAAAGGTTGGCCAAATGTTCCACCCGAACATCGCGCGGGGTACCCTGATAACCAACCCATTACCTGTAGACGCTGTAACAAAACAATATATCGGCTTCCTACTCAACAACGGCATTGCTGAGCCAGCTACCTTCGCTTGGTGGTCAAACGCCGTGCAGGAACTCGCTGAAAGCACGCGGCTTGGCATCCCGGTCCTTTTCAGCAGCGACCCCCGTCATGGTGCGATCCTGGCAGGCCATGTAACCGGGACGCAATTCTTCTCCGGATGGCCCAAGCGCGAGGGCTTTTTGGGTATGGCTGCTACCCGTGATATCGAGCTCACAAAGAAATACGGAGAGGTGGTTGCTGCCGAGTACCGAGCGGTAGGCTTGCACATGATACTTGGGCCTATTGTAGACGTAATGACCGAACCCCGGTGGGGCCGGAACGGGGAGACCTGGGGTGAGGATGCGGAGCTTACGGCCACTTTGGCCGCCGCCTTTATTCGTGGCGCACAAGGAGAAAAACTTGGTCCTACAAGCATTGCCACCATGCCCAAGCATTGGCCTGGTTCGGGCCCCCACGACGACGGTGCTGGTCGGTGGTTCACCTACCCAGGAAATAACTTTGAATACCATCTCAAGCCCTTCATCGCTGCTTTTGAGGCTGGGGCTCCTGCCACCATGTGTTACTACAGTGGCATTCCTTTTGCCGATAACTGTGCCGTCTGCTACTCTCAGTACCTGAACAATCTCCTCCGCAATGAACTAGGCTTTGCTGACATTATCAATTGCACTGACTGGGGGGTCATCTCCCGGGTTGGCCCTCTGCGGGAAGATCTTGCCGGTCTAAGTGTTAAGGACCGCTATCTTCTCGCCATTAACGCTGGAATTGACCAATTTGGTGGCGAGTCTGATCCTACGCCTGTAATCGAGCTCGTGAAAGAGGGCAAGGTATCCGAGGAAAGGATCGATCAATCCGTGCGCAAGCTGCTTAAGCTCAAGTTCCAACTCGGGTTATTTGAGTCTCCATATGTCGACCCTGCCAAAGCACAGCAAATCGTCGGATGTGCCGAGTTTAAAGCTTTGGGCTATCAGGCTCAGCTCGAATCTGTCGTGCTTCTTAAGAACGATGGTGTGCTCCCCTTGCCAGAAGCCGTTCTTGAAGTATCTGCAGGCAAGATCTCGGCTCGCAGGCCAAAGGTATGGGTCCCCTCGCAGAGCTACACTGTTACCAGGTTTGGAGTTTCCACCACAATAATCATGGGCGTTGAAGCCAAAATAGCAAACCAGTATGCAACAGTGGTCGACAACCCCAAGGATGCCGATTACGCCATAATCGAGATCGACGTAGGTGGGATCGAAATCGCTCCCGAGAGGCTCGAGTCCATAAAGGTCGCAAAAGAAGCGGGAATTCCTATAATTCTTGTCCTCAACTTTGACCGTGCTCCCACGGTCCTCACACCCGAGCTTGTAAATAGCGTAGACGCGATTGTGGCCGAATTCGACATCACCGACAACGCGCTCCTCGATGTGCTTTTTGGACGTTTCAACCCGGTCGGCAAACTTCCGTTCCAAATCCCGTCCAGCATTGAATCCGTGCAAGCCCAACTCGAGGACGTGCCTTTCGACCTTGAGAACCCCATGTTTGACTACGGTTTTGGTTTGAACTACTAAATTTTTAGGCAAAAGGCTGCCGAGGAATTGCTCGGCAGCCTTTTTTATTTTTAGTTACAATTGGTAGCAGTCTAGAATTCATGCCCACAAAGCAAAACAGTGGCCTGTCTAAAAACGAGCAAGGGGGGAGGCCACTGTGAGGGAAGAAAAGCAGGAAGAGATTAAGCCGATGGGCGAGACATTGAGGAACGACTGGTGGTGATGGGGGCGTGAAGCATACACCTGGGGGAGTGCCGCATTTGCGGCAACGCTTGAAAGCTCACCATCCTTTTCGGCCCGGGGAAGGGCCGGCAAGTTTTTCGGACTTCGGAAGCCTTTTTCGGCTGCTTTTTTTCACTGCCTGGGTTTATTCCCGGCTTTGAAGGAACGTTTTTACCGAGTTGACGGAAAAATTCCTCAATCTGTTTTACTTTCGACTCTGACCTGCCTCCATAGCCCGTTAACATCCGTTTGTTGTATGACTAAAACTAGGTCGTCTACTACGACCGTCCTCTCCTTGGCGTTTTCCCACCATGAAGGGGGGCTGCTAATGAATTTTTGGCGAAGTGTTAAGCGTTGTTCTTTCGTTTTCGTATTGAGCGGGTTGGTAATCGCTGGGATGACGGGTTGTTTTCGGCTGTGTGCGCCCCGTCCGCCCGCGAAGTCTCGGAAAGGGTGTGTGCAAACAGGAGAGTCCATTCAGAAGGCTATTGACAGGACGCCTCCGGGCGGGACGGTTTGCATCTCCCAAGGTATATGGGAAGAGCACATTGTTATATCAAAGAGCCTCACCCTTGTAGGAGAAGGAGTTGGTCTGACAATTTTGAAAGCAAAGGAACCTGACCGTCCCATAATCCTTGTCAATTCCGAGAAGCCGATCACGGTTGTTATCAAGGACCTCACGGTTACTGGAGTTTGGTCATCAACTCCGCCACCATGGGAGCCGCCGGAGCCTGAAGAAATAAAAAACCTAGGCCCTGTAGGTTCGACCACGCTACCTTTAGGAGATTTTCGTGGTCTTTTTTTTCAGGGAACTGCGTTTTCCCCCTTGCCGAAAACATGGAGATAGAAGAACCCCCATATCTAAATGCTTGTGGAATCAAGGTCACGGGCCACGTTATCGTGACGATAACCGGGGTGGGGCTGACGAACAATTTATGGGAAGGACACAAATGTGGCAAAATTAACGAAAAGCAGTCTGCACAATAACGAATTCGGATTTGTGATGTTCGGCCATGGTCAAGGATATCTAGAACAAAACCTTTTTAGCAACAATTCGGCCGGATTCTTGTTTGTGCTCACCTGCCAGGGAGTAATAAGAGAAAATATTTTCGATGAACATCGCCAATCCGTAGAAGGAGCAGGTTTGTCTAGCTTATGTGAGGTTTTCTTTGAAAATATATCTCCGATAAAACAATTCCGGAGGGGGACTTTCCACGGGAAGCCCTGGTGATTGTTCCCCCAGTCCATACCGTACGCATAAGGAACAACCAGCTTAAAGTTTTCAATGCCTTGTTTGCGGTTTTTGCTGGGAACATATTTCCCTATCCACCTGGATCGGGAGGAGGCTTTGTGGAAATAACTACCAACGATTTTGAAACCATCGAATGGACCATTGCCGTCGAAAACGAAATACAAGCTGCGGTAAAAAATAACATAATTAAATGCAAATCTGGCATCGTATTCAGCTATAATAACTATCCTCTGGAAATAGAAAACAATGCGATCCAGCACAAAAAACATAGCATAATGGTGGGCAACAGTCAAAGAGGCAATGTCAATGCAAACATAATTGAAAACTTGTTTGTCGATGCCGATGGAGAGGCACGATGCGGAGTTTATATGCAATATACTCGAGGCGAGACCAAGGTTAATCTTGTTGGAAACAGAATTGCCGGCAGCATATATAAGGTGGCGAATATTGCCAACGTTATCCGTAAACGGCTAATTGAAGAAATTGGGCTAAGTCCAAAAGGAGGTTTCCCGCGACCTCTCGGCGGTACTCGGCGGAGGCCCGAAGATCGGTGATGGGCGGC
>FWWM01013356.1_pt1 | contig 13300 bp, 11 predicted proteins | sample 2228351 | NCBI WGS metagenome assembly FWWM01 (sample SAMEA103939774, study PRJEB20133) | metagenome | reverse complement strand
GGTCACCCACGGGCCGCCCCGCGGCATCCCACGCGCCCCGCGGCGATGCCGCCGCCCCGGGGGCGGGGTAGAGACGGCCCGGCGGGCCGTCTCTACGGCAACCCCACGCGCCCCGCACGCCCCCACGCATCATCCACCACCCCGGGGTGCGGACCGCAACCCCACGCGCCCCGCGCCACCCCACGCGCCCCACGCCGCCCCGGGTTAACGCGGCGTCTGTGACGAGACCTGGCTCATTTCGGCGAGCTGGCGGGCCTGACCGGCGAGAACAGCCTGGGCGCGCTCGATGTAGGCGCGGGCTTCCTGGAAGCGCTGGGCAGCGCGGTTGGCGTTGGCAACATCGTAGCCGCTGTAGAACTCGAGCAGCGCATCAAGACCGGCCAGCTCCAACTCCAGACCCTGGCGGTAATCGTCGTGGGCCTGCTGGAGCGTGCCGGGCGGGCGAAGCTGGCCCATCGCCGCTATCGCTGCCTCGACTGCGGCGCGCAGACGCTGGGTAGCGGCCACGTGCCCCACCGAGGCCCCCCCGGGGCGGCTGGTGGCCTCGCGGTATGCGGCGGTAGCCGCCCGAAGATCGGCGCGCACCGCCTCAAAGGCCGCCAGGTAGCTCACCGTCAGCCCCTCGACGACGGCGAGCGGTTCGGCTTCGAGGATGGGGGCGATGGTTGGGGTAGCCGGAACGGGCGTGGGCAGCGCCAGACTGAAGGCAGCGCCCTCCTCCGCGACCGGCGGAGGGTTCCAGGCCCGTTCGGTGGCCAGGGCGAAGCTCTGGTGCAGCACCAGAGCGACGAGCAGCAGCGCGATCGGGAAGGTCCAGAGCAACAGCCGCGCCCGGCGCGTCTCGCGCAGGGAATGGCGCCAGCCGATCCACCAGGCGGAGTCGGCCCCGCGACGCCGGGCAGGCGCCGGAGCAGAGGAAGCGGTCACCTCGGCCAGGCCGGGCGCCGGACGCGCCGCGCCAGTATAGCCCTTGCGCTCCTGGAGCAGGCGTAAGCCACGTCGGGCGTGCTGATTATCCGGGTTGAGCTTGAGCACCGCTTCCAGGCAGAAGGCCTGCTGGTGGGGATCGTCGAGCACCCCGCTGAGCCAGAGCCAGGCCAGTTCACAACTCGGGTCGAGCTGCAATGACCGGATCAGCAAACCGGCGGCGATACGCTTCTGGCCGCTGCGGGCAGCCGCCACGCCCCGTTGGTACAGGCTCCGGGCCTCGCCGATATTCGCTTTGACTGCCGTCTCGGTGCCGCTGGTCATAGGCCACTGAGGTGAAAATATGGGGAAACCGGGTTTCCCCATCCCCCTGCCTGTGGGGGGTGCCAGCCGCTCCCAACAGCGGTTGGGAAATGGGGAAACCGGGTTTCCCCATCCCCCTCCCTGAGGGGAGGGTTTGGGAGGGCTTCGCCCTCCCAGGAACACGTATGTTCATGCTGGCGTTGGGCGCATAGCGCCTTCGTTAAGCGCCTGCTAGTGATCCGGCAGCAACGGATTGATAGCCCGTTGCACAAGGGTAGCATCTTCAACCAGACTGGCGCGAATGGCGCGCCAGTACTCCGGCTGCTCGTAGCCGAGTTGCCAGATGGCGATCCCGGCAAGATCCTGAACCTGCACAGTCTTGATTTTATCCGCCAGACCAACCTCGGTCATGAACCAGACCTCGCGCCAGCCCTGCGGCGAGCGATAGGAAAAGGTGCTCTCTCCAACGCGACCGCGGGCGTCGCGTTCGCGGAAGTTTACAGTCACGCCCTGGGTGGCGATAATCTCTTCCAGAGCCTTCCAGGGACGGGCAGTGGCCGGACCGCCGGGCGGCCAGTCGTAGCCGTAGAAGTGGACCCCGATCAGCACCCTGGAGGGTTCAACCACCGAGCGGGCATACTCGGCCACCGACTCGATCCAGTACGCCGGGGCCACCGGGCCAGGGCCACTCCCGCGCCAGTGGTAATCGTAGGTCATGATCCGCAGTTGATCAACATGCTTCCCCAGTTCGGCCCAATCCTGAAAGCCGCCCAGGCCGCCCCAGTCGCTGTCTTTGGCATGCACCGCGACAGTGAGTAGACGGTCGTGGCGATGCAGAGCCGCGGCCAGTTCGGCGATGAAGGCCGAGAAGTCGCCACGCAGGGACGGATCGAGACCCTCGTAGTCAATGTCAATTCCGTCGTAGCCGCGGGCAAGCACCTCATCGAGGATATTCTGCACGTGACGCGCGCGGAGCTGGGGATTGCGCAACACCGTTACGACCGAAGCGGGGTTAGCGGTCACATTGTGAATCGAGGGGATGATACGAACATTATGCTCGTGAGCGATGCGCACCAGGTCATCGTTGCGAGCGCCGTAGATCCGCCCGCTGGCGTCGGTGGAATACCAGAAGGGGCTGATATCATCAATAATATCGGCATTGGCGAAGAACGACTCACGCGCCCCGCCCTCGAAGAGCGGCGGCAACCAGACCGCAATATAGCGCCCGCTCTTGGGGTGATAATTGACCGGAGCGGCCCGGGGATCAGCCACGGTAGGAACCGGTGTCGGCGGCACGGGGGTCGGCAAGACGATACGCAGCGGAGGGACTGGCGTGCTGGAAGGGGTGACCTGAGCAGTGGCGGCGGCGGCAGCCTGCACCTCGGGCAAGCGCCGGGCGAGGCGGAGCGTCTCGGCGATCAGGAAGCCTGCAACCAGCAGCGCGCTGACGTACAGCGCGCCAAGAATGAGAGCGCCGAAGGCGGGCAGGCGTCGCATACTTAATAGGCCCCGAGCTCGCGCAGGCGATCATCGCTGATGCCGAAGACGTGGGCGATCTCATGGAGTACGGTGCGCCGCACCTGGGCGCGCAGCGCCTCGGCCGTGCGGAAGTCGCGTTCGAGCGGTTCTTGAAAGATCACGATCGTGTCAGGCAACGCAAGCAGGTCACCTGTCCGCTCGGTGAGCGGAACGCCGTGGTACATCCCATAGACCGATTGCCAGGGTTTCAACCCCAGCACGCGACGGTGCTCACGAGTGGGCCGTCGCTCCACGATGATCTCGACGTTCTCCAGGTAAGCGGCGAACTCTTCGGGCAAGCTGTCGAGAGCCTCGACGACAAGTTGTTCAAACGCGGCGCTGTCCATAGCGGCATTATACGATTCGACGGCGCGGGGTGTCAAGCATTTTACCCGACGCTCGCGCCTGGGCGTCGCTGAATAGCGCATTGTATCGGCTACAATCGCCACGAGCGCGAGTCTGGCTGCTTCCCCGGCAGGGAGGAGGCTGGGAACTCTCAGATGGAGGGTTTCTGGAGGGCGCAATCCCCGGGCTCCGCATACCCCCTATCCCTCTCCTGCCAGGGGTTCAGGGGCGGACAGAACGTATGAGCGCCGACGGGCGTGATGGCGTTGGGATGCGCTGCTTGGTCCTCACCCCCTCCCCCGCTGGAGAGCCTGCGCTGAGCCTGTCGAAGCGGGGAGACCAGAGCCATGCGCGGGGGCGTTCCAATGCGGTATACGCCACGTTAGCCCGGATGTTCTGTCCGCCCTTAAACCTGCCAGGGTAAAGGGTCAGAATCTGGCCTTATAGTCGCACGCGTTTGCATTCGTTTATTCGTTTCCCATTCGCTGGCGCATCCGCTCGCCCCGCGTCCACGAGGCGTTTTGTCGCATCAGGCAGGCCTTCTCTCAGCAGGTGAAACCCTTTGAAGGCTTGCCACCCCCGGGCAGGGGCGTGGGGAACCGCGGCTTCCCCGAGGTTCACAGCAGATACGATCCGGTATCGTGGTAGACTTGGGCCGTGCGCCGTGATGGGCTGCGCGCGCGCAGGGCGCGATGGGGCGCCGGAGGAACCGGTGAACCATCCAGAGGAAGCATGCGACGATTGTTCCGCTTCGCCTTGCTCCTGGCCTTGCTTGTCGCCCTGGGATGCCCGCGCCTCGACCCCATCAGGGCGCGGGGGGCGCCCAGCGCGCCGGCCATGGAGAACGTCGGGGCAGAGGCCTCCCTGAGCGTTCAGCCCGGCCCGACCATCGAGCCGTTCGTGCGCCCCGATCTGGCCCGGCGCCTCGAGCGGCTACGGCCCCTCATTGTCGCTGCCGCCAGACGGCACAACCGGCCTGCCCTCTCGGGGATGGACGACGAGAGCTTCGCCGTGGTGATCACCGTCATCATCTACAACGAAAACTTCGGCTGGCTGGAGGACGACGTGCCACCACTGCGGTTCTTCACCCCGCTGTACCAGCAGTTGCAACAAACGGCCAACCAGTGGGTGCCCGGCAGCAACTTCAGCGTCTGGCCGGTGAACCTGCGCCCCTCCGTGGCCCTCGAGATCCTGAGGCAGCAATTGCCCCTGGCCGGCGGGCAGACGATTCATGTGCCAGTACGGGTCGAGGGGAGCCGGATCGACCCCACAGCCTATGCGCGCCCGGCTGACCTGCTGGCGGCCATCAATGCCGAGATCAGCCGCGACGAGCTGGCCGTAGCCTACCTGGCCGCTAATCTGGAACGGGGGATCTATCGCGCGGCGCTGGAGGGCGCGCCAGTTGCCTGGTACACGCTGGCGGCCTGGCACAATCAGGGTATTGTGGACCCGCGAGCAATTCGGGCCAATCCCACGGCCCGCGACTATGTTCGCCGGGCCGCGGCCTTTGTACCCCTGGCTCGCGCCTTCATCGCCGCCCACGGCGGTGAGGCCCCACCGGCAACGCGCCTGCCAGCCGGGCGCAGCGGCGACGGCTGCGCGCGCGACGACCGCTACGCCGGGCCAGGTCCGTCACGGTGCGAGACGCAGGTGGCCTCCTCGCGGGTCACCGCCTGGATGGCCCGCAGCCGCTGCAACACTTCCTGCTCGAAGTCGCGGGGATTGACCCGGGGGAAGTATTCGGTCTCGATCATCGCTGCCGGCACATCATCGCAGGCAGCCATGCAATCGAGTTCTACCAGACGGAGATCATGGGGGTAAGTAGCGGCAAGGCGCTTGACCGTCGCCAGAAAGTTGGGTCGGCTTCTTGCACACTGGCGGCAGAAAATCACGTCAAGGGGCATGGACACAAACCTTTCAAGACGCCGGAGGCTCTGCCCATACCCCTGGCGCGTGGCATACCGCTCCACATTTGACCACGCAACCCTGGCTGCAGGATCACAGCGCCTCCATAGTGTACACGGATTGCTCGAGGTTTGCAATACCTGTGCAAAATCATTAACGACAATCAGATCCACACCTCTCCACACCTCCACACAACCCTGTGTGGAGCTGAGCTGGACAGGCGGTGTCCCCGGCTCTCTCTGGGGTAACGCCCTGGCGGCCAGAGGGGTGGGCAGCGAGAGTCTCGCCACGCGCCTGGCGAGCCAACATAGTGAAGTATAATACAAGAAACGAGATTTGTGGCGATGAATCTGTCGAGTGTGCAAGCTACAACCTTGGCCAGCATCACACAGCGGTATCACGACACGCTCGACATCGCCTACCTGCAGGCAGGTGAGCGCGGGCCAGTTGTGGTCATGCTCCACGGCTGGGGCGCCTTCAAAGAGCTATGGTGGAACACACTGCGCGGCCTGGGTCGTGATCATCGTTGCTACGCTCCTGACCTGCCCGGCCACGGTGGTTCGCCCATTCGCAACCGCGACACCATCCGCGACCTGGCCGAGGCGATCGGCGCATTCTGCGACAGCCTGGAGCTGCGCGAGATCACCCTGATCGGCCATTCGATGGGCGGCGCCGTGGCCATCGCCCTGGTGCTGCGTCGGCCAGAACTGGTCCGGCGCCTGATCCTGGTGGACGCAGCGGTAGATGCCCTCCGCATGCCGAAGTTCGCCCGGACGTACCTGCTCCCCGCCACCGGCTGGGCGGTGTTCCGCCTGGTTCTGCTCGGCGCGCGCATCTTCAGCCCCCTCGGCGCGCAGGTGCCCCATACCCACCGCGGCGGCTGGGTGCGGCCCTGGCTGCGACGCGGCTCATACATGGCCCGCTCCGATCCCGACGCGCTGTACCGAACCTACCGGGCCCTCTTTCGCGCCCGCGCCGGTCGCCGGCTGGCGCGGGTCCACGTGCCCACGCTGGTGATCAGCGGGCAGTTCGATGCGCTGGTGCCCCGCGAGCACTCGCGCCGGCTGGCTCAGAGTATTCCCGACGCGCGGTTCGTCGAGATCCCCGGCGCGCTGCACAACCCTATGGATGAGCGCCCACGCGCCTTTGAGCAGGCCGTGCGCGCCTTTCTGGCAGAGGACCCGGCGGAGCGCTCCCCCGGGGACACAACCGGACCCTGATCCCGAGCGTGGGCGGCAGGTTTCGCCTGCGGCTGCGCCGCAAAACTCCTGGAAGGGCTTGCCGCCCCCACAGGTAGGGGTATGGGGAAACCCGGTTTCCCCGTTTCCCAACCGCTGTTGGGAGCGGCTGGCACCCCCCACAGGCAGGGGGATGGGGAAACCCGGTTTCCCCATATGTTCACATCAGACCGGGCCACGCATATGCGCCTGCGACAGTTCCTCAGCCGCGCCGCCACGGACGCGGAAACCTTGATCGAGCGGCTACGACGCCCCGGTCGCGGCGCCGGCCCCGCGCTGATCGTTCCCTACCGGGGGATGGGCACGCCCACGATGCTGCACCTCAGCGGCCGCGTGCTCGAAGATCGCGGCATCCTGCCTCCAGGCGATGCGGATTCGCGCTGGGCCAACCTGCGCGCCAACTGGCGGCGCTTCGGCTCGCGCGAACTGCCGCACGTGCGCGTGCGCGCCGCCTTCCAGGATGTCAGTGTCGAAACCTCCACCGACGCGGAGGGCTACTTTCACCTCAGCTTGCGCCCGAGCGGCCCCCTCACCGACGCGCCTGTACAACTGGTGGACCTGGAGCTGCCCGACCTGGGCGCGCGCGCCACTGGCGAGGTGTTCGTGCCTCTGCCGGGCGCCAGTTGCGCCATCGTGAGCGACATTGACGATACGGTGCTGCAGACCTACACCACCGACAAGCTCAAAATGCTCGCCCTCACCTTTCTGCACAACGCGCGCACCCGCCGGCCGTTTGAAGGCGTGGCCCCCCTCTACCGGGCGCTGGTCGCCGGGCCGGATGGCCGGCGCCAGAACCCTATCTTCTATGTATCGAGCAGCCCCTGGAACCTCTACGACTTCCTGGTAGAGTTCCTGGCCTACCACGGCCTGCCCGCCGGGCCGCTGTTCCTCACCGACTATGGCTTCGACCGGCAGCGACTGGTCCGGCAGAGCCATCACCGGCACAAACTGCAGGCTATCGGGCGCATCGCCGCAACCTATCCGCATCAGCCGCTGGTGCTGATCGGCGACAGCGGCCAGCACGATCCGGAGATCTACCTGGAGGTCGCGCGCGCGTACCCTGGCCGGGTCGTGGCCATTTACATCCGCCATGTGAGCCACGAGCGCCGCGCCGAGGAGGTGAACGCCCTGAGCGCCGAGGCCCGGCGGCTCAACGTGCCGATGGTGCTGGCGCCCAGCACGGCCGCCCTGACCGCCGATGCCGCCGCCCGCGGACTGATCGCCGGCCAGTCGCCCTCTCCGACCGGAGAGGAGCATTGAGACCCGGGATTCTCGGCTATACTAACATAGCCCACCAGTGGGGAGGGGTTGGGAGGGCGCAGCCCTCCCAGGAAACAGCGTCAGCGGGGAGGGGTTGGGAGGGCGCAGCCCTCTCGAACCACCCCGGGCAGGTTCAGAGGCCGACAGAACATCCGAGCCAATGTGGCCTGTACCGCATTGGAACACCCCCGCGCACGGCTCTGCTCTCCCCGCTTCGACAGGCTCAGCGCAGGCTCTCCAGCGAAGCTGGAGAGGCTCGCCCTGAGCCTGTCGAAGGGGGCCGGGGGTGAGGACCAACCAGCGCATCCCAACGCCATAACGCCCGTCGGCGCCCATATGTTCTGTCCGCTCCTGAACTGAGCGGGAGAGGGGGGTATGGGGATGAGGACCAGCAGCGCATCAGGACGCCATCCGCCAACAACCCTACGCCCGAAAGGTTGAGGAAACCCGATACAGGATCGTATGACCCACAACGCCGAACCTACCGAGCGCCTGGCGCAGCTTATCGAGGAGGCTTTGCGTCGGCCCCTCAGTCGCCGCGAGTTGATCGCCCGTGGCCTGGCCCTGGGCCTGAGTATGCCCGCGCTAAGCGCGGCGCTGGCCGCCTGTGGCCTGCAACCGCCCGCCGAGGAGCGCCAGCTTTCACGCTGGCAGCCCCCGCCCCCCCCCGCCCCGACACCTGCGCCACTCCAGGGCCACACCGCGCCTCCCCCGACGCCAACTGCGCCCCCAACGCCGGCCCCAACCGCCACGGCTGAACCGCAGCCGACAGTCGAGGCGCGAACCCGCTTCGCAGTGATCGGCGACTACGGGCTGGCCGGCGAAGCGGCAGCCGCCGTGGCCGCCCTGGTCGCCGATTGGGCGCCCGATTTCGTCGTCACAACCGGCGACAACAACTACCCCGATGGTCGCGCCGAGACAATTGACCAGAACATCGGCCAGTACTATAGCCAGTTTATCGCGCCCTACCGTGGGGCCTTTGGCCCGGGCGCCGCGGAGAATCGCTTCTGGCCCGTGCTCGGCAACCACGATTGGAGCGTCGGCTATCCTGAGCCGTACCTGGCGTACTTCAGCCTGCCCGGCAACGGGCGCTACTACAGCGTCGAACGCGGCTCGGTACGCCTCTTCGCCCTCGACAGCATGCCCGGCGAACCCGACGGCATTAACGCCGACTCGCTCCAGGCCGCCTGGCTCCAGAGCGAACTCGCCGCCTCCACCGCTCGCTGGAACATCGTGGTGCTGCACCACTCACCCTACTCCTCGGGCCATCACGGATCCTCAACCTGGATGCGCTGGCCCTTTGCGGCCTGGGGCGCGCATCTGGTGCTCGGAGGCCACGACCACACCTACGAGCGCATCGAGCGCGACGGTATCACCTACGTGGTGAACGGTCTCGGCGGCGGCGCGCGCTACGCCCGTGGCTTCACCGGCCTCGAAGGCAGCCAGATCTTCTTCAATGCCGATCACGGCGCTATGTTCGTTGAAGCCGACCAGCGCGCTCTGCACACCCGCTTCGTGACCCGCGCTGGCGTGCTGGTGGATACCTTCAGTCTCTCGCAGTAGCGCCGCTTCTGCTCCCCTCGCCACAGGGCCTCCAGCCGGGGCGCGGGGAAGCCGACCTTTCTCGCCTCACAGCTCGATGCGCTCCAGCCCGCGCGTGCCAATCTGCGCGCTGAGCCAGACCACGCCCCCCGTGACCAGCGCAGCGCCTGCCCAGCCCGCCAGCCGAACCCCCAGGCCCACCGCCCCCTCCAGACTGTCACCCAGGGCGGCTCCACCGATAACCAGTCCGGCAACAACCGCCAGGTAGAGTGGGTAGAACAGGGCGCCCAGGCAGCCACTCTGCCAGGTACGCTGCTGCCTGGGGGTCTCCCAGATGAGCCGTGGAAAGGCCGCCCCCAACCCGATCCCGAAGGCGGCGCACCCCAGGCCAGCCAGTACCAGGAACGCCCACTGCTGCGCCAGCGACAACAGGTCCAGACCCTGTACCACGGCGAAGACGACCAGGAAGAACGTCCCGGCCGTGGGAAAGGGCAGGTACGCCAGGGTGAGCTTGCCCAGCAGGATGCTCAGCGGGCTGATCGGAGCGATCTTGAGGATCCAGAATGTCCGGACCTCGCGGCTTATGCCCGTGCCGGCAAGCGCGCTGGAAAGACTGAGGCAGATGAAGAACGCGACCGCCGTGGCGCCGAAACCTCCTGGCTCGGGGAGCCACACCGGAGCCTCGGGCGCCGCCTCGGGGCGGGAGCGGCCCACAAGTAGCTGGTAGAACCAGATCAACGCAAAGGCAATCGGGAAGATCAGCGCCTGGAGGTTGCTCAGGTCATGGAAGAACAGCCGCACATCCTTCACCAGAATGGCGCGCGCCTCGGGTGGCAGCGGAGCCACCACGCGCAGCCAGGCAGCGCTCACCCTCCGCTGTGCCTCGCGGCTCCCCCTCTGGGCACGCCGCGGGCGGCCCCCCTGGACCACCAGGTTGCTCCAGCCCGTGTAGTAGAGCCGTTCAGCCAGCACCAGGCAGGCCGTAAAGACTGCCAGAGAGACCACGACGAACAGGCTGCCGTAGAAGATCGCCGGCACGGGACGCCCTTCCCCCACTGCAACCAGCGCCCGCCCGGCCCAGGTTGACGGCAGCGCCGGCAACTCGGCCCGCAACAGCGCCGCCAGCGTGTCGGGCGTGGCCACCCGGGGGAACCAGGTATCCCCAAGCTGGCTGAGCACGTAGAACGCAACAGCGATCAACCCGCCCAGCACACTCACGATCTCGCGGGCGCGGTGCGCGGGCAATACCCGCACCACCGCCATCACCAGCAGCGCGCCCAGCCCCGCTGGCAACAGGGGCAGCAACCCCAGCACCAGCACCGCGCACAGATGGTACACCGGTCCATAGCCCATGCCCTGGCCATAGCCCAGCAATACGGGGCCGAGCAAGGCGAAGAGCAGCAGATACTGCGGCAGCAGGCCGCCGAAGAACTTGACCACGAACACAGCCCGCATCGGCGCCGGGGTGACCAGGAGCATCTCCAGGTCACCCGAAAGGTAGAGCGAGACAAGCAGACTGCTAAAGCTGGAGAAAACCAGGAGCGAGAGGGCTGCAAGCAACACCAGACCGGGCAGCGCCGCGAGCATGAGCATCGGGTCGGCAGGCAGGGACGGATTCTCCGCTGCGGCCTGCTGCAGCATCACGCTGAACTCCGGGTCGCGCAGGCCGCGAACGACAAAGCGGGTGAAGTTGTATAACCCCAGCGCCGCCAGCGTGATCAACCCTGCCAGCGCAGCCAGCCCGAGTTTAGTGGGGAGTGGGCTGCGCCAGAGCGTGTTGCGCCAGATCTGCACCCGGGCGCGTGTCAGCACCCAGATCGCCTGTAGCATAGTGGTGTGCCAGTCGCCCGCGCCCTGCGCGCATCAGCCTCCGTGGGCCTGCACCCGCGGGCAAGGAAAATGGAGAACCCCTGGTTGCCGGGGTTCACCTCAGGGCCTCGGCAATCGCCGCTGCCTCAGCCCCGCCGGTGAGGGTGAGGAAAATATCTTCAAGCGAAGCCTGGCCGCCGGCGCGCAGCTCTTCGAGCGTGCCCGCCGCTACGATCACCCCTGCATTGATGATGATCACCCGATCGCACATCCGCTCGGCGATCTCCAGAATATGGGTAGACATCAACACGGCCGTGCCCTGGTTGGCCACCTGGCGCAGCATATCCTTGATCAAGCGGGCGCTGCGCGGGTCCAGGCCCACCGTCGGCTCGTCGAGGAAGAAAGCGCGCGGATCGTGCAGCAGCGCGCCTATGACCACGGCTTTCTGGCGCATGCCGTGGGAGTAACTGCCGAGCAACTCATCGCCCCGCTCGGCCAGACCAAACAGGTGCAGCAGCTCCTCGCCGCGCTGCGCTGCCTGGCGGGGGTCGAGGCGGTACAGCCCGGCGATCAACTGGATGTACTCCCGGGCAGTCAACTTGTCTGGCAGATAGGGCTGGTCAGGCACATAGCCGAGGAGGGCCTTTGCCTGCAGCGGCTCGCGCTGGATATCGAAGCCGCCAATACGCGCGGTGCCGGCGCTGGGGCGCAACAGGCCGGTTAGCATCTTGATCGTAGTCGTTTTGCCCGCTCCGTTCGGCCCGAGAAAGCCGACGATCTCACCGGGGTACACGGCCAGATCTACGCCTTTCACGGCCAGGGTTGCGCCGTAGCGTTTTTGCAGACCAATCGCCTCGATCAGCGGGGCGGCTCCGTTGCCATGGGCCATCCGATGCTCCGCCAGTGGGTAGATACTTTTACTATTGTAGCACGCTCCGCTGAGGTGAACATGCGGGGAAACCGGGGTTCCCCATCCCCCTGCCTGTGGGGCGCCAGCCGCTCCCACCAGCGGTTGGGACATGGGGAAACCGGGTTTCCCCATCCCCTGCATATGGGGGTGGCAAGCCCTCCCGACCAGGAGGGTGTGGGAGGGCTGCGCCGTCCTATCTCTCTCGCGCAGGGGTGGTGGGGCGCCCCTCTCATCGCATCAGTGCAACTGCTGCAACTCGGGGCTACGTCGCAGGCGGCTCAGAACGTGGCGCTTCAGGGTGTAGATCTCCTCGACGCTGGCAAAGAGATTGCGCCACCGGGCGTAGATCTCCGCGGGTTTCATACCGAGCAGGTACGAACAACGCACGACCACCCGCTCGGCCTCACTGGTCAGCAGGCTGTCAATCACCCGCCAGAACTCCTCCCGACTGATCCGCCCAATCGCTTCGTCATCAATGTGCCCCAGGCGCTGCTGGTTCCAGTTAATCTCGTCTTCGGAAAGCAGGTCGGCAAAGGACTGGCTGCGCGCCGCGTCAATCACCACGCAGGCGGCGCAACGGCGCAGGTAGTTGAGCAACGCGGCCAGGCTGGGGAAGGTGTTGAAGCGCTCCGGTGGAATGGCCCGCCAGAAGCGAATGAAGGCGGCGCCGACAAAGTAATCGCTCGTCTCGCCGCTGACGGTGAGGGCGCCGGTGCGACGCACCCAGTGCTCCACCAGCGGCGCGTACTGCTCGAAGATGCAGCGCCAGGCGGCGTTGTCGCCTTCGACCAGGGCGCGGCGGAACAGTTCATAGGCATAGCGCTGATCGTACTCCTCGCGCCGGTAGAAGCGCTGGCTCTCGCTCAGGGCGCGGCGAGCCAGGCTCGAAACATCCATTACATCAAGTTGTGCGACGGTGGAGGTGATCGAACTCGTCTCAGGCGAGAGAACGGTCGTCTGGGGGTTCATCGGGAGCCTCCTCCGGGACTCTGAGCTGCTCGTCTGAGACCAGTCTAGTCCTGGAGGCCCGTCAGGGAGAGATCGGGCGCCTCCCGTTCGCCTGACAAAACCAGGAGGTGGGGGTGTTCTGAGGTGAACATACGGGGAAACCGGGTTTCCCCAACCCCCTCCCTGAGGGGAGGGTTCGGGAGGGCGCAGCCCTCCCAGGAAACAACCCGCCCGCAAACGCCCGTCGGCGCCCATACGTTCTGTCCGCCCCTGAACCCGCTCAGGGGGACATCAGAACGCGATCCGCCAACAACCGCCCCCTTCTCCCGCTCAGGGCTATACATTACCCCCATGTTGCACTGCGTCATGCAATCGAATGTCGCGGAACGCGTCCCAATGCGGTAACCAGCCCTGGCCCGCGGGAAGCCCCTCACCTCGGGGGCAACAACGCATCTGCGTTGTACCGCATGAGGAAGCCATCGGCAACGTTGCGGGCAACGCATAATACCAATTACCGTTGATGATGCCGCATTGCCTGAAGCGATTTCAGGCGTTGTGCTGCCCAGCGTGGCAATCCACAATCCAAAATCTAAAA
>FWWM01011358.1_pt1 | contig 13304 bp, 10 predicted proteins | sample 2228351 | NCBI WGS metagenome assembly FWWM01 (sample SAMEA103939774, study PRJEB20133) | metagenome | reverse complement strand
TGAAAGCCTGCGCAGTGGCAATTGTATTAGGAGGCAAGCTTAAGTATATCTTTGACAGGTGGTTTAATAGTGATAAAATATTTGTATTACCAAATTTTGTTTATAGCATAAATTGTAAATATAAGTCACGAGACAATAATGATACAATAAAAATATTATTTTTAAGTAATGTTTTAAAAAGCAAAGGGATATTTGAATTAATCGAAGGTTGTGAGATGTTAAGTGCAAAATATAAGAATTTTGAACTAATCATATCTGGTGATATCAGCAATGATCTATATACCGGAATGACGAGAAAAGAGATTTTTGTTTATCTTAAAGAGAAGCTGAATAAAAATAAATTCATTAAGTATTTGGGGATAGTAAAGGATCAAAATGAAAAAAATCAGTTATTATGTAACAGCGATATTTTTGTTCTTCCATCTTGGGTGGAAGGTCAGCCACTTTCAATTTTAGAAGCTATGTCCGCTGGACTTCCTATAATATCGACTAAGAATTGCGGCGTTATAGATGAAACTGTGATAGATGGATATAATGGAATATTGGTTGAGAAAAAAAATGCAAAAGAACTGGCAGATGCTTTATCTAAACTTATTGAAGATAAGGAATTAAGGTTAAAAATGGGTAAAAATTCACGCAAACTCTATGAAGAAAAGTTTACTCCAGATATTCACTATATTAATTTTAAGAGCATTATTGAAACTATACTAAACAAAAAATATGCTAATGAATCAAGATAAAATTTATGAAATAAACATTAGTGAGGTAAAAAGCGTTAAACAAATTCCAGTAACTGTGTTCGATTCGTATTTTAAAAACAAATATAATAATCCCATCGTAAACATAAAAAAAATCCTTTTCTTCATATTTAATGAGGGTATAAAGCTAACTTTTAGAAAATTTAAAACTAAATTGATTGAAAGAAAAATAGAAAATGAAACAAAGATTATTATCGCTCATGTGCAACTACAGAATAGAAATTATATAATCTTTACTAGACATCTTTCCGATAAAAAGTTAAAATTTAATAAAAGCCTAATTTTTGAAATCGACGATGAAAATTCAATCGAAAGAATAAATCTTTCATCCAAAACAAAGATGCTTTTAGAATCATTTTTGCCAGTAGAATCCTGTCCTCTCGATGATTCTCTAATAGACTCTATATTAAAAGATAATCCTTTTTTAACGAAAGTTAATGATTACTCTTTTTTAGATAAATTACTAAGTCTAGAAAGGAATACCTTATCTATCGGTTTTATTAATAAAAATAAAAAAAGCAAAAAAGTTTTTTTTATTGGATTTGGGAGTTATATCAGGGACTATGTTTTACCACATTTCTCTGAATATGAATTAATAGCTTACGATTATAAGGCAGATTTAATTAAAAAATTTTTTAAATCAAATGTCTTTATAACAGGCGAATGGAATATAGTTAGAAAAGAAATAAGCAAGGTCCATAAACCATTAGTTATTATAGCTTCGTATCACTCAGATCACGCAAAGCAAGCGATCGAGATCTTTAATATAAATGAATCTTCTAGAATATTTATTGAAAAACCTGCCAGCGTAGAGATAAGTGATTTATGTGAATTAATTAATTTACGTAAAAATGGAGCATGGATAGATTTCGGTTATAATAGGAGATACGCATTTTTTATAGAAAAGATAAAAAATGATATCCAATACTTAACGAGACCACTTCTAATTACAATGATAGTTAAAGAATTGAAATTACCTTTAACACATTGGTATTTTTGGAGAAATCAAGGTACCAGAATAACAGGAAACGTTTGTCATTGGATAGATCTTTCTATATTTTTAATCCAATCAAAACCTAGAGAAATTACCCTTTTAAATTCAGGCGATACTATATCTCTGTCTATTTTGTGTGATGATGATAGTTTATCTACAATAGTAGCTAGTGACTCGGGTGACGATTTAAGAGGTGTTGTTGAATACATTAGAATATGTGACTATAAAAATTGCTATGATTTGTACGACTTAAGAAAAATGATAGTATTCAATCATGATGGCAAGGTAAAAAGGTATTTCCGATTTATTAGAGATAAAGGACATAGAAAAATGTATGAAAAGTTGAAATATAATTGGTTATTCGATAAGGAACCTATAATTTCCAATGAAGAAATATACTTGACTACAAAAATAACATTTGAAGCAAGTAGAATGCTCACCTTAGGTGAAAGGAACAAAAAACTTACATATGATGATTGTAATATCTGATTTAAATTTAAATCAAGTTAACTAAAGTATAATTATTTATGCTTCAAATCATTCAATACCAAAAAAACGGTGAAATTTTCATAGCTGATTTACCTGATATCAAATTAGCTCCTAATGGAATTTTAGTGCAAAATTACTATTCTGTTATTAGTGCTGGAACAGAGAGGATGTCAGTTGAAACAGCAAAGGCTTCAATTATAGGAAAAGCTAAATCACGTCCAGATTTAGTGAAACAAGTTATTGACAATATTAAAAAAGAAGGTTTTCTTGCAACTTATAAAAAAGTTATGAATAGGTTGGATAATTATAAAGAGCTGGGTTATAGCTCAGCAGGTGTTGTGATTGAATCAAGTGTAGATGAGTTTAGACCTGGCGACAGGGTTGCCTGCGGTGGCACTGCATTCCACTCTGAATTGATTTTCGTACCTAAAAATCTTGCAGTCAAAGTTCCCGATAATGTATCTTTAGAAGAAGCTGCGTTTACAACTTTAGGTGCCATTGCTTTACAAGGTGTTAGACAAGCTAATCCTAAATTGGGCGAAAATGTGGTGGTAATTGGATTGGGTTTAATAGGACTCATAACTGTACAATTACTTAAAGCTAACGGATGTAAGGTTATTGGCTTTGATATTACAGATAAAAATTTTGAATTGGCTCAAAGTTTTGGTTGTGATTACACTTCCATCCTTGATGAGGATTCAACTAAATTAGTTGAATCTGTAACTAATGGATATGGTGCAGATTCTGTTATAATAACAGCATCAACCAGATCTAATGAGCCCGTAGAAAAAGCGATTAGTTTTGCTCGTAAAAAAGGCAGAATTGTCGTAGTAGGAGTAACTGGAATGAACATTCCCCGGAAAGAATTCTACGAAAAAGAACTTGAATTTACAATATCTTGTTCGTATGGACCGGGTAGATATGATATTGATTATGAACAAAGAGGGATTGATTATCCTATAGGTTATGTTCGTTTCACCGAAAAAAGAAATATGGAAACTGTATTGCAATTGCTTTCCCAAGGTAAATTGAACTTTTCCAAATTAATAACTCATAGATTTAAGATTGAGGACAGCTTAAAGGCTTATGACCTAATAACTGGAAAAATAAAGGAGAACTATATAGGAATTCTTATAGAATACAAGTCAGAACCTAAAAAATCTTTCTTATATCTAAAGCCAAACCTAAAATTTAGAAAGACAAAAGAAAGCGAGATAAAAATTGGATTTATTGGCGCTGGAAATTTTGCTCAGTCTTATCTTTTGCCTTATTTAGTTAAACATAATGTTGATTTAGTTACCGTTGCCACGCGGAAGCCCATTAATGCGAAATCCGTAGCAGAAAAATTTAACTTTAGAAATTATACCACCGATGTAAATGAGATTTTATATGATGCTCAAATAAACACTGTATTCATAGCATCTCATCACAATAGTCATGGCAAATATGTTATTGAGAGTTTAAAAGCTGGAAAAAATGTGTTTGTTGAAAAACCTTTGTGTATTTCACTTGATGAGTTAAATGAAATAAAGAAAATATACGATGATTTTGGTGATGAAAAACCAATTTTAATGGTTGGATTTAATAGACGATTTTCAAAACAGTTTAACATAATTAAGGAATTTTTCAAAAACAGAGTAGAACCATTTGTTATAAACTATAGAGTTAATGCGGGATTTATCCCAAAGGATCACTGGATACAACAACCGGAACAAGGGGGAAGAATTATAGGCGAAGGTTGCCATTTCATCGATATATTTGATTTTTTGATTGAAAGAGAACCTGTTTCATTTTATGCAACATGTATAAGAAGTGAAAACCAAAACATAAAGAATGAAGATAATACTGTGCTCACAATTAACTATAAAGATGGTTCGGTAGCAAATTTGATTTATCTTGCTAATGGAGATAAATCATTACCAAAAGAATATTGTGAGGTTTTTTGTGGGGGCAAAACAGCAGTTCTAGATGACTTTAAAAAGGTTAAATTATTCAATAATGGTAAAGTCAAAACTTTGAGGTTTAGCGGTGAAAAGGGTCACAAAGAGGAAATTGACTTTTTTATTAAGTGCCTTAGGGGAGACGCTCTTATGAAGAGCAATTGGAATATTTGGGACACTACAAGAATCACTATTTTAGCTTTTGAATCAATTTTAAAAAATCAGGTGATATATTTATAACGAAGTAGTTAACTATATAGTTAAGGAAGAATACAAAGGCTATGATCCTTATGATGTGTTAAACTCCTTTCTTTTTAGTTTGCCTGTATTGAGAAGTAATAAAATTATTCGTTTTCTATCCCAGCAAATTTTTAGAAGAATCCCTTTTAACATAAGACCGATATTTGGAATTAAAAAGGAAATAAATCCGGTTACTTTGGGCCTGTGTATTCAGTCTTATACTTATCTTAGCATGGTTGATAATGCTAAAAGAGGATTTTATTTAAAAGAGATTGCTAAGTTAGTTGATCTGTTAGTCGAAGTGAGTTCCAAAGGCTATAGTGGATATTGTTGGGGATACAATTTTGATTGGGAAGCACGATATGCAAGGGTAAATAAATTTGTTCCAACGGTTGTTGCAACCGGAATTATAAGCAATGGTTTGTTTGAATATTACAAATATTATCCGAATGAATCGATCAAAGAAATTTTAATTAGTTCAAGTAAATTTGTTTTGAACGATTTAAATCGCAGTTACGAAGGTGATACCTTCTGCTTTTCATATTCACCTAATGATACTCAAAAGGTATTTAACGCTACGATGATGGGTGCAAGGCTATTAGCTCAAGTATATTCTTTAACAGGTGATTGGAGCCTAATAGAGGAAGCCGATAAAACTGTAAAATTTGTAATAAATAATCAAAACGCGGATGGTTCATGGTATTATTCAAAAGGTGATACAAGAAAGTGGATCGATAATTTCCATACTGCTTATGTCTTGGATGCACTTAAAGAATTTATTGAGTTATCCGGCAAGAATGAATACATATCTTACTATAATAAAGGATTTGAATATTATCTTAATAATTTGTTTACTAAAGATGGGTTACCTAAATATTATTCTCATTCTTTTTACCCAATAGATTCAACGGTGTTAGCACAGTCTATAATTACATTAGCTGAAAATGAAAAACTTTCTCACGCTTACAAAATAATCATTTTTGCGGTTAATACTTTGTACAATAGCAATGGCTATTTTTACTATAGAAAATTCCGATTATACACCGATAGAAACATTTATATGAGATGGTCTATATCTTGGCTTCTACTTGGTTTTAGTAAGTTTATTTTAAAAAGTATGAAAGTTAAGGATGTTCTGGTTTGATTTAGACAATTCACCGCATGTTTTAATATTTAAAAATATCTTTAAAGAGTTAGGAAAAAGAGGGTTGGATTATTTAATAACTGCGAGAGACTTCGCACAAACCAGATCACTTTTAGAACTTTTTAAAATTAAGCATTTTTTAATTGGAAAGTATGGAGGAAAAAGCAAAGTAAAAAAAGTTATAAATCTTTTGGAAAGAGTTTACTCTTTGAAAAAATTTATTAAAAATTATAATGTAAAACTTGCAATTTCTCATGGGTCAAGAGCTCAAACTCTTGCCGCTTATTTATCAAAAATTCCTTCCGTTGTCATGTCGGACTATGAGCATACGGAATTTTATATTTTTAACACTTTCGCAAAGTATTTAATGTTTCCATCTATTATTCCCAAAAATGTTCTAAGAGAAGCTGGTATCGATATTAAGAAAGTAATTTTTTACAATGGATTTAAAGAAAATTTATATCTGGATGATTTTGTGCCCGACGCGAATTTTAGAAATGAATTAGGTGTGGATTATAATACAACTTTTATAATTATTAGGCCCCCTGCGTTAACAAGTAATTATCATAATAGCAACAGTGAAAAAATTTTTTTGAGTTTATTAAATAGATTGAAATATGAAAAAAATACATTTACACTTTTGCTACCAAGAACTGAATATGACAAGAATTTTATCATAAATCATAATCTATTGAGCGAAAATATAATGATTTCGGATAGAGTTTACGATGGTTTACAGCTGATTTATTCGGCTGATATAGTGTTTTCCGGGGGTGGCACTATGAATAGGGAAGCAGCGTTACTTGGTACCGAAGTTTACAGCTTCTTTACCGGCAAGAAACCTTATATAGATACCTATCTCGAGTCCATAGGAAGGTTAAAGTTTTTACGCTATCCAGAAGATGTTAAAAAAATAGAAATTCAAAAGAAAGGTAAGAAAGAAATACTAAAATCTGAGGGTAATCTTATTCATGAAGTAGTAAATATTTTTCTAAACTTAATTTGAAACAGTATGAAGCTAAAGATCATCTCTGTTGCAGGGGCACGTCCTAATTTTATGAAAGTTGCACCACTTCACTGGGAATTCAAAAAGCATGAGGATAAAGTGAAACATTTAATATGTCATACTGGCCAGCACTATGATTATAACATGTCAAAGGTATTTTTTGACGATCTCAATCTTCCTGAACCCAACTTCTATTTAGGAGTAGGTTCAGGCACACACGCAGAACAAACAGCTAAAATCATGCTTAAGTTTGAAAAAATCATAATAGAAGAAAAACCAGATCTTGTAATTGTAGTTGGCGATGTTAATTCGACATTAGCGTGTAGTCTAACGGCGGTAAAATTAGGGGTTAAAGTAGCTCATGTTGAAGCTGGTTTAAGAAGCTTTGATAAATCTATGCCGGAGGAGATAAATAGAATTTTGACCGATCACATTTCCGATTTCCTTTTCGTTACTGAAAAAAGTGGAGTTCAAAATTTAAAACGAGAAGGGATCGATGATAAGAAAATATTTTTTGTTGGAAATGTAATGATAGATACTTTAATCCATCTACTTCCTAAAATAGAGTGTTCCGATATTCTACAAAAACTCAATTTATTTCCTAAAGAGTATATTCTTGTTACACTGCATCGTCCAAGTAATGTCGAAAATGAAAATTTTCTGCTAAAGTTAGTGGAAGTCTTTCAAGAATTATCACAAGTACAAAAGGTTATCTTTCCTGTTCACCCGAGAACACGTTTAAATATAGAAAAATTGGGATTGAATGGAAGATTGAAAGATAGAGTAATGTTATTAGAACCATTAGGTTATATTGATTTTATAAACTTACTAAAAAATTCAAGTTTAGTTATAACTGATAGTGGTGGAGTTCAAGAGGAAAGTACTTTCTTGGGAATTCAATGCATCACGGTGCGAAATAATACCGAAAGACCAGTAACAGTGGAAATCGGTACTAATCACCTTGTAGGCACTGATCTTAGTAAAGTTCTAGAACATTCTATGAATGTTTTAGGTGGTAAAATTAAAAGCGGTAAAATTCCTGAGCTTTGGGATGGAAAGTCATCTAAGAGGATAGTAGAAATTATTTTGGAACATCTAAAAATATAAACAAGTAATCTTAATGCAAGTCCCATTTCTTGATTTAAAAGCACAATATCAAAAAATCAAATCCGAAATCAACACTGCAATAAACGAGGTGCTTGAAAGCACATCTTTTATTCTTGGCAAGCCTGTACAAGAATTTGAAAATGAATTCGCTAAAATGCACAACGTTAAACATTGCATTGGTTTAAGTTCTGGAACAGACGGAAATCACATCACTTTGTGGGCTCTTAACATCGGCCCTGGTGATGAGGTTATTGTCCCTGCTAACACTTTTATTGCAACTGCCTGGGGTGCTACTCTATGTGGAGCAAAACCAGTCTTTGTTGATTGCCATCCAGAAAGTTATAATATCGACCCGGAAAAAGTTGAACAAGCAATCACACCTAAAACAAAAGCAATCGTAGCTGTTCATTTATATGGACAACCAGCAGATATGGATCCATTGAAAGAAATTGCTGAAAGATATAAAATATATCTCCTTGAAGACGCGGCACAAGCTCATTTAGCTGAATATAAAGGTAGAAAGGTCGGTGGGCTTGGAATATCTGCCTCATTTAGTTTCTATCCTGGGAAAAATTTAGGTGCATACGGAGAAGCCGGAGCTGTTACAACTAATGATGACGAACTTGCGGAAAGATTTAGAATGATTAGAGACCATGGTTCGGTGAAAAAATATACGCATGTTTTGCTGGGGCATAACTATAGAATGGAAAGCATTCAAGGAGCGGTTCTAAAAGTCAAATTAAAATACCTTGAAGAATGGACCGAAAAGAGAAGACAAGTAGCACAAAAGTATAGAAAGTTACTGTCCGATCTGGAGGAAATAAAACTTCCTACAGAAATGCCTTATGCTAAGCATGTTTATCATCTCTTTGTTATACAGGTGAATTTAAAGCCTGAAAAGCGTCAGGAAACGAGAGATAAATTACAAAAATTTTTAAATGATAATGGGATTGGAACCGGCTTGCATTATCCGATACCTCTCCATTTGCAACCGTGTTTTAAAGAATTAGGCTACAAAAAGGGGGATTTCCCGGTGACAGAGCAATTAGCTGAGGGTGGGTTATCGCTCCCAATTTATCCCGAATTAACCGATCCACAAATTGAATATGTAACTGAAAAAATTCGTGAATTTTTTAAGGGGTAATGTTGAGATTTCCGAAATATAAATATGTTTTACTGCTTATTGACTTAATTTTGGTGAATTTATCTTTGTTTATTTCGACAGTTTTAATTAGAAAAAATGTAAATGTAGAAGGCTTCTTTACATCGAGCCAGTTTATTTTTTCTGTTCTTTTTTCATTCTTTGTAGCTTTTGTCTTTCAATGGAACGGATTATATAAAATTAATGTATTTTCAACTCGCATACCTCAATTTATAATACTGATAAAATCGATTTTCTTAAGTTTACTCATATATGTTTTTGTTGGCTTTTTATCTAAATTCAAGCTCGTATATGCAAGCAGGTTGGTATTTGTTTATTTTGCATTGTGTTTATTTGTATTTTTTGTGCTTTACAGAGTTGCTTTTCTTCCTTCATTTCTGAAGTATTTTATGAACTTGAAATATCTTAAGAGAAGATGTCTAATTGTTGGGGCAGGGGAACTGGGGAGAAAAATCTTAAATGATATAATAGTCAAACCAGAGCTTGGATTAGAAGTCGTGGGTTTCATAGATGACAAAATTTTCCCTGGGACTTCAATTTTAAATGGGTATAAGGTTCTTGGAAATACGGAAAATATCGCCACTCTTTGCAAAGAAAAAGATGTTGATGAAATTATAATCGGAATTGACAATATAAGCCATGAACGATTAATTGAAATAATAGCGAAGTCAAAGGAAACGGATTGTACCGTCAGATTAACCTCGTCTATCTTTAAAGTAATTCCGAGTAAAATTACCACAGAAACATATGTCAATTTCCCAACCATTACCTTAACAAGAGGATTATACAGTAAAGTTTTTCTTTTTCAGAAAAGAATTGTTGATTTTATAGTTTCGTCGATAGCATTAATTTTATTAACCCCAATTTTTATAATAGTTGCAATTCTGATAAAAATCACTTCAAAAGGGCCAGTTTTTTATAAGCAGGACAGAATAGGCAAAAATGGCAAAAGATTTAAAATGTATAAATTTAGAACAATGTATATAGGTGCAGATAATGATAAAAGTAGGATCGAGATAATGAGGCGGTTTATTCAAGAGGGTAAGCATCCAAAGGAAAATGAAGGGAGTAAGAAAGTTGTTGATAAAAATAAAATCACACCTATTGGGAAATTTTTAAGAAAATATAGCATTGATGAGTTACCTCAGTTAATAAACGTTTTAAAAGGAGAAATGAGTTTGGTCGGACCAAGACCAGTACTACCGTATGAGTATGAAAGCTTCAAGCCTTGGTATCATGAAAGAGATAAAGTTTTACCCGGGTGTACGGGATTTTGGCAGGTTTACGGGAGATCAGAAACTACTTTTGACGATATGGTTTTAATGGATATTTATTACATTCAAAATATGTCTCCTTGGTTTGACTTACAAATTATTTTAAAAACAATACCTGTAATGTTATTTGGCAAAGGTGGAGAATAAAAACAAAATGGGGGAATAAAATGAAAGTAGGGGTAATTGGTTTAGGTTATTGGGGGCCAAACGTGGTAAGGAATTTTTTATCTACCCCAGGAGTTGAAAAAGTATATGCTTGCGATCTCGATGAAACGAGGTTAAAATTTGTAAAATCGAGGTTCCCTTCTATTGAGTTAACAAATGATACTGAATTTATTCTAAAATCTCCAGAAATTGACGCAGTCGCGATCGTGACGCCTGTTGCTACTCATTTCCCACTTGCTAAGAAGGCATTAGAAAATGGAAAACATGTACTTGTTGAAAAACCTATGACTTCGTCTGTTAAAGAGGCAGAAGAATTAATTGAAATTTCGGAAAAGAAAAACTTAGTTTTAATGGTTGATCACACTTTTATATTTACTGGTGCGGTTAGAAAAATAAAGGAATTAATTGATGCTGGTGAAATAGGTGAGCTTTATTACTTTGATTCAGTAAGGGTTAATTTGGGTTTATTTCAACATGATGTAAATGTAATATGGGATCTAGCGACTCATGATGTATCTATAATGAACTATGTGGTAAATTCAAAACCAGTCTCTGTCAGTGCATTTGGAACAGCACATTATAATGGAATAGAAGATATTGCTTATATAACTGTTAACTTCGATAGCGGTACAATAGCTCACTTCCACGTTAATTGGCTTGCTCCAGTAAAAGTACGAAAAATCTTGATAGGAGGAACTAAAAAAATGATAGTATATGATGATACAGAACCAAGCGAAAAAGTGAAAGTATATGATAAAGGAGTAATTGCTACAACAAAAGAAGGGATTCATCGTGTTTTAATTTCCTACAGAACTGGAGATATGTATGCACCCAAATTAGATGAAACCGAAGCGTTAAATTTGGTATGTAAAAATTTCATAGAAAGCATTGAAAATAAACAAAAACCTATAACTGATGGTGTTTCCGGTTTGGAAGTCGTTCGAATTCTTGAGGCCGCAGAAAAATCTATAAAGAACGAAGGAAAACTAATTAAACTATAGGAATCAATGGGGAACAACAGGAAAATCAGATTTGGTGACACAGAATTTGATGAAACCTATTTGAAAGAAAATTTCATCAGAATATCAAATGATGTAAAACTTGGTAAAGATGTAAAATTGTTTTGTTTTGTCAACTTATATGGTTGCGAGATAGGAGACTATACAAAAATTGGTCCATTTGTCGAAATCCAGAAAGGTGTGAAAATTGGGAGCCGCTGTAAAATCTCATCCCATACATTCATCTGTGAAGGTGTTACAATTGAAGACGAGGTTTTTGTAGGGCATAATGTAACATTCATTAATGATTTATACCCTAGAGCTACTAACGAGAAAGGAGAATTGCAAACTGAGGAAGATTGGAAAGTAATACCAACTTTGGTAAAAAAAGGTGCCTCAATAGGCTCTTCTGCTACTATCTTGGCAGGGGTAACAATTGGTGAATATTCAATAGTCGGGGCGGGAGCGGTTGTAACTAAAGATGTTCCACCTTTTTCAATTGTAGCTGGTGTCCCAGCTAAAGTGATTCGGAAAATAGAATAGTTGCTTGTATACCCGATTAAAGTCGATGAGAAAATTTTCAAATTAATGCATCGTAATTTATTATCCTTCTTCATACTTAATCATGTTTTCTTTCTTTTACTTTTCACCTTCCTAATAAGTTGCTCGCCGACTAAACCATCGGGGAAGACGATCTCTGGTAAAATTTCGCTTGAAGATACCACCGATTTTTCTAATGTTAAGGTCTCTCTCTTTAACCTTCCTCAAATTGATACTTCAATTTTAAATCCGCTTAAAAAATTTAACTTTTTGTTTGGAGACCCAGACCTTTACTTTTTCGATCATAGAAAACAAAAACCAATTGCGCAAACTCTAACGGATAAAAATGGAAATTTTTCTTTTTCAAATATAAGCGACGGTGAATATATACTATTTGCTCAAAAAGATGGATACGGATGGAACTATATCAAAATATCAACCACATCAAATGGAAATTCTCAAATTAACATGAAGAAAGAAATTCGCGTTTCCGGTGTTTTACATGGAAATAATGTGTGGTCTGGAAATTACTTGATCGATGGTGATGTTGAAATTCCAAATTCTTCAAGTTTGTATATTTCGGGCGGAAGCATAATAAGGTTCAATGGAAATTATAAAATAAAAGTCAATGGAAGACTTGAAACCGAAATATCCGAGGCAAAACCTATTGTATTTACAACTGACGATACTTCTATCGTTTGGGGTGGGATTTATGTATCAAATAATGGTGTAGCAAATATAAATACGTCTGTCGTAACCTCGGCAAACTCCGGAGTTTTTATCGAAAGTTCGAATCTAACTCTTTCTAAGTCTGTTTTGCTCAATAACAAAAGTTATGGAGTCTCTGCGATACAAATAAAGCAGAATAATAAAGTTGAAATTTCAAATTGCATATTCACAGGTCAACCTATAGGTGTTAATTTTGAATTTACAGATACAACTGTTTCGGTTGAAAATTCAATCTTTGTTTCAAATTCTGAATCTGGAATCTATGCCACCGCATCAGGTGTAAGGATAGAGAACAATTTCTTTTCGGGAAATAAATATTCAATTAATGGATATTCAAACGTAAATAGTCCAGCGTTAAAAATATATCAAAATAATTTCACAACCTCGCTTTCTTATCATATTCTTCTTCGTGGTCAGGATTCAGAGATAAAGTATAACGATATAAATTCAACCTCAGGCGGGATTTCACTTGGAGATATGTATCTAAAGCAAACAACCGCAGTTGTAAACTATAACAATCTTTATGGGAAAAGATATCTTTTGCGAGTTGGTTCTTACACATCCAACACTGATGCAAGATTTAATTACTGGGGGACGACAAGTGAGTCTGAGATAAGAAATTTAATTTTTGATAGAAATGATGTTTCGCCTTTTGATCCAGGTTATTACTCTTACGGTATCGTTGATTATTCAAATTATTTCTTCAATCGAATAAACAATGCTGGGATTAAAACCAAGTGAACGATTGAAATATTGCA
>FWWM01013349.1_pt1 | contig 13306 bp, 16 predicted proteins | sample 2228351 | NCBI WGS metagenome assembly FWWM01 (sample SAMEA103939774, study PRJEB20133) | metagenome | reverse complement strand
TTCGATCTGCGCCAGCGCCTGTTCGCCGTCCTCGGCCTCGACGATCTCCTCCACCTCGGGAGCCTGCTCCAGCAGCACCCGCAGCCCCAGTCGCAGGGCCGGATGGTCATCCGCCAGCAGGATCCGGATCCCCGCTTCCATCCGCGCCCCTCCGAGGAAGGATCCCTGGCGGGTTCTCTGCGGGGCTAAACGTCCCAGGCCGCCCATCCGGCCGAACGGACGCCGCCCCGCTTACAGCTGTTTAGAAGAGATCTAAGCCCAGATCCTCCATATCCCAGTAAGGGGAGCCTCCCGCAAACTGGATCTCATCCAGCCTGACCTTCCACCCCCGCGATTGAAGGATCTGATGAGCCAGGGTGACACTGACATCCACCAGGAAGACCTTTGGGTGGGCGAGCAGGCGCCGATACCCTTCCTGGTAGACGATCCCTTGCGTCTCAAAGAACCCTTTAAGCTCCGCCCTCCCGCCGGAGGCCTGTTCGATCCCCTCGATCGCGGTGCTCAGCATCCCGGCGGGGATCCGTTCGTTCGCGCTGGGTTGGCCGCCGATGGTGGCTCGAGCTCCCCGCCCATCGATCACCCGGATGCGATACTTGGTCACGTGCATTTCGCTTTCCGCTATGAGTTGGGTGAATTCTTCGGGGGAGAGGGGCCAGCGGAACGTGATCACCATGTAAAGGGGATGGACCCCCTGGCGAAGCAAGGGCTCGCCCTGTCTACGGCTCTCAGCGGCATAGGCCTGGATGCCGGAAATAGATTCTTCCTATGTGACCCACACGAAGAAGCTTCCCACATCATCCCGGTTCACCACGTATCGGAAACCGTCCAGTCGCATATCTGCGATCGGTGAGTCGCCTTCGGCATGAGGCGGCTGGGTGCCCATCCCCCTTTGGATCATGCCATCCAGATATCCCTCATAAGGAGAGATGGGGTTGAGATCTGGATACCCTCGCCAGTATATGTGAACTTGCCAGGCAAAAGCAAGACCAGCAAGGGCGAAAACGGCCGTGAAAACTAAAATTGAAACCAATATCGTTCGGAAAAGACCTGGAATATCAAACTTGATCATACGCATCGCTGACCTGCGGATAACTGAGATGCTCACCGATTTCCCGATGGCACTTTCGGTCGATTGCCTCTCGGGCCAGTGGTCAACGTGGAAATCCACGGGTCGTTTTCATCCCATTTAGCTATTCAACCGCACAAGTTTTATACTATTAATCAAATCGCCAAAATGGGGAGGGGAGAATTACAAATATCCTCCTATTATCCGCTACATCTACATGTTTTGGACGAAGAGTTCGCGAGCTTCCACCCCGGTGGTATCGATCATGTGGACACGGTGATCAACCAGCCACCGGCCCAGGCTCTGCGCTGTCGTCTCCACCTCGCCCTGGCGCAATAGCACTCCTGCTAATACGGTGTCGATACGCGCGGCAGCATCCTCAATATCGCCGACGCGTGTGCGTGACAGCCTGTGCCGCCCATCTGGAGAACGACCAACGATCTCGAAGTTGTCTGCTCGGAAACCCGTCTCCCGAACCTCGGCATGGAGGGAAAGGGATCATCGGACATCTTTGACCAGCGCGCGAGCCACGTGATGGAGCACTTGCTGCCCGATCGCTCGGCTGGCTTCCACATCGGTCAGATGACCGCAGCAGTAGTTCTGGAGGATCTCCAGATACTTTTGGGCCAGCTCCGCCTCCGACGCGAAGGGGCCGGCGGCGATGATGTCCTTCAGGAAGATGGGGACGGCCCCCTCGATGGAAACGTGGGCGAGATAGGGGCCGGACTGTAGCCACAGGATGTGGGTGGGGAACCCCTCGCTATTGATTCCATACCACAGGCGCCAGGCGATGGCGTGATGCTCCAGCAACCTGGCGACCTCTGGATCCAGCTGGGAAGGCTGTTCCGACAACCATTTCGTGCTTTGTGGGTTGGGGAGGTTCTGCAGGGCGGCACGGGCGGCTGCTGGCGAAGGAAACCGATACGACTGGCTCACGATTCCTACGGAGTATTGGCCGGGCACCGAGATCGCCATGGCAGTTGTGTAGCCTTCTTCCCAGCCGTTCAGGAAGGGGATGGTTGCTGGACTTCCCTTTTCAAGGGGGCTTGCTGGAACGAGTACGGTGACGGTGATTGTACTGATTGCACCCCAATTGGCGAACACCTTTCCCCAGCCGGCGAGATCTTCGGGTGCAACCAGGAGGGGGATTGGCTTTTGGGGCGGGTGGGTGGCCTGTGCCCCTTGCGGTGCGGTCAGGCGGGCGAGCAGGATCCCCCCGATCCCCATCAAGGAGAGGATCATCGCCCTACGCCATAGACCTCGGAATCCTTCGGACAGCCTCATAGTGACCTCTATCAGGGATCGTTCACCGATTTCATGTCAAGTTTTGGTTGGCGCATATGCTGCGCCTCTGGGTCGTGAGGTAATTCCTCGGGATGCGGACGCCCTCCTGGCCATGCCGTTCCTCTGAACTTGATCATGCCCTCTACACGGGATTGAAGCACTGCAGTTGCTATTGTTCTGTCTCTCTTGATCACATGGAGAAGCATTGGACTAATCTCCTTGGGCGATTCGACTTATGAAGAAAAGCAACCCACTTAAGAAAAGTATCGGTAAAGCGAAGACAAAATTTATGATCAAAACCTTAAACACATCCTTCCCTTCATAGTGCTCAATATTACCCATCGTATTAAATACTACAAAGCTCATGGCAAACAAGAATAATAAGACAGATATCACCAATGCAGCCCTTTTCACCAGGATACTTTTTACGATCCAACCTCTAAGAGTAAGGACGAGTCCGACAACTGTAACACTCATCGGGATAGGAAAGTACAGGAGCAAGAAAAAGAGCCGCCTTAGCCCTATAGCAGTCCCTGTTTGAGAGAAGTCAAAAATCTTATTGTCCCATCCCCAAATGACTACCCCTCCTGTCATTAGCAGCCCCATCACAAGTAATAATTTGCCAATTGTCCTGGACACCTTGCGATTCCTCCAAACGAGAGTTTCGAAGTGTAATCGGCAAGGAGAACACCAAGCCGATGGCTTGACTAACTCTCCGCTCGAAGCATCGGATGCTTCTAATAAGTGTCATGCCACCATTCTACATACCACCCCCAGTCCCAATAGGGCCACCAATATGAAAAGATCTCAGGATTCGGCTCCCCGTATTGAATCCATATGTCGTGGTTGGCTGCATCCCTCGTGCCATGATCGCGGAACCGTGGTGAGGAACAATCGCCATAAGGACCGGAGTATCCTCGCCCTCGTGTATAGTCACGCTCGCATGGAACGAAGGGATCTCCTCCGCACGCATATCCGGCTGTTTGATGAAAACCCCAACTCAACAAAGTGCTGTGAGCGTCCGCATACCAACCTATGTGAGGACGGGGAGGAGTGTAGTCGGGGACTGGATGCGAATATGTGCCACATGGATGGGTGTCAGGGGCCAGGGGTTCAACCTGTCCATTCGGCTTGTAGTTTCGCAACATGACAGCGAACTCAGCCAACAGCGGATATTCCATAAGCGGGATGTCCAATTCCGTCACATCTTTTACGTTTTGTGCTTTAGCTACTTCCCGCATACGATTCTGGTATGCTATCACCTCCTGGGCCAAAGCGATGATGATATCAGGTATTTCCGCAGCACGAGCGCTGGCAGAATCCAGAATTTGATACTCTCCTTCGTATGAGACAAAAGGATCCAGTCTGCGGAACTCAGCAGTTATCGCTTCGACAGTGTATCCCTTTAACGAGGGGCGGCTTGCGGCGGAGACATTCCCGATGGCAAGCACTCCAGTGGCAATTACTAATAGGGAAACGATAAGCTTGTAGAGTTTCATTTTGCACCTCATGTTCTTGAATTCTCGGTTTTCCTCCTCATAACGCATCGTGTGCACTTTAATCAAGTTTTCGTTTTACATCTCTTTCTTGCTCTCAGCCGCACACGCCGAACGGTGGGGTTGAGCAGCGGGGCAGCTCACGTTCAAGATACTTGGAAAGCGGCCCGTTGGCTGGACTGGCTCCGCAAGCAGACCCGTTCCCAAGCCCTCGCGGCAGGTATGACGCTTAATAACAGCGCCAACAAAATAAACACCAAAATAAGTTTGACATTACGCACCAGAAACCTCCTGCCGATCGTGATAATATATTTTGAATAGAAACTCCGATTTCATGTCAAGCTTTGGCTGGCGTATATGTTGCGCCTTTGGATCGTGAGGTAATTTCTCATCATGCCGGTGCCCTCCTTTCCATGCCGTTCCTCTCAACTTGATCCTATCCTCTCCGCCGCCCTTGTCAACGTGGGAATCCACAGGATGAAAACTGTGGATTCCCACAGGTCGGTTTCCGCATCATTTCGCCGCTTAATCATACAACTTATGTTCCTTCACCCACAACGCGACCTCCACCCGGGAACTTAACTGGAGTTTGCTCAGGATGTGGCTCATGTGGAACTCCACCGTTCGTTCGGTTAACTTCAACGCCCGGGCGATTTCCGCATTGCTCTTCCCCTGGGCCACCCACGCCAGGACTTCCCGCTCGCGTTCGGTCAGCCGCTGCCATCGCTGCTCGACTTCCTCCCACCAGCGATGGGCGCGGGCGATCTGGTCCGCCGTCCACAGGGAGGCTCCCCGGGCCACCGCGCGCACCGCTGCCGCGATGGCGCCCGGGGGTTCACTTTTGAGCAAATACCCCAACGCCCCGGCGGCCCACATCCCCCACAGATACCGCGCCTCATCGTAGGCGCTCAGCGCCAGCACCCGCACCGGCAGCCCCCGCTGCCGGATCTCCCACGCCACCCGGATCCCGTCCTTTTTCGGCAGTCGGCAATCCAGCACGGCCACGTCCGGGGGGAGGGCTTCGATCTGCGCCAGCGCCTGTTCGCCGTCCTCGGCCTCGACGATCTCCTCCACCTCGGGAGCCTGCTCCAGCAGCACCCGCAACCCCAGTCGCAGGGCCGGATGGTCATCCGCCAGCAGGATCCGGATCCCCGCTTCCATCCGCATCCCTCCGAGAAAAGATCTCGACGGAGAGCATCCGCGCGGCGGTCTCGATCTGGGAGAAGAGGACGGCGCCCGTGTGCGGGTCTAGGCCGATGCGCGCCGGCCATCGCCCGATGGCTCCGATCACGAGGACCACCTCCCGGCCCTCCCAACGATCCAGGGCGAAGTGGAACCCCTGCCGGCTCGGGGCCTCGGAGGCCGTGAAATCGGGCTGAACGGCCCGGGCGATCGCCAGGGCGTTGGGCGAATCCAGATCCCGAGGCCGGAAGAGGGGGCGGAAGCGGGAGGAGGGCCGGGCGGCCTGGCTCACGATCCGGCCATCCACCATGTGCACCCACCGGGCGCCGTCCCGGCCGACCAGCACGGCCGACCAGCCGCGCCGGCGTCCGTCCTGCCCGGCGGTGGGGTTGTCCCCTTCCACATCGGTGCTTTGCAGGAACGCGATGGCCGCCTCGGCGGGCCGGGTCTTGCCCCAGGCCGCCAGCGCATCCCAGGCCTCCAGGAGGGTCATCCCGCGCGGCGGGCTTTCCGGGGCGGCGGCGGCGGCGCCTCCCGAGATCGGCTGGGCCGAGGCGGACGGTTGGCAACCGGCCCCGAGGCCCGAACCGATGGCCACCAGCCCCCCTAATATCCACCCCACCATCCGCTTCTCGATTCCCCGCATCGGTGCTCCTCAGATTCGATCCTCAATACCCAGCCGGGTGAGCGCCCGGCTTGACCGGCTGGAGTCTGGGTTCATCGGCAGGCCCGTGAGGAGGGGGGACGGTCCGGACCCCGTTGGGGATCGCGCGGGAGGCTTTCCCGTGCCGGGTTCGAGCGAGATCGACGGCCACCCGCCTGCCCCTCGTGCCCGCACCGGGCGTCCCGCCATGCGCATCCCGATTCAAAACACCGTTCGCCTCCAGAACGTTTCGACCTCCCCCGAGCGTCCATGCCCGTGGGTTCTTCCGCAGGCCCGGTGATATGGGGGCGAGCGCCCTGGACGGCCACGCCGGGGGCGAAATCCGCATATCAGCGCGCGGCGGGATTTTTCCCTCTGATCTACCCGCGAGATCCCTCCACGGTTGGGGGGCAATGGGCGGTCTGCGGGATCATCGGGTCACCCTACCTCTCGGCGGTCCGTCGCGAACGGCTCCCGCTCGAAGTCCTCCGCATCCCGAAGGGACGTCCTGGATCCTCTTCGGTCGGGGACCGAGCCGTGAACGGTTTCCAGCCCATCGGGGTCAGGAACCGGGCTCTGGATCGTTGTGAGATGGATCTCGTCACTCTTTGGGTTTCGCGAATGGAGACCCGACCGCCCGCTCCACGGCGATGGGCAGCAATGTTTTGAAGAGTTGTTGCCCCGAATTGTTGTCGAAGTGGAGGTCCCAGTTGACGACGACCATACTCATCAGCAGTCTCCCCGAGAGACCAAAGAACCAGTATTCGATCCCACGAGGCTCTTGGACTTCAACGATCCATCCTCGCACCCCATAGAACGAGCGCTCCCACTGACTGAGGATGCGATTCGGTTCGCGATTTATCAGGGTCCGTGGAAGCGACTCGATGAGTTGCTCATAGCTGGCCCTGGCTTGCTCCTCGCTTGGGTAGCGATAGAGACTTTCGATCACTGCTTTGGCATAGGGGTAGGTGTAGATTAGAAAGTAGACCCCCGTCCTTTCCGAATCGCCCAGGGGCAACCCGATGAACTCCGCCATCTTCCGGGCCTGTTCGGCGCTCTGTTCCACCGCCTCGCATCCGAGCCCGCAGTTGGGCACGTCGCCGATCCGCACCAGGAGATCCGTGAGGGGTGGCAGGGGCGAAGGGGTTCCCGAAGGTTCTTTTTGGGACTCAACCATTCGCTCCACGGCGATGGACAGCAAGGCTTCAAAGTCCTTAAAGAATTGCGGCTCCAGTTCGCCGATGAGACTGAAATCTGCGTTGCGGACCCCCATCACGATCAGCAGTCTCCCCGAGAGCCCCAGGAACCAGTAGGCCGTCCCATGAGGCTCTCGGACTTCAATGATCCGGCCTTGGACTCCGCCGGATGACCACTCCGATTGGTTGATGATGTCATTCGGTTCACGATTCAAGGGAGCGAGCGGGAGCCTCTCGATCAGCCGTTCGTAGTGGGCCCGGGCCTCTTCCTCGCTCGGGTAGCGGTAGAGGCTCTCCACCACGGCTTGGGGGTGCGGATCGCTGTGGACCAGGAAGAAGACCCCGGCCCCTTCCACGTTGTCCCAGGGCAGCCCGATGAGTTCCGCTGTGTCCATGGCCCTGGCCGCGTTTCGTTCCATCTCCTCGCATCGGAGCCCGCAATCGGGCACGTCGCCGATCCGCACCAGGAGATCCGTGAGGGGCGGCGGTGGGGTTGCGGGGGAAGGCCCTCGGCTGGCCCGCCATATCCCGCCCCACACCCCGCTCAGGAACAGGAGAGCGATTCCGACCCGAATGAAATTTCTCTTGATTCTCCACCCCATAGGTCTGATCGAATCCGACCTCGAGTTGAGTCGTTGCCGACCTTCCGGCGTGGAGGATATGCCTATCCCAGGGCCGTGATACGGCTGCTCGCGACCGCAGGGCCGGACCGCCTTTGGCCGAGGCGGGATCGGCGGACCGGAGTAGGATCTCCCTCGCCCCAACCCAGCGGCAGATTCAAGGGTGAAGGGGGAGGTCCGCTGCCCATGCCTGCAGGAGTTCCTCTGTCTCCACGCCGCCGGCTTCCACCACGGCCATTGTCCCCCCGGCCTCCAGCACCAGCCAACGGCTTCCCAAGACCGGGTTCTCCCCCAGCCACCCCGTCCATTCCTGCCCGGCGATCCCCACGCGCACCGGCCGGCTGGCCGTCCACAGCAAGGGGCATCGAGGAAGGACGGAGCGCATGGGCGTCGCCTCGCCCTGCACAACCCGCAGCCAGGCGCCTCCCGGGCCGCGATACTCCTGAACCAACCTGCGGCCGGCGAGCCCCAGCCGCTCCACGCAAGGGAGCCCGGGGGCATCCGGCGTTCCCTCCGGATAAGCGCTCACGCTCTCCAGCGTCCAGCCGGCCTGCTCCCAACGCAGCAGTGGGAAGGGGAGCGGGCACGGGCCTCCTCCCGGCTGCGCAGGAACCGAGCGAGAGGCTGCCCGGTCAGGGCGGCAGCCGACGGTCAGGCGGGCGTTCGCCAACGGAAGGCTTCCTCCGGCGCCTGCCCAGGCGGGTCGTGGCGGATCCCCTCCAGCGCTTCATATCGGGCCAGGGTCACCGATCCGTCCGCCCCCAGGATCTCCCATCCCGTCCCCACCACCGATCCGTCGGCGGGGTCCTGATCCGCGCGCCAGCGATCGGCCACGGGGTGTAAATCCGCGAGGAAGGGAGACGACATCTGGAGCAGCGCCTCCGGAATGGAAGGCAGGCGAGGGAACCGGCGGCGCCAGGGGCCGACGAAGGCGCGGACGGCGCGGCCCTCGGGGGTTTGGGCCTCGAGGACGGATCCGGCCTCCCGGAGAAGCTGCTCCGCCACGGCCGCCCGCGGATCGCGGAACGTCCCGGGGGCGCTGTTCACGATGATCGCAGATCCTTCCAGGGGGAACCGCGTCTCATCCGTGCCGCCCGCGCCGAGGGTTTCCTGCCAGACGGTGCCATCGGGAAGCGTCCAGATCGAGTGCCAGCGGGCGATCCGGCCGCCCTCCCCCACTTCGATCCACGTCTCCCGGATGCGCACCGTGGGCCAGATCCAGGCGAAGGGGCGATGGTAGGGATCGGGGGGCTCGAGCCCGGCGGGCGGTGGGCGCTCGAATCCGCGGACGCGGAGGTAGATCGTCTCTCCGGGTTGCGGTGGCAGGGCCTGGGCGGCCAGGCGCTGGCCCCAGGCCCGGGCCGAAGCGGCCTGCCCCAGGGGCAGGCTGAGGAGCAGCGCGCTGACCAGGCCCACGATCCCGAGCCTTAACCCTCGTCGGATCCAACAGCCGGCCATAGTGACATTGTCCTGCTGGACCACATGCCTGACGGCTGCATCAGGAGGAGGCTCCCCAACGCAAGGGCGAAAGCCGCACTTCGTCGCAAATCCGTTGCAACTTTCCTCATCGCCGAAGGCGAGAGAATCCCCGTTTACGATGGGGCCTGCGGGGTCGGTGCCGCCCCCTCACAGGAGCTGCCCCCCCAGCATCCCCAGGTCCACCAGCGCCCTCTGGAACCCCAGCGAAATCAACCGGCGTATCGCATACCTCCCGCGAAAGCTTTGTCCATCCGATCTACCCGCGAGGCGGCCCCACGGTTGGGGGGAAAGGGGCGGCTCGCGCGATCGTCGGGCCGCCCATCCCTTGCGAGGAACACGACGATCTCCAGAATCCGTATTTGATCTCCTGATCCGAACGGCGATTCTTCTCCGATGGACGTCCACGGGGCCGATCAACGGTCCGTTGCGAATTTCTCCAGCCCGAAGTCCTCCATATACCAGAAAGGTCCCCCCGGACCCCCTTGGATCTGAAACCAAGCCGTGAACGCTTTCCAGTCCATGCGAGTCTTGTTTTGGAAGGCTGGGTTAAGATAAATCAGCGAGCCGGTCACATCCACCAGGAAGACGCGCGGGTCTTGGACCAGTTTCCGATATCCTTCAGCGCGGACCACCCCGCTGACCTCGAAAATCCCCTGGAGTTCGGCCTGATGGTTTTCGTGGGCTTGAATTCCTTCCATGGCCCTGTTGAGAGGTTCCGGGGGGATCAGCATCCCCCCCTCCGGAGCCCCGGAGATCGTCACCCGAGCCCCGTTTCGCCCCCGAACACGGATGAAGTAGCGCTTAACATCCAGCCCGCTTTGCTGGACCAGCGCTTCAAAGGTGCGGAGGTCGAGGGGGCGCCGGAACGTGATCCAGACGTATAGCTCGGTGACTCCCGAGGCGATCAGCTCCTGGCCGCGCATGCGGCTGGCTTCCGCGTAATGACGTAAAGTCTCCGGGCGGCTGGGATCATACATCACCACCCCAAATGGGGCGCCGCTGTCGTCCACATTGCCGATATATAGGATCGTCTGCTCGGCATCCAGATAGTCTCGGACGATGACCGAGCGCGCCTCGGAGGAGAGAGTGCGGCCCAGCCGCCAGACCATCATGGGAGCTGCCAACAGGGAAATGGCCAGTATCAGGAACTTGCCCTGGATTTTTGCGGGCATGGATTCGCTCACTCCTTTGGTTTCGCGAAGAGACCAAGTTCTTCCGGGGAACGAACAGTGGGTGCGAAAGATAAGGACTTTGGCATGTCACAGCCTCCGCTTTCCCGTTCTGGACAGATGATCTCATAGAGCCTCCCGTAAGCAACCAGATAAACATACGTGCTGGGATCTATGCCCGGGGCATTGGCGATCATCATCCCTTGATAGGGCCCGATGCGAATCGGACGAGGGGACAGGTTTAGCCCTGCGAAAGCCTGAACGAATCCCTTCACTCGTTGCCCTATTTGGGGTGCCCCCTCGCGATAGCGCCAAGCCACGCGCAGGCGTATTCGCCCTTCCGGATCAACTACAGTAAACCCATTTCCGGAGAACGGACTAGCCCGTTTCCAGGAAGCGCGTGTTAGCCCGCTCCGAGATAAGACGCCGCTCAACACTCCCGCTTAACAAGTATTCTTGAATAAGCACCACAAGGTGGGAGGAAGAAATAGCGGCCAGAAAAGGGCTGTAAGGCCAAAACCGATCAAGAAAGCTCCCAATCGCTCGCTCAATGAAAGTCCCGGCGCCCATATTGGTATGGGAGGTGGGTCATTCGGGTCCGCTTTAATCTGAACATAGATCCCATAAGCAAAGCCAATCATGAAATAAACAGCCACAATAATAAGGATGGCTTTAGGCAGTGCTCTTTTCATGGTGTGGTTTCTCCTCAAAGATGTTCTAAGTGCTCCGTATTCAAGAGCACCCGGAGCGTTTCTTTCTTGAGCAAATATCCCAACGCACCAGCGGCCCACATCTTCTGCAAGTAGCGATTGTCATCGTAGGCACTGAGGGCCAATACCCGCACTGGTAGACCACGCCGCTGGATTTCCAGCGCAATCCGAGTGCCTTCCATCCCCGGTAACCGGCAGTCCAGCACGGCCACATCTGGCATGAGCGCTTCAATCACTGCTAATGCCTCCTCACCGTCCTCTGCCTCCCCCACTACCTCCACATCGGGCGCCTGGTCCAACAGCACCCGCAACCCCAACCACAGGGTGAGGTGGTCATCGGCCAGCAGCAAGAGGCCGTTATCTCCGAGGAGATAACAGCCCCCACTAATTCAGCAGAGCTCTCCGCCCAGGACTCTTGTCGCTTTACACTACCAGTCGAGCAGCCAGAAGGGGGATTCAGAGCCTATAACTATCTTCCTGCCAGCCACTATATCCGCATGCCTCTGAGCGAGGAGTTCGCTGACCTCCACTGCAATGGTGTCAATCATATAGACGCGGTCCTCTGCCAGCCAGCGGCCCAATCCCCGTTCTGTTGTCTCCACCCACCCTCGCAGAAGCATGACTCCAAGGTCTCCAAAGTTTAGATCACAGACCGGTTGGTCAAGGTTGCCAATCGCGTCTATACACCATGCTCTACCTCCTTGAGAACTACGGCCGGCCATAAGGAAGTCTTGCACCTGAAAGCCCGTCTCTTTGACCAGGGAGCTCACCTCAGCGATGGGGATTGGACGGGCAAAGGTCACCTGCACCCATATGAGCTGTGGGTCTTTCCGAGCGAGAAGGGCATAGCTGCGCTTGATATTGGCTTCCCTATAGGCATGTATTGCCTTGTCACCGCCATGGAGGTAGTAAACGTTTACAAGAACCTCTCCGGTGTCTAACACCTCTCCCGAGTAGCGATAAGTCGTGGTCTCACCGTGGAAGATGGGTTTTCCTGCGTAGACCTCAGAGGGCTTCCTGAATAAGATTGCCGCCGATGCTACCATCAACGTCAATCCCAGAAACACGATGCCTGTCCAGAGTTTCTTGTTCTTCATGCTTAGACCTCTTAAAATTTTCAGCAGATAAGTGAACCTCGCCGTTCTAATTGACTAAGCCGGGTGGGTCGCTGTATTTCTTGTTAAACCATCGATCATATACTACTTTGCCGAGCCAGCTATCGCTCCAGGTCCAGTTATGTGTGAAACGGAGAGAAACTTGATCTTGCGCATTATTCACTTCCTGCGACTGAAATACTCACCGGCCTCGGTGGCACTTTCAGTCTACTACAAATCGGGTCCGTTATCACTGTGGAAATCCACAGTTTTCACCCTGTGGATTTCCACAGGTTGTTCTCACCTTGCCCAACCCCTCACTCGCACAACCTGTGCTCTTTGACCCACACTGCTGCCTCCACTCGCGAAGTCAACTCCAGCTTGCCCAAAATGTTGCCCACGTGAAACTCTATCGTCCGCTCCGTCATCTTCAGCGCCTGGGCAATCTCCTTGTTGCTTCGCCCCGCCACCAGTGCCAACACTTCCCGCTCCCGCTTGGTCAAGGTGGCCCATCGAGCCGCACATCCGCGATCGCCGGACGTCCTCCAGCATGAGGCAGCTGGATTGTCTATCCAACATTCATCGTAATCGGTGCTCGCGCTTCGCACAAGGGGATTTTCCGCAAAATTTTTTGCGGATTTCCACAAGGGGGGATGGCGGAGATCCCCAGGGGGTGAAGATGGGCGATCTCTTTGCCCGATGGAGGGGAGCAGGGATCTTTTCCAGTCGGGGCACCTCCCGGAGGGCTCCCGGCCGGCCTCGACCGGATGCCACCCGCCGGCATCTCAGCGGCGCGGGAAGGGGAGAAGGCCTCGTCCCTTCAAGGGGAAGACCCGGGAAGGCGGCCGCTTCCGGCCCGCCCCCTGGGCTCACGGGGGCGGTTCCGCTTCCGTCGGGGGCTGCGGCAGCCAGCCCCGCCGGATCGCTTCCCGCACCGCAGCGGTGCGGTTGTTCACCCCCAGCCGCCCGAAGATGCGGCCCAGGTGATGCTCCACGGTCCGGATGGAGATCCCCAGGTGCTTCGCGATCGCCGCGTTGGTCCACCCCTCAGCCACCCGCACCAGGATCTCCTGCTCCCGTCCCGTCAGCCCCTCGACCGCCCGCGCGGGGATCGCCTGCGCCCTCGCCAGCACCCCCGGGCTGAAGACGGCGACCCCCTGAGCCACGCTCCGCACCGCCGCGGCGATGGCCTCCAGCCCCTCATGCTTGATGAGATAGCCCTCCACGCCGATGGCCAGCGCCTCCCGGACAAGATCCTCGTCCTCGTAGGCGCTTAAGAGGAGGATACGGGTGGGAAGCCCGCGGCGTCGGATCTCGCGGGCCAGGGCCAGCCCGTCCCGGCGAGGGAGGCGGATGTCCAGGATGGC
>FWWM01013336.1_pt1 | contig 13314 bp, 16 predicted proteins | sample 2228351 | NCBI WGS metagenome assembly FWWM01 (sample SAMEA103939774, study PRJEB20133) | metagenome | reverse complement strand
TATTTTTAATTTTCAAGGCTTTTACCATCGAACCACCCATCACTCCTAATCCAATAATACCAATCTTTTTAAAATTTATCCTGGTTTCTCTTTCAAACAAAACTTTATTTTTACCTAAAGAAAAAATTGTTTCATAAATTTTACCAATTTTTTCTTTTAAAAATTCATCTTTGATAATTATTTGCAAATTTTTAATAATTTTTTCTTCTCTTTTTTTATCCGTAAGAGGTAATTTATTTTTAATTTTCAAATTAATAATTTCTTGAGCAAGTTTCAGTCTTTTTTCAATTAATTTAACTAATTTTCGATCAATCAAATCAATTTTTTCTCTTAAATTTTTTATCTCTTCCATTAAATTTTTCCTTTAGAATAAAAGCCTAAAATTTTTAATTTTTTTGTTTTCTTTTTAACTTCTTGAAGGATTTTTTCTAATTTGCCGTTCATAAAAATTTCCTTATCAAATTCAAAATCTAAATAAAATAAATATTCAAAAGGCTTAGTAGGAATTGGTCTTGACTCAATTTTAGTAAGGTTTAAATTATTTTGAGCAAAAACCTCGAGAGAACGATAGAGACTTCCAGGAACATGAGGTAGAACAAAAATTAAAGAAGCTTTATTAGCCGTTTGAGGAGTTTTATATTTTCGTGAATCAGTAATAATTAAAAACCTGGTAAAATTGTTTTTGAAATCTTCAATATTTTCTTTTAAAACTTGTAAATTATAAATTTTAGCGCATTCTTTGCTAGCAATAGCTCCAAGAGTGATATCTTTTGTTTCCGAAACATACTTAGCCGAACCAGCGGTATCAGAAAAAACAACTTTTTCCAACCAAGGATGTTTTTCAAAAAATTTTTTACATTGTTCTAAAGCCTTAGGATGAGAATAAATTTTTTTCATTAATTTTATTCTTTGGTTTAAAGGTATCTTTATTTTCACTCCTAACAAACATAACTCAATTTTTAAATAACTTTCACCAACAATTTTTACCTCATATTTATCTAACAAATCATAATTTTCATAAACAGAACCAGCAATGGAATTTTCAATCGGTAAAATTCCATAATCAGCTTTTTGATTTTTGACTAATTCGAAAATTTCTTTAAATTCTTTTGTCCCTATAAATTTATTCTTTTTGCCAAAAAATTTTACTCCGGTTAAATAAGAAAAAGAACCCGGTACTCCTTGGTAAGCTATTTTAAGCATAACTTAACCAAAAATTATATTTTTTGATCTCACCGTGAACAATTTTTTGATAATAATCTTTTATTTTTTGGGTTATTTCTCCAATTTGGCCTTGATTAATTAATTTATCTTCAATTTGATAAACAGGTGTGATTTCAACGGCGGTGCCGGTAAGAAAAACTTCATCAGCCTTTTTTAATTCTTTGACAGAAATATCTTTTTCAAAAACTGGGATTTTGAAATCTTTGGCTATTTTAATTACTGTATCTCTGGTAATTCCAGGCAAAATTGAACCTAATTGAGGAGTATATAATTTTTTATTTTTAACGATAAAAATATTTTCACCCGAACCTTCAGCGACAAAGCCACGATAATCTAACAAAATTGCTTCATCATAACCATCTTTTTGAGCCTCCAAAGTCGCAAAAATTGAATTCACATAATAACCACAAACCTTGGCAGAAGCAACAATTGATTGTGGGTGTAATCTTATAAATTTAGAAATTTTAACTTTGACTTTTTCTTTTAAATATTTACCCCAAGGCCATAAAGCAATAGCAAAATTAACTTCTGCTCCTTGAGGATGAAGTCCCATTTTCCCATAACCATAAAAAATAATTGGCCTGATATAACATTCCTTCATTTTATTTCTTTTTATAAGCTTCAAAATTGCCTCTTCAATCTCTTTCTGAGAATAATTTATCTTCATATTTAAAACTTTAGCTGAATTAAACAATCTTTTAAGATGATCCTTTAACCTAAAAACTGCTGGTCCTTTTTGGGTCTGATAACATCGAATACCTTCAAAGACTCCTGAACCATAATGCAAACAATGACTCAAAAGATGAATTTTAGCTTTATCCCATTCTAAAAATTTCCCATTAAACCAAATATACTTGGTTTTTTCCATGCTGCGGGAGGAGGACTCGAACCTCCACTCCTGGATCCAGAATCCAGTGTCCTACCCTTAGACGATCCCGCAAGTTTTAATATTTTTATTATAAAATAATAAAATAATGAAGACAAATAAAATTATCATTGCAGGTCCTTGTTCCGCTGAATCAGAAAAGCAGGTAATTGAAACTGCAAAAGAATTGAAAAAACTAAAAATTAAGTATTTTCGTGCCTCTTTATTTAAACCAAGAACAAAACCAGGTTTTGAAGGTGTTGGTTTAAAAGGATGTTTATGGGCTGCTGAAGTTACAAAAATGAATCTAATTTATGCCACAGAGGTTTTATTACCTGAACATGTAAAACAAATTATTCAAAAAATTAAAAAATTCAAAGGAAAGACAAAGAATCTTCTATTCTGGCTTGGAGCTCGAAATCAAAATCATTTTATCCAAAGAAAGATTGCTCAAAATATCCTCAAGTATGCTCCACCAAATGTCAAATTAATTATTAAAAATCAGCCTTGGCCTGATGAAAAACATTGGTTAGGTATTATCGAGCATCTAGAAGCAGTAGGTTTTCCTCGAAAAAGAATAATTCTTTGTCATCGTGGTTTTAGTTGTGAGAAACAAGAAGGTTTTCGTAATAGACCTGATTTTGAATTAGCCCTAAAAATCAAAAAACTAAAAAATCTACCCATGATTATTGATCCCTCTCACATTGGTGGTCAAGTTGATAAGGTTTTTAAAATTGTAGAAGAAGCTGAAAAATATGATTTTGATGGATATATGATTGAAATTCATCCAAATCCAGAAAAGGCCTATACTGATGCACCTCAACAATTAAATTTAGAACAATTTCAAAAATTACTCAAATTAATCAAATAAATCAAAATTAATTAAAGAAAGAAAACTTAAAAGAAACTTTTAGGCGAAAGATTTTCTAATCCGAAGATAAAGAAAAGTAATGATTAAAACTAAAATTAAAAAGAAAAGAGAAAGAAAAACAACAAAAATTCCAGGAATGAAGTCAAAAATTGTAGCTAAACCCAAAGAAGCAGTTCCTTCAACATTAACAAAAACTAAAGCCTTATCCTTTAAAGACCCACCATTATAAGTAGCTTGGGCCACAATTTCTAATTCATTTTCTCCTTCACTAAAATTATCTTCCGAAGCAGTGATGGCCTCAAAAATAATAACTCTTTCATTTCCCTTCTTTAAACTACCCAAATTAACTCCCTTTTTTAAATCAGTTAAACTAATACTTTTCCTTTGATTATCAATCTTAAAAGTATTTCTTTGAAATTTTAATTCCTCAGGAAGATTAATACTTACTTTAACGTTATTTAAATCTTTTTTAGGTTTAACAGCCACTAACACAGAAATTCTTTTATTAGGACCTACTTCAATTTCATTAACATAATCACCTTTTTTAGATAAATCTTTAACTAAAGCTACAATTTCTAAATTATTATTTTGAGAAACAACCCGTGTAACGGTTCGAGTTGTACCTGTGGTTCGAGTCACTTGGGTTGGAAGACATTGGGTGGTAAAAGTTTTAGTTTCACCATAAGAAATACCGGCAGAATTTTGAGCTACTGCTCGATAATAATAAGTCGTACAAGGTTTTAAATTAAAAACATAAGAACAATAGCGTGATGGTTTATTAAGGGTTTTTATTAAAGTTTTGTTACCAAAAGACGGAGTTTCGCCATACTCAAACCAAGCATGGGTTGTATCACCACCTGTATCTACAACTTCACCTACAAAAAGAACGCTTCTTCCTTTTACTTGCGTTTGAGACGGACAAGTTTCAGCAAAAACATTTGAACTTATAAATAAACCAACAAAAACAATCAAGATTAAAAATTTGGTGAATTTATTTATTTTCATTTTCATATTTTAGATTTTAAATTTTATTTTATTGAGTATACACTGCCGGTTTAGTAATTACTACAGGTAAACGAGGAATAACCCTAACTTCGACTTGATCGGTCTGGGTTTGGTTAAATTGATTGGTACAGGTAAGCCTAAAAAGATAATTTCTTGCTTCATTTAATTGAATTGACTGATTACCTGAGGTTGGTCTTGGACCAGACCAATCTCCAGAAGCATGACAAGAAACTGCACCTTGAGAAGTCCAGCTTAAAGTAACACTATTACCAACAGTTAAAGTTATTGGTCCATCAGAACCATTTGCTTTTAAATCAACAGAAAGGATAATACATCTCGTAGTAAAAGATCTTATTTCTCCATAGGAAGTTCCAGCTGAATTTTTAGCTACAGCTCTAAAATGATAAGTTTGACATGGGGTTAAGCCAGTAATAGTGCTACAGAATAAACCTGGGCCGGTTCTAAATTGATGTGGAGTTTCATTTCCTAAATTAGGAGTAGGTCCCCATTGGAACCAAACTTCTAAATTAGGATCACCACCAGTATCTGTTACTTCTCCTACTAAAGTTGCCCAAGTATCACCAACAGTCGTATTGGAAGGACAGCTTTGGGCTGAAACCGAAGATACAAAAACGACCTTTTTCAAAAAAACAAAAGAAATTAAACTTAAAGCTAATAAACTTGTGGTAACAAAGGCTAATTTTATTATTTTATTATTCATAGCAGTTAATTATTTTACTTTCGACTTATTTTAATTTTAACAAATTTTTTCTCATATGTCAAGATTATAAAGTAACTACAGCTGGTTTAGTAATGACGGTAGGAGGTCGGCAATCACCCGAATACCAAACCATATAACCTAAAAGATCATTCTCACCACAGCTCCACCCACCTTCAAGACAATTTTTTCTAAAAACATCAAGTTGAACAGTTTTACCACAACCAGGATGAGGACTATCTACTTTTTGGTAACTAGTTGGTCCTTGAAGATTCTCTCGACATTCACCAAGTTTTCCATTACAAGTAAATTTAAAAACATAGCTACCTCGACATTCACCTGTATGTGGTTTACAATCAGCCGGACAAGAATAAAAAGTAGCTTCGAAACCACTACCACAAAGATTGGTGTAATAACCACTACCATAACTCAACTGAGCCAACACATACACTATACCCCCTAAAAAACAAATTAAAATTAAGACTAAAAATTTAAATAAAAATTGCTTCATTTTTTAAATTTTTCAAGTTCGACAGAAATTTTAATTAAATATTAACATAAAAATTTTCAGTTGTCAAGAAAAAGATTTTTAATCGAATTTTTTACCTTGATGGCTTAATAATTCTTTTTTAATTGGAAAAATTGGAGTTATGGAACTTGTTCAATTGGCTGAGTTAAAGTACTTTCTAGACATCTTTTTAATTCCGGTGTCATGGTCCAACCACATTTACCATCTGCTTGTCTTTCACAACGAGCTAATTTATAACAAGCAAATTCTGGTTTCCAAAGACAAGGACTCATTACACCTGGTTCATCACTACAAATTTCTCCAGCACAACCACCAATATAACAACCTTCAGCAACAAAAGGCTTTTTATCCTTATCAATTATAGAAATTGGTTCTCTTTTGTTTGGCGGAATTAGGATGGGCTTAGGTTTTTCTTCTTTTAATTCTTGTAATTTTTGTTGATGGATTTTTTTCTCTTCAGCGGGTAATGGTTCTATGAGTTTATTCAAGACCTTTGTTAAGGCTTCTTTTTTAAAAGGCACCTTATCGATAACAACATCAGCTTCACTTTTAACTTCAATTTTTCCCATAATTTCTTTAATTGTACTTGTAGCCATTTCACCTTTTTCAAAAACTTCAGATAGAGTATCTTCAATTAATTTTTTTGTTTCTTTTTTCTCTTCTGGTAATTCATCTACGATTCTCATGAGAATTTCAAGGGTTTTGAGATCTCTTATTTCATCTGAATAAGGAAGGTCTGGTCTGATCAACCTTGGAGACGATTTTGTTTTTATAGTAACATCAACTATTTCGTTTCTAAATTGTTTTGCTGTTGAATCAGCTATGTGCGGAAGAGTAATTCCACCGGCCTTTGTTTTCAGTTCATCAAACAAGGCTTCATGCTGAATGACTCTTTGAAATGTTTTCTCAACAAGTTTTTCTACATTTGGATTTTTTTCATCTAAAGTTTTTAATCTTTCAATTAATCTTCTTTTAGCTTCAAGATAATTGTTCAAAGCTTTCGCTAAAGCTTTCTGGTCACAAGATTCTGGGGTGCATTTTTCTTGAGTAACTTTTACAGTTTCTAGAAGTTTTTCATCGGTATATCTTAATTCAAGTTCTGCTTTTTTAACAGGATCAAAAGTAAAAAATTTTCTAATTCCTCTTTGCCATTCTTTTAAAAAATAAAAAGGGCTTGTCGGCAAAGTTCCAACATCTTCTTTATTGATTAAAATTTGAGACCATTGAGAAAAATTAGGTAAGACCTGGGCTTGGGTGATGAAAAGAAAAAGAAATAAAATTGATAAAAGAAGGATTGGTTTTTTCATAAAAAAATGAAGAAAAACTTCGACTATTTTTAAAAATTTTTTCATTAGAATAATATTATAAATGAAAAATTTGAAAAATTTTATTTTGAAGTCAATCAAAGAAATTGATTTTAAATTGATTGAAATTAAAGATCCGAATAAAGAATTTTTAAATTTAATTAAAAAATCTAAACCAGGAACTGGCAAAAAATTTAATGAATTGATAAAAGATTTAAAACCAAAAGAAAAAGCAAATCTTGTTTTTTTAACAAGGATTTTAGATTTTAAACTTTGGGCCTTTCCTCAAAATTGGAAAAAAGAAGGATATTTTGATCTTCTTTCAAAAATGAAAAAACTTTTGAAAATTTCCTATGAAAAAATAGATTTTAAAATTTTTAAAAAAATTATTTCACCTAAAGAAAATAAAAATTTAGCCCAACAAAGATTTAGATTATTTAAAGAAGGAGTGACTTTTTTAAAAGCTTATGATCATGATTTTAATAATTATTTTGAAGAATTTAAAAAACCAAAAGATTTTTGTTTCAATTTGATGAAATTAAGAAAATTTAAAGATTATTATCAAAATTTTTATTTTTTAAAACCAAATCAACTTTTATATTATGAATATATTTTAGCCTTTCATAAAGTGAAACAATTTGAAAAAGAGCTTTCAGAGCTCACCATTTTTGCTGATTATAAAATACCGCAAATTTTAATGCATTTTGATTTAATAAAACCAAAAGAAAAATTACTCCAAAAACTAAAAAATAAAATAATTTTTAAAAATCATGCAAGAGAAGAAATTGAATTAAGAACTGCTTCGATTATGTTAGGAGAAAAAATTTCAGAAAAAACGAAAATGCCAAGTTACTTAATTGATAACCTTTTATGGGAACTTTCTCATAAAATAAAATTAAAATATCCCCCTATTTTAGTAGAGACAATTTTTTATTAATGTTTGAATTCAAAATTATTAAAAAAGACAGAAAAACAAAAGCGAGATTAGGAATTTTGAAAACTCCGCACGGAATTGTCCACACACCTGCTTTTGTTCCTGTAGCCACAAAAGGTGCTTTAAGAGGAATTGAATTTGAGAAGATAAAAAACTTGGGAGCAGAAATTTTAATGATTAATACTTTTCATTTTTATATTAATGAAAGGTACAAGTTGGTAAAGAAATTTGGAGGTCTTCATAGATTTTTAAATTTAAATCTTCCTTTAATGACTGATAGTGGTGGTTTTCAAGTTTTTAGCTTAGGCTTTGGTCTTGAACATGGGGTTGGCAAAATTGCTCCTATTTTTCCTGAAGAAAATAAAATTCAAAGCAAGCCCAGAAGTAAATCTTTAGTCAAAATTTATGATGAAGGAGTGGAATTTATTTCTCCGTATGACGGCAAAAAATTATTTCTTGATCCAGAAACATCTATTAGAATTCAAAAAAATTTAGGAGCAGATATTATCTTTGCTTTTGATGAATGTACTTCACCCCTTTCTTCTTATGAATATACCCAAAAGGCACTTTTACGAACTCATCAATGGGCAGAAAGAAGTTTGAAAGAATTTTCAAAAACAAAAACCAATCAAGTTTTATTTGGCATTGTTCAAGGAGGAGAATACAAAGATTTAAGAGAAGAATCAGCAAGATTTATTTCTTCCCTTCCCTTTTTTGGGTTTGGCATTGGTGGATCTTTAGGAAAATCTAAAAAAGATATGTTAAATGTTCTCGAGTGGACAATTCCCCTTTTACCTGAAAACAAACCAAGGCATTTACTTGGAATTGGTGAAGTTGAGGATATTTTTTTAGCAGTTGAAAGAGGCATTGATTTATTTGATTGTGTTATCCCCACAAGATTAGCTAGGCATGGAACAGCTATAACAAGTAAAGGAAAAATTGATTTAAGAAAAAGTAAATATTTAAAGGATAAAAGTCCTCTTGATAAAAAATGTCAATGCCAAGTTTGTCAAAAATATTCCAAAGCTTATTTATCCCATTTAGTTCGAGAAAAAGAAATTAATAGTATTTTACTTTTAGCTCATCATAATCTTTATTTTATTTTGAATCTAATGAAAGAAATTAGAAAAGCAATAAAAAATGGCGCTCTGCAAAAAGCAATGTTAGAAAATTATCTTAAATTTAAAAAATTTGACAATTTAAAAAAAATTTGAAGATGTGTTAGAATTAAGAGAATTAAAGTCTACATTAAATAAAATAATCAATGAATAAAATAATAAAAATTGGTTTGATAGTTCTTTTATTATTTACTTTAGTTGTTTTAGTCGGAGCCTTAATCTCTCAAGCAGCAGAGCAAAGACCTCAAAGAAAAATTGTTGTTTTTAAACTGGGGTTTTAAATGAACCGGCCAAAGAAGAGCTAATTTGAAAATTTGGTGGGGTAAAAATAAAAGACTTAAGTTTAATTGATGGTAAAGCCGTGCTTTTGTCACCAAAAGCAGAAACTGAATTAGTTTCCCATCCTGGAGTTTTAAGAATTGATGAGGATGTCGAAGTTTTCGCTTTAGAAAGAACACCTAAAACTGGGAAAACGCCCAAGTCTCAGCCTTCTCAAGTTTTACCTTGGGGAATTGACAGGGTTGATGCAGAATTAGTTTGGAATACCACAAAGGCTGATCTGATTAAAGTTGCCATTATTGATACCGGCATTGATTTAAAACATCCTGATTTGAAAGATAACATTAAAGGTGGTTATAATGCCCTTCAACCTTGGAAATCACCAAATGATGATAATGGTCATGGTACCCATGTTGCTGGAATTGTTGCTGCTTTAAATAATACTATTGGTGTTGTTGGTGTTGGTCCTCAAATTGATTTATATGCTGTTAAAGTTTTAAATGCTGCTGGTTCTGGTTATCTTTCTGATGTTATTGAGGGGCTTGATTGGGCAATCCAAAATGAAATGCATGTTGTTAATATGAGCTTGGGAACATCAGTTGATATTCCATCTTTCAGAGAAGCAGTTCAAAGAGTTAATGCTGCCGGCATTGTCCAGGTTGCCGCTGCTGGAAATACAGGCGGTTCAGTTGTTTATCCTGCTGCTTATCCAGAAGTAATTGCTGTTTCTGCCACTGATCAAAATAATCAAATTGCTTCATGGTCTTCCCGTGGCCCTGAAGTTGATTTGTCTGCTCCAGGAGTAAATATTTATTCAACTTATAAAGGCTCAAGTTATAAAGCTTTAAGTGGTACTTCCATGTCTGCCCCTCATGTCAGTGGTGTTGTTGCTTTGGTTTTATCAATTCCAAATAAATGTGATTATGATTTAAATGGAACTTGTTCTCCTTCGGAAGTCCAACAAAGATTAGAACAAACAACTATAGATCTAGGTGTTCAGGGTAAAGATGCTCTTTATGGTTCTGGGTTGGTTAATGCTTATCAAGCTGTAACTCAATAAATTTGTAAATTTATTATAAATTATACTGATTCTGAATTACACTGAGTTTTTTATTGAATTAAAAATCAATTAGAAATTTACTTTAAATCCGTTTAAAACTTTAAATTTTGCAAAGTTCATTTTCTATTACTTCTTTCTCTTTTTCTGAATATTCAAAAATTTTATTTTCTTGATTCCAAATATAAGCTTCGACAATACATTCTGTTATTTCTCTTTTCTCATCATATGCTCTTTGAAGAGTATAAATTAATTTTTTTTCCGGGATCATTTCGGTAACTAATTCATGATTTAATGAAGCACCTATTAAAAACAACCTTGGACCAATTTCTCCGTCTTTTTTCTTAAATTCAGCTAAAATTGGTTTAGCTAATTTTTCTGATTCATCTTCTAGTCTCATTAAAGTTAAAAAATTAACATAAGCCCCTCCACTACCTAAATTAATCAAAGCTTCAGGGACTCCATCACCGGTAATATCAGCGGATTTGTAAATAGATAAATTATAAATTTCTTCAACTATCACATCTTGAAATTGAGAACCAAGAATGTTTCTGATTTCTGGTATTAATTCTTGCCAATTAATATATTTACAACTTTCACACTTCTGGCGATACTGACAACCTAAATATTGTTTTTCTAAATTTTCAGCTAGTTTTAAACACTCCTCTTTAGAACTTCCACAGGCGGGCGTGACTTCAGGACAAGCAATTAAAGGTTTTTGTTTTAAATTCAACCACAAAATCACACTAAAAACTAAAAAAACTGAAATTATAGCAAAAACAAAAAATAACCTTCTAAACATTATTTTGTTTCTTTAATGAGCCAATTTAGATAATCTTGATTAACTTTTTTGATTTCAATTTTACCCAAGAAAGGAACAGTATAGCTATGTAATTTTCTTACTTCTTTTTCAATTTTTGAATAATTTTTATTGATGGTTTTAACAATCAAAACAGCTTCTTTGTCTTTGACAATCTTACCTTTCCACCAATACATTGATTCGATGGGAAAGATATTTACACAGCCAGCAAGTCTTCTTTTAACTAAATATTCTCCTATTTTCTTTGCTTCTTGTTTATTTTGACAAGTAATATAGACAAAAATCATTTTTAATTTTTTTAAAAATTTATTTTGGATTTCCTTCAAATTATCTAAAAATTCTCCAAATAATAAAAATAATTGAAAGAATAATACTAATTAAAATTGAAGTACCGAGAGGAAAATAAAAAACAAAATTATCTTTTTTAATATAAATATCTCCAGGTAATTTTCCTATAAAGGGTAATTTTTGCCAAAATAAAAATAAGAAACCAACTAAAATAAAAACAAAACCAGTAAAAATTAAAATTTTTCCAATTTGAGTAATCATTTTTTATAATTATAACAAATTTAACTTTATTTTTTTTAAACTTGAAGATATGGAATATTTTTACTATATTTTACTAGGAATTATTGAAGGTTTAACTGAATTTTTACCAGTCTCCTCAACCGCTCATTTAATTTTATTTTCTAGTCTTCTCAAAATACCTCAAACAGATTTTCACAAGTTCTTTGAAATTTTTATTCAATCAGGAGCAATTTTGGCTGTTATTTTTGCTTACTTTAAGGTTCTAAGAAAAAATAAAGAAATATTAAAAAAAATTTTTGTTTCCTTTTTACCCACCAGTATTTTAGGTTTTTTATTTTATAAAATAATGAAGAATATCTTTTTTGAAAGTAACAAAATTATTTTATTTTCACTTTTCTTTGTATCTTTCTTGTTTTTGCTGGTTGAATTTTTAATTAAAAAAGGTAAATTAAAAGCTAATTTAGAACTTAAAGATCTTAACTACTGGCAAGCTTTTTTAATTGGTATTTTTCAATCCTTTGCTATTTTGCCTGGTGTTTCCAGAGCAGGAGCGGTAATTTTAGGAATGCTTTTTTTGAACTTCAAAAGACAAGATTCGGTTTTATATTCTTTTTTCTTGGCTGTACCAACAATTATTTCTGCTGGAATTTATGATTTTTATAAAATAGGTTTTTCAACTTTAAGTTTTAATTCTCAAAATTTGATCTATCTTACAATTGGATTTTTAACAGCCTTTTTATCAGCCCTCTTGGCCGTAAAATGGTTTTTAAAATATGTTCAAGAACACACCCTTGAAATTTTTGCTTACTATAGAATCATTATTGCTATTTTATTTTTCATTTTCTTGTTTTAAGATTTTGATGATTCGAAAACTCTTCTCTTTTTAAAAACTATCAACAAAGTAAATAAAATAATCAAAGCTAATATCACAAGAAAAATATAAAAACTAATCTTATTAATTGATTGAATATAAAATATGTAAGCTTCACGAGCTTTCCATCCAATGAGTGCCATTATCAATGTTCGAATAAAACTACCTATAAAGGAAACAACGATAAATGTTTTCACAGGATAATTAATTAAACCACAAAAAACTGAAAGAGCTACGTTAGGCACAAGAGGAAAAATTCTTAAAAAAAGTAAAATAAATTCATCAATGTGTTTTTTAACAACAAACTTTTCTATTTTTTCTATTGACGACCAGTTTAATCCAAATAATTTACCGTATTTTTGAACACCTGGTCTACCACCGAAATAACCAAGGGCATAAATAACCAAACTTCCAAGAGTAATACCAAGGCCCATGGGAAGAGAAATTTTTAAAATTGTCAAAAGCAAAGCATTTAAAAAATGATCATCGGGTGGAATTAAGAAAAAACCAGCTGAAACAGCAACAATAAAATTAGGTATTGGTGCAATGACTTCTTCTAAAAACCCAGCCATAAAAACACCAATTATGCCATATGTTTTTACTATAGACTCTATTTGTAAAAGGAGATCATTAAACATTTATCATTTAAAAACAATAATAAGTAAATTTTTTGACTAATTATAGTATAATCTCTCTTTATCTTACATCTAGGATTTTTAAACTACACAATTCGCAAAAAAGGATATTTTTTTCTTAAATTATTTTTTTCAACTGGGTTCAGACGGTCAAGATAAATGCTTCCACCAACTGATTTAGGAAATTCTAAACCTTCGGCTGAAGTTAGATTATCAAGATAAAGGTTTCCACCAACTCTTTCAGGAAGTTTTAAATTTTTAGCTGAGGTTAGTTTACTAAGAATAAGGTCTCCACCAACTGATTTAGGAAATTCTAAACCTTCGGCTGAAGTTAGATTATCAAGGTCAAGGGTTCTACCAATTTCTTCAGGAAGTCTTAAATCTTTGGCTGAGGTTAGACTATAAAGAATAAGACTTCCACCAACTGATTTAGGAAATTCTAAGCCTTCGGCTGAAATTAGGTTTCTAAGGTCAAGATGTCTACCAACTCTTTCAGGAAGTTTTAAATTTTTAGCTGAAGTTAGACTACTAAGAATAAGGTCTCCACCAACTGATT
>FWWM01013333.1_pt1 | contig 13318 bp, 11 predicted proteins | sample 2228351 | NCBI WGS metagenome assembly FWWM01 (sample SAMEA103939774, study PRJEB20133) | metagenome | reverse complement strand
ACGAAAAAGAAGGATACATTGTTGCAAATCCAAGAAGTCAAGATAAAAGCTTTGCTTTTGTCTATGTTTCAGGTAGAATTTCAGAAAATCGAGTTACATTCAAAGTTGAACATTACTTTTTGAAAGATGTTGAATATGAATTTGATAGCGAAGAGATTCAAAAAGAATTTGAGAAAGTTAGAAATGAATTCAAAATCAACGTATATAAAGACTACGAGAACAAAAATTGGTTCTTAAGAATATTCGATAGCGAGAAAAACTATGTTCCAAAGCTTTCCGATATTCAAAGATTGGTACAATCTTTGAGTAAGTATTTGATATTTAATGTGACAAACTTTTCAAATGTTGAACAAAGAGAACCCTATTTAGCTAAAACACTTGTGATCGGAATATCTGAAAGGGTTGTTTTGTCACAACCTGCGTATGTTCAAGGTGTGAGAGTTAACGGAAACACAGTGTATTCACAGAAAGAACTTATAGGTCCAACACGGGAAGGTACGATAACCAATTTAGAACTTTTGAAGATGGTTCAAGATGTTAAGGACAAATACGAGAAAGTTGGTTACTTTATAAATTACGGGCTTTCTGCAGATGACGAAGGATACATAGTTATAAATGTCAACGAAATCAAAGTAAATTCAGTAAAATACGAAGGTTTATTGAAAACCAGAGAATATACATTTGATGATCTTGTATTCATAAAACCTGGAGATTTTCTTAACAGAAATGCATTACAGCTTACATATATCGAGTTAACAAAATTAAAATTCTTCGATTCGGTTGATTTCAATTTCCAACAAGTTTCCCAAGATAAAGCGGATGTCGTTTTGAAAATCGAAGAAAAGAAAAAGAATTTTGATTTCTCAGGTGGTTTCACGTTCGGACCAGTTAAAGATAGACCGTGGTACGAAGGAATGGGAGGACTTTTAACACTGTCAGCAACGAACGCATTTGGATACGGCGAAAACTTCTCAATTAATTTCCAAAGGCTTTGGGCAGCGACTACTATTTCATTAAGTGCCGATATAAGAAAACCGTTTGAACTTCCACTTTCGGCAGGTATAAGCTATACGTATAACAGTTCATCTGTATCAGATTCTGCGTTAGCAACGGAAACAACTTTCAACAGTATAACTGGATCGATTTCAACTATTAAACTTCCTATAGGAACTATTTATACAAAAGTGGGTTGGACAACTAAGACAACAGTTGAAAGCACGGGGACTGAATCCACAACTACAACGTATGATTACCTAATGGTTGGTGGAGATTGGGTTTACGAAACTCTTGACAATCTTTTTGTACCTATGAAAGGTTATTCGCTCTCAGCTTCAGTTTCAAGAATACTTCCACTCTCAGATAACGCGCCTGATACACTAAGAATAGGTGGAGAATTGACTTATCACTTACCATTAAATGAAACGTTCTCACTCGCTCACAGAAGTTTTGGTTCTCAAGTTTTTGATTACAAAAACGCTGAAAGTGAATACTTACTGAAACTTGAAGGATTAAACTCGGTTAGAAGTTTGAAAGTTTCTGAATTTGGGAAGGTTTTAGCACTTGTAAACAACGAAATTAGATACAAAGAACCTGGGCAAAGCGTATATTTCTCACTTTTTTATGATCTTGGTTACATTGGTAACGAGTGGAACGACTTTGACTTTTCAAAGGTTAAACAATCGACTGGTGTTGAACTTGGTCTTGTTGTTCCAATGTTTGGACTAATAAGGTTGGGATACGGATTTGACGTTTTAAACAATTTCAAAGGTAACATTTATTTCTTAATCGGTAAGACTTTCTAAGAATTTTTCAACACATTCGAAAGGAGGGGGTTGTATGTTAGTAAAAGAACTTTTCGGTATAGCACTCAAAATCGAAGGAACGGGATATGAATATTACACAAAACTTTCGTACAAAACAGAGGGTGCAGTTAACGAACTTTTAAAAGAACTTGCACTTCAAGAAAGAGAGCATGCAAGAAGATTTGAAGAGATTTTAGCAAGAATTCCAGCTGATGAAAAGAGCGGTGGAATGATTGGTTACGATCAAGAAGCGGTTGAGTATGCAAGTGCTTACGCACAACAAGTTATATTCCCTAGGTTAAAGGACGAAAGTGTCCCTGAAAGTTTGGAAGAAGCTCTCAAAAAAGCTATAGAAGTTGAAAAAGATAGTATAGTCTTTTACACGGAAATAAAACAATTGGTTGATGACAAGGCTATTGAGCTTATTTTAAATGAAGAAAAAGAGCACCTTAAGAAATTGACTTTACAGCTTCAATACGTGAAAACTGCTGAACAATTCTTACCTTACGAAGATGTTTAAGAAAAGGATGGTAAATTTTGGAAGAAAAGATTCGAGCATTTCTGGAAAAAGTTGAAGAGAATCGAGAAAAAGCAAAACCAATTGTTGAAAAAAGATGGGCTGAGTTTGTTGAGTTAGGTCAAAACGGTACCAACGAAGAACTTTTTTCAGAACTTTCGTTTTGCGTGCTAACAGCTAATTGGAGTGCAAACGGGGGAATAAAGGCTCAGAAAGAGATTGGTAGTGGTTTTGTATATCTTAGTGAAGAGGACCTTTCTCAAAAACTTAGAGAAGTTGGGCACATATATCCTGAAGCGAGGGCAAAATACATAGTTCAAAACAGATGGATAGTTGAAAAAATAAAAGATGTGTTAAAGATGGATAATGTGAGAGAGTACTTGGTTGATAATATCAAAGGTATCGCTTGGAAGGAATCATCCCATTTTTTGAGAAATATCGGTTTTTCAGATTTTGCTATTTTAGACAAACACGTTCTAAGAATGATGAACTCTTTTGGACTTATCGATGAGTTTCCAAGGAGTTTAAACAAGAAAAAATATCTAATGTACGAAAATGTTCTTAGAGATGTAGCTGAGAAATTTGGAGAACCACTTGGAAAATTCGATCTTTACATTTGGTATTCTATCAAAGGTAAAGTAGAAAAGTAGCTGTGGAGGTGTCAAAATTGAAACTTATCGAAAGCGTTCCAAACTTTAGTGAGGGTAGAAGAGAAGACGTAGTTTTAGAGATTATCTCTGAGGCACGAAAGTACAAAAACGTTAAAGTAATTGATTGGTCGATGGACAAAGATCACAACAGGTCTGTTGTAACTTTGATAGGTGATCCAGACCAAATGCTCGAAGCCCTTTTCGAGATGACAAAAAAAGCTTCAGAGCTTATAGATTTGAGATATCACAAAGGTGAACATCCAAGGATGGGAGCAACGGATGTCGTTCCTCTTGTTCCATTAGTTGGAACAACTATGGAAGAATGCGTTGAACTTTCTAAAAAACTTGGTAAGAGAATCGCCGAAGAACTTGGCATTCCAGTTTATCTGTATGAAAGAAGTGCGACAAAACCTGAAAGAGAAAATCTTTCAGAAATTAGAAAAGGAGAATTTGAAGGGTTCTTTGAAAAGATAAAAGATCCAAAATGGGAACCGGATTTCGGAAAACCTGAAGTGCATCCAACAGCTGGAGTTAGCGCAGTTGGTGCAAGAGAATTTCTAATAGCTTTCAACGTTAATCTTGGAACGACAAACGTTGAGATAGCTGATAAAATTGCTAAAGCTGTGAGACATATCAGTGGTGGTTATAGATACGTGAAAGCTATGGGAGTTGAATTGAAAGAAAAGAATTGTGTTCAAGTTTCGATGAATCTCACAAACTTCAAAAAGACGCCAATTTTCAGAATCTTTGAGACAATAAAAAGAGAAGCTGAAAGGTATGGGGTACCAGTTATAGGAAGCGAAATAGTTGGTATGGTTCCTATGAGATCTATAGTTGAAACCTTTATTTGGTACTTGCAAATTGATGAATTTGACCAAACAAGAGTTATTGAAAGCAAATTACTTGAGGTTCTTACAAAAGAAGAATAATTGAAAAATCAGGCTTCCGATTGGAAGCCTGATTAATTTATCCACTTTGATACGGACTGCAATTCTTGTAAAATACGTTCGATTTCATATAATCTTTTTCGGAGCTCTTCATTTTCCTTTTTCAACTCCTCGATTTCACTTTGTAATTTTAGAATTGTCTTTTCAAAGTTCTCTTCGCGTTCAGTTAGATTCTCAAACTGAGTAGATAACTCATCGATTTTTATCTTCAGTTCGTTAAATTCTTTTATGTTTGGTACTGAAGAGACAAGAGACCTAAGTTCAGATAGTTTTAAACTCAAATTGAAAGTATTTTCAGAAAGTTCTAAGATTTTCTTCTCTAAATTAGGTACTTTATCAGCGTTGACTTTTATAGAATTTATCTGGTGTTGCACTTGTGTTATCTGCTGAGTACTTGCAAAATTTGCTGAAAACTTTGAATCGTCCGAATTAAGTTTAGTTATTTGGTTGTTTATATTCGTTATTTGAGTCTGGAGTTGAGAAAATTGAGTTTGAGTAACAAAATTTGTACTTTGAGGAATCCTTTTATCAACAGTATTTATTCTTTCATCTAAAATATTTATCATTCTATATAGCGAAACTGCCAATTGATAGCGTGTGACAGACTGGTTTCCTTGAAAACTTCCATCAGTCCCTGTCATAATTCCGAGCTTTGAAATCTCATTTACCGCTTCAGACGCCCAGTGATTTGTTGGAACGTCATTAAATGTTGCGAATACTAATGCATTAAACAATATCAATATCGTGATATAGATTTTCTTCAAGTTTTTTCCTTCTTTGTAATACATAAAGAATATAAAGACCCCCCCATAAGTTCACTTTTACCAATTATATCACTTCTGGGGGTGTTTTTCTATTTATTCTTAAATGTCAATTACTGACCTTGTGTGAATATGTATGCAGCTAAACCTATACTGACAAGAATAGACAAGACTGCTAAAGTTGTTGCTGTATTTGCTGTTGAAGAAACTTCAGTAATTTTCTTTTCAGCATCGTTCAGCTGGTTTTTGAGTTCGGTGTTATTCTTTTCAAGGTTAACAACTGTTTCTTTAAGTTTTGAATTTTCACTCTCAAGCTCTTCAACCTTTTTCGTATTTTGTGTTATGGTTTCGTTTATATTGTTTAATTCTTCTGTTGTCTTAGATTCAAGAGCGTTGATTTTGTCAGCGAGTTGTTTATCTTGCTCTCTTAAAGTAGAAACAGAAGTAGCTACATCTGATTTAACTTCTTCTAATGAACTTTGGATTCTATTGTCCATTTGACCTAACTTATTATCCATTTGACCTAACATATTTGAAAGAGCTGAAATCTGAGATTCAAGATCTTTATCAGCTTTATCTAGTTCTTCAATTTTTATTTTCATTGAGGAAATTTCATTACTTAAATTCGTATTACCCACACTTATAGTTCTCATCTGTTCTTTTATCTGAATTAACTCATTTTCAAAATTCTTTGAAGAGACTTCAATGCTTTGTTGAACCATACTTTCAAGTTTTTGAATCTTTAAATCTAAAGTTTCAACACTGTTTTTAATATCACTATAGCTTTTATTAGTCTTTGATAATTCTTCTTGGAGAGAAAGAACTGAATTCTTAATTAAATCAATATCATTTCTAAGATTTTTTACAGTTGATTCATTTAAAGATGACTGAACCTTAATTTCATTTACTTGTGTTTCTAAAGAATTGACTGTATTTGCAATAGAAAAAACGTTTGTAGAAAGTACTGCTACGTTGTTAGAAACTTTTTCAAAATCACTTTTTGAAACGAGTTCTTTTTTTATATCTGCAACATCATTTTTTAAAGTGTTAATATCCTGTACGAGCGAATTAAGTGTTTGAAGGTTTGGAACAGATGAAACCAACTGTCTTAATTCGGCAACTTTTAAACTTAAATCAGATATCATTCCCAATATTTCTTTTGTGTTAGAATCTCCTGCAGACATTTTGTCTACAGTTGATTTCAAGCTCAAAAGATCAGTTCTTAGCACAGCTATTTGGTCTGACAAAGAATCAATAAGGGTTTTATTTGCTCTGTCAGAATTTGAAAGTCTTGATAACTCACTACTTAAATTTCTAATCTGTGTGTCTAACGAATTGAGTTGGTCTTGAAGTTGAGTAATCTGTCCTGCCGATATACCTGCAGTTGTTGTAGTCGTTGCTGGAATTCTTTTTTCAACGGAACTGATACGGTCGTTGAGAATTTTCAACATTCTGTAGAGAGAAACCGCAAGTTGGTATCTTGTGACTGTTTGGTTACCTTGATAGGTACCATCGGGCATACCGGTTATGATATTGAGCTTTGAAAGTTCGTTAACAGCTTCGTAAGCCCAATGGTTAACAGGAACGTCCTTGAATGATGCAAAAGAAAGTGAGTAAAGTGCTACAATAGAAATAATGAAAAGAAACTTTTTCATAGTCACTATCCCTCCTAAGAAAGTTTAAATTAGTTCCACAAGTTTTTCTGGAATTTTATCTGCAGGTAGCTCGAAATCAGCGTAACCTTCTTCAACTACCGCTTTAGGCATACCATATACAACACATGTCTCTTTCGATTCAGCGATAACGATTCCTTTGTAGAATTTAACTTTAAACGCACCTTTTGTACCATCGCGTCCCATACCAGTCAGTATTACAGCAATTGTTTTATCTTTGTAAATTTCTGCAACTTTATCCAATGTATAATCCACTGCAGGTCTGACGTTGTTGATTTTTTCAGTTTTGTTGTCTAAGTATATCACGCTTTTTCTGTCCATCTGTCTTATTCCAACGTGATAATCACCGGGAGCTATATAAACCTTTCCAGGTTCAAGAACATCACCTTCTTGAGCTTCTTTCACAGAAAGGTTCGATATTTTGTCGAGTCTTTGAGCCAAAGATTTAGTAAAGCCAGCAGGCATATGTTGAACAACGATTATCGGTGCTGGGAAATCTTTTGGAAGTGGTGGTATTACCAAGTCAAGCGATCTTGGACCACCTGTAGACGAACCTATAACAACTACCTTACTGCTTAGAAGATTTGGTCTAACCCTAAGAGATACGGGAGGTTTCCTTCTAAGAGTTAATTTTTCAATATCAACCTTCATTGCTTCCCTTATCTTTGAAACAAGTTCGGGAGCTATAGCTCTGAAATTCATTGAAATACTTCCAGAAGGCTTGGTAACAAAATCAATAGCTCCGTATTCAAGAGCCATCATAGTTATTTCAGCACCTTCTTCGGTTAAACTACTGACCATTATAACCCTTGCAGGAGCACGTTTCATAATCTCTTTAAGAGATTCAATTCCGTTAAGTTTTGGCATTTCAACATCAAGAGTAACAACGTCTGGGCGAAGTTTTATAGCCATTTCTATGGCTTCCATACCATCTTTGGCTATTCCAACAACTTCCATATCTGGTTGTTGATCTATTATGTCTTTCAAAATCATTCGCATAAACGAAGAATCGTCAACAATCATTACTTTTATCTTTTTTTCCATTTTTTCACCACCCTTATGGAAATAATTGGGAAGAATACTAAAGCTATCGTGGCTAAAATCTTACCTACTTCAACTGTCCAGCCAAAAACAAGTTCTCCTAATACTACAACACCGACAGTTACTGCAAAGATTACGCTCCACAAAACCACGCCTGCACTCACATCTTTAATTATCTTTATAACGGGATGGAACTCTTCACTGTAAAGGTTCATTAAGTATTCTATCACAGTATTAATCAATTCTGACCATATTACGAAAAAAATTGCAAAAAGAATCCATAAAAAATCTTCTTTCGCAAGAGGTAAGACAAAACTTAAGACAGACACTCCAATTCCTACGATAAAATGTATTCTTAAATTCCTTTCAGATACTATAGCTTCGGCAATACCTTCTATAGCATGCTCGAAAGATTTTCCCAAATTACTCGAACCCAATTGTACGTTTAAGTTTTCGTTGAACTCTTGGTCTGTAGATTTTGTCTGTGAGCGAGTATCCAAAAAGGATCGCCTCCTTGTTTTTCTCAAAATACTTCGGGTTTACTTCTTCTTTCAATGTATCAAAGAAAACTTCTAAATCGATTAGATCAGTTGTTTTTAAGAATACCCCAAGCAATATCATATTTGAAAACATCGCACCTCCGAATTTTTCAACTGCTTCTTTACTGGCTGGAACTGCGATAACTCTTTTAGTGATTCTTCTTGCTTCTTTTGGAACAGAAGTTATATATGTATTGTCATATATAAGTATACCATTTGTTCTAAGCTGTTTAATTTGCTGAATCATCGATGGATGCATAATTATTAAAGAATCGAAATGAACAGCTTTTGGAAAAAGAATCTCATCTTCGCAAAAGAGAACATCGCAATAACTCGGACCACCACGAACTTGTTCACTGTAATTTTGGGTTTGAATAACGTATTTTCCAGATTTTACGAAAGCTTTTGAAAGAAGATAACCAGCCAGTAAGTTACCTTGTCCACCTATACCTGCTATTCTAACAGAAATTGGTTTCGACATTTTTATTCCCCCTTACTAAAGACAGTTTGATACTGGGTATAATAATCTGGTCTTTCTACTTTTCTAAATACACCGATAACGATTTTGTCTTTCAACTCTTCTTCAGTCATTTTTTCAGCTCTTTCTTTCATAACAGCTTTTTCTTTGAAATAGTCTATCATTTGCCACGGTTCTCTTAATCCATTGTATCTTCCATAATATGTATGGCAATTGCTTCTTACTTCGACTACAGAGAATCCTTTATGATCCAACGCTTCTTTTATGTATTTAACAGTTAGTGGATAATGGTACACTGTTGATCGTGCAACGTAAGTTGCACCTGAAGCTAAAGCTAATTCGACAATATCAAAGTTGTTCTCGACATTTCCAAGAGGCATAGTAGAAGCCACTTTTTCACCAGGAGTTGTTGGTGAATGTTGACCACCTGTCATACCGTATATCATATTGTTGAAGATTATTACTGTCATATTCATATTTCTTCTACAAGCGTGTATAAAATGGTTTCCACCTATTGCTGTCATATCACCGTCGCCACCCATTACTACGACTTTAAAGTCCGGTCTTGCTAAGGAAACTCCAGTAGCGAAAGCTATTGCTCTACCGTGAAGTGTGTGTAATGTATTAAAATCTATATAACCGGTTGAACGAGACGAACAACCTATTCCAGATACAACCGCAGTTTGTTCGGGTGAAAGTCCCGTTTGGTCAAAAGCATCTAAAAAAGCCTTCAGAATTATTCCATTACCACAGCCAGGACACCACACTGTAGGCCATCTGTCAATTCTCAGGTAACTTGCTAATCTATCCCTTTTCAACTTCGCCACCTCCAAATAGGTTTATTCCGCATGTTTTAAAGAAGAAGTCTGTCAACGGATCCGGGTAACCTTGTATATAATAAACATTTTTTATACCTGCATTTATTATTAATCTTGCACAGACGGAACACGGCTTGTGTGTAACGTATATACTTGCACCTTCAGTCGAAATCCCAAATTTTGCAGCTTGCATTAAAGCGTTTTGTTCTGCGTGCAATCCATAGCAAAGCTCTTGATTTTTTCCAGAAGGTATCTCTAAATCATCACGGATACATCCGATTTGCTCACAATGTGGAAATCCACTTGGTGGTTGGTTATATCCCGTTGCAAGAATTCGTTTATCTTTTACAATAACCGCTCCAACTTTTCTATGTGTACAAGTAGATCTTTCTGCAATAACTTTTGAAAGGCGAAGAAAATAATTATCCCAAGATTCTCTGGGATCTTTAACGTTTTTTATTTCTAAGTTTTCAAGGTATGTTGCAAGGTCAAAATTCTTTTTTTCCATACAATCACACTCCCATTGTGCAAATCAATTTTACCACATAATAAATTTTTTGTAAATTTTGAAATTCACATATATGTGTTGGAATTTTGCACTTAGAATTGAAAATAGTTAAATAACTTGCATTAAAGATAAATAAATCATTTTTTTCTGATAAAGGAAAAAAGCGGGCTTGATAGCCCGCCTTGGTTGCGTGATTACCTTTAGAATCTTGTCTTTATTTCGTATTTGTCCAAAATCTCTTGCTTAATCTCTTCTATCGTTCCGTTGACCTCTTCTTCACTCAATGTTCTTTCTTTGTGTCTGAAGAGCGCGTAGATGGTTATACTGTTCACTTGCTCATCTATATTGTAGATATCATCGATTCCAACTTCTTCAACGAGTTCTTTTGATTTGTAAATTTGCAAAAGTTTTCCGACTTCAAAGCTCTTTGGTACAAGGTACGATATATCTCTTCTAACATACGGATATTGTGGAAGTTCGATTGGTTCTTTCTTGAGGTTGAAAATTGAATAAAGTTTTTCAAGGTTTAGTTCAAATATGTAAATTTCATCCTTCACGTCATACACTTTGTCAGCTACTTCTGGATCGAGCATACCGATGAATCCAACATTCTCACCATTCACAAGGATTTCAACTGTTCTTGTCGGAACAAATGAGTTGATTTCATTAAGTTTGTATTCAGCAGTCAATCCAAATCTTCTGAGAATATCTTCAACAACACCTTTTACCGAATAAAAAGATATTTCTCTTTTGTCTGTATAGTCGTGAGGATTTTCTCTTCCTGTCGCAACTCCGGCTAATGAGTCATATTCAACTGGCTTTCCATCAATCTCTTCAAAGACTTTACCCATCTCAAAAAGCTTTACATCCTTTTGTTGACGTCTGTAGTTATACGAAAGTGCATCCAAAAGTCCGTAAAAGATATACGGTCTTAGGCTGTCAAACTCACTTATTATTGGATTCGCAACTTTTACAAGATTTCCAGTAAATCCAAGTTTATTTGCAATTTCACTTGAAACAAAAGTCAAAGTGTACGCTTCGTTGTATCCAAAAGCCGTTAAAAGATTTTTTAACTCGTACTTTATTTTTTGTTTTTCATTTCTTCCAATACCAATAGCTGTAATCTTTGGAGGTTCGCCTTTTAAATTTTCATATCCGTGGATTCTTCCAACTTCTTCCACGATATCTTCCGGTATTCCGACATCAAAGTACCTGAAAGATGGGACAAACACTTTGTAATGTTTTTCATCTTCTTCGATGTCAAACCCAAGAGGTTTCAATATTTCTTCGATATTTTCAACCTTTTCACCGAGAACTTTTTCAATCAAACTTTTTTCAACTTCGACGATCTTTTCAGGAAGTTTCTTTGGATAAATATCGACAATCTCTTCAGAAGGGGTTCCACCTGCAAGTTGGTGAATAAGTTCAGAAAGCCTTTCTATTACGTAAACATTGTTATCAAAATCGACGCCTCTTTCAAATCTGTAAGAAGAATCGCTCGAAACTCCCAAAGCCTTTGAAGGTTTTCTTATTTTAACAGGATCAAACATTGCAACTTCAAGTAATATATCCGTTGTATCATCGTAGATTCCGGATTCTTCGCCACCCATAATTCCACCGAGAGCGAGAATATTTTCGCCGTCAGTTATCAAAACTTCGCCACCGTTGAGAATGTATTCTTTCTCGTCCAAAAGTTTTACCTTTTCACCTTTTACACCATCTCGAACAACAATCTTTCCCGTTCTTATCTTTCTAAGATCAAAAGCGTGTACGGGATGACCTGTTTCAAGCATTACATAATTCGTTATATCAACGACGTTATTTATCGGTCTTAACCCGGAGACGATAAGTCTTCTTTGGAGCCACCATGGACTTGGACCGAGCTTAACATTTCTGATGACTCTTCCTGTGTATCTCCAGCAACCATCCGAATCAATAATTATCTCAACTTTATCTTTTCCACCTTTAGGGGCTTTTGGAATAGGAAATTTTGGTGTTCTTTTTGTCCATGCGGATAGTTCTCTTGTAATACCAAAGTAAGACAAACAATCTCCTCTGTTTGGAGTGATTTCAGGTTCGAAAAAATAGTCATTTAAACCGAGATATTCGATGACACTGTCCCCAAGATGTGCTCCTTCTGGTAAAACATCGAACGTATAGACGTGTTCGCTCTTTTCTTCTATTCCGAGCTCTTCCAACGAGCAGAGCATACCTTCTGACAAAACACCACGCATTTCTCTGTTTTGAATAGTCAAACCATTTGCAACGATTGCACCTTCTGAAGCGACATATACGTATTTTCCTACCTTAACACTTTTGTCAGCTGTGAGAATAGTTTTGAATTCAGTTCCAACGTTTATTTTACAAACTACGAGTTTATCAGCTTTTGGATGTGGTTGAACATCCTCAAGTTTTCCAAAGACGATTGGACCTTCGATGTTGAATGGTTTACCGTGATCGTCAATATCAAGACCGAGCTTTGGTAAGATTTCTAAAGCTTCTTTTTCATTGACTTGGATATATTCATTTAGCCATTCGAGAGAGACTTTCATACAAACACCTCTAATTATTTTCCATTATTTTTGTTTTCTATACCTTCGACCAAGTATTTCTTAGCATCTTCAGGAAGCATTGGGTTTATGTAGAATCCAGAACCGGATTCAAAACCTGCGATTCTCGTAAGTCTTGGAATTATCTCAACGTGCCAGTGGTAATAATTTTTGCCTTCACCGTCTGTTGGTGCCGTGTGAATAATAAAATTGTACGGGGGGTTGTTAAGAACCGTGTAGAGTTTGTTGAGAGAATCTCTTAAGATTCTCGAAAAACTATCAACTTCCGTGTCCGTAATATCTCCAAATGAATGTTTATGTTTTTTCGGAAGTATCCACGTTTCAAATGGGAATCTTGAAGCGTACGGTTCAAACGCTATGAAGTCTTCATTTTCATCGATAACACGTCTACCCTCAAGTCTTTCTTGATTTATCATATCACAAAATACACATCTTTCTTTGTAGCTGTAGTAATCCTTTGCACCGTCAAGTTCTTCTTGGACAGTCTTTGGAATAATAGGTGTTGCGATAAGCTGACTGTGTGGGTGAGCAAGAGACGCTCCACCGTCTTTTCCATGGTTTCTGAAAATAAGAATGTATTTAATTCTTTCATCCTGAGCTATCGCTCTGTATCTTTCAACGTACGCCCAAACGACTTCACGGGCTTGCTTGTAGTCATACAGTGCGAAAGTGCTATTGTGGTCAGGAGTTTCGATAATTACTTCATGATATCCACAGCCAGTCATCGCATCGTACATTCCATGACCGTATCTATCAACTGGAAGTTCTGGGTCAACCGCACCGAATTTGTTTGGAACAACCCTTACCCACCAACCTGGAGTGTTTGGAAGCGTATCAGCTGGTCTGAAAGCTAATATTTCAGGTGGCGTTGTGTGTTCGTTTCCATAATCGAAAGGACAGAAAGAAACAACAACCTCTTCGGGTTTAACTTGGAAATCGTGCGGTCTTTTAGCCCTTTCAGTTGAGATTATAACCCATCTTTTTACGACAGGATCTTTTCTGTATTCAGGCATA
>FWWM01013317.1_pt1 | contig 13335 bp, 16 predicted proteins | sample 2228351 | NCBI WGS metagenome assembly FWWM01 (sample SAMEA103939774, study PRJEB20133) | metagenome | reverse complement strand
GGGTCGTTCGCGCGGAGCTCCGCCCGCCCCCGCCGGAGCGCCCGCTCCCCGGCCGCCATCTCGCGGGCGAACCCGGGGGCGGAGGCCGCCGAGAGCGCCACCAGGACGGCCAGCAGCGCGAGCGCGGCGAGGAGCACCCGCCGGGCCACGCGCCCGCCCCTCCGCCGCCGCGACCGCCCGCCGGTTCCTTCCGTCCCCCGGCGCCGCGTGCCCTCGGCGCCGCTCGCCTTCCCCATGCCGCCTCCGGTGCTCCGTGCCTCACCCTACCCGGGGCTCCCCCGGGGAGCATCCGTCGTCCGTACGGGATCCCCCGATGCGTCGGCGGGGCGCCGTTCCGGTACCCTCAGCGCCTGATGCCGTTGAAGGTGGCCTACCAGGGCGAGCCCGGCGCGTTCAGCGAGGCGGCGGTCCTCTCGGTGTTCCCGGACGCCGAGCCGATGCCGTGCGAGACCGTCCGCCTGGTGTTCTCCCGGGTGACGAGCGGGGAGGCCGACTTCGGCGTCGTGCCGGTCGAGAACTCCCAGGCCGGGTCGGTGAACGAGACCTACGACCTCCTCCTGCACTCGAGCCTCGTGCGGATCGCGGGGGAGGCGGTGGTGCGGGTGGACCACGCGCTCCTCGCCCCGCCCGGCGCCCGCCTGGAGGGGATCCGCCGGGTGTACTCCCACTGGCAGGCCCTCGCCCAGTGCGAGGAGTTCCTGGCCGCCCTCCACGTCGAGATGCACCCGGTCCACGACACCGCAGGCGCCGCCCGGATGGTGGCCGAGCGCGGCGACCCCGAGGAGGCGGCGGTGGCGAGCGTGGACGCCGCCACGAAGTTCGGCCTGGTGGTGCTGGCCGAGCGCATCCAGACCTACCCCGACAACTTCACGAAGTTCGCGGTGATCGGGACCCGCGAGGCGGCCCTGGGGGAGCCGAACAAGACCTCGCTCGTGATGGCGGTCCACGACCGGCCCGGCTCGCTCCTGGGCGCCCTCCGGCCCTTCGCCGAGCGGGGGATCAACCTGGTGAAGCTCGAGAGCCGTCCCCGGCGGGGGAAGCCGTTCGAGTACGTGTTCTACGTGGACGTCGAGCGGGCCGCCGACGACCCCGACATGAAGGCCGCCCTGGACGAGGTGGCCGAGCACACCTCGCTCCTCAAGGTGCTCGGCTCCTACCGCGCCTCCCCACGGACCCCCTGAGGGCCCGCGAGGCGCGCCGATCGCGGGCGCTGAACATGGGCGGGGGGCGGCACGCGCGGCGGGCCCGGGTCCCGTTCGCCGTGCCGGTGGGGTTCCTCGCGGCGCTCACGGTGGGCGTGCTCGGCTGGCGGGTCCTGGAGGAGCGCGCGGGGCCCGCGGGGGGCGCGCCGGGGCCCGCGCCGACGGCGGTCGCGACCCGGAGCCCGTCCCCCAGCCCGAGCCCGCCCGCGGCCGCCCCGTCGCCCTCGCCGACCCCGGGGCCGATCAACACCTCCTTCCCCGGCCTCACGACGTTCCGGGGGAACGCCACCCGGACCTACTACGGCCAGGGGCCGGTCCCCCGCCGGCCCGTGGTCCTCTGGCGCTACCCGCGGGAGGGGTCGATGTGCCGGGGGTCCACGGCCGGCGGGGAGACCAAGCTCTGGTGCGGGACCGGGTGGACCGGGCAGCCGAACGTGATCGAGCACCCCGACGGGACCCTCGAGGTCCGCTTCGGCGCCTACGACGGGCGGTACCACTTCCTCGACGGCCGGACCGGCGAGCCGCTCCGGCCGGACCTCGTGACCGGCGACCTGGCCAAGGGCTCGGCCACCTCCGACCCCGACGGCTACCCGCTGTACTACGCGGGCTCCCGGGACGACCTGTTCCGGATCGTGGCCCTGGACCGGGAGGAGCCGACCGTGCTCTGGACCCTGGACGGGGAGACCAGCGTCCCCGACCCCGTCTGGAACGACGACTGGGACGGGGCGGCGCTCGTCGTGGACGACCACCTGTTCGTGGGCGGGGAGAACTCCTGGTTCTACGCGGTCCGGCTGCACCGCGGCTACGACGGGCGGGGGAGGGTGCGGGTCGCCCCGGAGGTGGTGGCGGCGGCCCCGGGGTTCGACGACGAGCTGCTCCGCGCGCTCGGGGACACCGACGTCTCGATCGAGGGGTCGGTGGCGTTCCACGACGGCGTGGTGTACTTCGCGAACTCCGGGGGGCTCGTGCAGGGCTGGGACGTCTCGGACGTCCTCGCGGGCGGGGACCGGGTGCGGCGGGTGTTCCGGTTCTGGGCGGGCGACGACGTCGACGCCACGGTCGTGATCGACGAGGAGGGGTTCCTCTACGTCGGGGCCGAGCTCCAGCGGTTCAACCAGCGGGCCCTCGAGGTCGGCCAGCTCGTGAAGCTCGATCCCCGGAGGCGGCGGGACCCGGTCGTGTGGTCGGTCCCGATCGAGGAACGGGGCCTCGACGGGCTGGCCGGCGTGTGGGCGACCCCGGCGCTCCACGGCCCGGTCCTCTACGAGGCGACGCACGCCGGCGAGCTGCTCGCGGTGGACCGGGACCGGGGGAGGGTGCTGTGGCGCATCCGGCTGCCCGGGCCCACCTGGTCCTCGCCGGTGGTCGTGGACGACGTGCTGATCCAGGGCGACTGCGCCGGCGTGCTCCACGCCTACGACGTCTCCCGCCCGCGGCGCCCGCCCCCCGAGCTGTGGCAGGTGCGCCTCGGCGGGTGCATCGAGTCGACGCCGGCGGTGTGGCGGGGGATGGTGTTCGTGGGGACCCGGGCCGGCGCGTTCTACGCGATCGGCGACCGGCGCGCGGCCTGAGCGCGCGGGCGCGCCAGGACCTCGGCCCCGGGAGGGGGTCAGGCCACGCCGTGCGGCTCGCGTCGGACCCCCAGGATCCCGTAGCGGACCTCGCCGCCGGGGGTGCGCACCGTCACCACCTCCCCGGCCCGCCTGCCCAGGAGGGCTGAGCCCAGGGGCGAGGCGATCGAGATCCAGGACTCGTCGAGGCGCGCCTCCAGCTCGCCGACGAGCGTGTACCGCTCGCGCTCCCGGCTGCCCTCGGCCCTGATCGTGACGGTGTCCCCGAGCTCCACGAGGGTCGGGTCATCGGGCAGCTCCTCGAGCGGGCGGGCCGCGGCGAGCGCCTCCCGCACCCGGGAGGCCTCGTCCCTGGCGGCGCGCAACGAGGCCTCGGTGATGGGGTCGGCGGTCTCCGCGAGGTCGGCCTCGAGCCGAGGGATCCGTTCCTCTCCTCCTCGAGCACGCGGAGCCGCTGCCCCAGCGAGCGCCGGGCGGCCTGGGAGAGCCTGGGTTCCTCCATCGCGTCCTCCATCCTACGTGGCGGCGTTCACGGGGTTCCCTCGGCCGCCCAGCGGCGGGCGTTCGCGATCCGTTCGGGCGGGGTGGGGTGGGTGAACGCCCACAGGTAGAGCAGTCTGGGCGGTGCCAGGTCGGCGAGGTTCGCCAGCGCGAGCTCCCGGTGGGAGCGTTCGAAGGTGCCGGGGTCGCCCGTGAGCTGGAGCGAGGCGCGGTCGGCCTCCGTCTCCCACCGCCTCGAGAGGGCCGCCCCGACGGGCGCCCCGAGGAGCCCGAGCGCGCGGCCCACCAGCAGGACGAAGGGGACCGCGCGCGGGTCGCCCGGGTCCGCCGCACCGACCGCCTGCCGCACGGCGGGGGAGGAGAGGAGCGCCCACAGGAAGAGGACCCCGGCCGCCGCCCCCGCCATCCCGAGGGCCGTCCCCCGCGCGACGTGGCGCGCCCGCCGGTGCCCCAGCTCGTGGGCCACGACCAGCCGGACCAGGGCGCGGTCCCCGCGGCGGAGGAGGGTGTCGTAGAGGACGACCCGGCGGGTCCGCCCCAACCCCGAGACGTAGGCGTTCTCCTTCCGCGTCCGGCGGCTCGCGTCGGCCACGAGCACCTCCCGGACCGGGACGCCGGCGCGTTCGGCGAGCGCCCGGAGCTCCCCCGCGAGCTCCTCGTCGGCCAGGGGCGCGAACCGGTTGAAGATCGGCTCGAGGAGGACGGGCCCGGCGAACGTGAGCGCCAGCACCGCGGCGGTCGCGCCGAGGCCCGCCACGGCCGGCCAGGCGTCGGGGAAGGCCCGGGCCGCGGCGGCGAGGCCGAGGAGCAGGAGCCCGTCGAGGACCACGGCCACCCCGAGCCCCTTCAGCCGGTCCAGGAACCAGCCGGCGGGCGTCTGCGTGGAGAACCCCCACCGGTGCTCGTGGAGGTACCCTCGCCAGAACGCGAGCGGGAGCCGCACCGCCCAGAGGAGCCCGACGACGAGCGCCGTCGTGGCGAGCGTCGCCGCCCACCACGGGAGGCCGCCCACCGTGCCGACGAGCCGGTCCCCGGGCCGCCCGAACGCGAGGGCCGCGAGGACGCCGAGCCCGAGCACGAGGTCGACCGCGAGCGCCACGTAGCCCGGCCGGTGGTAGCGGCGGGCGCGCTCGACCTCCTCGGGGGTGAAGACCTCGGCCAGGACCCGCGCGGCCACGCCCCCAGCGTAGATCGGCCGGGCCGCCGCCACCGCCGGCCTCCCTCGCTCTCCCGACCGACGGCCGCGAGGCGCTCCGAACCTCTGCGCGGTCGATCGACGTCGTAGTATGCAACTATGTTGACCGTTCCGCAGGCTGCCAGGATCGTCGGGCGGGATCCCGAGACGGTACGGCGCTGGATCCGGTCCGGGAAGCTGCGCGCACGCCGGATCGGCACGCAGCACGTGATCGAGGAGGCCGATCTCGCGGAGGTCGCGCCCGAGGAGGGCTCGCTCCCCCTGCCGGACGAGTGGCGGCGGACCTGGACCGGGGAACCGCCACCGGACTGGGTCCGGTTGGTGCACCGTTCCCGCCGGGCGCGCTGATGCTCGTGATCGACGCGAGCGTCGCGCTCGCCGCGAGCAGCTCGCCGGAGGGGTTCGGTGCGCTCCGCGATGAGCTCGTCGGGCCGCCGCTCCTGTGGTCCGAGGTCCGGTCGGTCCTGCACGAGGCGGCCTGGCGGGGAGACATCTCTCGCGAACTCGCCCGGCGTGCCCTCGAGGCGTTCGAAGCATCCGGGGTTCGGGAGCGGCGTCACCGCCGGCTCGGTGAAACCGCCTGGCGCATCGCGGACGACCTCGGGTTCGCGAAGACGTACGACGCCGAGTACCTCGCCCTCGCGCAGCTGCTGCGGTGCCGCCTCGTGACGCTGGACCGGCGACTGCGTCGGGCGGCGGACCGCCTCGGCTTCGTGGCGGGTCCCGACGAGCTGTGAGTCGAGGCCTTGACCCCACCCCCCGGGGCGCCAGCGGGACCGCCAGGCTGTGTCAGATACCCCGACCGGTGGTAGCGCCGGGCGCGCTCGACCTCCTCGCGGGTGGAGACCTCGGCCAGGACCCGCGCGGCCACGTGCCCAGCGTAGGTCGGCGGGATCGCGTGAGGGTCAGAGCGCGCCGAGGCGGGCGCGGATCTCGGCGGTCCGCCAGGCGGCGAGGACCACGCCGAGGGCGACGAGCCCGGCGAACCCGAGGACCCGCACGAGCGGGCGCGACCGCGGCGCCCCGACCCCGTCGGCCAGGGTCCCCGCGGCCATCCCGGCCAGGAGCCCGCCCAGGTGGGCCCTGTTGTCCACGCCGGGGAACGTGAGGCCGAAGACCACGTTGATCAGGATGATCGTGAGCGCCCACCGCAGGTTCGCCCAGGCGATCGCGTGGTGGCGGCGCCGGTAGTTGTACGCGATGAACGCGCCGAGGAGCCCCACGATCGCCCCCGACGCCCCGACCCCCACCGAGGTGAGCGAGCCGACGTCGAGCCCGGCGAACGCGTAGGAGGCCACGCTCCCCAGGAACCCCGACACGAGGTAGATCGCGAGGAACCGCCAGGGGCCGTACGTGCCCTCGACGAGGGTCCCGAACAGCCAGAGCGCGTAGGCGTTGAGCGCCAGGTGGAGGAACCCGGCGTGGAGGAACATCGCGGTGAGCAGCCGCCACTCCTGCCCGGTGGCCACGAGGACCGGGACCTGCGCCCCGAGGTCCACGAGGGTCCGGGCCGAGCCGCGGCCGAAGGCCCCGGGCCCCCCGAGGGCCACCTCGAGGAAGAACATCGCGAGGATCGCGCCGAGGAGCACGCGGGTCGCGCGCGGCCCGCGGGCCCGGACCCGGAGGCCCGCCCCGCGGCGGAACTCCCGGCGGGCCTCCTCGACGCAGGTCGGGCAGTGGTGGCCGACGGGCGCGGGGATCATGCAGGCCGGGCAGATCGGGCGCCCGCACCGGGTGCAGTGCACGCCGGTGCGCTCCTCGGGGTGGCGGTAGCAGGCCTCGAGGGGCGGTGCGGGCGGGAGCGGCGGCTCGTCCATCCGCCCGCCATGGTACGGGCTGGGGGTGGGTCTCACCCGCCGGCCAGCTCCCCGAGGAGCGGGGGGAGCGAGGGGTGGAGCGCGGCCTCCGCGGCCCGGCGCGCGGCCTCCTCGGGCCCGAGGGGGCCGTCGGGGAGCACCACCGCGTCGAGGAGCCCGAGGGGGACCCGCTCGAAGGGCTCGGGCGCGGGGAGATCGGCGGCGGCGAGCTTGGTCTCCCCGGCCAGGGCGATCGCCGGGAGGCCGCGGTCGCGGGCCGCCCGGCAGAGCGCCGCGGTCCGGACCTTGTTCACGAGCCCGCCGGGGCCGACCGCGTCCGCGCCCACCACCGCGGCCTCGGCCGGGAACCCCTCGAGCGCCTCCTCGTCGGGGACGGCCCGGGCGCCGAGGTCCGACAGGGCCTCCGCGGTCCGCCTCCCCTCCCCGCCCGGCTCGGAGGCCATGCAGAGGACGGTCCGCGGCCGCCGCAGCCGGAGGGCTTCGACCACGGTCGAGGACCACGAGATCGTGAGCACCGCGTCGGGCAGGAGCGGGGCGGCGGCCTCCGGAACCCGGTCGTCGCGGCGGAGGAGCTCGAGGAACGAGGCCGCGCCGCGGGCGGGGTCGGGCGACCCCAGGACCGCGGTGGCGAGCCGCCAGAGCGGGGCCATCGCGGGGTGGCCGCGGAGCAGCGCCCGGACGGCGTCGGGGACCAACGCCGGGTCGAGCCGGGCCAGGGCCTCCGCCGCGGCCCGGGCGATCTCGCGGGCGCCGGAGCGGCGGTCGGAGGCGATGGCCGCGACGGTTGCCGGCAGGCGAGCCACGCCCGCATCGTAGGCGCCGTGGAGGTCGCCTCCCTCCTCGAGGAGCTCCGCTCGGCGGCGCGGCCGGCCCTCGTGGTGCTGGGCGAGCCGCCGCCCCGGCCCGGGACCGTGGCCCTCCTCTCGGGCTCGTTCGACCCCCCGACCGTGGGCCACCTCGCGCTCGCCGAGGCGGTGCGGGCCGAGGCCGACCTCGTCCTGCTCGTCTACGCGGCCCGGACGCTCCCCAAGGACCCCGGGGCCCCGCCCCCGCTCCTCCCCGAGGAGGCGCGGGTCGAGGCGCTCCGGGCCCTGGCCGGGCCCCGCCCGTGGCTCCGGGCCGCGCTCTCCTCCCACGGGCTCCTCGCTGAGCAGGCCCGGGCCGCGGCGGAGCGGTTCCCCGGCGCCCGGCTCCTCCTCGCGATGGGCTCGGACAAGGCCCTCCAGCTCCTCGACCCCCGCTGGTACGGGGACCGGGACCGGACCCTCGGGGAGCTGTTCGCCCTCGCCGAGGTCCGCTACGCGGTCCGGGCCGGGGACGAGGGGAAGGTGGAGGCGGCGCTCGCCGAGCCCGGGAACGCGCGGTGGCGGGGGCGGTTCGGGAGGCTCGAGCTGCCGTCGGGGGCCGCCCTCCTCTCCTCCCGGGCGGTCCGGGAGGCGCTCCGCGAGGGGCGCCCGGTCGAGGGGTGGGTGCCGCCCGAGGTGCTCCCGGCCCTGGCCCGCGCGAGCGCGGGCCCGGGTGTACCGTCGTAGGTGATGCGGTTCGGCGCGGCCCTCTCGGAGGCCCCGGGCGGCGCCCGGGCCGGGGCCGAGGCCGCCCGGGAGGCGGCGACCCGGCTCGGGGCGGCCCCCTCCCTCGCGGTCGTGTTCGCCTCGCCCCACCACGCCGACGAGGCCCCCGCGCTCCTCGCCGCGGTCCGGGAGGCGGCCGGGGTGGAGCGGGCGATCGGCTGCGTGGCCGAGGCCGTGGTCGGCGGGCCCCGGGAGGTCGAGGACCGCCCGGCGGTCGCGGTGTGGCTCGCGGCGCTCCCCGGCGAGGTCCGGACCTTCGCGCTCGGGTTCGCCCGGACCTCGGAGGGCGGGGTGCTCCACGGCCACCGGCTCGAGCCCGGGCCCCGGGCCCACCTGCTGATCGCCGACCCCTACACGTTCCCCGCGGACCTGTTCCTGCGGTACGTGGACGAGCGACTCCCGGGGACCGTGGTGATGGGCGGGATGGCGAGCGGCGGCTCCGGCCCCGGCGAGACCAGGCTGTTCCTCGACGGCGAGGTCCGGGCGGAGGGCGCCGTGGGGGCGGCGCTCGACGTGGACCTCCGCCCGCTCGTCTCCCAGGGCTGCCGGCCGATCGGCTCCCCCTACACGATCACCGCGGCCAGGGGGAACGTGGTGCTCGAGCTGGGCGGGGAGCCGCCGTTCCAGCGGCTCACCGAGCTCCTCGAGCGCCTCCCGCCCGAGGACGCGGAGCTCGCGCGCCGGGGCCTGCAGGTGGGCCTCGTGATCGACGAGTACGTCGAGGACCCCGGCCCCGGCGACCACCTGATCCGCGGGGTGCTCGGGTTCGACCCCGACTCGGGGGCGATGGCGGTGGGGGAGCGGGTCGAGGTGGGGCGGACGCTCCGGTTCCACGTCCGCGACGCGCGGACCGCCGACCGGGAGCTGCGGGAGGCCCTGGAGCGGGAGCGGGAGCGCCTGGGGCGGCCCCCCGCGGGCGCGCTGCTCTTCACCTGCAACGGGCGGGGGACGCGGATGTTCGGCGCCCCCGACCACGACGCGGGCCTCGTCTCGGAGGTGCTCGGCGGCCCGCCGCTCGCCGGGTCGTTCTGCGCGGGCGAGATCGGCCCGGTGGGCGGGAGGAACTTCCTCCACGGCTTCACCGCCTCGCTCGCGCTGTTCGCGGAGGACGCGCCGGGCGGCGGCCCGGGGGCCTAGCGCCGCCGGGGACGCCGCGGCGGCACGCCGCCGCGTCGAAGTCGTATGGCATACAACTTGTATGCCACTCAGGTTCCGTAGGCTCCCCCGCCGACCGACGGGTCGCGCGGCCACCACGACCATCGCTCCACGGCGATCGCGACGGCCGGCCCCGGCGGACGCCGCTCGGCGTAGCGGGGGTACTTGGCGGCGAGGAGGTCGACCGCCCGCTCGAGCTCCGGGCCGGCGGCTACGATCCGCGCGCGGCCGTCGGCCCGGACCCACCACAGCCGACGCCAGTCCTCGTCGTAGGCGTCGACGAGGACGCTGGCCCGGGGGTCGGCCTCGAGGTTCGCGAGCCGCTGCAGCCGGCGGTGGCGCTTGGGCTTCTCGTCCACCGCGAACCACACGGTCTCCCCCTCGCGGGCGAACACGATCGGCACGACGTGGGGCGCCCCGTCGGGCCGGACGGTCGCCAGGCGGCCGACCCGGGCCTCGGCGAACCGCGCGCGGGCCTCGTCCGGGCCCACCGCCCCTCCCGCCGTCAACCCCGGTCCGCGGGCGCCGGGACGGTCCGGCGTCCGGTCCGGGGGGCGCGCGGCCCCCGCGCCGCCAGCACCTTCCGCATCGCCTCGCCGATGACCCCGACCTCCCCGGGGGAGAGGGGGCGCAGGAAGTGCTCCCGGATCCCCCGCAGGTGGGTGGGGGCGGCGCGGCGGAACTTCCGGAGCCCCGCCTCGGTGATCGTGGCGAGCGTGCCCCGACCGTCGTCCTCGGCGGGCCGGCGCGCGACCAGGCCCGCCCGCTCCATGCGCTCCACGAGCCGGGTGACCCCGCTCTGCGTGATCAGGAGGTCCCTCGCCAGCTCCTGCATCCGCATCCTGCGCCCCGGCGCCTGGGCCAGGCACAGGAGCACCTCGTACTCGGCGAGGGAGAGGCCGTGCTCCCGCCGCATCTCGTCCTCGAGGACCGCGAGGACCACGGCGTGGACCTCGAGGAGGGACCGCCACGCGTCGAGGTGCTCGGGGTGGGCCCGGTGCCACATCGGCCCGATGCTACCAGCGGCCTTGACGTGCCCAGGCGGATGTGCTTGCTTGTTCAAACAAATCCGATGCGCCCGGCTGACGGAGCGTCCGGGCGGCCGGGGGGAAGGAGGGGCGATGGCCGCGCCGTTGCCGGAGACCGTCCGCGGTCCAGTGGTCGACCGCTCCAAGGGCTACCTCGTCGAGGAGATCCGCGACGGGGTGTACTGGGTGACCGAGGGCGCGTACCAGGTGATGTTCGTGACGACCGGCGAGGGGGTGATCGTCGTCGACGCGCCCCCCTCGATCGGGGAGTACGTGCTCGCCGCCATCGGGGAGGTCACCTCCGAGCCGGTGACGCACGTCGTGTACTCCCACTCGCACTCGGACCACATCGGGGCGGCGAGCATGTACCCGCCGGAGGCCACGATCGTGGCCCACGAGGCGACGGCCGAGATCCTCCGCCGCCACGCCGACCCGCGCCGGCCGCTGCCCACCGAGACGTTCACCGACCGGCACGTCCTGCGGGTCGGGCGACAGGAGCTGGTCCTCGAGTACCGCGGCGTGAACCACGAGCCCGGGAACGTCTTCATCCACGCCCCGAGGCAGCGGGTGCTGATGGTGGTGGACGTGTTCTTCCCGGGGTGGATCCCCTTCAAGAACTGCGCGATGACCGAGGACGTGCCCGGCTTCTACCGGGCCCACGACGAGGCGCTCCGCTACGACTTCGAGACCCTCGTCGCCGGGCACCTGACCCGCCTCGGCACCCCGGACGACGTCCGCGTCCAGCGGGAGTACTTCGCGGACGTGCGCGAGGCCTGCGTGCGGGCCATGGGCTCCATCGACTGGATGGAGGTGGCCCAGGACACCGGGTGGGAGAACCTGTGGCTCCTCTTCGACACCTACCTCGACCGGATCGCCCGGGCCGCCGCCGACGAGGTCGAGTCCCGGTGGGTCGGGCGGTTGGGGGCGGTGGACGTCTTCACCGAGGACCACTGCTGGACGGTGATGGAGAGCCTCCGGATCGACGAGGGCTTCCTCCCCGGGCCCCGCGGCGTGGTCGAGGAGCGCTCGTGGTGGACGGCCCGCCGGTGAGGGCCGGCCGGCGGTCCCGCCCCGGGCCGCGGCCCTCCGCGGGCGCCCCGGGCTTGACCGGATCCGCCGGGAGGTCTATAAACGACTTCAGCTGGTCTTAGAGCCCGGGGAGCCCTCCCCGGCGGACGGTCGGCGGGAGGAAGGAGGTCGCGATGTGCATGACCTGCGGGTGCGGTGAGCCCCACGCGGACCACGGGGACCCGTCGCACATCACGTACGAGGACCTGAAGAAGGCCGCGGAGGCCGCGCAGATCTCGGTCCAGGAGGCCGTGGAGAACATCCGGACCACGCGCCAGAAGGTGTAGGCGAGAGGGGCGGGCGCGGCGGGAGCCCGGTCGCGGGCTCCCGCCGCCGGTCCCGGGAGGTGGTGGGATGGGGATCTCGCTGCGGGCTCGCACCACCGAGGGCGGCGCCAGGCCCTGGACGCTCCGCGAGGTGGTCCAGGGCAAGCCCCTCGGCCACCCGAGCCACCCGATGTTCGTCCACTTCCCCGTGGCCTTCTTCCTGGGTGCCCTGGCCCTCGACGTCCTCTCGCTCCTCGGGCGGTTCCCGGCGGCGCCCCTCGCCGCCACCTGGGCGCTGGTCGGGGGGTTCCTGGGGCTCGTCCCCACGGTCCTCACGGGCCTCCTCGACCGGTGGGGGATGGTCCCCGGCTCGAGGAAGCGGCGCTGGGCGACCCGCCACGCCCTCGTGCAGGCGGGGGCGTCGGCGCTGTTCCTCGCCGCGCTCCTCGTGCGCTACGGGAGCCGGGGGCGGGCCGAGGCCGACCCCGCCTGGATCGCCCTCGAGGCGGTGGGCGCCGCCGTCCTCATCGTCGGGCAGTGGCTCGGGGGGGAGCTGGTCTACCGGATGGGGATGCGGGTCTCCACCGGGCGCGGGGAGCCCGGCTGAGAGCGCGGAGAGCCCGGCGGCGGGCGCCGGCGCCGAGCGGTCAGGACGGCAGCGCTTCGAGCTCCGCGGCCACCTCCGCGGGGTCCCACAGGCTGCCCCAGCGGTCGACGATCACGCCGTCGGGGCCGATCAGGAAGAGCCAGGGCTCCACCAGGCTCCCGTCGGGGAGCGTGAGCCATTCCGCCGCCGCTTCGTTCACGGCCTGCTCATGGTAGTCGTTCCAGATCTCCACGTGGATGTAGACCGCGCGGTCCGGGTAGCGGCGGGCGAGGTCCTGCACCGCCGAAACCACCGGGCCGCAGAACCGGCTGATGCAGAACGCCGGGGTGGCGAAGGCGACGAGCGCCGGGCGACCCTCGCGGATGGCCCGGGCGATGGTCCACCGGTGGAGCTCGGGGTCGGGGATCTCCCCCTCCACCACGTAGCCCGAGTCGATCGCGGCGGGGGGGACGCCCTCCGAGCGCAGCGTGAGGTTCTCGGTCCGGGGCGCCCGGTCGCCGGGGGCCGGGAGCGCGGGCTCATCGGCCACCGAGAAGGCCGCCTGGGCCGAGACCGGGCCCAGCCCGGTCACGTCGGCCTCGACCCGGACCACGTAGATCCCGGGGCGGTCGAACCGCAGGTCCCGCGCCTCGTACACGCCGCGGGCCTCCGACGGTTGGGTGAGCACCGGCCGCTGCCCCTCCCCGGCGGGGGTGCCGGGGGTCGGGATGTAGCGGGCGGGGGCCTCCGCGACCAGCTCGGGCTGGTCGAGGGGGGCGTCGGCGGGCCCCGTGTAGGTGATCCGGAACCCGACCGTCCCGTAGGAGAGGAGCCGGCCGTCGTCGGCGAAGACCCCGACGAGGAGCCGCTGGGGGGCCCCGGTGTAGAGGTCGGCGCTGGCGACCTGGGCCGCGAGGCTCGGCGAGCCCGCGGGGGAGCCCTCCCGCGGGGCTCCGCCGGACCCGCCCCCGCAGGCCGCGACGAGGAGCCCGAGGAGCGCCGTCAGCGCGGGGAGCCTGAGGGAGCGCATCGGTTCCATCATCCCAGGGTTCCGTGTTCACAGCCCGGGGCGGGGAGCCCCACCGCGCGCAGCGCCTCCCTGGTCGCCTCGACCAGCGCGGCGGCGTCGGCGGCGAACCCCGGGGCGTCCGCCGAGAGGTCGTGCTCCACCCGCTCCTTGGCCACGAGGAGGGCCGCGGCGGCCCTCCGGTCGACGGGCTCGACGGCGGCGGCGAGGACGTGGAGGGCGTCGTGGGCGCGGTCGTGGAAGGCCCGGGCCGCCGCGGCGGGGTCAGAGGCGGCGCCGGCCGCGACCTCGCACAGGGCCGCCACGAGGGCCCGTGCGTCGGAGGCCGTCACGACGCCCAGGTCGCCG
>FWWM01013316.1_pt1 | contig 13335 bp, 14 predicted proteins | sample 2228351 | NCBI WGS metagenome assembly FWWM01 (sample SAMEA103939774, study PRJEB20133) | metagenome | reverse complement strand
GCTGGTTCGATTGAGGCAATGCGGTCGTGCTGGCTGTACTGGCCCAGTTGTCCAGTTTCAATCCCACGCTGGTTCGATTGAGGCTGGGACCCGGTGGGTCTACATCCGCATCACCAACGCCGTTTCAATCCCACGCTGGTTCGATTGAGGCGCCCTGCGGGTTGGTGGGGTTACTCGAAGTTCAAGTCGAGTTTCAATCCCACGCTGGTTCGATTGAGGCACCTCTCCCAAGGAGGATTCCCGTGCGATCTCAGAACGTTTCAATCCCACGCTGGTTCGATTGAGGCTGGGCCAGGCTGGATCCTCACCACTCAGAACATGAGTGTTTCAATCCCACGCTGGTTCGATTGAGGCACGCCCGGGATCGCCGCCAGGCGAACCGTCGTCGACGCGTTTCAATCCCACGCTGGTTCAATTGAGGCTGATCCCGATGTAGCGGACGCGGCGGATCTGCCCCCCGGTTTCAATCCCACGCTGGTTCGATTGAGGCAGGAGGAGGCCATGACTAACATCACCCTTGCCAACATGTTTCAATCCCACGCTGGTTCGATTGAGGCATACCAGCCTCGCTCCTCCCGTGATCTTGTGCCCTCGTTTCAATCCCACGCTGGTTCGATTGAGGCACGCTGGATGCAACCTCTTCGGAATCTCTAAGTCCAGTTTCAATCCCACGCTGGTTCGATTGAGGCCGGGCCCGCCGCCGGAGCGTGCCCGGCGGCGGTTTTCTTGTTTCAATCCCACGCTGGTTCGATTGAGGCCTAGCCCACTCGGGCGGATGCAACGCTCGCAATATGGTTTCAATCCCACGCTGGTTCGATTGAGGCTTAGCAGCCCCGAGGAAGCAGACCGGCTAATCAGCGTTTCAATCCCACGCTGGTTCGATTGAGGCGCGCCAAGCATTGAAAGCCATCGCAGGGAGGGTTGGTGTTTCAATCCCACGCTGGTTCGATTGAGGCTCAAGAATCAGGGCATCGCGTTCTTTATCAATATCGGTTTCAATCCCACGCTGGTTCGATTGAGGCCGACCAGAACAACGTGCTCCTCTCCATCCCATCATCGTTTCAATCCCACGCTGGTTCGATTGAGGCCGGGGTCGGCCTGGGCCAGGGGACGGAAGATTTCCAGTTTCAATCCCACGCTGGTTCGATTGAGGCCATCGCCTCCACCAGCTCCTCGACGGCGATGGTGATAGTTTCAATCCCACGCTGGTTCGATTGAGGCATTTATAAACCCGCATACCTATTTCGTGATTATGTTGGTTTCAATCCCACGCTGGTTCGATTGAGGCAGCCGCCAGGGCTGCCTTACTCGCTGGCGGATACCTGTTTCAATCCCACGCTGGTTCGATTGAGGCCTACCCCGATCGGATCAAGATATCGCCTGCTCCATATGGGGTTTCAATCCCACGCTGGTTCGATTGAGGCTCGATGATCTCCCACGCCTCATCGGAGGAAGTAAAAGTTTCAATCCCACGCTGGTTCGATTGAGGCGCAAGAAGGGAAGGGCGAACAGCAAAACCGGCGCGGCGTTTCAATCCCACGCTGGTTCGATTGAGGCGCATCCGCCCCGCCGACGAGGTGGCTCCCCGCGAAGGGTTTCAATCCCACGCTGGTTCGATTGAGGCCCCGCGCCAGGATCTGGCGCAGGGTCGGGTACTTTTGCCGTTTCAATCCCACGCTGGTTCGATTGAGGCTGGTCCGGGACCAGGAAATCAGGGCGCCTGGCGGCTGTTTCAATCCCACGCTGGTTCGATTGAGGCAATGATATTCATTGAAGCCCGCGCCCCTCGATGTCGAGTTTCAATCCCACGCTGGTTCGATTGAGGCAATGATGCAAAAGACCAAGAGGGATTGCCATAACAAGTTTCAATCCCACGCTGGTTCGATTGAGGCCTGCTCAACGTTCGCGTCCTATGGTTGGCCGGACGCTAGTTTCAATCCCACGCTGGTTCGATTGAGGCACCCCGCGGCGGGTGGCACGCCGCGGCGATCCGGCTCGTGTTTCAATCCCACGCTGGTTCGATTGAGGCGGAACCCCAGACCCCCCGCTCGGGCGGCCGTCGCCTGTTTCAATCCCACGCTGGTTCGATTGAGGCCCCGCGCCAGGATCTAGCGCCGGGGCTGGTATTTCCCCTGTTTCAATCCCACGCTGGTTCGATTGAGGCCGCTGCCCATGTAACCGCATATGGACGAGTACATCTAGTTTCAATCCCACGCTGGTTCGATTGAGGCTCGGCATCGCAAACCTCCTTGCAACTTGTTGAACTAGTTTCAATCCCACGCTGGTTCGATTGAGGCGTGGTTGAACTGTGGGCGGGCGTATGTGTGGGATGCCCGTTTCAATCCCACGCTGGTTCGATTGAGGCTTGCCCACCCCCTCCCTCGGGAGGAGGATGTGGACTGAGTTTCAATCCCACGCTGGTTCGATTGAGGCCGCCTCGACGATCCGGCGGGTGATCATCCGATCCTCGTTTCAATCCCACGCTGGTTCGATTGAGGCCGCCTACGGGGAAGGGGTATCGGGCTGGGTCGAGTACGGTTTCAATCCCACGCTGGTTCGATTGAGGCTCGTCCATGAAGCCCCCGCCCTCCAGGATCACCACCCCCCAGTTTCAATCCCACGCTGGTTCGATTGAGGCCTCATCCAGCCGGAACCGCCCGTTCCGGATCCCCTTGGTTTCAATCCCACGCTGGTTCGATTGAGGCGGCGATCACGTCGGCGATCTGCACTCCCGGCGTGATCGTTTCAATCCCACGCTGGTTCGATTGAGGCGCGGACGGCCTCGCGGGCGCTCCGTGAGCCTACGAGAAAGTTTCAATCCCACGCTGGTTCGATTGAGGCCGGCCACCGTGGGGCGGGCGACCAGAAGGAGCGAGTTGCGTTTCAATCCCACGCTGGTTCGATTGAGGCCCGCCCCGCTGCTGCGGGAGGCGTGGGAGCGGGGATGGAGTTTCAATCCCACGCTGGTTCGATTGAGGCCAACACCAGCACCCCCCCGAGCGCCAGCAACATCGTGGTTTCAATCCCACGCTGGTTCGATTGAGGCGAGGAGGCGCTCGCCACCTTCGCCGTCCAACTGGATCGTTTCAATCCCACGCTGGTTCGATTGAGGCCGCTGAAGCGGCTTCTGGGGCACAGCAGCCTGGCGAGTTTCAATCCCACGCTGGTTCGATTGAGGCAGGAACCCCGTCACCACGGCACGGATGACGGGGTTAAAGTTTCAATCCCACGCTGGTTCGATTGAGGCGCAGCAGCGAGAGCATCGCCAGAACGCGGGAGGCCTCGTTTCAATCCCACGCTGGTTCGATTGAGGCGGGTCGTCGTCCGGGTCACCAACGCCCGTCCCCTCACCTGTTTCAATCCCACGCTGGTTCGATTGAGGCAAGCGCCCAAAGAACCGCCCGACCCAGCAGCGCCGCTGTTTCAATCCCACGCTGGTTCGATTGAGGCCGGCGGCTGGGCGTGGGGGAGAGGTTTGAAATCCGCGTTTCAATCCCACGCTGGTTCGATTGAGGCGAGAGGCTGATCCCGTAGTCCCGGCTGATCAGATAGCGTTTCAATCCCACGCTGGTTCGATTGAGGCACCGCCGTGCGGTTGAGCGGGAGACCGTAAAGACTGTTTCAATCCCACGCTGGTTCGATTGAGGCTTCCAGCCACGACCACGGCATCCTAGTTCTCTTTTGTTTCAATCCCACGCTGGTTCGATTGAGGCCAACCCAAGCCTCCCCGTCGACACGGGTCCCGAGCCGAGTTTCAATCCCACGCTGGTTCGATTGAGGCTCTTAACATCTGCAGCGATATAAATCACATCTGCTCCGTTTCAATCCCACGCTGGTTCGATTGAGGCTCTGTCCAGATGGTGGTATAACACTTGTGTTCACAGGTTTCAATCCCACGCTGGTTCGATTGAGGCCGTGATCACATATTGTTGTCCTGCGACTTCACCGATGTTTCAATCCCACGCTGGTTCGATTGAGGCCCATAATCCCGCGCACGACCATTTCTGCCAGTTCCTCGTTTCAATCCCACGCTGGTTCGATTGAGGCCAATACGAAAACTAGCGTCTCGCTTGTAGTCCATATGTTTCAATCCCACGCTGGTTCGATTGAGGCAGGCGCGTGTGATTGAGGGCAACTTTGGGAAGTATGTCGTTTCAATCCCACGCTGGTTCGATTGAGGCCGAGTCCGCAGTCCGCACAGACCTCAATCGAGAAGGTTTCAATCCCACGCTGGTTCGATTGAGGCTCAAGAAAGTAGTGGAGCAGCTGGAGGAGCAGCAGGTTTCAATCCCACGCTGGTTCGATTGAGGCACGCATAAATAGTGTACCGTCCACCGCAGATGTTGTTTCAATCCCACGCTGGTTCGATTGAGGCACCTTCCACCACACGCTGAATTTCAGCGCCTGCACCGTTTCAATCCCACGCTGGTTCGATTGAGGCGCGGGGGCAACGGGTGGATCGAAAACGGCCTGGCCCAGGTTTCAATCCCACGCTGGTTCGATTGAGGCGACCTGCTCACCGCTCGCCAGGGGGCGGTGGTGCATGTTTCAATCCCACGCTGGTTCGATTGAGGCGCTTCTCCGCGTCCGAACGCTCCACCTCCACGTAGATGTTTCAATCCCACGCTGGTTCGATTGAGGCCGACCTCCGGCCGTCCGGCGAGCTTGGCCTGGAAGTGTTTCAATCCCACGCTGGTTCGATTGAGGCGGACGCCCTCTCCCGCCATATCCGTACACCCTTCGCCGTTTCAATCCCACGCTGGTTCGATTGAGGCTTGCCTGTCAAGCCACAAGCCGTCAAGGTGTTCCGTCGTTTCAATCCCACGCTGGTTCGATTGAGGCCGGGTGCGATTCATCCTTGAAAGGGGCGGTGACGGAAATGTTTCAATCCCACGCTGGTTCGATTGAGGCATAGCTGCGCGATAAAGATCTCGAACCCGGCCTCCCGTTTCAATCCCACGCTGGTTCGATTGAGGCGATCCCTCTTGACAAATTCTGCCTGACATGCTATATTGTTTCAATCCCACGCTGGTTCGATTGAGGCCTGCGTTCTCCGCTCGCCCCAATGTTGAGTTGTCTCCAGGTTTCAATCCCACGCTGGTTCGATTGAGGCAAACGCGTCTCGCGCTGATGCAGTTGGTCAACGAGAGTTTCAATCCCACGCTGGTTCGATTGAGGCTAGCCTCCTTTTTTAAAATGAACATAGCCCACCCATAGTTTCAATCCCACGCTGGTTCGATTGAGGCTTCTGCCACACGACGAATGTGAGCGATGACATCTTCGTTTCAATCCCACGCTGGTTCGATTGAGGCGGTCATACCCCCCCGCGCCCCCCCGCTGTATGCCTGGTTTCAATCCCACGCTGGTTCGATTGAGGCCACGTGGTCCGGGAGGGGGGTGACGATTTATTCCAAGTTTCAATCCCACGCTGGTTCGATTGAGGCCCTCTCTGATCCGGTTGGCGGTCGACGAAATACTGAGTGTTTCAATCCCACGCTGGTTCGATTGAGGCCCCCTGGCCACGCTGTCCATGTCCGAGCCCGCACTCCAGGTTTCAATCCCACGCTGGTTCGATTGAGGCAAGTCTCCCTCGCAGAGATTGCCCGTGCGGTGGGGAGTTTCAATCCCACGCTGGTTCGATTGAGGCGCTGATCCTTTCATTGTTGAGTGACCCTCGCGGTAGTTTCAATCCCACGCTGGTTCGATTGAGGCCCGCCACCCGCCGACGCCACTTTTCGCGCGACTGCGTAGTTTCAATCCCACGCTGGTTCGATTGAGGCCCTGGGCGGGTTCTTTCCTTTATTATATCCCGCTCCACAGTTTCAATCCCACGCTGGTTCGATTGAGGCTGGCGATGGCCAATCCAGTGAGAGTTGCTCAAGGATGTTTCAATCCCACGCTGGTTCGATTGAGGCCTCCACCTCCCGGAACCCGCGGATCTCAGAAACTACTGTTTCAATCCCACGCTGGTTCGATTGAGGCCGCGTGCACGCGTGCTATAATGTAGCCAGACCAAGTGTTTCAATCCCACGCTGGTTCGATTGAGGCTTGCTGGCCCATAGACGACCTGAGGCCGAGGGAGCGCGTTTCAATCCCACGCTGGTTCGATTGAGGCGCGCTCGCCGGTGGTTGGAGCGTGGATGGGCCTATGTAGTTTCAATCCCACGCTGGTTCGATTGAGGCAGGATCTCGTCCCGCGCCGGATGGGAGAAGATTGCCGTTTCAATCCCACGCTGGTTCGATTGAGGCCTGTTGGCTGGCGGACCAACATGGATGCTTGTCCATCGTTTCAATCCCACGCTGGTTCGATTGAGGCATGATCCCGCCGGAGGAGCCGTATCCGCCAACGTCCGTTTCAATCCCACGCTGGTTCGATTGAGGCCGCCAACGCCTCCCCTGGAATTCCACACCGCCACACCGTTTCAATCCCACGCTGGTTCGATTGAGGCAACCTTTACCCTCGTGTGGGACCTGCAGGCACAGTAGTTTCAATCCCACGCTGGTTCGATTGAGGCTAGAGTAGTGAAAGAGGTCACCACTCGCAAAGCACAAGTTTCAATCCCACGCTGGTTCGATTGAGGCCCTGAATCCCCATGCGATATTCGAGATGTATGACTCAGTTTCAATCCCACGCTGGTTCGATTGAGGCTTTCATACGCAATTTATACAATTCGTCGACATAATCTGTTTCAATCCCACGCTGGTTCGATTGAGGCGCGGGGACAACGGGTGGATCGAAAACGGCCTGGCCCAGGTTTCAATCCCACGCTGGTTCGATTGAGGCATGTTCCTCAAACTCATTTACTCGTTCGGCGCGAGATTGTTTCAATCCCACGCTGGTTCGATTGAGGCCCCTGGGGCTGGGGATTGCGGCCCTCGCCTTCCGGCTGGTTTCAATCCCACGCTGGTTCGATTGAGGCCATCTCCCCCCAATTCTCCGGGATGCCCTCCGGGTGGAGTTTCAATCCCACGCTGGTTCGATTGAGGCCGGGCCTCGGCGTAGGCCTTGAGGGCCTCGCGGAAGCGCGTTTCAATCCCACGCTGGTTCGATTGAGGCTAGGATGCATGGCCTGTGAGGCCTCCGCCAGCCCGGGTTTCAATCCCACGCTGGTTCGATTGAGGCACACCGTGCGGTATGTCCTCAGAACGTGGGGGTAGTGGCCTCGTTTCAATCCCACGCTGGTTCGATTGAGGCAGGATGAACGTGGCAACATCGTGGATGGAATGCAAATTGTTTCAATCCCACGCTGGTTCGATTGAGGCATGGCGCGGCCGCGGCGCGCGCGGGTAGCGTGGAGTGCGTTTCAATCCCACGCTGGTTCGATTGAGGCGCTATCAATGATGCGGCGGATCATTCGGTAGTCCGCAGTTTCAATCCCACGCTGGTTCGATTGAGGCAATCTCTCAACGGCAAACACTGGGGCAGGATGAACGGTTTCAATCCCACGCTGGTTCGATTGAGGCCTGCGATATCCCAGGCACGGAAACCAAGGAATTGTAAGTTTCAATCCCACGCTGGTTCGATTGAGGCGGATCCCCATACCGGCCAGTGGCGGGCCCGCTACCGCGGTTTCAATCCCACGCTGGTTCGATTGAGGCGTTCAGTCAGAAGTCCATACTGGATACCTTCAACGCGGTTTCAATCCCACGCTGGTTCGATTGAGGCCTGGCCACGCGATACATGTTTATGCCAACTCACCTACGTTTCAATCCCACGCTGGTTCGATTGAGGCCCTACAGAGCGCGAAGGCGTCTACTACATCGTTCCCCGTTTCAATCCCACGCTGGTTCGATTGAGGCTGTTACAGGATTGGGGAGACATTGTCGATATCTCCCGTTTCAATCCCACGCTGGTTCGATTGAGGCGAAGTGCGACTCTGGTGTGTTCAATTCTTAGTCTCTGTTTCAATCCCACGCTGGTTCGATTGAGGCTCCTCTTGGGGAATTGGCACTCCCCACGATCACGATGTTTCAATCCCACGCTGGTTCGATTGAGGCCCTGCTCGTCCGTGATCGCCAACAGCGATCCCGCGAGCGTTTCAATCCCACGCTGGTTCGATTGAGGCCAAGCCTGTGAACGAGACCACTGAGGAACATCGTCTTGTTTCAATCCCACGCTGGTTCGATTGAGGCATAAGGAGGTGAACCATGACGCGCATTTACAATTTCAGTTTCAATCCCACGCTGGTTCGATTGAGGCCTATCCGCCCCATGACTCACCTCCTAGTTATTTTTGATGGTTTCAATCCCACGCTGGTTCGATTGAGGCTAGACCTGCACCATATGTCCGAGTTTTTCCAGCTCCTGTTTCAATCCCACGCTGGTTCGATTGAGGCGCGCGAATTGTGGATGGCAACTTTGGACAGTATGTTGTTTCAATCCCACGCTGGTTCGATTGAGGCTTGAGTGGATGATGAAGTTGATGCTCAATGCTCTCTAGTTTCAATCCCACGCTGGTTCGATTGAGGCTCACCCCTCCTTTCCAGAGAACCGTTTAGATTCCGTAGTTTCAATCCCACGCTGGTTCGATTGAGGCCTGATCGTCGAAGAAGGAACAGAGTGGGTAGGCGAGTCCGTTTCAATCCCACGCTGGTTCGATTGAGGCAGGAACCGGCATGAGCGGCTGTACATCATTGAGGAAAGTTTCAATCCCACGCTGGTTCGATTGAGGCCCGCTGGTCGTGGTGGCGGACACGGTCAGGCGGGCCAGTTTCAATCCCACGCTGGTTCGATTGAGGCACCTCTCTTCAGGCGTGGCGATCCACCGGTGCCTCAGGTTTCAATCCCACGCTGGTTCGATTGAGGCCTGCTCGGCGTGAGGATTTCTTAGTCCCGGATCAATGTTTCAATCCCACGCTGGTTCGATTGAGGCGTGGTATAGCTGGAACCGCTACCATGGAGACTCCCGAGTTTCAATCCCACGCTGGTTCGATTGAGGCTGAGGGTCAGCCTCCGCGCGGGTTTTTTCTTCCCATGTTTCAATCCCACGCTGGTTCGATTGAGGCAAGGCGGCGGGGCGCTTCGCGGAACGACTGAAGCTGGGTTTCAATCCCACGCTGGTTCGATTGAGGCGTGGTGAACATGCCGCTTCGTGAGCAATTGTCCCTCGGTTTCAATCCCACGCTGGTTCGATTGAGGCCATCCATCGAAACCAATCGATGGGTGGGAGACGCTGAGTTTCAATCCCACGCTGGTTCGATTGAGGCACGCGGGAAAAGGCAGCAGAGCTGCTACGAAAACAGTTTCAATCCCACGCTGGTTCGATTGAGGCCGGTGTCCCTCGATGAATGGAAGCGAGCTATGACGCGTTTCAATCCCACGCTGGTTCGATTGAGGCCTTGGGCAGAACTCAGGCGGATACTTAGCTAAAGCAAGTTTCAATCCCACGCTGGTTCGATTGAGGCACTATCTCCTAGCCGAGGCCGCTGCGCTCATGGCACGTTTCAATCCCACGCTGGTTCGATTGAGGCCAAGGATTACGAATTTGGTTCAGAGGTCAAAATCAAGTTTCAATCCCACGCTGGTTCGATTGAGGCTTAGGAATCCACTCGAAATCGGGGGCGCGGTAATCAGTTTCAATCCCACGCTGGTTCGATTGAGGCCAATTGGATCAGGTGTCTTTATTCAAGACCAGTTCGCGTTTCAATCCCACGCTGGTTCGATTGAGGCGCGCGAGACGATCCAAGGCCCTCACCTGTTCCATTTTGGTTTCAATCCCACGCTGGTTCGATTGAGGCACACATGTCGCCGTCACTTCAATGTCTGACGGCTCCGTTTCAATCCCACGCTGGTTCGATTGAGGCCGCGAACATCAACAGCGCCATTACCTGGTATTGATCAGTTTCAATCCCACGCTGGTTCGATTGAGGCTGCAATGTTCGCGCATTCCCAACGCTCGTATCCGATGTTTCAATCCCACGCTGGTTCGATTGAGGCTATCAGCGCGGCAGGCGCCTGCCTGCACCCTGTGACGGTTTCAATCCCACGCTGGTTCGATTGAGGCAGGCAGCCATGGTCCGGGTGACCTTCATCCTAGAACGGTTTCAATCCCACGCTGGTTCGATTGAGGCTTGTCAAGCGCCAGCGCAACACTTCCAGAGCCGCCTAGTTTCAATCCCACGCTGGTTCGATTGAGGCCCATCCACCAAACGCCTGCCAGCCCGAATCGACGCTGTTTCAATCCCACGCTGGTTCGATTGAGGCCCCTCCTCCCAGCGTCACGGACGCTGGCGTCGAATTCCGTTTCAATCCCACGCTGGTTCGATTGAGGCAGGTCGCCAGCGAGCTCGCGCTCCAGGCCTCGCCACGTTTCAATCCCACGCTGGTTCGATTGAGGCGTTGCGGAAGGCCATCCGGGACCTGGAGGCGATCCAGTTTCAATCCCACGCTGGTTCGATTGAGGCTCTAATGCCTTGCCCACGTAACGCCTCGCCCGAATGTTTCAATCCCACGCTGGTTCGATTGAGGCGCCTCCTCGTGGCCTCCCGGAGTGGCTCCTTAAGCGCCGGTTTCAATCCCACGCTGGTTCGATTGAGGCCTTGCTCTCCACATCGAATACCTCCCAGCCTTGCGCGTTTCAATCCCACGCTGGTTCGATTGAGGCGGGGAATATCGCTGCCCTGATCGTGGGCTTCTACTTGTTTCAATCCCACGCTGGTTCGATTGAGGCACGTGGAGATGGATCGGATGAAGGGCTTATGCGACGGTTTCAATCCCACGCTGGTTCGATTGAGGCTGGGTGTGGGAAGTGTCGCCGCCTATCCCAGAGTATCGGGTTTCAATCCCACGCTGGTTCGATTGAGGCCTCCGCGTATGCTCGCGCGGCTTGAATATGAGAGTCGGTTTCAATCCCACGCTGGTTCGATTGAGGCCGCGTGGCATGACTACGAGCATGCCCCTGACTTGCTGTTTCAATCCCACGCTGGTTCGATTGAGGCTGATGGAGATGGATGCCCCACGCGAAGTCGTGGATACGTTTCAATCCCACGCTGGTTCGATTGAGGCCAGTGGGTGGTCCAGACGGCAGGCCTTCGACCGTCCGGTTTCAATCCCACGCTGGTTCGATTGAGGCCGCCTATGTGGTGCGCCCCATTCCGGATCCTGTCCGGTTTCAATCCCACGCTGGTTCGATTGAGGCCGCCTATGTGGTGCGCCCCATTCCGGATCCTGTCCGGTTTCAATCCCACGCTGGTTCGATTGAGGCCACGCTGTCGCCATTGCGTCTCCCACAGGTTTTGAGCGTTTCAATCCCACGCTGGTTCGATTGAGGCGAGGCCCGGCCGGATCCGGTGCGGGCGATGCTTCTGGTTTCAATCCCACGCTGGTTCGATTGAGGCACCTGATCGGTGTATTGATTCGCCGCCACGCGGGCATTGTGTTTCAATCCCACGCTGGTTCGATTGAGGCTCGCCTTCCACCAGTTCCGTTTGAACTTCAACCAAAGGTTTCAATCCCACGCTGGTTCGATTGAGGCTTGCGCACGGCTGGGGACGGAGTAGTGCTGGTCAGTAGTTTCAATCCCACGCTGGTTCGATTGAGGCTGATGAATGACTGGATCCTTCTTCGTTCGCCTTGTCGTTTCAATCCCACGCTGGTTCGATTGAGGCGGTTGTTGTGGGGTGGAGAGGATCTGTCCTTCATCAAGTTTCAATCCCACGCTGGTTCGATTGAGGCTACCGTGTTCCAATCCTCAAAACGGGCCTGCACCCGTTTCAATCCCACGCTGGTTCGATTGAGGCTGAGTGGATGATGAAGTTGATGCTCAATGCTCTCTAGTTTCAATCCCACGCTGGTTCGATTGAGGCCTGAAAATCTTAGAAGAATTCCTTGCTTCTCCCGGGTTTCAATCCCACGCTGGTTCGATTGAGGCCGTGATCACATATTGTTGTCCTGCGACTTCACCGATGGTTTCAATCCCACGCTGGTTCGATTGAGGCTGAGTCAATGGATCCTTCCCCATCGTGAACCTCCTTGTTTCAATCCCACGCTGGTTCGATTGAGGCCGGATGCGGGGATTCGCGCGGAACTTAAACAACGCGGTTTCAATCCCACGCTGGTTCGATTGAGGCTCGACGTGACCAAACGTTCACCAGCCAACAATATGGTTTCAATCCCACGCTGGTTCGATTGAGGCAATGAAGGACATCAGCGAGGTGCTACCGCCCGAACTGGTTTCAATCCCACGCTGGTTCGATTGAGGCCATTCGCCCAAGAATTGTCATACCTTAGGCAAGGCCGTTTCAATCCCACGCTGGTTCGATTGAGGCCATGGGACATTGCAGTTCGAGTGACAGAGTCAATTGTGTTTCAATCCCACGCTGGTTCGATTGAGGCCATGACACGACGCATGACACACCTCCTCGTTCCACGCGTTTCAATCCCACGCTGGTTCGATTGAGGCCTTCCGTGCCAGCCGATCTAAAGCCCTCACCTGATCGTTTCAATCCCACGCTGGTTCGATTGAGGCGTGGTAGCCAGCCTGGCTATGTTTGCAAGCGGATAAGGTTTCAATCCCACGCTGGTTCGATTGAGGCCCCTCGATTGTGCGCGCCTCGTAGACCACAAAGAAGTTTCAATCCCACGCTGGTTCGATTGAGGCGGAAATAATTCGTGCAAGCAAGACGATAGATTCCCGCGTTTCAATCCCACGCTGGTTCGATTGAGGCTGCGCCATTGAAACGAATGTTCCCATCTACCCCAAGGTTTCAATCCCACGCTGGTTCGATTGAGGCCGGGATGATGCCCCGCATGGCCATTTCTGCCGCCGTTTCAATCCCACGCTGGTTCGATTGAGGCTCTCGGAGTGCCCGCCGCATGAAGTAATAACCCTCAAGTTTCAATCCCACGCTGGTTCGATTGAGGCCGGAATCCTAACCACTGCAGTGGAGAAAGGAGACGATAAAGTTTCAATCCCACGCTGGTTCGATTGAGGCGGTCGGGATTTCGTTTACACCCTTGGGGACTTACGCGTTTCAATCCCACGCTGGTTCGATTGAGGCAGGGTCAGCCTCCGCGCGGGTTTTTTCTTCCCACATTGTTTCAATCCCACGCTGGTTCGATTGAGGCTGGATTCACTGTACAAGCACCCGTTTCATATACAATGTTTCAATCCCACGCTGGTTCGATTGAGGCAGCTGCCGCGCTCATGGCACTTGCTGGAACTTTAGTGTTTCAATCCCACGCTGGTTCGATTGAGGCGCGGCGATGATCTCCCTGGAAACCCAGATTGTGCGCCGGTTTCAATCCCACGCTGGTTCGATTGAGGCACTCAAAACACATCAACCTTCCGGATCAAAAATAACTGTTTCAATCCCACGCTGGTTCGATTGAGGCCTT
>FWWM01013312.1_pt1 | contig 13339 bp, 13 predicted proteins | sample 2228351 | NCBI WGS metagenome assembly FWWM01 (sample SAMEA103939774, study PRJEB20133) | metagenome | reverse complement strand
TCCCGGCGGTGGAGGCCTACGCCAAGAGCCTGCCCGGGGTGGTCCACGCCGAGTACAACCTCTACACATGCTCGTTCGACACCCAGAACATACTAAAGGCGAAGATAGAGAAGCACAAGCTCAACCGCGTTGTGGTCGCCTCATGCACCCCACGCACCCACGGGCCGCTCTTCATGAACACCGTCAGGGAGGCGGGAATCAATCCCTACCTCTTCGAGATGGCCAACATACGAGAGCACTGCTCCTGGGTGCACTCGAGCGTGCCCGGCGACGCCACCGAGAAGGCCAAGGAGCTCGTGAGGATGGCGGTGTCCAAGGCGCGGCTGCTCCAGCCCCTGAAGCCCATCAGTATCCCCATAGTGAAATCGGGCCTGGTCGTCGGCGGCGGCATCACTGGCCTGAACGCCGCGCTGGGGCTGGCCGAGCAGGGCTTCGACGCCTACCTCATCGAGAAGGAGGCGGAGCTGGGAGGGCAGGTCCTCATCGCCGCCCGCGCCCCGGCCCCATCCCTTATCCCGCGGCGACCACTTTGACCAGCACCCGCCGGCGGCGGGGGCCATCAAACTCTGCCAGGAAGACCCCCTGCCAGGAGCCCAGCACCAGGCGCCCCCCGCTTACAAACAGGGTCATCTGGCTGCCGACCAGGGTAGTCTTGGCGTGCGCAGGTGCATTGCCCTCCGCATGGCGGAAGTCCGGGCGGTCGGGCACCAGCGCGTCCAGCACCAGCCCCAGGTCATGGCGGACGGTGGGGTCCCAGTTTTCGTTCAGCGTCAGGCCGGCGGTGGTATGGGGGCAGAAGAGGTAACAGAGGCCCTCCTGAACCCCGCTCCGCCGCACGATTTCCTGAACCTGAGCGGTGATGTCCCGGAACTCCTGCCGGGATTGGGTGGGGATTTCAATGGTGTCCATAGCATACTGCGTATGCGTACTAAAACGTAATCGGGCGCTACGGTTCCCTTTCTTTTTTCGCCTGAACGTAGACATGCAGGATGCGCCAGAGGACAGTCAGGTTGGAGCCGATCGCCAGCACCCACAGGGTGACCGTGGGGAAGCCCAGAATCAGGCCAACGGCCAGGACGGCCGTCCGTTCCAGACGGGTGAAAAAGCCCACTTTGCAGGAGAAGCCATGGGCCTCCGCCCGGGCGCGAACGTAACTTACCAGAAACGCTCCGATTAGCGAAAGGAAGGCCAGCAACACCTCCGTCGTAGCGCCGCGCCACAGGTAGTGAGCCGCCAAACAAAGGTACAGCACCCCTTCGGAGACCCGGTCCAGGGTGGAATCCAGAAAGGCGCCGAACCGGCTGCCACGGCCGCTCAAGCGGGCCAGTGCGCCATCCAGCGCATCTACGGGAGCAACGATCGCCAGCAACCAGCCCCCCAGCGTCAGGCGGCCGCTGGCCAGAACTCCCCCCACCCCAACAGTCAGCAGGCACCCCAGCAGGGTGAGCGTGTTGGGGTGAACCTTCCAGCGATTCAGGATGCGAGCGATGGGGACAGTGATTACCTGGGCAGCATCCCGAGCCCACTCCGCAAACGACTCGTACGCCCGCTGCACCTTCGGCTGTACCTTGTCCATACCTGTACTCCCTTTCGGGGAAATGACCGGTTTTTGGGGCGCAACCCCCGCGGAAACCAGCGTTTCGTTTACGGCAGTGTTCGCGAATCCTCTCCGGCGATAAACGCTTCCACTGCCCGGTGGGCCTCATCGTCGCTCATCTGCACCGGCGGCGATTTCATAAAGTAGGCCGACGGCGCCAGCACCGTCCCACTCAGGCCCCGGTCCATCGCCAGTTTGCAACACCGGATGGCGTCTATCACTACCCCCGCCGAGTTGGGACTGTCCCAGACCTCCAGTTTCAACTCAATACTCAGCGGCACCTCGCCAAACGTCGTCCCCTCAATGCGGATGTAGCACCACTTCCGGTCCGTCAGCCAGGGGACGTAGTCCGACGGTCCGACGTGAATGTTCTCCGGCGGGAGTTCGTAATCCAACTGGCTGGTCACGGCGCTGGTCTTGGAGATTTTCTTGGACTCCAGCCGCTCCCGCTCCAGCATGTTGTAGAAGTCCATGTTTCCGCCGAAGTTCAACTGGTACGTCCGATCAATCCGCACGCCCCGGTCCCGCAGCAGGCGGGTCAGAACGCGGTGGACGATGGTCGCCCCGACCTGGCTCTTCACATCGTCGCCGATGAGGGGCAGACCCCGCTCGGCAAACCGCTTCTGCCAGTAAGGCTCCCGGGCGATGAAGACCGGGATGCCGTTGACGAACCCACATCCGGCCTCCAGAATCTGCTCAATGTACCACTTGGTCGCCATCTCACTGCCCACGGGCAGGAAGTTGACCACCACATCGGTGCCGGTGTCCTTCAGGATGCGGACGATATCAGCGGTGGGGCCGGGGGCCTTGCGGATGACCTGGCGCAGGTAGTGCCCCAGGCCGTCGTGGGTCATCCCCCGGCTGACCGGCACGCCCAGATAGGGGACGTCACAGAAGCGGATGGTGTTGTTGGGACCGGAGAAGATGGCCTCGGAGAGGTCCTTGCCGACCTTCTCGGCGTCTACGTCAAACGCGGCGGAGAACTCAATATCCCGGATGTGGTAGCCTCCCAGAACGGGATGCATCAAGCCGGGGACCACGCCGTCGTCGGGCACGTTGCGGTAGTGGTAAACCCCTTGCACCAGAGACGAAGCGCAGTTGCCCACTCCGATGATCGCCACGCGCACTTTCCGACTTTCTCCCATTCCGGCCTCCTTCATTGAGTGGATTCGTTCAGCAGCGCCCGGAAATCGGCCCACTGGCGGTCCAGAGCGTCCAGGTCCGGTGAGTATCGGGCCAGGCGGCCATCCCGGGTCACCCGCACCAGTGCAGCCGCCCGCAGGCGGGCCAGGTGCCAGGAGACCAGCGGCTGGGCCAGGCGGACGGCCCCCACGATTTCGGTGACGGTCATCTCCCCGGCCCGTACCAGCGCCAGCAGGATGCGCAATCGTACCGGGTCTTTGAGGGCGTAGAAAAAGCGGACCGCCTGTCGCAGGCGCGCTTCCGAGTCCCTGCTGATTTCCATAAGGCCCCCTAACGATGTATAAACAAACACTTAATAAACGAACGTTTATATAATAGCACGGAACGGAAAGATTGTCAAGCCGTATTCAACCTCCACTTGTGCCCTCGCGATTGTCTTGTATAATCAAGTAGAAGGCGTGTATCTCTGATCCAACCATCCGAAAGGAGTCATCATGATCAAAATCATCACCGATACCACAGCGGGCCTGCCACGGGAACTGACCGAGAAGTACGACATCCCGGTCCTTCCCCAGATCATCATCTTCGGGGAGGAGACCTACCGGGACGATACGGAAATGGATACCCAGGCCTTCCTGAAGAAACTGCGTGCCTCGCCCACGTTGCCCAAGACGGCCGCGCCGCCCCCGGCGCTCTACCACCCCATCTTTGAGCGGTTGCTGGCCGAAGGATACAGGACCATCATCTGCCTGCACCCCTCCTCCGAACTGAGCGGCACGGTACGCAGCGCGCTGACGGCCGCCCAGGATTTCCCCGATGCCGATATCCGCGTGGTGGATACCCGCACTGTCGCCGGGCCGCTGGCCACGATGGTGCTGCTGGCCGATCGCTGGGCGCGGGAAGGAGTGAACGCCGACACTATCATCGCTCGGGTGCATGACCTGATGGCCCGCCAGCAGGTTTACTTCGTGGTGGATACCCTGGAATATCTCCACAAGGGCGGCCGGATCGGCGGGGCTCAAGCGCTGCTGGGAGGAATCCTGCAGGTCAAGCCCATCCTCACTCTAAAAGATGGGCGGGTGGAGCCCTTTGAGAAGCAGCGGACACAGCGGCGGGCCCTGGACCGGATTCGGGAACTGGTGCTGGAGGAATGCCCCCGCACCCCCGATGCCCATCTTGCCGTAATGCACACCGACGCTGAAGCCATCGCCCGGGAACTGGCTTCCGAGTTCGCCACCCAACTGGGATTGACCGACATCCCTATTTACGAACTCCCCCCGGCCATCGTCACCCACGCCGGGCCAGGGGTGTTGGCCGTTAGTTACTTCGCCGCGCCATAAGGGCAGGCCATCTATCCTGATCCGGAGACGTTTATATGATGAGCATTCACCAGGTCCGTACCGATAATCCAGAAGACGTAGAACGGTTTGTGCGTTTCCCGTTCCGGCTCTACCGGGACAATCCCTACTGGGTCCCACCCCTGGTCTCCAGCGCTCGCAAGCAACTGAACCGGAACCTTCACCCATTCTATCGTCACTCTGACGCTGAATTCTTCCTGGCCCTGAGCGGCCGGGAAGTGGTGGGGCGGATCGCTGTCCTGGAACCCCGCAAGCGGAACGCCTACCGGGGACGGCGGGGGGCCTTCTTTGCCCTGTTTGATGCAGTGGACGACACGGCCGTAGCCAATGCCCTCTTTGACGCCGCCTTTGACTGGGCCCGTCGGCGCGGGCTGGAGGAGATCAGCGGCCCGGAGGGCTTCTCCGCCGGGGACTCCCTGGGGGTGCTGGTGCGCGGGTTTGAATATCTCCCGGCGCTGGGGATCAACTACAACTATCCCTACTACGACCGCCTCATTCAGGAAGCAGGCTTCCAGAAGCAGACGGACTACTTCTCCGGCTACCTGCCGGGGAGCACGAAATTGCCGGAGCGGATTCACGAAATCGCCGAACGGGTCAAGGCGCGGCGGGGCTTTCGGGTGCTGACGTTCCGCTCCAAGGCCGAAATGCGCGCCATCGCCCCGCGGGTGGTGGACGCCTACAACGCCGCCTTCGCCGAAAACCGCGAGTTCGTACCCATCACCGGAGAGGACGCCCAGCGGATCATTGACCGACTGGTCAACCTGACCCGGCCGGATGTCTCCAAGGCAGTGGTGAAGGGAGACGAGATTGTCGGCTTTATTCTGGGATTCCCGAACGTCAACCGGGCTCTCCAGCGCTGCGGCGGACGCCTCTATCCCTTCGGCTGGGCCATGCTGATGTGGGAATACCGGTACACCGACCGGATAGATTTCAACGGCGGGGGGATTCTGCCCAAGTATCAGGGCCTGGGAGTGGACGCGATTATGTTCACCGAACTGGAGAAGACGGTTCACGAACGGGGTTTCCGCCACGCCGAAATCGTTCAGGTCAATGAGCAGAACACCAAAATGATGCGCGAGATGGAAGCACTGGGGGTGAATTTCTATAAGGCGCATCGGATTTATGAGCGAAGGCTGTAGGCAAGTTGGCAAGTTGGCAAGTTTGCAAGTGAGGTAGGGGATGGAACTTTTTAAGTGGTTGGTTCTGGCCTTTGTGGTGATGTTGGGGCCGATGATTCTGATCCATGAGTTCGGGCATTTTATCACCGCCCGAAAGGCTGGCGTACGTATTCTGGAATTCGGGTTTGGATTCCCGCCCCGGCTGCTCACGCTTTTCCGGGAGAAAGGCTTCCTGGAAGTGGAGGGGATCCGGATGATCCTGCCCGGCCGGGTCCCGCTGCCCCCTAACCTGGCTCCGGACCTGAACGTGGAAGTCATCGCCCAACGCGACCCGTCGGGCCTCCCCAGCGTCCGGCAAATCCGGCTGGCCGAGGGCGAGCCTCCTCCGGAAGAGACCGCGCAAGGGCTCCTGGCACGAGGCCGCCTCACCGCACTGGATGTGGGCACCGTCTACTCGCTGAACCTGCTCCCCCTGGGCGGATTCGTCCGCATGCTCGGCGAGGAAGACCCGTCCGATCCACGGAGTTTCGCCGCCCGGCCCAAACGCTGGCGCCTGACGGTCCTTCTGGCAGGCGCTGTGCTCAACATTCTCGCCGCCGTTCTCCTGCTGACGGCCGCCTACGCGGCCGGCATCCCCACCCGCGCCTTCGTCCAGGTCCTGGAAGTGGTGCCGAATAGCCCCGCCGAGGCCGCCGGCCTGCTTCCGGAGGACATCATCGTGGCCGTCAATGGCAACCGACTGGAAGAGGGAACACAGCAACTGCGGGAATATATTGCTTCTTCTGCAGGGGTGCCGCTGGAATTGACCGTGCTTCGCAAGGGGGACAAACTCACCCTGACCGCCACTCCGGTCCTTACCGACGGGCGTGGATTCCTGGGCGTCGGCCTTCAGGCATGGCCGGACCCGGAATCCGTCCAGCGCTACCCTCTGTCACGGGCCGTTATCGCCGCCGGAGAGAACTTGGTTGCCATCTTCCAGACCATGATCAACCTTCCCCGCGCGGTCTCCACCGGGCAGGTCCCCGCCGAGGCAGCCCGCCCCGCGGGCCTTCCGGGCATTCTGGGGTTCCTGGGTTACGCCCTCAAAGAAAGCGTGGAAACAGGTATCCCCTTCTACGCCCTCCAGGTCACCGCGCTGATCAGTCTGGCCCTCGGCGTGACTAACCTGCTTCCGTTGCCTGCCCTGGACGGTGGACGGGCCCTCTTCGTCATCATAGAGGCCGTCCGCGGCCGAAGGCTCAATCCGATGACGGAGGCGAAAATTCACTTCGCCGGAATGGTCATTCTGATCGGCCTCTCCCTGTTCCTGATTATGCAGGATATTCTGAATCCGTTGATCCCTTGGTCCTGGTTGAACCGATGAGCCGACCCAGTTTTGCCGAAATTTTGGATGCGCTACGCTCCGGTAAGGCCACTCGCCGGACTCTCTACGGTCTCTCTAACCTGGAACGAAGCCAGGCGGAAGAGGTCTGGACGGTCTGGGCCGGATTGCCCGCTGCGACCCGGCGAAAGATAGCCCAGATGATGGTGGAGATCGCCGAAAGCGACTTTGAGGTCAACTTTGACGAGGTCTTCCAGCGAGTGCTGGAGGACCCGGACGCTGCTGTGCGCCTGGCGGCCGTGGAGGGGTTGTGGGAAGACGACGACGTTCGCCTGGTGCCGACGCTGGCTCGCTTGCTGAAGGACGACCCGGCCGCGGAGGTACGGGCTGCCGCCGCCACCTCGCTGGGGCGCTTCATACTCTCCGGAGAACTGGGCAAAATCCGTCCCCGTCCCCACCAGCAGGCGTTCCAGGCCCTGCTGGCCGCCTGCACCAATGAGAGGGAGGACCTGGAAGTCCGGCGACGGGCGCTGGAATCGCTAGCCTACTCGGGCGAAGAGGTGGTGACCGAACTGCTCCGCGCCGCCTATCGGCACCCGGATGAGCGCATGCGCGTCAGCGCCGTCTTCGCGATGGGCCGTAGCGCCGATAATCGCTGGGCCGCGGAGGTCATACGGGAACTCCACAGCCCCAGCCCACAGATGCGCTACGAGGCCGCCCGGGCCTGCGGAGAACTGGAACTGGAGGATGCTGTCCCCACCCTGGTGGAACTGTTAGAGGATGTGGACGCTGAAGTCCAGGAAGCGGCCATCTGGGCCCTGGGTCAAATCGGCGGCGACGAGGCCCGTCAGGCCCTGAACGCCTGTCGCCAGTCCGACAACGAAGCCCTGCGCAGCGCGGCGCGGGACGCCCTGCGGGAACTGGAATTTCTTCATGGCGACCTGGGTGCCTTCCTGCTCTTTGACTTCCTGGAGGACGAAGAGGAGTCCGAGGGCTGGGACGAGGAGGAAGAGGAGTTCTGATGCGTACCCGGACCATTCTGCTCCTGATTCTGCTTCTGGGGGTGCTGGCCTTCCCAGCCGTCGCCCAGGAAGCGCCCATTACCGTCCGCAATGCCACCGTAACCTACAACTTCGGCCAGCAGGCTGTTTTCTCTATAGAAGCCAACGGGACAGCCAACATCACTGCTCTCTATCTGTACCTTCAGGTGGAGGGGAGCGAGCGGGTAGACGTGGTTCCCGTCTCCGTGGAGGCCGCCCCGTCCGTCCAGGGGACCTTTGCCCGCGACCTGCGCCTTTTCCCCTTCCCCCCCTTCGGGCAGGTGACCTGGTGGTGGGAAGTCCGCGACGACGCCGGTCACAGCCTGACCACCCCCCGCGCCACCTTCCGCTACGAGGATAACCGACTGGATTGGGTCGCCCGGACGGTCGGCCCCATCACCGTCCACAGTACTGTAGACGACCCTCAGTACATCCAGGCCGCGCTGGATATCGCTGCCGCCAGCCTGGAGCGGATCGCCCATTCCCTGAACGTCTCGCCGCCGGAGAAAGTAGACCTGTACCTCTACCCGTCCCTGGCCGACCTGCGGGCCGCGCTGGAGATGGCTGACCGGCAGTGGATGGGCGGGCAGGCCCGGCCGGAACTGGGCGTTGTGCTGGTCGCCGTCCCCTACGGAGATGGGTACGTGGCCCAGATGGAGCAGGAAATCCCCCACGAACTGACCCATCTCCTCGTGTACCGGCTGGTGGGGACGGAGGGATACCGGTACGTCCCGGCCTGGCTGAACGAAGGGCTGGCGATGGCCAATCAGACCCGTCCCGACCCGACGCTGGATTCGCTCCTGGAGCGGGCGCGGGCCGAAGGGCGCCTCATCCCCCTGAGCGACCTCTGTCCACCCTTCCCTACCGACCCGGAGTTTGCCCTGCTGGCCTACGCGCAGTGCGGGAGTCTGATGCGGTACGTCCGGCAACAGTACGGGGATAGCGGCATCCGCGCCCTTCTGCGGGCCTACGCCGACGGCGCCGGTTGCGATGCCGGAGTTCAGCGCGCGCTCCACCTGACCCTGGAGCAACTGGAGCGGGCCTGGCGCGCCGACCTGGCCGGTTGGGGCCGGTGGATGGTCTGGTTGGCCGAAAACCAAGCCGGATTGATCCTTTGGGGGCTCAGTATCCTGCTGGCCGTCCCCATCGCCCTCGCCGGCCGCCCGCGAAGGGGAGTTTAGCAACGAATTCCACGAATTACGCATTACGTTTTACTTTTTACGATAAGATGAACAGTTCCTTAATTGCCATTTTAACCGGCCTTCTGGGTGTCGCCCTCTTCGTCCTGATGAACGCCTTCTTTGTGGCGGCGGAGTTCGGCCTGGTAAGCGTCCGGCGGACCCGGGTGGAGGAACTGGCCGCGCAGGGCCACCCGACGGCGCGCATCGTCCGGCGGGCGCTGGAAGACCCCGACCGCTTCATCGCCGCCACCCAACTGGGCATCACCATCGCCAGCCTGGCCCTGGGATGGATCGGAGAGCCCGCGCTGGCCCACCTCTTCCTGCCGCTGTTGCAATTTCTCCCCGAAAACTGGATCGGACCCGCATCCCACTCCGTCGCCGCGGCCATCGCTTTTATCTGCATCACTTTCCTGCACGTCGTGGCTGGGGAACTGGCGCCCAAATCCGTCGCCCTGCAGAATCCGGAGCGGACGGCCTTCTTCATCGCCCGGCCGATGGTTGTCGTCTTCCACCTCTTCCGTCCCGCCATCTGGGCACTGAACGGGGCCGGAAACGGGCTGTTGCGCCTGCTGGGCATCCATCCCGCCAGCGGCCATGAGCGGGTCCACTCCGTCCAGGAACTGAAGATGCTCATTGAGGCCAGCCAGGAAGAGGGGGTCCTCCAGAAGGACGAAGAGCAGATGCTGCGGGCCGTCTTTGACCTCCGCTCCCGTCGCGCCGAAGAGGTGATGGTCCCCCGCACCGAGATGGTCTGCGTGCCCGCCACAGCGACAGTGGCAGAACTGGCCGATCTCGCCGAGCATACTGCCCTGACCAAGTTCCCGGTCTTTGAGGAGGACCTGGACCACATCCTCGGCGTCGTCTACCTGAAAGACATCCTGTGGCCCATTCGGGAGGGTCGCACCGACCGGACCGCCCGCGACCTGATGCGGGAGGCGCTCTTTCTGCCAGAGACAATCTCCGTGGCCGACCTGCTGGCCCAATTCCGGCGCGCCCGTCAGCACATCGCCATCCTGGTGGACGAGTACGGCGGTACTGCCGGCCTGGTGACCCTGGAGGACCTGCTGGAGGAGATTGTTGGCGAGATCGGCGACCTCTTTGAGCCTTCGCTTCCCCACATCCAGCGCCTCCCCGACGGCAGCGTCCTCCTGGACGGCCTGATGACGATAGACGAGGTCAACGAGGCGCTCCAATTGACCCTGAGCGACCCCTTCTATACCACCGTCGGCGGATTGGTGATGGGACGGCTGGACCGAGTGCCCGAAGTGGGGGACGAGGTGGTGCTGGAGGGCGGCCTGCGGCTGCGGGTGGAGGAAATGGACGGCCGACGCGTGGCGCGCGTCCGCCTGTTCGGGGCGTGAATTTCCGCCCTGGCCACCCGACATTTTTGAAATTGGACGCTGACTCGCGCAGATGGACGCTGCTTTTTAGTAACTATTCAGCCACACAGCCATTTTCACCGCCAAGACGCAGAGGACGCAGAGTTTTCCCGCTTTCATAGACGGCAAGATGGTCCTCTTTGACTCCAGAATTATCCTCTGCGCGCTCTGCGACTCTGCGGTGAATAGTTACAATTTATCAGCGTTTATCTGCGTTCATCAGCGTTAAGACTATATACCGGAGACTCCGGACTGCGGACTGCGGACTGTGGAGGGCCAATGCCACCCATTCTGGAAATCCACATCGGAGACGTCGTCCAGATGCGCAAGCCTCACCCGTGCGGGGGGTATCGCTGGGAGGTCACCCGCGTCGGGGCCGATATCGGCATCCGCTGCCTCACCTGCGGGCGGCGGGTGATGCTCCCGCGCAGTCGCTTTGAGAGGCAGGTCAAACGAATCCTCGGTCCCGCATCGGAGGTGAACAATGGCGTATGAGGAACGCCCTCTACGCTTTCTGCTGTTACACTCCCGGACGGGCGGCGGGCATCTCCGGACGGCCCGGACCGTCGCCGATGCCCTGCGGGAGCGCTACGGAGAACGCGCCCAGGTCACTCTGGTGGACATTTTAGCCGATTACGCCCCCTGGCCCATCTCCCGGGCACCGTCCCTGTATCCGAAAACCCTGTGGGGTGGAGGACGGATGTACGGGATGGGTTTCACCCTGTTGAACGGGCGGCGTCGGGTTCAGACCATCTGTCACCTGCTCTGGCCCCTGGTTTATCCCCGAGCGCTGCGCCTTTTCCGGGACCATCCGGCCGACCTCATTGTCTCCTTTCACCCCGTTCCGGTATACGTCCTTTCCCGCGCCCTGGAATGGGCCGGCCTCTCCACGCCCTTCGTGGCAGTCGGGACGGACCTGGTCGTGATGCATGCGGCGTGGGCCGCTCCCAACGTCCAGCGTTACCTGGTGGCGACGGAACTGGCCCGGGAACAATTGATCCGGCACGGGGTGGAGCCGGAACGAATAGAGGTCACCGGGTTGCCGATCAGCCCCGTCTTCCGTCGGGTGGCGGTGGAGGATAGGGCGGAGGTTCGTCGGCGGCTGGGCCTGGACCCGCAGCGGCAGACGGTGCTCCTGATGGGAGGGGGCGTGGGGTTTGAGCCACTGGAGAAGGTCGCGCAAGCGCTGGCCGCTGCCCTGCCATCGACACAACTGGTGGTGATCGCCGGGCAGAACGAGTGGCTCCGCCAGCGGCTGCTCTCCATCCCCTGGCCCGCGCCAGTGCGGGTAGAGGGATTTGTGGAAAACATCCACGAATGGATGCGGGCCGCGGACGTCCTGGTGACCAAAGCGGGTCCCACCACCATCGCCGAGGCGCTCACCGTTGGCGTTCCGATGGTTCTATGGGGGGCAATCCCCGCCCAGGAGACCCCCAACGTCCATCTGGTCGTCCGGGCCGGTGCGGGGATATGGGCGCCGGGGCCGCAGCGAGCCGCCGCGGCGGTAGCCCACTACCTGACCCATCCGGTCGCACTCCGAAATGCGGCGGACGAGGCCCGGCAGCTGGCCTCACCGGAGGCCGCCTATCGGGTGGCGGACATCCTCTGGAGCATTGCGTCTCACCATTCCCCTGCTCCGGCCCCCGAACTCTCCCCGATCCCTGCCTCCATCCGGAGGCGCCTGGCCCGCTGGAAGAAGACGATCCGGGATTGGGGGGTACCGATCATTCCACAATGAGTTGGGAGGTTTCCATGGTGCCCGTCATCTCTGTGGTGGGAAAATCCGGCGTCGGCAAGACCACGCTGCTGGAGAAGTTGATCGCCGAACTGAAGCGGCGCGGCTACCGGGTAGCGACGATCAAGCACGATATCCACGGTTTTGAGATTGACCGTCCCGGCAAAGACACCTGGCGGCATGCCCAAGCCGGTTCCAACCACGTGGTCATTGCCTCTCCCAACCGTATCGCACATATCCAGCGGCTGGACCGGGAACTGACGCTGCCGGAGATCGTCGCCACCATCCACGATGCGGATATCATCCTGACGGAGGGGTATAAGCGGGGACCCGCTCCCAAGATTGAGGTCAGCCGGACGGAGCGAAGCCGGGAACTCCTCTGCTCTCCGGAGGAACTGGTCGCGATCGCCACCGACCAGCCCTATGACCTGAATGTCCCCCAGTTTGACCTGAACGACGCGGTGGGGCTGGTGGATTTGATAGAGGAGCGGTTTTTACGGGGGAGTAGGGAGTAGGGAGCAGGAAGATAGGAGAGACACTCGCTTCGCACTGGACCACTGAAGTACCAGGCACCTCCAGGTGCGTAATACTGGTTTATCCAGGCAGGAAAGTCCCCACCGGAATGACGCCGGGGGGCGCGGGGGGAAGAGAGACGGCATTCCCCAGTTCCCAGCGCCCGCTCACTCCCATTTCCGCCGCCACCAGCGCCACGTGGGACATCACGATGCCCGCATCTATCGGGGCCGGCGCAGTCAGAAAGAGGTGCAGGGCAGGGATTCTCTCCCCCACCCCACCCTCCATGACGAACCGCCAGGGTTGTTCGTTTTTCGCCGACGGGGCCAGTCGGGCACATTCCAGTATCTCCACCAGCACCGGGTCCGCCCCCGCGGGAGACCAGGGCACGCCCCACGCGCCAGCGAAGACGATCTCCTCCAGCGGTTTTCGGCGATGCGCCGCCACCAGGCGCCGGATAGCCCCGTCGTGCAGGCGGGCCAGCGGGTCTTCGCGGGCATACCCCAGTGCGACCGTCGCCGCCACGATCTCCCCCGGTTCCCGCTCCACCTCGTCGGCGGCCCGCTCCGGATGGTAGGAACCGGTCATCCAGCAGGTCGCCAGCCCCGACCGGGTCGCCTCCAGGACGACCTGCTCCAGGACGTACCCCAGGTCCAGCAGCGCCGACGGCAATTCCCCCCGCCCCGTCTCCCGGACCAGCCCCACCAGCAGGTGCGGCGCGCCCTGGACCAGCCCGTAGACGCCCAGGTAGCGGGCAAGGATGCGCGCCACCCGCTCCCGCCCACTGACCGCGGTCACCCGACAGAGCGGGGTGGTCAGATGGGCAGCCTGGGCGGCAAAGGCCAGCAGGTGCCGCAGCGTTTCATCCGGCACGGGCCGGTCGGCATAGCGGCGGGTGCTGAGGCGGAGACGAATCGCCTCCCGGATGTACGGGGGCGGCGCGCCCTTCGGGCG
>FWWM01013308.1_pt1 | contig 13350 bp, 15 predicted proteins | sample 2228351 | NCBI WGS metagenome assembly FWWM01 (sample SAMEA103939774, study PRJEB20133) | metagenome | reverse complement strand
CTGGAGCCTGTTTGCCCTCGCTGAGCGGAGCAAGCAAGGGGGTTCATGCTACCACCACCTCAACCCCTCGCTCGCGGAGAGCCTCTAAGAACGTGCGATCTACGGCTGCATCTGTGACCACAGTGTCCACATCCTCTATCGCAGCGATCTTTCCAAGTGTAACCGTTCCGAACTTTGTGTGGTCAGCAGCGATGACCAGATGCCGGGCATGTCGAACAATTTCGGCCGCTGTCTGTGCCTCTTCAAGGGAGGGGATGGTCACCCCGTATTCAAGGGATATCCCATTGGCCCCAAGAAAGGCTATGTCGAAAAACACCCCGTTAAGGGCTTGAAGGGATAATGGACCCACCATCGCAAACGACACACCCCGCAGATATCCTCCGATCACGTAGACATCGACCTGGGGAATGTCTGCGAGCTCAATAGCATGGGTGAGGGCATTGGTAAACACTTTGACGCCCCGAGGGGGGTGCTCACGGAGAGCGCGCACAATTTCAATTGTTGTGGTGCCGTTGCCAATAAACACGGCCATTTCGTCTTCAATCAGAGCTGCAGCCCGTCGACCAATGCGACGCTTCTCTTCAAGGTTTTTTGTCGCTTTTTCGTAATAGGAAGGCTCGCGAGCCACTTGCTCTTTGAGCATGGCCCCTCCATGAACGCGGAGAAGCCCCCCTCGCCGCTCCAAGGCGGCTAAATCGGTGCGAATAGTCATAGGAGATACGCCGAAGCTTCGCGCCAATTCAGCCGTACGTACCACTCCTCGTTGCCGCAGCTCCTCCAGAATCCTCCGGCGGCGTTCCTCAGCCAGCGTTAGGCTTCGTTTTCTCGCCATCTTTTGCGTTTGCTATTATAGGCGCATCCTCACTACGGTCAACCACAGAGGCACAAGGCACAGTGCGCGTCGCCACAAGGTCCACCCCTGTACCTAGCACGTCCTTGATCACCGCTTGCCCCAATTGCACCGGCGCATGAATAGCCAACTTGCGGACGAAGGCCATGACCTCGGGAATGAGAGACCGAGGAATAGGGGCAGAAGTTCGCACGGAAACCAACGGAAGAGCTCCCCTCACCACACGGACGCTGGTAGTGAGAACCCGTCGTGGTTGCACAGCCTCCTCCCGTGCATAAGCCTCCCCGCGCGGGCAACCATGCCCGGTCACTCGCAAAGGGAAACCGTTTTCGAGCTCCACGTCTACTGTGCAGCCCACGGGGCAAACCACGCAGGTCACCGTCTTCTTCATAACGGGGTCACCTCCACCGCTATCGACTCCAAGGAGCCCAGGGTCCGCGTCTCCTCCGGGGAAAGCTTCACCTCGACTATTTCCGCCGGACGCACGCCCCGCACGGCCTTGCCAAAACCTTCGGGGCCGATTCTCACGCAGGCCTGGGCCATAGGCTGGTTAGCCCGCAGGTAGATCGTGGCTGGCTCGCCCGGCACGACCGAATAGGGCACCAAGGCCGCCACGCCGGCGCCCCGGACCAGGGGCACCGTTCTCGCCGGCCGCAGCTCGCCCTGGGCGTACAGCGCCGCCGCTGTCCCTGCCTGCTCCCCCAGAGCCGCTACCGTGTCCACCAAGTCAAACGGGATCAAGCAGTTGCCGGCGGCAAACCACCCGGCCACAGGGGTTTCCAACCGCGCTGAGGTGGCCGCACCCCCCGTGGTGGGGTTGCGAGCAACGAACGGGATGCCTTCCACCTCAGGGATAAGGCCCACGGATACGATCAAGGTGTCCACGGCCACAAACCGTGTGGTGCCTGGAATGGGTGCTCCCGACTCGTCCACCCGGGCCAGGGTCACCCCTGCCAGCCGCCCCCGGCCATGGAGCTCCACCACGGTGTGGGAAAGCAACAAAGGGATGCCAAAGTCTTCCAGGCATTGGACCACGTTCCGCAACAGACCCCCCGGGTAGGGGCGGATCTCCACCACCCCCACGACCTCTACCCCTTCCAGGTGCAGGCGGCGGGCCATGATGAGGCCGATGTCGCCCGAGCCCAGCACGAGGGCCCGTCGGCCGGGGAGAAGGCCGTGGACGTTCACCAGCCGCTGGGCCAGTCCAGCCAACCACACGCCGGCGGGCCGGGTTCCCGGAACGGCCAAGGCCCCAAGCGGCCGCTCCCTGGCTCCGGCGGCCCACACCACGGCCTTGGCTTCCACCTCCACAACGCCCGTGGCCCCCACCGTGCGCACCCGCGGACCCGCGGGGGCGGCCTCCAAAAACGCCTGCCCCGTCCACACTTCCACCCCGTCCAATTCGGCCCGCAGGCGGGCGGCGAACTCCGGGCCGGTGAGCTCCTCCTTGTACCGGTGCAGTCCGAAACCCACGTGGATGCACTGGTCGAGGACCCCGCCCAAGCGGTCCTCAGTCTCGAGGAGGAGCGTGGACGCCCCAGCGCGGGAAGCGGCCGCCGCCGCGGCCATCCCCGCCGCTCCACCCCCCACCACCAGCACGTCCACCCGGTGCTTTTTCACCGCACCCTCCCCACCACCGTGGGGCTCCCCGGGCCTTGCAGGGTGACCTCCTCCGGGCTCCGGCCCGTCTCCCGGGCAAGGAGGGCCAGGATGCGGTCCGTGCACACCCCCCCCTGGCAGCGGCCGAACCCCGCCCGCGTACGGAACTTCACTCCGTCGAGGGTGCGCGCCCCCCGGCGGATGGCCTCCACGATCTCCCCTTCAGTCACCTTGTTGCACCGGCACACGATGCGGCCGTAGCGGGGGTCCTGAGCGATGAGGGCATCCCACGCCTCGGGGGCCAAGTTGTGGACCCGCAGCGGCTTTTGGAAGGGGGGAAGCGCCCCACGGGGGGAGAGGTTGAGATCCGCGGCTATCTGGGCGGCGAGCCAGCGGGCGAGGGCCGGGGCCGCGGTGAGGCCTGGGGAGCGCATGCCCCCCGCCTGGTAAAAGCCCCGCACCTCCGTGGCCCCCACCCAGAAGTCGCCGTTGGCCGGCTCGGGCCGCAACCCGGCGAACGTCTTCACGGCCAAGCGCAGGGGGAGCTCGGGCACGAGGCGCCGGGCGCCAGCCAGGGCCCGGGCCAAGCCCTCCCGCGTGGTCTCCGTGGCCTCCCGCGCTTCAAGCGGGAGGTCCTCGGCGGTGGGCCCCAGCAGGAGCCCGCCGTCCACCGTGGGCACCACGAGGACGCCCTTGGAGTGGCGGGTGGGTACGGGGAAAAGGATGGCGGTGCGCAAGGGGTCGGTGATGTTCACCAGGAGGTAGTACTCCCCCCGGCGGGGGGTGAGCGGGGGCACGGCCAAGCCGGCCCACTCCGCGACCCGGTCGGCGTAAAGCCCGGCAGCGTTGACCACCGCGTCCACCTCGTAAACGGCCCGGTTGGTGCGCACGGCCACGACCCGCCCGGAGCGCACTTCAAGCCCTGTCACCTTCTCCTGCAAGCGCAGCTGGGCTCCGTTTTGGACGGCGTGCTCTGCAGCGGCGATGGCCAGGGCCCACGGCTCGGTGATGCCTGCTGTGGGGGCTCCCAGCGCCCCTTCCACGGTCGGGTTCACATGGGGCAGGCGGCGGAGGACCTCCGCACGGTCCAGGAGCTCGAGGGGAACGCCCAGCGACTGGCCCTGCCGGGCCAACCCCTCCAGAGCGGGGAGTTCCTGTTCCTCCAGGGCCAGCACGTAAGCCCCGCAGCGCACGAAGGGCACGCCCAGCTCGCTGCACACTTCAGGGAACAGAGCGTTGCCCTCGACGCAGAACCGGGCGCTCCAGGTGCCCGGCCGCTCGTGGAACCCTGCGTGGACGATGGCGGAGTTGGCCTTGGTGACTCCCCACCCCACGTCGGCCTCCTTCTCTAGGATGATGACCTGACAGGCGAAGCGGGTGAGCTCTCGGGCCACGAGGGTGCCCACGACGCCGGCGCCGATTACAGCGATGCGCATGGGGGAGCTCCTGGTCGTTTCTTTCTCATGCTATCGTTTTCTTGCTTTACATTGCGTATCCTACTCCCCCTGCGAGACGACGTCAACCGGGTAGGGCCCCTCCCGGATCACAAAAGGCGCACGCGGCATGAAAAGAAGCGCTCCAGAGCAATGTCGAAAGAAGAGCAAATTGGCCCATCAGGGCTTACGGGCCGCGCTCGGGCCCTGGCCCCACACCCTGGGCGCTTTAGCTCATGACAGTTCGAGGAGCTCCACGCGGAGGGTGCGCAGGTCGAGGAGGGCGCAAGTAGACCGGCGCGTAAGCCAGCCGCAGGCCTCGCCCGGATTGATCACCAGCGGAGACCCCGAACGCAACTCGGCCCGGTGTGTATGTCCATACACAATGACATCATAACGCCCCGAAACGACCAAGGCTTCCAACGCATACGGCTCGTGCATGAGCAGAACCCTCCGCCCGGCAAGCTCCAGTTCGTACGGCCCCACATGAATCTCCCCCACCCGGGAAAACCGCTCGCGCAGATATAACCTCTCCCCATCGTTGTTGCCAAACACCGCCACCACCCGCAGGCCGGCCTCCCGGAAGGGTTCGCTCATAAACGGGGCCACAATATCCCCAGCGTGCAACACCAGATCCACACCACGTTGGCGGAAGAGGGCCAAAGCTTGGCGCAGGCGATCCATGTGGTCATGGGTGTCGGCCATCACCCCTACCCACACTTCACATCCTCCTTGGCCCCTTCCAGAGGCACCTTGAGCACGGGCTGGCGCACAGCTCGCACTTCATCCAGTCGACGCACCGGCGTCACATGGGGCGCTTCTTTAAGAAGCTGCGGGCTTTCCTTCGCTTCCTGAGCAATCTTGATCATGGCCTCGGCAAAGGCGTCCAGCACTTCCTTGGGCTCCGTCTCGGTGGGCTCGATCATGAGCGCCTCTTTGACGATGAGGGGGAAATAAATCGTGGGTGGGTGGAACCCATAGTCGATGAGCCGTTTGGCGATGTCGAGCGTGCGGATGCCCTCGGCCATGCCTTCGCCGGAGAGGACAAACTCGTGCTTGCACAGCCGGTCGTAGGGCAGCTTGTACGTGCCCTTGAGGCGCTCTTTGAGGTAGTTGGCGGCCAACACCGCACCGGTCGACACTTCCCGCAATCCCCCGTCCCCCAACAGAAGCACGTACGCCAACGCGCGGACCATGACCAAGAAGTTGCCGAAGAAGGGGTGTACTTTGCCAATGGACTTGGGCTTATCCCAATTGAGCCGGAACCGCCCGCCCTCTTTGACGATCTCGGGTACGGGCAAATACGGGATCAACCGTTCGGAGACGGCCACCGGGCCAGCCCCGGGGCCACCGCCACCGTGCGGCGTAGAAAACGTCTTGTGCAGGTTGAAGTGGAACACATCGGCGCCCATGTCCCCCGGCCGCGCCCGCCCAATGTAGGCGTTCAGGTTCGCCCCATCGAAGTAGCACAGCCCGCCCGCCTCGTGGACAAGTTGGCTGATCTCCAAAATGGCCTCTTCGAAGATCCCCAGGGTGTTGGGCACGGTCATCATGATGCCCGCCACCTCCGGCGACAGGGCACGGCGGAGGGCATGGAGGTCTACCGTGCCCCGGGCGTTGGAGGGCACAGCAACCACCTGGAAGCCGATCATGGCCGCGGAGGCGGGGTTGGTTCCATGGGCCGAATCGGGCAAAAGGATCTTGGTGCGCCGCTCACCCCGATCCTCGAAATAGCGCTTAAAAAGCAGCATGCCCGTGAGCTCGCCATGGGCTCCCGCGGCCGGCTGAAGAGAAACACCCGGAAGCCCCGCGATGCCCTTCAAGTACTCCCCCAGTTCCCACAACACAGCCAGCGCCCCCTGCACCTCCTCTTCCTCCAAAAGCGGATGCAGGTGGGCAAATCCGGGCAGGCGGGCCAGGTCCTCGTGCAGTTTGGGGTTGTACTTCATCGTGCAGCTGCCCAACGGATAGAACCCGCTGTCCACCCCGTAATTGAGGCGGGACAGCGCCGTATAGTGCCGGATCAGTTCGGGCTGGGAGACCTCGGGAAGCCGCAGGGGGCTTGTCCGCCTAAGCTCTGCCGGTAGGGCGCGAAGCACCTCGCCTTCCGAGCGGGCCAAGCCAGGCAAAGCCGTGGCCACGCGACCGGGCACCGAGCGATCAAAAATCGTGCTCATCGCGGTCTACCTCCTCAGCGCCTGCACAAACTGCTCAAGCTCTTCTTCGGTGCGCTTTTCGGTTACGGCCACGAGGAACGCGTCGTCCACCCCGGTGGGCCGGAGGAACGTGGGGGGAAGCACGGCAAAGCCCGCTTGACGCAGGCGTTTCACCGCGCCCTCGGGGTCAGGCGCGCGCACAGCGAACTCGTGGAAAAACGGGCCGGAGAACTTCAGGCTGTAGCCGGGCAGCCGGGCGATCTCCGCAGCCAAGCGGTGGGCCTTGTCCAAGCACAGCAAGGCCACACGGCGTAGTCCCCCCGGCCCCAGGGCCGCCAGGTACACCGTGGCCGCCAGCGCGCAAAGCGCCGAGTTGGTACAGATGTTGGAGGTGGCGTGCTCGCGTCGAATGTGTTGCTCGCGGGTTTGGAAGGCCATCACGTAGCCCGGTGTGCCTTCGGCGTCGCACGTTTGGCCGGACAACCGCCCCGGCATGCGCCGCAGATGCTGCATGCGCGTGGCGAACAGCCCCAACAGGGGGCCGCCAAACGCCAAGGGGTTCCCCAACGCCTGCCCCTCACCCACCACCACATCCGCCCCAAACGATCCCGGCGGCTCCAGCACGGCCAAGGCGATGGGGTACACGGAAACGATGAGAAAAGCTGAACCCAGGCGCTCCTTCAGCCCGCGCAGGTCTTCGATCACCCCGAACACGTTGGGCTGTTGCACCACCAGGGCGCAGGTGCCCGTGGGAATTTCCTCGAGCTTCAGGCGGCCATCCGCGCCGTAGGGCACCTCCTGCACCTGCAACCCCGCGCCCCATGCGTAGGTGTCGAGCACCTGGCGGTGCAGGGGGTTGAGGGAACGGGGGACCAACACGATGCGGCCCTCGGTGGCCCGGTGGGCCATCAGCACCGCTTCGGCTAACGCCGTGCCCCCGTCGTACATCGAGGCGTTGGCCACCTCCATCCCCGTCAGCTCGCAGATCATCGTCTGGTACTCGAACATCCAGGTGAGGGTGCCCTGGGAAACCTCGGCCTGGTACGGGGTGTACGCGGTGTAGAACTCCGCGCGGGCCGAGACGTGGCCCACCACAGCGGGGATCCAGTGGTCGTACAGCCCTCCGCCGAGGAAGGGCACGAGGTGCCGGCCCGTGGAGCGGTCAGCGAGTCCCGACACGTAGCGGGCCACCCAAAGCTCGTCCCGCCGGGGCAGTCCCAGGGGCTGAAACTTCTTGCGCACCTCCTCGGGGATATCCGCAAAAAGGGCCTCCACGTCGGGGAGGCCCACCACCTTGAGCATTTCCTCCACGTCCCGCGGTGTGTGAGGAACGTAAGGGTTCATCCATGGCCTCCGAGCAGGGCTTCGTACTGAGCCGCGTCCAGCAACGCGTTGAGCTCGTTGGGGTCGGCGATTTTCAGGACCACAAGCCACGCCGCGCCGTAGGGGTCTTTGTTCACCAGGTCGGGGGTGTTGGGCAAGGCGCTGTTGACCTCCACCACCTCGCCGGAGAGGGGGGCGTAAACGGTGCCCACGGCCTTCACCGACTCCACAGCGGCGACCTGTTCGCCTTTTTTGACCTTTTTGCCCACAGGGGGAAGCTCCACGAACACCACGTCGCCCAACTCCTTTTGGGCGTGGAACGTGATACCTACGCGGGCGCGGTCGCCCTCGACTTTGACCCACTCGTGGGTCGGCGTGTACCTGAGCTCTTTGGGAATCAACCGGCCTCCTTTCGTTTAGAAGGGGACTTCCTCCCGTTCGGTGGTCAACGGGTAGAACGCCCCGAAGTTCCGGTGGAACAACAGGTGGAAGCTCCCGGTGGGGCCGTTGCGCTGCTTGGCGATGATGACCTCCACCGTGACCTTGGAATCGGTGTACTCGTAGTCTTCTTCGGCGTCTTCGCCGGGTTCCAGGCGGCTGGTGCGCTCGCCGGGGCGTTGCGCCCAGTGGAGGAGCAGAACGACATCGGCGTCTTGCTCGATGGCCCCCGACTCGCGGAGGTCGGAGAGCATGGGGCGGCGGTCCTCCCGCCGCTCCACCGCGCGGTTGAGCTGCGAGCAAGCGATCAAGGGGACGTTGAGTTCCTTGGCCAGGGCTTTGAGGGAGCGCGACACGTAGGCAATCTGCTGTTCGCGGACGTCGGTTTTGATGCCGGCGTCCACAAGCTGCAAGTAGTCCACCACCAACAAATCCAGCCCCCCACACTCCTTGGCCATCTGACGGGCCTTGGCCTTGATGGACAGCACGGAGGTGGTGGACGAGTCGTCGATGAACACCATGGCCTCTTCCCAGCGGGCCACGGCCTCGGCCACCAGGCCCCATTTGGAAGCGGGGAGGTACCCCTGGCGCAAGCGCCCCAAGTCCACCTGGGCCTCTACGCAAATCAGCTTCTCCAGGATTTGCTCCTTGGTCATTTCCAAGGAGAACATGGCGCACTTCTTCTTCTGGTCCAGGGCCGCGCTGCGCAACAGGTTCAGGGCGAGGGAGGTTTTGCCCGTGCCCGGCCGGCCCGCCACGATGATGAGGTCGCCGGGGCGCAACCCGCCGGTGTAGGCGTCGAACTTGGGGAACCCCGTGGACAGGGCCCCCACCGGCCGCCGCTTGGGGTCCTTGTGAATCTCTTTCAGCAGCTCCATATGCTGGTCCAGGAAGTCGCGCAGGCGGTAGTAGCGGGGCGCGTACCGCCGCTTGGCGATCTTGAACACCTCTTCCTCGGCCCGGTCCAAGGCGCTGTCCAACGCCAGCTCCTCGTCGCGGCCCAGCTCGGTCACCCGCTCGCCGGCCTCGATCAGCCACCGGCGCACCGCTTTCTCCTCGAGGATCTCGATGTAGTGCTGCACGGCGGCGGTGGTGACCACGGTGCTGACCAGGTCGCTGAGGAAGCTCAACCCGCCCACCTTGTCCAGCTGCCCTTTTTCTTCCAGGCGGTTGCCCACCGCCACCACATCCCCATACCGGTTCTGCTGGAAAAGCTCCAACAGGGCTTGGAAGATGAGCCGGTGGGCGGGGTGGTAAAAATGGTCGGGGGTGAGGCGCTCGGCGAGCAGGGGCATCAGCTCCTCCGGTTCGAGCATGGCTGCTCCCAGCACCTGCCGCTCGGCCTCCTCGTTGCGGGGCAGGTAACGGAGGCTGGAATTCCGCACCTCGGGCACGAGCCCATGTTACCGCAGCCCCTGGCGGGGGCAATAGGCCCCTTGTCCGTTGCCGGCCCGGGAGGGGAAGGCTATACTTGCTCCCGCATTTTGCACGCTTTTTTCTGAAAGGAGGAACCAGGTTGGCGCTGATTTCCATGAAGGAGTTGCTGGAGGCGGGGGTGCACTTCGGGCACCGCACCCGCAAGTGGAACCCCAAAATGGCCCGCTTCATCTACACCGAGCGCAAGGGGATTCACATCATCGACTTGGGGAAGACCCTGGAGCTGTTTGAGCGGGCCTACGACTTTGTCCGCAGCCAGGCGGCGCAGGGCAAGCTGGTGCTGTTCGTGGGCACCAAGCGACAGGTGGCCCCCACCATCGAAGCCGAGGCCCAGCGGTGCGGATGCCCGTACGTGAACCAACGCTGGATCGGCGGGACCCTGACCAACTTCGAGGCCATCCGCCGCCGCGTGCTCCACATGATGGAGCTGGAGCGGAACTTCGCCGAGGGAAAGTACGATCGCCTGCCCCTCAAGGAGCGCATCCGCCTCCAACGCGAGCTCAGCCAGCTTCAGAAAAACCTCACCGGGTTGCGCAACCTGGACACCCTGCCGGGTGTAGTGTACGTCATCGACCCCACGGTGGAAGTCCACGCCGTGCGGGAAGCGAACATCTTGGGCATCCCTATTGTGGCCATCTGCGACACCGACTCGGACCCCGATCTCATCGACTACCCCATCCCCGGCAACGATGACGCCATCAAGTCCACGCGGCTGTTGACCGCGCGGATTGCCGATGCCGTCATCGAAGGCCGGGAGGGGCTGCAGACGACGGTGCCCCTGGCCCCGGAAGAACCGCGGCAGATGCCCAAGCCGGAGGAGCTGAGCAAGGAAGTGGAGAGCCGGCTGATGGAGATGTGGGAGGAGCTGGCCGGCGAGGGGAGGGACTGATGGCCGACGTGGATCTGGAACTGGTCAAGCGCCTGCGCGCCGAGACGGGGGTGGGCATTGTGGACTGCAAGCGGGCCCTGGCCCAGGCGGGCGGGGACCTGGAACAGGCCAAGAGGATCCTGCGCATGGAGGGCAAGGAGTTCCTGGCCGGCAGCACCCGCGAGGCCCGCGAAGGCCGCATCGAAGCTTACATTCACCACTCGGGGAAAATCGGTGTGCTGCTGGAGGTGAACACGTCCACGGACTTCGCCGCCAACTCCGAAGCCTTCCGCGAGTTCATCAAAAACCTGGCCATGCACATCGCCGCCGCCAAGCCCCGCTGGGTCTCCCCCGATCAAGTCCCGGCCGAGGTCGTGGAGCAAGAGAAAGAAGTGCTGCGCCGGCAGGCGGAGAAAGAGGGCAAGCCGCCCCCGATCGTGGAGAAAATTGTGGAAGGAAGGCTGCAAAAGTTCTTCGAGGAAAACTGCCTCGTCAAACAGCCGTACGTGCGCGACCCCAACCTCAAAGTGGAGGACATCCTTGGGGAACTGGCCAACAAATTGGGCGAACCGGTGATCATCCGGCGGTTCGTGCGCTTCCAGGTGGGCGAGGGGTGAACCTCAAGTTTCAGCGGGTTCTGTTCAAACTTTCCGGCGAGTTGTTGGGCGGAGGGCAAGGGCCCCTGGACGCAGGGGCCTTTTCTTTTTTCGCCAAGGAGGTGGCCGCCGCGCGGGAGGCGGGGGCCCAGCTGGCCTTGGTCGTGGGCGGAGGCAACATCGTGCGCGGCTCCGCCCTGCAAGAAATCCCCCGCACCACAGGCCACACGCTGGGGATGCTGGGCACGGTGATCAACGCCTTGGCCTTCCGCGAGGCGTTGCAGGCTCAAGGGATTCCTTGTTTGGTGCAGTCGGCCCTGCCTTGTGCCGGGGTGGTGGACCCGGTGGACCCCTGGCGGGCCAAGGAAGCCCTGGCCCAGGGCTGGGTGGTGGTGTTTGCCGGCGGCACAGGCAACCCCTACGTGACCACGGACACCGCGGCGGTGATCCGTGCCCTTTCCGTGGACGCGCAAGCTCTGCTCAAGGGATCCAAAGTTCCCGGGATCTTTGAGGCCGACCCCCTCAAGGCCCAAGCAGCCCAACCCATTCCTCAGCTTTCCCACCGGGAGTACTTGGCCCGCGGGCTCAAGGTGATGGATGAGGCGGCGGTGGCCATTGCCGGCGAAAACGGGCTGCCCATTGTGGTGTTCAAAGCTGATGAAAAGGGAAGCTTGGTGGCCGCGTTGCGCGGCCAGGTGGGGTCCCGCATCGGTTAACTCTCGGGGCGACTGGATTTGAACCAGCGACCTCCTGCTCCCAAAGCAGGCGCGCTTCCAACTGCGCCACGCCCCGGTCTCGCTAAGTTTAGAAGGACGACTTCCCGCAAGCAATCACCAGCGGTGGCCCTGGGCTCGGACCCAGCCGGGATGCCCCCGCGTGGAGCTGAGCCAGATCAGGCGGCGTTTTTCAGGGGTTCAAGGAGCGGGCTACAGGCGGACTTCCCAGCTGAGCTTCCGGCAAGGCCAGGCGTTTCCATGCGTGGGTTCCTTCAGCGCCCGTCCTCGTCCGGTTCGCTTCCCGACCACAAGTTGAGCGGATTCCCACCACTTCGGCGGCGTAGGCCAAGGCCGCGCGGATGTCCTCCGGCTCAAGCTCGGGATGCTCTCGGAGGAGCTCCTCTTGGGGGACGCCCGCAGCCAAGGCCTTGAGGACCTGCTCCACGCTGATCCGCAGCCCGCGAATGGTCGGTTTACTCCCAAGAACTTTGGGATCGACTTCGATGCGCTCGGCGATCTTCAGGGGGCTCACCGCCTTCAATCATATTGTCCCGTTCTTCTCACCAACCCCGTCCGGTCGCCCACCTTTCACAAGTCTCCACCGCAGCCAGGTCTACCAGGTCCTGTGCCTTCTGAGCCAGCTCCTGGTCCAGCGTGACGTCTCCCGCTGTTGGCCCTCGCCAGCGGCGTGAGACCTTGGCATCAGCCACACCCCTGTTTTGCTCGGGCGCTTGCAAATGCACAGCTGGCAGCCAAGCCTCGTCTTATATGACCTCCCAGGGCCGATGCTCCCCCTGTGTGAACTTTAGTCTCTGGCCGGAACGGGTTCAGCGATAAACATCCCGCCGATGCCCTATGTGAAGGACAGTCACAGTCTGCTGCTTATCATCAATCTCGTAGATTAAGTCCCCTACTCGAATACGCCACCCTTCGCGCCCCGTTAATTTGAGACAGTCTGGCGGCCTCGGATCGTTGGCCAACGCACGCAGGGCATCACGCACCTGTTGGTAAGCATCAAGCGGAAGCTGGGCCAATTCCTTCTGCGCCCGTCTCAAGATCAAAACGGCATAACTCATCGGCGCTTCCGCTCGATTTCAGCCACCGCCTGCTCCAAGGGAATGGCTTCATCCCGAGAGGCCTTGGCCGCATCATAGGCACGAATGGATTCCAGCTCCTCTAGGGCTTCCAACAGCTCGCGATACTCTTCCATATCTAAGAGCACACCGACGCGGTTGCCCTCCCCATCCACAACGTAACGTTCTTTACGGGTAGCCATTGTGATCCACCTCTGTTTGAGTCTAGCATCTCGCCAGGCGCTCGCAAATGCTCAGTCTCACCTGCCTGTCAGGTCGCCCGCGTACCACAGCTTGATGGTATCGTCCCTGGATCCGGAGGCCAGGAGGAGCCCGTCGGGGCTGAAGGCCACGGATCTGACCCAGTCGGTGTGGCCGGAGAGGGTGCGGACTTCTCTGCCAGTGGCCACCTCCCACAGCTTGATGGTCTCGTCATCGGATCCTGAGGCTAGGAGGAGCCCGTCGGGGCTGAAGGCCACGGACAAGACATAGCCGGTGTGGCCGGAGAGGGTGGCGACAGTGAGGCGGATGGTAGCGGAGAACGCTGGCGACACATTTCCCGCCCGGTCGCGCACCTGGGCATGGACCGTCTTGGGACCGGGTGGCCAAGTGCCCCCGAAGCGGGAGAGGTCCCAGGAGCGGCTGCTCCGGAAGCTCTCCCAGTCGCTCCAGGTCCGCCCGTCGTTGCTGAAGCGCATCTCCGAGACCCCGCTCAGGTTGTCATTGGCTTGAATGCGCAGGGTCACTGTAGTTGACGTTGTGGTAGCGGCCCCGTCGTTGATGGTGAGTGAGCCGGTGGGCGGGGTGCGGTCGAGCTTGACCGTCTGGCTGGAGCTGGCACTGTTGCCCGCCCGATCCTTC
>FWWM01013305.1_pt1 | contig 13354 bp, 12 predicted proteins | sample 2228351 | NCBI WGS metagenome assembly FWWM01 (sample SAMEA103939774, study PRJEB20133) | metagenome | reverse complement strand
GAGCAAAGATTAAATGGATATAAAGATGCCTTGAGAAATAATGGTTTAGAATTTAAAAAAGAAAATTTAATATTTGTAGAACATTTTTTATTTGAAGAAGGTAAAAAGGCAATACGAGAAATAATTGATAAAAAATTAAAAATTGATGCGATTTTTTCTGCGGCAGGTGACTGGGTTGCTATGGGGGCAATTACTGAGGCGCGTAAACTCGGTATAAAAATACCGGAAGACATATCAATTATAGGTTATGATGATATCATAGTTTCAGAAACTATTATTCCGCCATTAACAACTGTAAAACAACCAGCCCTTGAAATGGGTAAGAAAGCATTTGAAATTGCTGTAAATGCAATGGAAGGCAAGATAACAAAAGAAGTAGAAGAAATTTTTAAACCAGAACTTATAATAAGGGAATCAGCGTAATCAGATGTCAAGTGTCAAGTGTTAAATGCGAAATATTGTTCAATAAATGAGAAATAATCAATCTTTGATCTTTTTTAGAATATTCTTTAAATTTTTAGTCAAGAATTCAAAAGTTTTATCAGAAATTTGTTTATATTTTTCACTAATTATTGGCTCTTTTTCCTGACTTTTCAAGTAAATCTAAAATTTGTTGACTTAGTTTTCTATAATTTACAAGAACTTCTAATCTTTCTCTGAAAACCAGACGTTTTTAAAATCGTTCTTAAATAATCTTTAAATTCAATTGTCTTTTCTAAAATTTTATTCAATTTTTCAGAAATTCTCATATTTATTAAATTCTTTTACTTCCTTAGTTTAATTTAGCATTATAAATAAAAAATTTTAGCTGACAACACTAATTTAGTAATTTTGATATAATTTTTGACTTCTAATTCAATTTATCTCTTTGCATCTATTCCCAAATTTTAATAATCGTTGGAATAATAATATCCCCGGTTGGTTCAATAAAAACTTTTTCATATTTACCCTGAAATTCTTTAAGTTCTTTAATATACTTTATAATTTTTTCAGGTTCAGTTGATTTTGTTTGAGAAATAGCAAAATATAATAGTTCTATATCAGTATAACCAAGAAGACTGATTAATGAAGGTTCTTTTTGAAACCTTTTTTTATAATCACTTATAAATTTGAAATTTTCTTCATAAGTTTGATAATACATTCCTTTTGAGTAATCTTTAGCTATATTTTGAGCATCGGGCGTAAGTATAAAACCAATAGATGAATATAATAATCCTTTATAATTTAACTCTTTTATTTGTTTAATTAAAATCCCTGAAGCAGGACCGAAAGCTATTAGAACTATTCCATCTGGTTTTTTGTTTTTTATCTTCGAAATTTCGGTTCTAAAATCAGAAGCTTTATGATCAATTGCTTCTGAATCAACTTTTATATTATTTTTAGTAAGTTTATTTATTAGTAAATTATTAAAGGCTATACCCCATTCATCCATTTGATACAAAATTCCTATTTTTTTGAAACCCTGCTGAATTATATGTTCACTTATACCTTTAGCATCGTTATCAGCAGTATTAGAATGTCTTAAAATATAATTTGAGTTTTTAGTCATTTCAGGATGAGTAACGTCTGCCCACAATAAAACTTTGTTTTTCTCTGCTAATGGTTTAAGACTCATACCACTCGAAGAAAGAATTGTAAAAATTATTCTGACTTTGTTAATATTTACAAGTTTATTAAAAGAACTAACTGCTTCTTTAGGATTACTTTGAGAATCTTCAATTAAAAATTCAATTTGTTCTCCTTGATTTTTCAATTCTTCAATTTTCCACTCTAATCCTTCTTTAAGGGCGATACCAAGATTAGAACCCGGACCAGTTAAAGGTAATATTGCACCAATTTTTATTGGTTCTTTTGTAATAAAAGTAGTGGATTTTCTACTTACCCCGTACCAAACAACAATTAAAATCAATACTATAATTATTAAAAATCCAATAATTATTTTTGTTTTGTTATTCATTTAATCGGTTTATTTTTAATTAGACCTTTATTAAATTTTATCAAAGAGTAAAAAAAAGTTAAATAAAATTGTGGAAAGTTATTCACCTAAATACGCTTCTAAAACTAATGGATTTTCTTTGATTTCTAAGGGTGTTCCTTCGGCAATAATTTTACCTTCATTTAAAACAATAATTTTTTCAGCAACATCGAAAGTAAAATTCATATCATGCTCAATTAACAAAATCGTATCACCATCTTTTTTTAATTTTCTCAAAATTTTTTTTATTTCTTGCCTTAAGACTGGTGTTACTCCAGCAGCAGGTTCATCTAACATTAAAAATTTATGGGGATTTAAAATTGCTCTAACTAATTCAACTAATCTTTTTTGACCATAACTTAAATCTCTTGCCAAGGTATTCGCAAAAGTTTCCATTTTTATTATTTTTAACCACTCCTTAATTTTATTTTCTTTTTCTTTAGTGATTTTATTCAAACTAAAAAGGATTTTCCAAAATTTTGTATCTTCATTATCAAAAGCTAAAAGTAGATTTTCTCTCACCGTTAAATTATTAAAAAGCCTTGTCTGTTGAAATAATCGTGAAATTCCTAAATTTGAAATCTCTTCAGGAGACTTACCATTAATTTCAATACCATCAAAAATTATTTTGCCACTATCGGGAATATAAATTCCCGAGATAAGATTGAATATTGTTGTCTTCCCTGAACCGTTAGGGCCAATTAAAGCTGTAATAGTATTTTCTTTAACTTCAAAGCTACAATCATTAACGGCTTTTATACCTCCAAAACTTTTAAATAGCTGGAAGCAAGTAAGCATGTTTTTTATTATGGGTTTGGCAAGTAAAGAATTTTTTAAATTTTTCTAAATAACTAATAAGTTTACCGATTTGGCTTGCTAAATCTTCTAAATTTTTATTCGCTTTATCGAATTCTTCCTGGGTTATATAGCCAACAGTTGAAGCAATATAGAGTTGATTTCTTGCTTCACCAGTATAAACTTTAGCAATTTTTAGAAATCGAATAAATTCGTTGTTATTATTCTTAAAGCCTTCAACAATATTAGAATTTATTGAAATAAATGCTTTTCTTATCTGATCTCTTAAATAAAAATCTTTAACAAATTCCTTTTTACTTAATAAATCATAAACCTCTTTAGTAATCTTCAAACTAAACTGCCAAATATTTAATTCCTTACATCTTGTTATTTTCATTTAACTATCTAACTCGTTAACTCGCTAATTAATTAAAATAATAAATTAATAATCATTCTAATTCAACTTTTCCATAAAATCCTTTTGGTTTATAAATTAAAATTAATAACAAAAGTAAGGCATAGATTATTTGGCGAGCTGGTCCAACAATTGAAGATGGAAAACCAATAAATCTTAAAGGCTCTGGTAATAAAACCAAAATTATCGTCGCGATAACTGTTCCTTTTAAGGAGGCAAGGCCACCAATAATTACGATTGACAGAACTGGAATTATTTGAAGAAAAGTAAAACTTGATGGATCGATAAAAGTGATGTAATGGGCATATAAACTACCAGAAATTCCAGAAAAAAAGGCTGAAATTGCTAAAGCAATTGATTTAATTTTGAAGGTATTTTTCCCTAAAATTCTTGTAGCTAATTCATCATCTCTTATTGCTTCTAAAACTTTTCCAAAAGGGGAGTTTGTAATCTTATAAATAAAAATATAGGTAAACAATGAGATAATCGAGGTAAGAATTAAGAAAGAGAAATTATTAGAAAAATTAATACCAAAAAAACTTGGTTTAGGAATTCCTGGAAGCCCCAAGGGCCCACGAGTTAAACTAGTCCAATTTAACAAAACAGCATAAACAACAAAGTTAAAACCCATTGTTGCTAAAGCAAGGTAATCTCCTTTAAGTTTTTTTACTGGAATTGAAAGCAAAAAACCAAAAAAAGCTGGAATAATTCCTGATAAAAAGAAAGAGAGAAAGAATGGAAAATTGTTTAGAGTAAGCAAGGCTGAAGTATAAGCACCAATTGCGTAAAAAGCGATGTGACCCAAATTTAATAAACCGGTATAGCCCATTGAAAGCTGTAAGGACAAAGCTAAAATTAAGTAAATTCCAATCAAAATTAATAAGTGAATAAGATAAGATTCAATCATTTTTGCTTAATTCCCAAAATGCCGGTTGGTTTAAATAATAAAAATATAAATAAAATTGCAAAGGCAATGGCATCTTTGTAGCTAGAAGGTAAAAACCAAATACCAAAATTCTCAACAAGACCAAGTAAAAATGAACCCAAAATCGATCCTGGGACACTGCCTATACCACCAACAATTGCTGCAGTAAATCCCTTGATCATTAAATGTGTGCCCATTGTTGGGTCAAGATTTTGTTCTAATCCGATTAAAATCCCTCCGATTCCAGCAATCAAAGAAGCGATCATAAAAGTATAGGTATAAATTTTTTCTGATGGTATACCAACAATTTCAGCAATATCACGATTATCAGCAACTGCTCTCATTGCTTTTCCTAATTTGGTTTTTTTAATAAAAACAAAAAGAAAAATTAAAAGAATGATTGATGAAGTAATAATAAAAATTTGTAAAGGAGTAATAACAGCTCCTAAAATTTGAACACCTGCTGAAATTTTGATAAGACCAATAGTTTTAACATCAGGACCAAATAAAAGTAAAATTAAAGACTCAAAAAAAATCAAAAGAGCAACACTTGCAATTAAAAGAATCACTGATGATGCTTTTCTGTTTCGCAATGGTTTGTAAAATAAAGAGTTCATTAAATAACCAAACAAAGAGCCAAAAATAACTGTTAAAACAACACTAAAACTAAAATTCAGTCCCAGACGAAAATAAAGAAAATACAAAAAATACCCAGAAAAAGTAATCGTTGCCCCATGAGCAAAATGAACAAATTTACAGACATAATAAATTAAAGAAAAACCAGAAGCAACTAAAGAATAAATCGCTCCAACAATAAGTCCGTTAACAAAAATTTGGGAAATAACTGAGTCCATTAAATTTTTTAAAAGCTGAATAAATTATCTGGAATAATCAATCGAGGTTTTATCCTTAATAATTTTTATTTCAAATTTTCCCTCCTTCAAATCACCATTTTCATCAAATTCAATTATAGGATTAGAAACCCCCTCCTGATAATAAAGATTAGCTAATTCATCTCTAATTAATTTTTTATTCGTTCCTACTTTTTGGATTACTTTAGCTAAAATTTTTATAGCATCATAACCTAAGGGAGCAGCTATTGAAACCTGAAGATTTTCTTTTCCTGGTAAAGACTTTATTTTTGCTATAAATTCTTCAGGATTGTTAATTTTTGGTATAGTATAAATAACACCATCAGAGAATTCGCTTTTTACAACTTCTTCACCACCAAAAGAATCTCCACCGACTATAGGAATATTCAAACCTAATTCTTTAATTTGTTTAAATCCTGAAATAGCATTAGCAGGGTAAACTGGAAAATATAAAGCTTCAGCACCAGAATTTTTGACTTTACTTAATTGAGTTCTTAAATCATTAGATTCTTGCAAAACATTATCTTCATAAACAATTTCTCCACCCAATTCCTTAAATCGATTAATAAATACTTCTTTAATTCCTTGACCCCAATCATTTTTAACATAGATAACTGCTACTTTCCTTTTCCCCAATGTATTAAAAATAAAATCTGCCCCTATTTTACCTTGTAAAGAATCAGAAGGATAAATTCTGAAAATGTAATCTCCTATTTTTGTTAACATTGGATTTGAGGCTGTAATGATAACTACAGGCACTTTATTTTGTTGAGCAATAGGTAAAGCTGCTCCACCGACTGGAGAACAAATAGGTCCAGCAATAGCTGTAACTTCATCAACATTTATTAATTTATTAAAAGAATTAACTCCATTCACGGAAACACATTTGTCATCTTCAATTATCAGCTCTATCAAACGACCGTTAATTCCGCCCAGGCTATTTATTTCCCTAACTGCTAACTCAGCTCCGGCTACAGCATTTTGACCCCAACTTGCTACCTCTCCAGTCAGAGGAGCAGAAATTCCTATTTTTATTTTCTCTCCTGAATCAGGTGTTATTGATTTTTTATTAACACTATAATAAATCCCGAGACCGACAAGAATAAAAATAATTAAACCGATTATTATTGAAGTTGTTTTTTTTATATTTATATTCATTTATTGAGCCTTCTTTATTTCCGACCTTTGATTTATTGGTTATTTAAATATTATAATAAAAAATTCAAAGAGTACAGTAAATTTATCAATCTTAAAATAACGTGAAAATTCTTCTAAGTGTTATTTGGTTATCATTTTAAAAATTTCATTAATTTTTCTTGTTTTTTTATACTGGATTGTTCTCAAATTTAAATATCTTTGGCTACGAATATATTAAAATTAAATTAACTTTTTTAATTTTTCATAAAGTTCTAATAAGGCTTTTCTTCGATGGTTAAACTTTTCGTGTTCTTCTTTAGTTAATTCAGAATAAAATTTACCAATTTCGGGAAAATAAAAAATTGATCTAAAAGGATAACCAGGTAAAATTTTTTCTGACGGTTTTTCACTAATAATTCCTTCAATTTTTGTTTCAACACTATAGATTTCCTTTTCAGAAATAACTAAACTAACCACTGCGACCAATCTGGCGGTTCTTTTTTCTAAAGGCACACCTTTCATTTTTTCTAAAACAGCCTTAATCATTTCCTCATCCGTCATCCGATAACCAAACCAAGTTCGACTTTTAATTCCTGGTTCGCCGCCTAAAAAATCAATCATCAGACCACCGTCATCAGAAAGGGTAGGTATTTTTGTCAGTTGATAATAAAATTTTGCTTTTTTAATTGAAATTTCTTTAAAATTTTCTCCCTCCTCTGGGGCTTCTTGATGAACATTTAAATCTTTTAAAGATAAAACTTCTAATTTAAGATCTAAATCTTTTAAAAGAGACTTATATTCTTCTAACTTTCCTTGATTATGAGTAGCAATTAGAAGTTTCATAAATTTTTAACTTTTATCACTCAAAAGACCAAAATTATTTTTTAGCCATTCTAAAATTATTTCTGTATCCTTTTTCCGATTTTCAGAGCCAAGAAGAATAATTGCAATCCTTCTTTCAATTTTTTGTTTCTCATCCGGAATAAAAGAAAATAATTTCCAGACAGTTAAAATTGTTTGGCGAGCCGCTCCGGTTTGACCATTTTTAACGCCAATCAAATTTGGATGATCATAAAATTCATTGTAATTATTTAAAGATTCAAAATTTAAAGGACCAAAGGTTTGATAATTTTTACTTAAAGTAATATCAAAAATAAATTTTCTTTTTTCTAAAATATATTTAGCTAATTTAGCTAAATCTCTTGCTGTTGAAATATTTTTATCACTTTTACCACTGGCATCGAAAAAAGTAGTCTCTTTCATTAAAAGCGATTGAGCCTTTCGATTCATTTCTTCAACAAATTTTTTCTCTCCCAAAAAAGAAGTTAATAAAGAAGCAGCATCATTTGAGGATTGCATTAATAAGGGATATAAAAGATCAAAAGCGGTATAAGATTTTCCTGGAATAAAAGGATCTAGTTTTTCAAAAGAATGAAAATTAGGATTGACAACTTTTTCTAAATAAATTAATTCACTAGCAGCAACTGCCGTCATTAATTTAGTTAAAGAAGCTATTGGTAGAGGTTTTTCGCTATTTTTATCTAAAAAAATAAAGCCAGAATCAAGATCAATCGCTAAAGAAGCTTCTGCGGAAATTATTGGTGGTTTGAAATTAAAAGAGGTTTCGGTAATAAAAGGTGAAGTAAATTCAGAACTTTTTTCATCTAAAACTAAAACTGGTGTTCCAATTTCAACAAATTTAAAAACTTTTTGAGCATCTTCCGTTGATAATCTAACACACCCCCCAGAAAAAGTAGTTTCTACTGGCGTTCCATCAGGATAATAAGGCCAGCCATGAATAAAAAAATTACCATAAAATTGTAAACTATAAGGCATCCAAACTTTGCCAATAGAAGAAAAAAGATTTGGGATTTTACTTAAAATTTGATAGTGGCCACTTGGTGTTTCCCACCAACTTCCTTCTTTACCTTTAGTTAAAACTGAAAATTCTTCAATTTTTTCTCCTTGGTTATAAAGAGTTAATTTCATTTTTCGAAGATCAATTTCAATAAATTTAACTTTTTCCTCAAGATATTTATTTTTTAAATTTCTAAAACTTTCCTCTTCATCAGTTAATTTTCCATTATTGACATCAAGAAAAATTGAATAATAAAAATTAGCCGATTCCTTTGGTTTAATTTCAATAACTTTTGACTGGTTTTTATTTTCAACAATAAATCTTAAAAAAAGACCGCTCACAAAAAATAATAAAAAAAGAGAGAAAATAAAAGGCAAAAAGAAATTCCGATTTTTCATAAATCAAACTAAAGCAGCAAGATTCAAAACATGCTTAATTAAAGTTGCCACATAACCGGCTTCATTATCATACCACGATAAAACTTTAACTAAATCACCATCAATGACTTTAGTAAAATTTAAATCAACAATTGCCCCATAAGGTTCCCCAATAATATCAGAAGAAACAATCGGATCTTCAATGACTTTTAAAATCCCTTGCCATCTTGGTTCTTGAGCGGCTTTTTTGAAAATTTCATTAATTTCTTCAACTGAAGTTTGTCTGGCGGCTACAAAAGTAATATCCGCAATCGAACCAGTGACTATTGGAACTCGAATAGCAATGCCATCAAATTTTCCCTCTAAAAATTTAATCGCCCGGGTGACAGCAATTGCCGCTCCTGTCGTTGAAGGGACAATATTTTGAGCCGCCGCTCTCCCTCTTCGAAAATCTTTCCCTTTAATAGGACCATCGACTAAATTTTGAGTAGCCGTATAACCGTGAACAGTATTTAAAATTGCTTTTTTAATCCCCGGATTCTCTGACATTATCTGAATTACAGGCGAAGCCGCATTTGTCGTGCAACTTCCATTTGAAGTCAGAAAAACGCCTTTAGCTTCTTCTTCATTAATGCCCATTAAAATCGTTTTTCCTAAAGAACCGTCAGGATCTTTAGCCGGAGCCGTGATTACGACTCTTTTAGCACCCGCCTCTAAATGAGTTTTTGCTTTTTGATATTCCTCAAAAACACCAGTTGCTTCAACGACAATATCTATTTTTAAATCACCCCAAGGAAGCCTAAGAGGATCTTTTTCTTGGAAAAATTCAATCTCCTTATTATCAACGATTAATTTTGGATTTGGTTGAGAATTTTTAACTTTAACTTCTTTTAGATAACGACCATAAACCGTATCATATTTCAAAAGATAAGCTAAATTTTCGCAATCACCTAAATCATTAATCGCAACAATTTCTAAATCTTTTAATCCAAAAGCCTGGCGGAAAAATAACCGCCCAATTCTACCAAAACCATTAATAGCAATTCTCGCCATGTTTTTATTATACCAAAATTTATAAACGAAATAGTAAGTCAAAAACAACGATCCCAAAAGCGACACTTACATTTAAAGACTCTTTTTGACCAAGCATTGGAATTTCTAAAATTTTATCAGATTTTTTCAAAATATTTTTTGGCAATCCTTTAACTTCATTGCCTAAAATGAGAGCAATTTTTAAAAAGGATTTTTTCTTTATTTTTAATCGATAATAAGGTAAAGAAAATTTTGATTGTTCAAGGGCAAAAATTTTATAATTTTCTTTTTTTAATTGATCAATCAATCGGGCGGTATTTTTGACTTTTTCCCAAGGAACAAACTTTTCTGCCCCCAATGAAACTTTAATTAATTTTTTTCGAAAATGACCAAATTGATCAATTGGAGATGGAGTGTAACCACTAAGAAAAATTTTTTTCACACCAGCAGCATCACTCGTTCTAAAAATAGAACCAACATTATAAAGACTCCTTATATTATGAAGAATAACTACCATTTCAATTTTTTTCTTCATCAAAAATTATTTTAACAAAAATGGGCTGCTTTAAAGCAGCCCAATACACCAATACACTAAAACAACCTCGGTTGATAATATTTGTATTTGGGATGATATTTAAATCTCTTTTTTCTTTTTTTCCATTTTTTTCTCAACTTTTTCCATTTTTTTCTCAACTTTTTCCGTTTAATATTAATGATATTACTACTATTACATTTATTGCAACACAATAAAAAAATTATTTCTCCTTCTTGGATTATATCATCCCTTATAGGGTAGTAGAAAAAATTATTACAATCAAGACAAAACCATTCGGACGATCTCATTTTTCCTCCTTTTTTATTTTTAAAAGAGCAATTTAAAAAATAATAAAAAAATAATAAAATGTTAAGTTATTTATTTAATTTATAAAAATACTTTGTTTTATCAACAGCCAAAAATTCAAAAGTCGGAGCAGCCCAAACACCAGTCCAGGGCCATCTCACATAGAAAGCAACTTTTAAATAATCAACATTTTCTGTAAGGTTTATTTCTTGAGAATCTTGACCTAAAGCAAGTTTAATTTCATTTTGAGTAATTCTTCCGGGATTAAGAAAATTAATATAAGGGCCATAAAAACATTCAACTGAAATTGGAAGGACAATGACTTTGGTTAAAGAAGGATAAGGATCATAATAATTAGGAGGATGACATGGTTGATAACGAATTAAAGTTGCTTCGGGGATTTCTGTTGTTTCGTATTCAATATAAGAAGAGGGGTTTGGATTTTCTTGATTTAAATAAAAAACTAAGGCCTGAGCGTTAGTTCCGTAAATATTCGGAATAAAAGGAAAAGAATCATAAATTAAATCAATTAAATATAAAGTTGATGAGGGATCAGAATAAAATTTGATATCTTTTAAAAAACTGGGTACAAAAACAGAGGAAGTTACTCTTTCTGAAGCTAAACCATCTTGATCAACAGCTTGAAGAGACATTTCGTAAAAACGGCCAATTTCATAAATTCTTTGTTGATAACTATTTAAACTAGTAGTCACATTAATTGAATTATCTATTCCTTGGAGAATATAACTAAGAGTATTTGTTGGACCAGAATAATTACTCTCTAAAACCCAATCAACCAATAAAGTTGGACCGCTATCAAAACGATAATTTAAGTTAAAACTCCTTATATTCGGTGGATTTCTTGGTTCTTTCAAACTTTGATAATTCTGCGGATTAGGAATTTCTCTAATTTCAAAATCATTTCCCCCATCAGTATCACAACCATTACCTAAAAATTCACCTTCTCCTTGAGCAGAAAGACATTGATTATTAAAAAAAGCCTTTCTTTCCCAACTTTTACCTCTTTCAATAGCTCCATAAAACACTTCATCAACAACATTCCCTTCGTGATCATACAAAATCACCACATCACCATTATTAAACAAAAAATGACTATTTTGAGAATAAAAAACATCCGGCGTTTTAACACCGGTATAATTATTACTTGCAATTAAAAGAAAACCTTTTGGTTCAATGATTTTACCATTGAAATTATTACTTCCTTTACTTACAAGATTATCTTTATTTTCGCTTGTCAAAGAAGATTTTTTGACCAAAGACCAACCATCTAAATTAACTACTTGATCAGTTGGGTTATATAATTCAATAAATTCATCTTCAGGAGAATTTAAACCCCCAGGCATAATTTCACTGATGACGATATGATTAAGAGAAAAATTTGACTCCGAAGATGTTGGAGTTGAAGTTGATCCCTCATTTTCTGAAGAGGTAGTTTCATTTGAAGTTGAAGTTGATGAAGTTTCAGATTGAGAAGCACCAGAATTTTGATTTGAGCTTTGATTTGATGAAAAAGAAACGCTACTACCACCACCAATATAAGAAATAATCACTCCTTGACCATTAGGGGCCTTTGGAGTTCCACCAACCTTTTCGCTTGTTTGCCAATTTAAATCATCTTTTCTTTCCATTGTTCTTTTAGTAAGATTATCGCCACCAGGCCAATTAGGATTTGCTAAAACTTCATCAACTAAATTACATTCATTATCAAACAGTCTTAAACCTTCATCGTTATTACTTAAGGCTCCAGTATAAATTTTGTCAGCAGAAATATTAGGAACAGTTTCATCTCGAGTTCTTTCTAAAAGATAAAAACCCTTTGGTGGAATTTTATCCTTTTGATCAAAAATAATTTTTATTTGTTCATCTCGATCAATTAGTTGATAGCCATTTAAATCCAAAACACTATTGGTTAAATTTTTTAATTCTATCCATTCAGCGTTAGGATTTTGTTCTTGTCCCATCCAGGCAACTTCATTAATAATTAATTTCTGATAATTAGGTTTTTTATTTGTTTCAAAAGAACATTCAATAAATTTAAAAGTTTGAGAATAAGAAAAAGTTGATGTGGTTAAAGATTGAGTTGATGTTTGAGATAAGTTTTGAGAAATATTTTGCAAAAATAAATTAGAAGAGATTTCAAAAGAACTAGTTGAAACTTCTTGCTTTGTCTCAGCTTTTAATTTATTTTCTTCTTTTTTTAACAAAATTGAATTTTCTTTTTGGGGTGTCCCTAAGGGTTCTAAGCTATCATACCATTTAAGATCTCCTCCTCTTTCCATTGTTTTTTTAGTTTTATTATCACCGGCGGGCCAATCAGGATCAGCAAAAACCTCATCAAGTAAATTACAATCTTGATCAAAAAGTCGAAGAGCTTCGTCTTTATTTGAAAGAGCCCCTTTATAGACAAAATTTGCTTTTACTTTGGGCACAGAATCATCATCATTTCTTTCTAAAAGATAAAATTGACCAGGATTAAGTAAAGTATTTGGTGGAATAATTACTTTTATCTGTTCATTTTTATCAATCAATTGATAGCCACTTATATCAATTTGAAAGTTAAAAATATTTTTAAGTTCAATCCATTCTTTATTTGGATTTTCTTCATTACCCATCCAGGCAATTTCATTAATAATTAATTTATTAAATAAAGGCTCTTGATCAGTTTCAAAATGACAATTTTTCCCAATCGATTCTTCTCTTCTTTTTGTTTTTTCAATTATTTCTTCTGAACTTGCCTGATCAACAATTTGAGTTTCAAAACTTTCTTCGGTTATTTCTTCTCTTTTTAGAGGAATTGTTTCTATCTCCGAAGAATCACCGATTAAAATTTTTTGAGTTAGTTCATTTATTGAATTTATAAATTGACCAAGAAAATTTTTGGGTGAAGGAGGTTGACTTTGAACAACTTTTTGGGCTTTCTTTGCTTTTTCAACTTCTCGAAAAAATAAATCAATCACCCCGGCTCCATATTGAATCACTTTGGAAGAAAGAAGAGACCAATAATCGTTCAAAATTAAATTTTGTGGTTCATCTTCTAATGTCAGTTCTTCTCTATAAGCCCAAATATATTTAGAAGGAGGCTTCTTATAAGCGATTAAATGATAAA
>FWWM01013301.1_pt1 | contig 13357 bp, 11 predicted proteins | sample 2228351 | NCBI WGS metagenome assembly FWWM01 (sample SAMEA103939774, study PRJEB20133) | metagenome | reverse complement strand
GGGCCGCACAGGATGTCCTTTGTGGCCCGCCCCCTCCGTCAGCGCTGACGCGCTGCCACCTCCCCGCGCCGGGGAGGATTGCATCAACCGATCCCGTATTTCTGGATCCGCTCGGGCATCCGCTTGTCCAACGCCACCGCCAGCGTCCGATCGCGCGCGGCCTCGGTGGTCATGCCCAGATGCGTCTCGGCGAGCGAACGCCCGTACAGTGCCCAGGCCCGCTTCGGATCGATCGCCAGCGCGGCGTTGAAATCCGCGAGCGCGGCGCGGTCGTCCTTCTGGCAGAGATGGATGAAGGCCCGGCTGTCGAGGAAGCTCGGATCGTTGGGGATTGCGTGGACGGCGGCGTTGCAGTCGCCCAGTGCCTTGTCGAGGTCCTTGTTGGCCAGCATCCGCGACCAGCACCGGCCGTTCTGCGCGGTGCTGCGGCGCGAATCGTCATGGTGGGCGGCCATCCACAGATCATATTGCGCTACGCCCGCGTCGAAGGCGTCCGCGCCCGAATAGAGCCGCGCCATCTGCAGCCGCACCGCATCCTCGCGCGGCAACTGCCCGTTCAGCAGGTCGAGATCGGTGATAGCCCCCGCCGGATTGCCCGCACGCAGCCGTAACTCGGCACGGATCAGCCGCGCCTGCGTATCGGCCGGATCGAGCGTCAGCGTGGTGTTGAGATCGTCGATCGCCAGCACCGGCCTATGCTGATCCAGATAGGCGAGCGCGCGCTGGCGGGGAAAGCGCGGGTCCTTGGGCGCTATGGCGATCGCGTGCGAAAAGGCGTCGATCGCATGGGGCAGGTCGTGCTGGGTCACGAACATCGCCCCGCGCCGACTATAGCCCTCGGCATCGGTCGGGTTCGCGGTCTCGCCGGCCTTTTGCGCCACCACCGCCACCGCCGCGCCCGGATCGACATGGGCCACCGCATCGAACAGCCGCCCGCCGCTATAGGTGAAATAGATACGGTGCTGAGAATTGGAGACATAGAGCCGGTGCGACACGAAAAAGTCCGCGCCCAGCAGCATGTCGGTGTCCAGCGGCCCCAGATCGGCGATGTGAAGCCGCACATTATGCAGTTCCTCATTGCCGATCTTCAGCAGCTTGAACCGCGCGGTCCAGCCTTGGACGACATGGCGGCCGAGGCCCTGTTCCCAACCCGCCACCTCGACACCCAGATCGCCCGGATGGACACCCGCGCGGGCAGCGGCGCGCAAGGTCAGGACGGTTTGTGCAGCGCCGGTGTCGAAGGTCGCATTCAGCTTCGCGCCGTCCAGCTCGACGGTGCCGATCGTGTGGTTGTGCGCCAATTCCCTGGTCTCGATCGGAATCTCGAAATAGGGCTTTCCCTCGGTCCAATAGGCCATGGAGGCGTGGGCGCAGCCGCTCGGGCGGAACAGCCGAACCATGCCGCCGGGCAGGTCATATTCGACATCGGCCAGCCCCAGCACATTCTGACCGAGCAGGCCGGTCTGGCCGACATCGCTGCCGCTGACGACGAACTCGACATTGGGAATGTCGGTCCCGGCCAGCGTAAAATGCCGGACCGTCGCGAGCATGGCGTCGGAGCTGCCGCCGATCCCGTTCACCCGGAAGCCAAAGGGCAAGGGCTGTGTCGGCAGCCCCAGTTCGCGTGCGACGGGCGGCGAGATGTTGCTGTAAAAGGCGCCACTGTCGAGGATGAAGGGGGCGGGCTTGCCATTGATCCGGGTCTCGACCACCGGGCGCAGCCCCTGCATCGTGACCGGGATCGCCGCCATCTGCCCGACCTTGCATGTCTCCGCCATCGCCGGACCCGCCGTCGCCGCCACCAATAGCGCCGCGATCGACACCCGCTTGGCTTTCGTCCCGATCCCCATGCCACCATCCCCATGCCAGCTTCAGGGGGCGAGCATATCAACGCGACACACGGGCCAAGATGACGTGCGGCTGACATTCTTGAAATGCGGGCATTCGTCCCCGGCCGCGGGGGGCTTGCCACACAAGGCACCTTTTGACGCGGTTCCTCCCTGGCCCCCCTCCCCCGCGGGAGGATTTCGCTAAAGCGGATTTCCGTCGCGGCAGCGTTCCCATTCCACCGGGTCATGCGCGCATGCGATGGTGACGCTCTCGCGCCGTTCGACCGAAAGCGCGCGCAGCCGCGCCTGGTTGGCCATGCGTGCGGTCGCATCGACCTCCATCAACCGCTGATAGGCGCGCAGGCCCGGCGTGCAGTGGCGCCGGGCGCTCCGCATCTCGCCACGGTAGAAATAGGCGTCGCCCGCATGGAGTAGCCAGCGCCCGCCCGGCTGGCGGATCGCAACCCCGGCATGGCCCCATGTGTGGCCGGGCAGCGGCACCATCAGGATTTCGGGCGGCAACCCGTCCAGATCGCGCACCACATCGAAGCCGAACCAGGATTCCCCACTCGCGCCATAGCGGCACCAGCGATCGACCTCGTTCCACTGCGGCGCGCGCCAGCGATTGCGCGCGACGACTCCCCTATGGGGGCCGGTCGCATCGTCATATTCGCGGCGCATGACATGGACGGTGGCGTCGGGGAAATCCTCCAGCCCGCCAGCATGATCGAAGTCGAGATGGGTCAGCACGATATGCCGAACATCCCGCGCGGTATAGCCCAGCGCCTCGATCTGGCGGATCGCGGTTTCCTCCTCGCGCAGTCGGATGTTGAGCATGGCGCGCCAGGCGAGCGGGATGCGCGGATCGGGGCGACGATGAGGATGCGCCACGTCGCGCAGGCCAAAGCCGGTATCGACCAGTACCAGCCCATTCGTGTCGGTTTCGATCAGCAGGCAATGGCAGACGAGTTGGCCGATCGCCCCCCGGCTGCGGCCGTCGAAAAGCGCCCCGCCCAGCGGGCAGTCGGTACCGCAGTTGAGATGGTGAATCCGCATGGCACCTCAACCGGGCGAAACGACGCACGGTTCCTTATTTCTTTTTCTTACAATCGGTTAAACAGATACATCTGGATCAGAATCGGGGAACAAGCCGCCCGTCCGATACGCTGGGACGGCAACGCCACAGGAGCAACGCCATGTCGGCCAGAGCCTTTGCGACGGTCTTCGGTATCGTCTTTCTCGTCGCGGGCGCCGCCGGCTTCGTGCCCGGCCTTTCGCCCACCCATGCCCATCCGGGGGTCAGCGTCACCGCCTCGTCCCGGCTGGCGCTGGGATTGTTTCCGGTGAATATCCTGCACAATCTGGTCCACCTTGCCTTCGGCCTGTGGGGCGTACTGGCGGCGCGCAGCGTGACCGCCGCCTTCGGCTATGCCAAGGGTGTGGCGATTATCTATGCCGTGCTGACGGTGATGGGCCTGATCCCGCTGACCGCCACGACTTTTGGACTGGTGCCGCTTTATGGCAACGACATATGGCTGCACGCGCTGCTGGCCCTGGTCGCGGGTTATTTCGGTTTTGTCCATCGCGAGGCCGTCACCGATACGCCCCTGCGGTAATGACAGGGGCGGTCGAGGCGGTCAGGCCAGGCTGATCCGCCGCCCCTCCAGCGCCGAGCGATAGATCGCCTCGATCACGCGCATATCGGCAAGCCCTTCCTCGCCGGGCACCAAGGGATCGGTGCCGTTCGCGATGCACTCGGCGAAATGGTCGAGTTGCCCAGCATGTTGGCCCTTGCCCGCCGGAACCTGCTGTTCCTCGGTCCGGCCGTTGCGACGGACCCACATCTTCTGTCCCTCATAGGATGTGGCAGGTTCCAGCTCGATCCAGCCATCGGTACCCGACACGCGGTACATATTGTGGTTGGAGCTGTAGCTCGACACGCAGGTCGCCTCGATCCCTGAGGGAAAGCGCAGCAGGAAGCTGATCCGGTCCTCGACGGTGCGGAAACGCGGGTCGCTGCGGTCGGTCGACTCGATCGCGCTGACCTCGACCGGCTCCTCGCCGGTCAGATAGCGCGTGGCATTCAGGCTGTAGATGCCGATGTCCATCAGCGAGCCGCCGCCCGACAATTTCCGGTCGAGCCGCCACTGGTTGGGTTGCGCGTTGAAGCCATGGTCGGCCGTGATGATCCGCGTTTGCCCGACGAACCCCTTCTTCGCCAGGTCGATCGCCAGCCGGTTGTGCGGCTCGAACCGCGATCGGTATCCGATCATCAGCTTGCGCCCCGCCGCCCGGCACGCCGCGATCATCGTGCGGCATTCCGCGACCGACACCGCCATCGGCTTTTCGCACATGACATGCTTGCCCGCCCTGGCCGCACGCACCGTATATTCGGCGTGCATCGCATTGGGCAGGATCACATAGACGATGTCGACATCCGGGTTGTCGCGGATGCGGTCGAAATCAGCATAAGAATAACGATGGCTCTCGGGCACGCCATATTTCTCGCCGAAGCGCGCCAGCTTTTCGGGTGTGCCGCTGACCAGCGCGACGAGGCGCGACTGGTCGCATTCGGCAAATTTCGACATGATCAGCTCGGCATAGCGTCCCAGCCCGACAATGGCGTACCCCGCCTTGCGCCCGCGCGGCGCGGCACAGGCCCCGCCCGCCGCCGCGATGGCGAGCCCCGCGCCCAACCCTGCGACAATGGTCCGACGATCGGCGTCCGGCATGATGCTCTCCCGTGTTCGCCAGGCACGTTTGCCCGTTCGATCAGAGGGTTATCATGAACGACACCATCCAATGCTGGCAAGGGTGCCGCAAAGGTCAGTTGGCGACTTTCTGCGCCTCGACGATTCCGGCGTCGCTGCCCAGCGCATAGAGATAGGCTTTGCGCTGCTCGGTGCCGGGGCGATAGCGCTTGAGCGTCCGCGCCTGTTCGCGGGTCAGCGTGAAGCGGACATAGCCCGCCTTGACGAGGCACTGGTCGACTTCGGATTGCAACGTGGTCTGGAGTGCATCGACCTGTTTGTCGGGATTGTACATCCGGCGAAGCAGCACCTGCCTTTCGCTCTGGGTGAAGATGTCGTCGGTTGGGACTCTCGGGGGCGTATTGGCTTCGCGCTCCAGCACACGCGCGCCGCGCACGTAACGTTGCGTCGACCCATCGCCGGTCACATCGCGCCGGGCAGCTTGCAACATGCAGGCGCGGCTGCCCCCGTCAAACGCCTCGCGCGACGCGCCGGGCTTGCCCCAGCTATAGGTGTCGGCCCCCTTGGCATGGGCGGACGTCGCCGCACACAACAAGGCAAGCACAAGGCCGATCTTCGGCATGATCTCTCCTCGGGTTCCTGTCGGCGAGGCTATCCGAAACATCCCCTCACGTCATGTCTTTCCCAATTCCTCCCCTGCAAGGGGAGGAATAAAGCTCACACACTCACCGCCTTGGCCTGGCGTCCGTCCTCGCCGAAGATGCGCAGATAGCGCTGGATCTCCGATGGCTCGCCCGTCGCCTTGGCGGGATTGTCGGAGAGTTTGACCGCCGGATGCCCATCGGCGCTGATGACCTTGGCGACCAGCGAGATCGGCTCCAACCCGGCCGCGCCCGCCGGATCGCAGTCACGAAAATCATTGGTCAGGTTGGTGCCCCAGCCGAAGCTCATCCGCACCCGGCCGTGGAAATGGCGATAGGTCGCCTCGATGCTGTCGACGTCCATCCCATCGGAAAAGATCAGCAGCTTTTGGCGCGGATCGCGACCATGGGCCTGCCACCAGGCGATGATCTGTTCACCCCCCTCGATCGGCGGCATGGAATCGGGGCGAAAGCCGGTCCAGTCGCCGAGCCAGTCGGGCGCGTCGCGCAGGAAGGCGGTGGTCCCGAACGCATCGGGCAGCGCGATCAGCAGATTGCCGTCATACAGCGCCTGCCACTCCTCCAGCACCCGGTACGGCGCCGCCGCGACGCCCGCGTCGTCGGGGGCGAGCGCAGCCATCACCATCGGCAGTTCATGCGCGTTGGTGCCGATCGCCTCCAGATCGTTGTCCATCGCCAGCAGCACGTTGGACGAACCGATGAACCGATCCCCCAGCCCTTCCTTCAACGCCTCGACGCACCAGCGCTGCCACAGGAAGCCATGCCGCCGCCGCGTCCCGAAATCGGAAAGAACCAGATCGGGCAACTCGCGCAAGCGTTCGACCTTGTTCCACAGCTTGGCCTTGGCGCGCGCATAGAGGATATCGAGTTCGAACCGCCCCTTGCCCTTCAGCGCGGCGCGCGAGCGCAGTTCGTTGACGATGGCGAGCGCGGGGATTTCCCACATCGTCGTCTCGGCCCAGGGGCCGTCGAAATGCAGCTCGAACTGCCCGTCGACCGTGCGCAGCTCGTAATCGGGCAGCTGGAAATGCACGAGCCAGTCGAGAAACTCGGGCGAGAACATCCGCTGCTTGCCATAGAAGCTGTTGCCCGCCAGCCAGATCAGCTCCTTCTTGCCGAACCGCAGCGAGCGCGCATGGTCGAGCTGTTCGCGAAGCTCGGCCTCGTCGATCACCTCGGCCAGCCGAACATGCGTGCTGCGGTTGATGAGCGAGAAGGTCGCCGTCACGTCCGGGTGAAGTCGCCGGATCATCTGGAGCATCAGCAGCTTGTAGAAATCGGTATCGAGCAGGCTGCGCACGACCGGATCGAGCCGCCAGCCGTGATTATAGACGCGGGTGGCGATGTCGGTGACGGGCATGGATGCTCCCTGGGCCGTGGACGGCAGGCGATGCACCATCACCCGCGCAGGGGCAAGCGCACCGCGCTTTGCACCGCCGTTCCTTTTTGCCACTATGGCCGCCTTCCGGGGAGGAGGGGGGACTATGACGGTGCGTGGAGTGATGGCGTTCGCCTTGGTGTCGGTGCTGGCGGCCGGAGGCGCCGAGGCACAGACCGGGCGCACGCAGACCGGAAAAGCGGCGGGTCAGCCTGCGGAGGCGGAGCGCGGCCCGATAACCGGGCCGACGCCTGCCTGGGTCACGCGCTCGGCGCCGCTAACGGTGCCCGACAATGTCGGCGGGCCGCTCTTCATGCGCCGCCAGGACGTCGTGGCGCACATCACCGACCAGGGGCAGGCCCAATATATGGGCTATCAGGTCAGGATCCTGCAATCCAACGCGCTTCAGATCGGCAATATCGCCATCGCCTGGGACCCGGCGGCGGGGCCACCGATCGTGCATGGCATCCATGTCCTGCGCGACGGCCAGACGATCGACGTGATGAAGGCCGCCGCGTTCGAGGTGTTGCGCCGCGAGGACAAGCTGGAAGAGGCGATGCTCGACGGCACGCTGACCGCCGTGCTGCGCGTGCCCGACCTGCGGGTCGGCGACGAGCTGGACGTCGAATGGACGACCTTCTCCAAGGACCCGACGATGGGCGGCCAGGCATCGGGGCTGCTGGTCCTGGCCGCCAGCCCCGCGCCGGGCCGCTATCATCTGGGGCTGAACTGGGATGCCGGGCAAAAGCCGCAGCTGAAGATCAGCCCGGACATGACCGCCGCGCTCAAGCCCCAAGCCAATGGCGTGGATTTCGACTTCGACAACCCCGCGACGCTCACCCCGCCTAAGGACGCGCCGCCGCGCTACCAGTGGCAGCGGATCGTGGAATATAGCGATTTCGGCGACTGGCCCTCGGTATCACGCCACTTCGCCCCCCTCTATGTCAAGGCGGCGGCGCTCCCCCCGGCCTCTCCGCTGCGTCAGGAAGCGGCGAAGATCGCTGCGGCGCATGGCAGGCCGCTCGACCGCGCAGCCGCCGCGTTGAAGCTCGTCCAGCAGGATGTCCGCTATATCTATGTCGGGCTGAACGGGGGCAACCTGACCCCCGCCTCCGCCGACGAGACGTGGCAGCGCCGCTATGGCGACTGCAAGGGCAAGACCGCCCTGCTCCTCGCCCTGCTGCGCGAACTGGGGATAGAGGCGGAGCCGGTGCTCATCAATTCCAGCGGCACGGATGACGGGTTCGACCAGCGCTTGGCCGGGCCGCAGCTGTTCGACCATGTGCTGGTCCGCGCGCATATCGAAGGGGCAACCTATTGGCTGGACGGGACGATGCCCGCCGTCGTGCCGCCCGCCGCACGGCCGGTATTTCCGGTGCAGTGGGTGCTGCCGCTGACGACACGGGGAGAAGCGCTGGAAAAGCTGGACTGGCAGGTCGCCAGCGTCCCCGACGATACGACGCTGTTCGACATCGACGCGCGCGCCGGATTCGACAAGCCTGCCAGGATCACCTCGACCACCATCACGCGCGGCGTGGCCGGGCTTCAGCAGCAGATGCAGTTCTCGGCAGTGACGCCGGGGCAGATGCTGGACGCTTTCCGCCAGCAGATGACCGGCGATTTCTGGCAGGCGATCGACAATGTTCAGTGGCGCTTCGACCAGAAGGCGCAGGCGAGCATCCTGACGATCGCGGGGACCGGCACGGTCGACTGGGACAAGGATGATGATGGCGGTCGATCGTTCGCGCTGCCCGGCGGCGGCTTCAGCCCGCCCGACCGCCGCGTCCGCAGCGCCGACCAGCCGCGCGACGTGCCCTTTTACGCCAAGCCGGAATATAGCTGTCACGTCACCACCGTCCGCCTGCCCGCAGGCACCGAGGCGAGGCAATGGTCGTCCAAGCCCAGCTTCGACACGATGATGTTCGGTCGCCATTACCGCCGCGCCTGGGAGATGCGCGACGGCACCATCCGCATGGTGCGGGGGGCCAGGGTCGAACGGCCCGAGATCGATGCGGCCGCCGCCGAGCGCGACAATGGTCGCATCGCCGCCTTCGACAACAGCATGGCCTATATCTTCTATGCCCCGAAGGGAAAGAAGCCCGCCGTGGGCCGGGGCGAGACGGTGCCCGCGACCGACGGGCATGACTGGATCGCCGATCCCTCGCCCTGCATGCCCTCCACCGGCGGAGCATGATCGAGCGGCGGCGCGATTAGGATCGGATCGACCCCGCCCGCGTCGCGTTGAGCGGAAACCAGCCGAAGGATGGGATGCAGATGGCCGACCGGATATTGATCTTTTACGGCTCCTACCGATCCGATCGGCAGGGCATCCGGCTGGCCGATTATCTGGTTCGGTCCTTTCGCGACCGGGGTGCCGAACCCGAACTGATCGACGCCAAGGCGGTCGGGCTGCCCATGCTCGACCGGATGTACAAGGAATATCCCGCCGGGGAAGCGCCCGAGGCGATGGAGGTGCTGGCCGCCAAGATCCGCACCGCCGACGCCTTCGTCTTCGTGACCGGCGAATATAATTGGGGGCAGCAGCCGGGGCTGAAGAACCTGACCGACCATTTCCTGGAGGAATGGTATTGGCGTCCCGCCGCCGTCGCCAGTTATTCGGCCGGGCGGCTGGCGGGGGCGCATGCCAGCGTCGCCTGGCATGGGACGCTCAGCGAAATGGGCATGGTCGTGGTGTCGAGCACGCTGACCCTCGGTGGCATCGGCCAGACGTTGGATGCCGAAGGGCGGCCGACCGGCGATGGCGGTGCCGCGCTGTCCCGGAGCTTCCCGCGCTTCGCCGACGATCTCGCCTGGTGGACCCAGGCCGCGCGCGAGCAGCGGGCGCGGGTCGCCCCGCCCTATTAAACGACGGTACCGGTCAGCGTTCCGATCAGCGCCGTCACTCCCATCGCCAGCGCGCCCAGCAGGACGACGCGCATCATGCCACGCCCCACCGGCGCCCCGCCCGCTCGCGCGCCCAGCGCCCCCAGCATCGCGAGCAGGACGAGCGCGGTGGCGGGCGTCACATAGAGCACCCAAGCGCGCGGCGACAGCGCGGCGGTCAGTACCGGCAGGATGGCGCCCGCGCTGAACGCGCCGGCAGAAAACAGCGCCGCCTGCACCGGATCGGCGCCGCTGTCATCGGCCAAACCCAATTCGTCGCGACGATGCGCGCCCAGCGCGTCATGGGCCATCATCTGCTCGGCCACCTGCCGCGCCAGCTCTGCTTCCACCCCGCGCTGTTCGTAGATGGCGGCCAGCTCGCGCGTTTCGGCCAGCGGCGCGCGGACGATCTCGGCCGCCTCGCGGGCCAGATCCGCTCCTTCGGTATCGGCCTGCGAACTGACCGAGACATATTCCCCCGCCGCCATCGACAGCGCGCCACCGACCAGCGCAGCAATCCCCGCAACCAGCACCGCCCCCGCCGTCGCACCCGGCGCCGCCGCGACGCCGACGATCAGGCTGGAAACCGAGATGATGCCGTCATTGGCCCCCAGCACGGCGGCGCGCAGCCAGCCGGTACGGTGGACCAGATGCTGTTCGCCCATGGCATGGATGGTGGTCTGGCTCATCTGGGGTTTCTCCGGCAGCTTCAACGGTCGGCGGCGACGCTCTCCAAAGCGTCACTCCGGCCACTGCAACGCACGACCGCGCGATGGCGCTCCTGTATCTGCCAGGCCGATTGTCGGGAAGCGGCGCGCCATGGCGGAGACGGAGGAATGTCTACCTCCCCGACAAAATATTGAATTTAAATAAGTTTTTTAGCAACACAGCAAATCATCCCACATTTTTCCCCACACTCGATGTGATAATATTTGTAGAGGCGGGAGGTGGATCGTCTGTTCTGCGCCCTCCCTCTACGGGCGTTTGGTTGCGAGAGTTTTCCGTAAAAATGAAGCTCACGATCGGGTTGAAGGACCCAATTACGGACGTTCACACGTGCCTTGTCGGTTCCGGAAAGCTGCCGCTCGTTCATATAAGCGGATCGGCTGCTTGAGCGACCCCGCTCAGCCACTTGGAACAGCGGAGATTGGGCGGATAGCTGCCATTAAAGATGAGCGAGACTGGCGAGCGTAGCCCAGACCATCGACACCATAGCAAGGACCGATCCGGACAACGCCATTGCGCCCCATGCTATCTCGGCTTTCCGAGCATGGCGCACATCCGCCATGGTGCGTTTTCCGCAATAAGCGAGATTGCATACCAGCAGTCCCATTGTCGCGATGAGCAAGCTTACCATCTGCATAACCGGATCATCTCTCAGCCAGCGAATGCCCGCAACTGGACGGAAGCCGCCCTGCCCTGTCGCCGAGGAGACCCAGAAGCGGTCGTTAGCACGTGCCTTCTCGCTTCCCGAAAGCGGCCGCTCGTTCATATAAGTGGATTAGCTGCTTGAGCGGTAAGCGCGGTCTGGAGACCGCCTTGCGGTAGCGCCGGTAGCGGGGATGCTTATCGTCTTTGACGAGGGCGCGGGCGGTGCGGGAAGTTGCAGGTTCTACGACCAGTCATATGAGCACTCGTATGACTGGTCGGATGGAGGTGGTCGGCCTTGAGCGAGCCGCTCGGCCACTCGGAACGGCGGAGATGGGTGGTTAGCTGACGTTCCGCCCCAGCAGCACAGCATTATGTCGCTGCCTGCCCATCACCGCCCTCAACTCGCTCGCGAAATTCGCCGTATCAGGGTAGTTCGCGCGGAACACGGCCTGACATTGTCGCCGCGTATCGATGTGATCCGCTATTTTGACGATCACATCTAGGTCGCCGGTTTTGTTCGCAGGCAAAATCGAAATACCGACGATAACTTCATAGTTGGAGCCGTCGCTGTCGCAATGCCCCCATTCCTCTACGAACGGGTGCTCGGACGAAAATGGATAGGCGTCCAACTTCGGAGCCATTTCAGTAACGTCCTGCCATTGCACCCAAAATCCGCCGCGACCGGTGAACCGATCCGTTTCGACCGCTAGCGCTAGCCAGCCAAAATCGTCGTTGGGATCAGAACTAAACTCGTAACGCAATGTCAGCTTAGCGGTCATTGCGCGTTTATACGCGACCGAAGCCATGTCCGCTATTGGGCGATTGTGTTGAAGAAGTCGGCGTCTGGCGCGGAGATAATCGGCGGCTGGTCTGCGCTGAAAGCCGCTGACTGGCTCAGGCAGGTAGCGGCTGCGCTGTCATCGGGATGAGCTTGGCCATCTTGCGGAGGTTCTGGGCAGTAGCTGCCATATGGAACTCGTCCCTGGCGCCATTCGGCCCTCGGAGGCGCAATCGGTCGAGCTTCAGGATCCGTTTGAGATGCGCGAACAGCATCTCGACCTTCTTTCGCTGGCGGCGAGATGTGACATAGGCGTCGGTGGTGGCGATGTCGCAGGCAAGGTCGCGCGCCCCTTCGTGGATTGAGCGGGTCACCTTGCGCGCCGGCATGTTGGGCGTGCAGCGTTCCCGCAGGGCACAGCCGCCACAGTCCTGCTGCCGGGCGCGATAGCGGATGAAGCCGTCCTGGCTGACATCGCTCCGCATCGTTGTGAAGTTGCGGTTCCTGAGGCGCAGGCGCTTGCCGCCGGGGCAGACGTAGCTGTCGTCGTCATGGTCGTAGGTGAAGGCATCGCGCTCGAACGTGCCGTCGCGGCGGGCGGACTTGTCGAACACCGGGATGTGCGGTTGGATATCACGCTCGTGGACGAGCCAGGCGAGCATCTCCGCCGAGCCGTAGGCGGTGTCGGCCGCCAGCCGCTCGGGCCAGACCCCGAAGCGGTCCTGCACGCGCGCGATCATGCGCTTGCACGCGGTCACCTCGGCCTGGCGCACCGCGGTGCTCGCTTCCACATCCATGATGACGGCGTGGTCGAGGTCGATGAGGTAGTTGGTCGAGTAGGCGTAGAAGGCCGGCCCGCGATGCGCGCTGGTCCAGCGCGATGCCGGATCGGCCGGCGCCAGATACTTCGGCACCACAGGCGTCGCGGCGCCGAACGCGGCATCGTCGAGAACGGCCAGATACTCGCGTACCGCACGGCTGTCGGCGGCCGGCGGCACGCCATCGCTGCCCGGACCGCCGGTCTGACGATTGGCATCAGCGCGGATCAGACTGGCGTCGACCGCAAACCCTTCGCCACCCACCAGCCCCTCGGCCATGCAGCGCGCGACCGTTGTCTCGAACAGGCGCCGCAACAGGTCGCTGTCGCGGAACCGTCCGTGCCGGTTCTTCGAGAAGGTCGAATGGTCGGGCACGTCGCCGTCCAGCCCCAACCGGCAGAACCAGCGATAGGCCAGATTCAGATGCACCTCGTCGCACAGCCGCCGCTCCGACCGGATGCCCATGCAATAGCCGATGATGAGCATCCGGATCATCAGCTCCGGATCGATCGAGGGGCGACCCGTCTCGCTGTAGAAGGGCTTCAGTTCCTCGCGGATGCCCGACAGGTCCACGAACCGGTCGATCGAGCGCAGCAGATGGTCCGCCGGCACGTGCCGCTCCAGGCTGAAGCTGTAGAACAGCGCCTCCTGCGCGACCGTCCGCTTGCCCATCATCGGCCCGTCTCCGCTTACTTGCCGAAGATTGAATCAAACCATCAGCGCGACTGCAAGCGAGCCTTTTTCAACACAATCACCCAAAACCAGACGTTCATGCACTTTTTCAGACTTCTCGATATCGGCCGTTTGTTAAGCCAAAGGGCAAGCACGGACGTGAGCTATCTTGACGTCCTCCCTGTTTTTTCATCCATGCTGAATGAGAGTTTTCCGGCCCTTTGAAGCCTGCGAGCAAGGAGCTGGGACATGAAG
>FWWM01004701.1_pt1 | contig 13358 bp, 5 predicted proteins | sample 2228351 | NCBI WGS metagenome assembly FWWM01 (sample SAMEA103939774, study PRJEB20133) | metagenome | reverse complement strand
CGCGCTCCACCGTCGTGTCGACCTTGCCCCGTTCCCACAGGCCGCCGATCGCCACGAGGGCTGGCGTCACCACGTCCTCGTAGAGCGTTGCAAGTCCCTGCGGCCGCCCCAGCACCGCCTCGGCCAGCTCCATGCACGCGGCCTCGTCCCCCTCCACCAGGGCGTCGGCAAACGCACTCCCCGTCGCCGACAACGGCGCCCCGTGGCTGCCGCTCGCCTCGCGCTCTGCCCCGAACTCGCGGTCGTGCTCCATGAGGAAGCGGTACACGCGGCCCACCTCGGCGGCGGTGGGGGCATCCATCTGGGTCGAGACGGCGCGCAGCCACGCCAGCATGGCCTCGGGGAACAGGCTGCGCCAGAAGCCCTGAGCCTGGTACGCGCGGACGAACCAGGCGTGACCGCGCACGAGAAGCCCGTAGTCGCCAAAGGTGAGCGCCGCGCGCACCAGTTTTGCGTGCTCCCGGACGAACTCGAATAGCCGCGCCATGTTCCCATGGCCGAGGAGCGAGGAGATGGCCGGGTAGGTGGCGAGATCCCGGCCCACGTCGAGGAGCAACGCGTCCAGGCGCCGATCGAACTCCGCCACCGCCCGTGGCGACACGGGCCCCAGGGAAGTTGCCAGTGCCTCGAGTTGCTGTGTCATCGTCCCCTCCCTGCCGGCCGCCCCATGGCCGGCCCCAGCGTCGAATCAGGAGGGCAATCCCCGTGCCTCTTCGCCGGAGAGGTACAACTCGCTGATGGACAAGACATTGGCCGTCGACGAACCGGTGGTCTGGGGCAGCGACCCTGTTCGCCTTTCGGACGACGACCCCAGCCGTCGCTCCCTACGAAGCCTCAACACGCGTGATTTCAGTACCTTGCCCTGTCAGCCCCCTCGTCCGGAAACCGAACACGGCGCGTCCTCGCCGCCGCCGACCACCACGGCGAGCCACCAGCCCCAGGATCACCCCCGACCGGCGCCGGTGCCGCCGTGTCCTCGCACCACGTGGGACGCCCCTTGACGAGAGAGAGAGAATTCCACCAGCGTCGCGACGATAAACGGAGGAGCTCGCCAGGCGAAGCGGGACAAGGGTACTCGCTGTCGTGTTGCTCGCCGCGGTGTTGGCCGCAATGCCAATCCGGACCGTGGCGGAGGACGAACTCGACGACCAAGCCTGGGGATGGTGGGACGATGAGGTGTTGCTTCTTTTTCGGGATCGGCTGTTCCGGCGCGCCGTGCAACGGCCGTTGCAACGTCTGCAAGGTCGTGGGATATATCGGCACCATGTGCGAGCCGGCACACAACCAGGCAGGTTCGTGCCGCTGCGTAACCTACACCGACGCCGCCTTCACGGTATGTCAACGCTACGGCCAGAGCTGCTACGGGGTTCAGGTATGGCCGTCGCACAACTGCCCCTGGCCTTGAGCGCGATGGGCGCACCGGGGGATCTTGCTGCTGTCCGGTTCGTCGCCCGGGTGCATGGGATCGCCCCGAAGAGCTGGGTCTTGCATCTGCGGCGAGCCGACGCCCTGGACGGCGAAGCACGGCGTTTGCCAGGAACCGGGGTATGGGACACCTGGTTACCGACTGGTAGCCTCTGGGAGGCGTCCCTCGAGGCCCCGGGGTTCTGGTCCGAACCGCGGACCTTGGCGGCTCAGCCAGGAACGGTCGTGTACCTCGATGCCTGGCCGGTCGGCGAGCTGGTCGTGCCCTTGCGCGGCGCGGCGCGCCCCGAGGCGATCATGGCCGTCTTTCGCAGCGTGCCGGGGGTGACACATGGCCTTTCCGGCAACCAGCCTTGTCGGCTCGGCGAACGCACGATCCACTGTACGCTGCCGGCGACCACGCTCGACGTCTCCCTCAAGATTCCGGGCTTCGCCAGTGAGCCGTTCTGGGGTGTGACTGTGGGCCCGGCCGCAACGACCCTCGAGACCGGGCGCCCGTTGCGGCCCGGCGCCTCGGTCAGCGGTTTCGTGGACGCGCGGGGAGGGGACCCGGCCGCCACCGAGGTGGTGCTGGTGCCCGTGGAAGCACGCACCACCACCCGCCTTTTCGGCGGACCACGACGCGTGCGAGCCAACCCGCGGGGATACTTTCAGTTTGCGGGGGTAGCACCGGGCCGCTACCGGCTCGCCGCCGAGGCCCCCCCTGACCTTGCAGGGGCCGCCGGCATCTTCACCGTGGAGGAACGGGCGGAGACCGAGCTGGTTCGGCCGTTGGCGTTGGCCCCCCTTGCCTCCCTCCTGGTCCGTGTCCTGCCGCCTCTTTCCCCGAACGGCCGCGGCTGGCGAGTTCGCCTTGCAGCTCTCGGTGCCACGGGGAACGTCCGCGAGGCGGACGCCGACGCCCGTGGCGAGGTCTCCTTCGCAAAGGTCCTGGCCGGCGACTGGACCGTGCAGGTGGTGGACCCCGGCAACGGGCGAACCGTGTGGCACGAACGGGCCGTCAGGTCTCCTGAAGAGACCCAGGTGACCATCGAGCTGGACCTGGTGGCCGTCGAGGGCGACGTGACGCACAGGGACCGCCCCCTCGAAGCGGGGATCAGGTTCGCCGATCCACGCCAGGCCGCGCACGTCGCTTTTGCCGCCGACGAGGAGGGGCGTTTCGCGGGGTATCTTCCCACCCCTGGCCGCTGGGATGTAGCGGTCATGGGCCGGCGCGAGCAGGTATTCTGGACCGGCCAGGTGGACGTGCCTCGCCCACGCGCAGGGGAACCCGTCCCGATCCACCTCCGGGTGGAAGGACGCGAGGTGCGGGGGGTGGTCGTCAACCAGGACGACTCGCCGCGGGGCGGTGCCCGCGTAGAGGTGGAGCCAGCCAGCGGTGCCTGCCTCCCCCACCCCGGCGCAGTCACCGATCGGGACGGCCGTTTCGTCCTCGCAGGTCTCCCGAACGGCAACTACGCGGTGCGCGCGAGGGATGGAGGGCGGGCCAGCGAACCGCTGCCGCTCCTTCTCAGCGGGGACAGCCAGCCCGGCGCACTCCGTCTCGTCCTTGCCGACGCATGCACGCTGCGAGGATACGTTGTCGGGGAACTGGGGCCGCTCGCCGGCGCACCTGTCGAGGCCAACACCCTCGTACCCCTGGCGGCGCCGCCCCTCTCGCACACGGACGACAACGGCCGCTTCCAGTTCACCCTCGGCCCGGGCGCGAGCATGGTATCGGTGGTGGCGTTCCCACCCCATGGCTCCCTCGCCGTGGCGTGTACCGAGCTGCCGCGCGAGGGAGAGCTCGTCGTCCGCAGTAGATCGCTCGCCGGCTCGCTGGAACTCATCGGCATCGTCGGGGAGCGGGGCTCGCCACCGCCGCTTGTGACTTTCCATCAGGGCTGCCCGATCCATCTCCACACACTGCAACGGTGGATGCGCCACATGGGTGACCGCTTTGCCGAGGAGGACCGGTGGCGCTTCCACAACCTGCCACCGGGTCGCTGGGACGTATGTCCCTGGCCTGGATGGACCGGTCAACCCACCGGTGTCAGCGGTTGCCCCGGCGGCCTGCTCCCTCCTGGCTGCCTCTTGACTCTCAGCCTTGCTCCCTGACATCCCTCGGTTGGGGTCGGCCATGCCCGGCCCGCAAGACGGGGATCGGGTGCACTGCCACTCCCCCCTTGGTTCTTGCGACCACCGTTTGCCCGGACCTGCCAGGCCACGCGGCAGGTACCCCTCCGCCAAGGGGCGGGAGACGGGGCCCATCCCGTCTCGCATGCACCGCCTGATCTCGCCCGCCCACCACTGCCGCGCCCATGGCCACCCCGACCGATTTGCGGATGCGCGACCGTACTGCCCTCGCGCGAAATCGCACGTCCATCGTCGCGGACCAGGGAGTCCTGGGGCCGCCCTTGACGGGGGTACATGCAGCGGGGCATGCTGTCGTGCAGGTCGCGGGCGGTGGCCGGGGGGGACGCCATCACCTCGGGGACCCGGGCTCCTCCCGCGTGGCGTTGACGGCAACGGGTCGGGCGGAGCGTGGCGTCGAGGCGAGGAACGGGGGAACGCCATGGACGAGTACAAGGTTCCGAAGCAGCGGGCCAGCGTAACCGTCCACCTGCCGCCGCGACCGCCGGAGGACGCGACGGTGTTCCTCTCGGCCGTGACGAGCCCGCATGGCGGACCCGAGAGCGTGCACGAGCTGCTGACACGGGACGAGCCCTTCCTGCCAATGGTACTGGCCAGCCGGGGCTTCTCGCTCGTCAGGAAGGGCGCGATCCGTTGGTTGCGGGTAGAGGACGCCGCCCAGATCGAGGGCCGCTACTTCGAACTCGGCGCGGCAGCGCCCTCCTCCCGCATCCGCTGCCATTTCCCGGACGGCGAGACCCTGGAGGGCACCATTCGGGCGCTGACGCCGCCCGGCGAGCAGCGAGTGCTGGACGTTGTGAACCTGAGCGACGGCTTTCTCCACGTCGAGTCCCCCTCCGGGCTCTACCTGGCCAACCTCGCCCACCTCGTGACCATCGAGGTACTGGAGGAGCACCGTGGGCACGCTTGACGCGTTGCTCGATGCCATGGCGACGTACGGCGCCCGCGAGCTCGTCATGACCTCGGGGCACGTCCCGACACTCACCACGCCTGCCGGTCCTCGTCCAGCGGCCCGCGCGCCCATCACCGTCGAGCAGATCCTGGCTCTGGCGACCCAGATCGCCGATGACACCACGCGGGGCCTCATCGCCGCCCGATCGGCCGCACGGTTCACGTACCGTGGCTTTCTCGTGGAGCTCGCGTTTCCGCCGGAGGGGGCTGCCATGCGCATCGAGCGCCCCCCCGACGAGGGCAGCGGCCGTTCGGCGGTGGGAGCCGGCGCTCCACACCCAACGCCGGCCGAGGCGCTCGGAGCCGGCGGCAGCATCGACGCCCTGCTTGCCGAGATGATCCGGCGCGGCGCCTCCGACCTGCACCTCGCAACCGGCGAGCCTCCGCGCCTGCGACAGGACGGCGAGATGGTCGTTCTCGAAGGGCCACCGATCTCAACGGAGCAGATGGCCCGCCTCCTGTGGCCCATCGCGCCGGCGAAGAACCGCGCCGAGTGGGAGGCCACCCACGACACGGATTTCGCCTACGAGCTCGAAGGTCTCGCACGGTTCCGTTGCAACTACTTCATGGACCGGCGCGGCCTGGGCGCCGTCTTCCGGCAGATCCCGAACCGCATCCCGACCCTCGCGCAGCTCGGCCTTCCCAAGCAGGTACTCGATTTCTGCTGGCTCTCCAAAGGCTTCGTGGTGGTCACGGGGCCGACCGGGTCGGGAAAGTCCACGACGCTTGCGGCACTCGTCGACTTCATCAACGAGAACCGGGCGGACCACATCGTCACCATCGAGGACCCCATCGAGTTCGTGCACCGCAACAAGAAGTGCCTCGTCAACCAGCGAGAGGTGGGCACCCACACCGACAGCTTCAAGCGGGCGCTGCGCGCCGCCCTTCGCGAGGATCCGGACATCGTGCTGGTCGGCGAGATGCGCGATCTCGAGACCATCGCCATCGCCCTCGAAACCGCAGAAACGGGCCACCTGGTTTTCGGTACGCTGCACACGACCACCGCGCCATCGACCATCGACCGCATCATCGACCAGTTCCCCGCCGACCGGCAGGCGCAGATCCGGGTCATGCTTTCGGAAACGCTCAAGGGGGTGATCGCCCAGACGCTTTGCCGGAAGGTCGGCGGCGGCCGCGTCGCCGCCTACGAAGTTCTCGTCATCAACACGGCCGTCGCAAACCTGATCCGCGAAGGAAAGACGTTCCAGATTCCGTCGATCATGCAGAGCCAGCAAGCGCTGGGCAACATGACCCTCAACGGCGCCCTCATCGATCTCGTCAAGCGCGGCGTCATCGAGCCCCGCGAAGCCTACGTCAAGGCCGTCGACAAGACGTCGCTGCTCGCCATGTTCGAGCGCGCCGGTGTCCGCTTCCAGAAGCCGCAGGACGCCCCGGCCTGAGACAGGGCATGGTGCGAGCGGGCGAATCGAGGGGCCAGCGCACCCGCTCCCGCCGGCCCGGGTGGCGGAAGACGCCCCGTCCTGCCGTATCGAGGGTGAAGGAATCCGCCCGAGCGCCGTCACCGGGCGAGGGAGGGCCGTCGGGCCGGAGCCGGGAGAGGAGCGCCAACCGCGGTGCTGGTCGCGCGCAGAACCTCGCCAACGAGAACGGCGGGCACGAGGCCTGGCCGCAGCGCCGGCTGCAGCCGCAAGGCCTCGCGACGTGCCGCTGCCCCATCCCCCGCAGCGAGCAGCAACTTGGCACGGACAGCTTGCGCCAAGTCGAGCAGTTGCTTGTTCATGAAGTCGTCGCTCGAGGCAGGCTCGAGGGCGGCGAGGGACGCCCCGAGCGTCGCCAACGCCTCCCGATGATGCCCCAGACTCGACTGCACGGCAGCGAGGGCCAGCCGTCCCTCCATGGCCGCGTCGGGGTTATCCTCGATCGCCCGCTGCATCCGCAGGGCGTCGTCCGCCGTGACCCGGCCGAGCCGCCACCGCACGAGACCCGCGATGGCATCGCCGTCCGGGACGAGCAGCCACGAGCGCACTTGCGCGTCCGCCTCCGAAGGCTCGTCCCAGAAGAGGTGCGCGCGTGCCCACAGCGCTGCCTGCACGCGTGCGTTCTCCTCCGTGGCAGCCATGGAAGCGTTGGTCATCCTCCGCACCACGCGCCGGAAGGCCTCGCGATCCCGCCTCTCGATGGCTAGACGCAGGACCATCTGCACCCCGTCGTACTGAAAGCGAGGCGTTCTCGGACTCGCTGAGAGTGCTTCCACGAGACTCGCAGCCTCGCCCAGCCGCCCGCCAAGGGCCAGGAGGTGCGCGAGGCGGTACGTCACCTCGTCCAACGGCACCTCCTCATGGGCGCGCCGGAGCAACGTGGTCGCACCTTCGAGGTCGCCGACGCGGGCCAGTGCCCTGGCGGCGGCGAGGCTCAACATCGCGCGGTACGGCTCTTCCTCGAGCAGCGCGGCAACCTCCACCCGTCCTCGCTCGAGGCGAGCAAGGACGCCGCTCCGCTCCGTAGGCTGGCTGTCCTGATCGAGGCTGTGCAGGAGTCTCAAGAAGGCCAGACGCTGTGCTCTGAGATCCTTGCCGGCATTGGGGCCGGGGGTGGGGTTCCCCCAGCGATCGAGGCGCGTGGTGGTTCCCTCGCGAGTCACGAGGGTGTCCCCTCCGGCCTCGACGACGAGGCGGCCATCCCCCCCTTCCGGAAGCAACGTGTACCACGACCAGAAGTCGGGATCGCCACGGAGTTCCGGCGACGACTGCAGAGCGACCTCGGTTGGCCCTGCCCGCGCGCCGGGCGCGGTGAGCATAAACTCGCCCACGACCGGGAACGCCCCCAGCCGGTTGTTCACCGCTGCCATGCGCAACCGCGCCCGCCGCCCTGCCGCCACCAGGCGCACGTCGTAAATGTGGCCGGAATGGAAACTGACCGCCTCCCAGAGGGCCTCCCTGGGCCAGAAGACCAGGATGGCGGCCGGATAAAACCCCCGTTGGTTGCCGCGCACCACCAGCTCGTACCCACCGTCGCCGTCCAGATCGAGGGGCTCGACGAACGGCGTCAGGAGCTTGGGGTACTCGTACGGCCACTCGGTGAGCAGATCCTCCGGGTGCCGGCGGGTGAGCACCTCGCCGCGCGTGGTGACGGCCACGACCTCCGACTTGCGAGGAGGCAGGGACCTGTCCATCGAGGTTTCGCTCGCACACACGACGGTTTCGACGGCTCCATCGCCGTCGAGGTCGACCTTGGCGAGCTGGTGGATGGTGCTGCCCAGCGCGATTTCCCAGGTGGTGCGGCCGCGCCGATCCACGCCGCGGACGGTCTTCCCCTCGGCAACCACCGTGGCCGTGGCCACGAGCCGCCACGAGGCCGGCGCCACCTGCACGACGATGGCGGAAGCGATGGCAACGGCGCCCGCGACCAGACCCGCCCACGCCAGGCGGCGCCGTGTTCGGGGCGCCATCACCACCCGCCGGCGCTCGAACGCCGCTAGCGCTTCCTCGGCGTCCGCAAAACGGTCGCGAGGCGACTTCTGCATGAGCCTCACCACGAAGCGCGCGAGCCAGCGCGGACAATCGCGCCGGGCCCGTTGCGGATCGGGCGGCGTCACCTGCATGTGCAACCGGGCCACCTCGAACTCGGAGTCGGCCTCGAAGGGGGGCTTCCCGGTCACGAGCTCGAAGAGCGTCACGCCGAGGCTGTAGAGGTCCGACGCCGGCGTCGCCCGCTCGCCCCTGAGCTGCTCCGGGCTCATGTAGCGGGTCGTGCCGACGGCAAGGTGCGTCCGCGTCACCGTGGCGTCACCTTCGACGTGGCGGGCGAGCCCCAGGTCCGCCAGGCGAACCCCTCCCTCGTCGTCGAGGAGCAGGTTGGAGGGCTTCACGTCACGGTGGACCACACCCTGCGCGTGCAGGTAGGCGAGGACGGCGAGGTTGTGCCGTGCCACGGCGATGACACGGTCGATGGGCAACGGTCCCGCGGCCAGGAGGGCCGCCACGCTGCCACCGCGGATGAACTCCATCGCCACGGCCAGGCACCCGCCCGCGTCGATCAGCTCGTAGGTGCGTACCAGTCCCGGATGCGTGAGCTCCCGTCCCAGGATCACCTCGCGCCGCAGTCGCTCCCGCGCCGCCTTCGAAAGGTTCTCGCGAAACACCTTGATGGCCACAAGCTGGCGCAGCTCCCGGTCCTCGGCGAGCCACACCTCGGCCTGTCCACCGGCACCCAGAAGACCTACGAGATGCCAGCGTTCTGGGAGCCTCGGCGCACCTGGCACCACCTCCGGCGTACCGCTCCAGGTCTTGGTCGAGCCCGCTCCGCCCCCGTCCATCTGACGAGATCATACACGCCACGACCCCTGCGTGACGCGTCTCCGCCCCGAAGAGCCCGCTTCACGGGGCGCGCGCCGCCACATCCGTGCCGCCCCTCAGGCCCCACCGGCCGAGCTCGAGCCGCCCACCTTCGCCACCGCCGTTGGGGACACCCAGAACACGCGACCCGCCCCCCGCTACAAGACCTGCGTCGGCAGCGGCCAGCGGCTGGTCAGCAGCCGCGTTGGCTCCCCACCGCCCCGGTATAAAGGTGGCTCCACAAGTTGCAGCGCGTCGTTGGGCTGTACCCTGCCACCGATACAACGACAGGAGAAGGGATCTCCCCTTCCGGCGGCCTGAGCAAAGGGCACGGCTGAGCCCCTCGGCCTTTCTCGGCCAGGCTGATGTCTGCCACCTCGTCTGCGGGGGAAGGGCGACCACCCGGCCCACATGGCACGCAGGTTGCTTCCCTGCGCAACGACGGGGAGGTCATGAGCGCAGGGAACAACGAATCTAAGGGGTGGCTATTTCGGCTTCGCGGCGAGGTAGAGGGCGAGGTTCTCTGCATCGATGTACCTGCCGGTACGGTACAGGTCGGCGCCGCCCCGGACAACACCATTGTGCTGCCCGTGCCTGCCGTGTCTCGCTACCACGCGCTCCTGGAAACCTGCGACGGGGTCTTGAAGGTACGGGATCTCGAGTCGAAGAACGGTACCTTTCTCAACGGTGTGCCCATCCGTGAAAGCATCGTGAGACCGGCCGACTGGATCGCGTTCGGCCCGGTGCGGCTTCGGGTCGAACGCCTCGATCCGGCGGATGCGCAGCTAGCGATTTCCTTTGACGCTCAGCAGGTCGCAGGTGAGCTTTCGCCGCTGCAAGCAGTCAGCACCGCCGATGAGGCTGTGCAGGAGCAGCACCGGCCCGGCGCGTGGCTCTTGGCGCTGAGTCGCGTGGCCGACAGTCTCTTGGGCGAGGGCGATCCCAGCCCCAGCGCGGCTCTGATGGCGTTGGGCGAGGGTCTGGGCACGCCAGGTGCGTTGTTCTTTCGACGCCACGTCGCAGGCGAGCCCACTGCCATCGCCAGTTGGGGCGAAGGTGTCGATCTCGAGCGCTTCCCGAAGTTACTGCGGGCGGCGGGCCAAGTGGCCGATGCCAGCCGAATCGAACCGGTGCTCCTCACCGGGTTGGAAGTGGAACCCGAAAAGGTCATCTGGAGCGTCTTGGCACGTCCAGCCGAAGCAGTATGGGGCCTGGTGATCCTGGGAGGCTTCCCATTCTGGGAGCAGGCAGAACCTCTGCTCGAGGTGGTGCTGCGCATGCTGGCCCACGCCCAGCCCGAAGCCATCCATGTGACACTGAACGGAGGAAGGAGCGAGCCGCCGGGGCTGGTCTTCCCACCCGGCCACGTGGTCGGGCGGTCGCCGGCCATCCTTGCTCTCTATGACGAGCTTCGCCTGCTGGTAGCCGGGGATCTGCCCGTGCTGGTGGAAGGGGAGACGGGCGTCGGCAAGGAACACGTGGCCCGCACCCTGCACCTCTCCTCGCCCCGCTCGAGCAAACCGTTCATCGCAGTGAACTGCGCCGCCATCCCCGCCGAGCTCTTGGAGGCCGAGCTCTTCGGCATCGAGAAAGGCGTTGCCACTGGTGTTGTGGCCCGGGATGGGAAGTTTCGCCAAGCGGACGGAGGCGTATTGGTGCTGGACGAGGTAGCTGAAATGCCTTTGTCGTTGCAGCCCAAGCTGTTGCGAGCTCTCCAAGAGGGGGAGATTTCGCCGCTCGGCGCTCGCTTGCCGGTGAAGGTGGACGTACGGGTCATCGCCATGACCAACACCGACCTCCTCGCCCGGGTGCGAGAGGGAAAGTTCCGCAATGACCTCTACTTCCGACTCAACGGATACCGCCTGCGCGTGCCTGCATTGCACCATCGGCGAGCGGACATTCCCCTCCTCGTCGAGCACTTCTTGCGGCGCTTTGCGAACGAGGTAGGTAAACCCATCCGTGGGCTGTCGGTCAAGGCGCTGCGGGCTCTCGTCCAGGCACCGTGGGAAGGCAACGTCCGTGAACTCGAGCACGAGGTGCGGCGATTGGTCTACCTCTGCCCGGAAGGTGGAACCATCGATTCCAGTCTGCTGCCACCGGAGATCTTGCACCCCGTGGTCCCGCACGATCCCCGCGATCTCGAGGTGGCGGCGGACCTCACCTTGGAGCGGCAGGTGGAGGCGCTGGAACGTCGCCTCGTGACCATCGCCCTTGCCCGCGCCAAGGGCAACCGTTCCAAGGCTGCCAAGTTGCTGGGCATTTCGCGCAACGGCTTGGCACTCAAGATCGAGCGACTGGGGCTCGACTGACGCTTCCGGGCGTGAAGCAGCGTACTCTCTCCTCCCTCGAAACGACAGGGGGGAGGGTGTGCCCGACTGAGATGTGAGGTGGCCGAGGGATTCGCGCACCGTCGGCGCCCGCGCCCCTTGCGGTCTATCACCGTCGGGACCACTGAAGCTGCTCCGCGCCGTGCGCTCGGCACGGATCGTTGCCGAAGACCCCACGCCCCACGGACCGGGCGGCGCCTAGCGTACGGCAGCACCGCAACCGTATGACGTGTCCCCTCCACTCCGGCGGTCTCTCAGGCCAGGGTCGTCGTAGCCACGACGGACCTCGCCCCCGTGTGCTGGCGCCTCGCCGTCGCCCGACCGCCCGACCGCAGCAAGCTCCTCCCTAGAGAGACGGTAAGGGCCCGAGCGACGATGCGCAGCTATTGGGCAGGTTGCGCATTGTCTTGGCACACCCGCGACAGGTCGGCACCCAGGGGGCGGCGCGACGGTCCGTGTCTCGGACGTCAAGGCGCAGTGCTATTGGGTTCTTACCTGAAGCTCCCCGGCAGTGACACGTCGGTGGCCCGACTGGGATGGCATCTACCTTGCTTCGAAGCGACCAGAGGTTTGGCGTGTTGACCGACGACGAAACCGCGACGACCAGTTCCAGCTGCAGCGGACGGGCACTGCGCGCAGCGGCCGGCACAGTGGAGGCGAGGACCGAGATGACCAGAAGCTGTGTCGCTGCGCCCCTGGCGAGCTGTCGGGCACGCAGTCCGACCTGCAGCGTCCCTAACGTTCATGGGCTTGGGCGGCGACCATCTCGCGCACATGGAAGACCAGGCGATCAACCATACGAACATGGAGGAGGAATACGGAGATGAAAGCGAAATGCAGCATCGGAATAGCCGCTCTGGTGGCGCTGCTCGCCGTCGCCAGCGCAGCGCTTGCCCAATCGGTGCGACCCGTGGTGCAGAGCGTCGACGAGCAGACACCGTCGCTCCCCCCGGGCGCAACCAACCTCACGGTCACCTTCGACCAGGACCGCTTGGTCAAGTGGCCAAATAGCTCCCTTATCACGATCCCTTTCAAAGTCACCTATACGGATGCCAGTGGTACCACGCAGGAGCTGGGCGCTTCGGACCTCGTGGCCACCTATCACCTGGACGTCCTCGATACTGGGGGCACCTACACCTACTCGATCTTTGGCGCCGCCAAGGACGCTGACAAGCTGTACCTAGAGGACGGTTTCGCCGAAAGCCGCTACATGGTACAGCGCCTCCAATACTGCAAGGAGTGCCCGCCGGATGCCGTGCGCGTGCTACTGCTTTTCGACCTCTCTTCGAGCGTGGACGCGTCGATTCCAGAAATGGCTGCCAACGCGCCAGCTCTTGTCGACGCACTGTTCGCCAATCAAACCTTTGTCAGCAAGCACAATCTTCAGGTGGGTGTCGCATGGTTTTCTGGCAATGTGGCCGATTTGAACCGGATCGCCAACCTCACCGGCAGCGATTTCTTTGCGGATAAGGATACGGTAAACAAAGTCATCGCCGACAACATCAAGCAGCGCCCGCGCGGCACCTCCACGGGCCTGGTCGACGCAGTGGATGTTGCACTGAACGCGCTGACCCGCGTCGAGGACAACACGGTCACCGAGTGCTGTCCCGAAGCGCGGCGAACGGTCAAGGTGTTGATCACGGTCACCGAATTCGTGCATCGTACTGGCGATCCGAGCGCCACCAAGCTCGCTCGCATCAACAATCCGGGACCCAACTATCTCCTCTTCGGAATTCAGGTGCAGGGCGAGTCCCCCAACGCGTGGACAGCCACCCTTGCCGCCGCGCTGTCCTCTGCCTCCGGGAGCGTGCCGTACCAGGACTGGCCGGCTGCCATTGCCGGCATACCGCCGAGAATTGCGCAGGAAGCCCGCGAGGAGCGCAACGGTTGCGAGTACGAGTACCTCCTCTACACCTGTGTCGCGCCACGCGACCAATCGCCTTTTGTACCAACGGCCACTCGCACTGTCAGCGTAGGCCTAACGTACGGCATTGCTACCACCAATCGGGGCTCTTTCACCTACACCACGGAAGACCTGAAAGACGGTTGCTTCCTGTGGGACTTCGACGTGGACGCCGACGGGTTCTACCGCAACCTGACCCTTGGGGAACAGCCTGGCTTCGATGCGTACACAAGGACGAACTACCTCGATGCGAGATACAAGTTCAAGGCCGCAGGACAAAACCATCTGTGCTTGACCGACAACAAGATTTCTCAGCAGGACGAG
>FWWM01013298.1_pt1 | contig 13363 bp, 10 predicted proteins | sample 2228351 | NCBI WGS metagenome assembly FWWM01 (sample SAMEA103939774, study PRJEB20133) | metagenome | reverse complement strand
CCAGCGCCCGCCCCACGTCCTCCGTCCCCCCCAGCCAGGAGATCTCCACCGCCAGATACAGCGGGCGGTCCTCCCGCCGATGGACCCCCCGCACCAGCAGATCCAGGGGGGCGGCCCGATCGGCCTCCTCCTCGGTGATCCGCCCTGCCGCTTCCGCCGCCTCCAGGAGGCGCATCTTCTCCTCGCCCGACAGCGGGACGGCCCGTCGGAGCAGGGCGGAGGCTTCCCGTTGGTAGAGGTCCTCCAGGTCCATTGTTTTGAGGTCGCCCAGATCTTTGGCGTGGTCGGCCATCTGTCGGGTGAGGGCCTGGACGGTCTTCACGAGTTGGCGCACCTCCCCCTGCATACGTCGCTGCGCCTCGATTAGCTCGGCGAAGCGACGGTCGGTGCTCTCGAAATCCCGAACCGTGAACGTCATCGAGGCCTCCTCACCGGGATTTTACCACGAGGGCCTTGTGGATCAGAGGTTGCGGGAGGCTCGGGACGGGGGCACCGCCTCAGTCGTTCTCTCGCAGGGCCCCGATGGCCTGGCGGAGCCGGCGGGCGATCTCGTTCATCTCGGCCTCGCTGGCGTAGCGCTGGCGGGGCCAGAAGAACCCACGCAGGCCGTCCCCTTTGCGCCGGGGCACCACGTGGATGTGCAGATGCGGCACGCTCTGGCTCACCCGGTTGTTAATCGCCACGAACGACCCCTCCGCCCCCAGGCCAACTTCCATGGCCCGGGCCAGCAGGCGGGCGTTCTGGAACAGCGGCCCCACCCGCTCCCGGGGCAGGTCCATCAAGGTCTCATAGTGATCCCGTGGGATCAGCAGGCAATGCCCCGGGAACAGAGGACGATGGTCCAGGAAGGCGACGGAGTGCTCGTCCTCCAGCACGAGGCAGGCCGGGATCTCGCCGCGCAGAATGCGACAGAACGTGCAGGCCATCCCTCGGCCTCGCGGATCGAATCCGGCGGGTGGCCCCTACGCCCAGCCCAGGCGCCCGGGGTTCAGCCGACCTTCCGGATCTAACTGGGCCTTGAGCCGGCGCATCACCGCCACCTCCGGACGGAGCGGGGCCCAAAGGCCCAGCGCCCGCTTCACGGGCTCCGGCCCTCCGAGGAGGGTGAAGTGCCCCCCGCGGGCGAGGGCGAAGGACCGAACCGCCTCCGCCCACCGCTGAAGGGCGTCGGCCGGCCCCTCCGCCCGGGCGTAGATCAAGCCGACGGTCCCGTGGGCCCGCCAGGTCACCGGGATCCCGGCGGCCCCCTCGAGCGCCGCCGTGCCTTCCGCCAGTTGGGCGGGCAGGAGCCCCAGCCGCACCCCCAGGGCCGCTCCGGCTTCCGCTGCGGGGACCACCCCGAGGGAAGGGACCCGGTTCCAGAGGGCGGAGGCCGTTTCGTCGGCGAGGCGCTCCCGGACGCGCGCCCGGTCCGCCGCGGCGAGGGCGTCGCGCCCCAGGCGTTCCACCGGCGCCGGCCACCCGCCCGCCCGCACCAGCACCCAGATCCGGGCGTCGGGGTCATCGGGGAGCGGGAGGGTCTCCCGCAGCGCCGCCCAGGCCCGGGCGTTCAGCACCTCCACCGCGAGGGGGAACCCGGGGTGGCGGAGCATGGCCAGGGTCAGCGGCAGGGCGTCCTCCGGCCGGGCGAAGCCGAAGGCCCAGGTCGCCTCCGCCTTCGGCCGCGGCCACAGTTTGAAGGCGGCCTCGACGATCACCCCGAGGGTGCCCAGCGCCCCGTGGAAGAGTTTGGGGAGGTCGTATCCGGCGACGTTCTTCACCACCTCCCCCCCGCCCTGGATGAGCGTCCCGTCGGCCAGGGCCACGCGGATGCCGATGAGCAAATCCCGCGCCGAGCCGTAGCGGGCCCGGAGCGGCCCGCTCAGGCCGGCCGCCAGGATCCCCCCGATCGTCGCCCGATCGCCGAAGGGGGGATCCAGGGGCAGCCACTGGCCGTGTTCCGCCAGCGTCGCGTTCAGATCGGCCAGGCAGACCCCCGCTTCCACCCGCACGGTCAGATTGGCCGGGCGGTGGCGCACGACCCGGGAGAGGCGCGTCAGATCGAGGGCGAGGTCGTAGCGGGCCGGCGGGTGGCCGAGGCCCTGATGGGCGCCGCTGCCCCACGGCACCACGGCCCATCCGGCGCGGGCGGCCTCGCGCAGGGCCTCGGCGGCCTCCTCGACCGTCTCCGGCTGCCGCACGATCCGGGGCGCCATCCCGTCCAGGCGGTAGCGTTCCGCTAAATCCACAGGTCCTCCTCCCCCTCCGCCGGGGCCGGGATCGGGCGATCGCGGATGGGCTCCGCCATGCGGGCCTTGCGGCGGGCCCAGGTCTCGAGGCACATCCGGGTGGCGGGGAACATCTTGCAGGGGTTCAGGTGACCCTCCGGGTTGAAGGCCGCCTTGATGCGGGCCATCGCCTCCAGGTCCGCGGGCGAGAAGAGCAGGGGCATCAGGTCCCGCTTCTCCAGCCCGACGCCGTGCTCGCCGGTCAGGCTGCCGCCGGCCTCGATGCAGGTCCGGATGATCTCCGCCCCGGCCTCCAGCGCCCGGCGGGTGAGATCCGGGTCCCGTTCATCGAAGAGGATCAATGGGTGGAGGTTGCCGTCGCCGGCGTGGAACACGTTGGCGATGGTGAGGCCGTAACGCCGGCCGATCTCCTGGATCCGGCGGAGGACCCCCGGCAGCTGATCCCGGGGCACCACGCCGTCCTGGATGTAGTAACTGGGGGCCAGGCGGCCCATGGCGCCGAAGGCGCCCTTGCGGCCGGACCACAGGCGCTCGCGCTCCGCGGGGTCTGTGGCGATCCGGACCTCGCGGGCGTCGAAGTGCTCGCAGAGGCGGGCGATATGGCGGACGAGGTCCTCGAGGCCTTGCGGCAGCCCCTCGACGTCAATCAGCAGCACGGCGCCGGCGTCCGTGGGGTAGCCGCAGCGCTTGGCGCTCTCCACCGCCTGGATCGCCGTGTGGTCCATCATCTCGATGGCCCCGGGGATGGTGCCGTCGGCGATGATCGCCGAGACGGCCTCACTGGCTTGATCCACCGTGTCGAAGACGGCGAGCAGGGTCACCACGGCCTCGGGGGGCGGCATCAGGCGGAGGACGGCCTTCGTGACGATCCCCAGGGTCCCCTCCGAGCCGACGATCAGGCCGGTGAGGTCGTAGCCGGGCCAGTCGCAGGCGGCGCCCCCCGTCTCGATCACCTCGCCGTCCGGGAGGACGACCTCCAGGCCGAGGACGTGGTTGGTGGTCACCCCGTAGGCCAGGCAGTGGGGGCCGCCGGAGTTCTCGGCGATGTTGCCGCCGATGGTACAGGCCTTCTGGCTGGAGGGGTCCGGCGCGTAATACAGGCCGTAGGCGGCGGCGGCCTGGGAGACGGCGATGTTCACCACGCCGGGCTGGACCACGGCCCGCAGGTTCACGGGGTCAATTTCCAGGATACGGCGCATGCGGGTGGTGACGATCATCAGGCCGCCCTGGTCGGCCACCGCCCCGCCGCTCAACCCGGTCCCGGCGCCCCGGACCACAATGGGCAGCCCGTAGCGGCGGGCGATGCGGACGGCGGCGACGACCTGTTCGGTGGAGGTGGGGAAGACCACGAAATCGGGGCGCCCTTTGTCGATGGAGGCGTCGTATTCGTAGAGCAGCAGGTGGTGATCCTCCCAGAGGACGCCGCGGGGCCCGAAGGCGTCCAGCAGTTCCCGCAACACCGCTTGCCGTTTCATGCCTCCCCCCACCGGCCCGATCGCCATTGCCTTTCGAGGAGATTATACGGCGGTTCTCGGGTCTGCGGGATGCCGCTTGGGGGAAGCCCTCGCCGGGGCCGGGCCGGTGGTGGCGATGGATGAAGAGCCGGTCCAACGGATATGGCGGCGCTCTTTTGCCTGGCTGGCAGAGGGCATCTCGTGCCGGGGACGTCTCACTTTCAACCATCCTTCGTCCGCATTGTATTTGACGGCTAACGATACTGCGGTTGAGCCGCTGCGAGCCGTCCGCGGATTAGGTCGCACCACTACCCTGCTCCGGGGCGAAGGGGAGCTGGATGACACCCAATTGGGACAGCAAGACTGCGGAGTCGACTGCTGACCAGTGCTCCGCGAGCTTCCCATGCGTCGATATTGCCCTTGTCGATCTCCTCGTAGAACCGTCGTACCAACGCCTTGTTCTCTTCTATTGACATCTTGACGGCCTCCGTTGAAGGGAGTGGTTATTCCTCCGGCCGATGATGAAGAACAAAATAGCCCGATTCGGTAATTGCTCCTCCCGCATATCCTGTCGTGCTCCATTCCTTTTTGGCATACTCCTCACCGCCGGGGATGTCCCATGCTGTGGCCACAAAACCGCCTTCAGCTTGGCTTATTTCATTTTCGTGGGGAATGACGTACCCGGAAAGCCAAAATGGGCCGGGAATGGTAAAAGTTCCTACCTCTGGACAACTCCATATGGAGGTTTCGATGGCTCGGGTCGCGTCATCACCGCCCGGGTTGTAAACAAGCCTCAAGTCCTGAACGACAACTTCATCGGTTTGTAGCCGGCGCAAGAAAACGAATTCAAGTTTGAATACTTCGAAGATTCCCGGCGCAGTGGTTGTGTTCGTGGAACAACCGGGCACTTCCCAGCTTGCAGAAAGCAAATTTAATGGCCCCTTCCCTTTGATGTTGAGGTCACTCGGATCGAGTTGGAGTCGGATCGTTGACTCGGCCGTGGCCCGATACCGGCCGCCTTTGTACCCAGCCATGTCCACCCGAGATTGAAACTTCAGTTCGAAAGTCAGGCACTTGCGCAAGCGGTCCAGAGCTTCTTGGTTTGGTTTCATCGCTCCTTGTTGGATATACCACAAGGCGGTGATGCAGTCTGTGTGATAAGTCACCTGAAGGTCCTCGCAATCTTTGGGCTTGGCGAGTTTGTTCATCATACCCTGCAGGAGTTCCACCACTGAATCCGCGGCGCCCGCCAGCCCGCCAGCGCCAGCCTGAAAAAAGGTGTTGAAAGAGGGCGACTGAGCGACATCCAGATAGGCACAGGCTCGCACCGGCGCCTCCAGAGAGATGCCGGGATGATCCTTCTCCTTCTCGTTTCTGACCTCGACCACAAACGTGCTCGTTCCGGCAACGTCACCGGTACCCGAACGGATCAGTTTTGTGCGCCAGTATCCCTGATGCGCCTGACCGGGGACGATCTGCTGACCGGGTGACCAGTGAGCGTGTCCCTCCGAACCTTTCTCGAGCCTCCACTCGATGGCCCATGTGTCCACTTCCTCCCCCAGATCCTCCAGGGTATAGGTTGATAGTCCCAGCCAGGACAAGCATTCCCGCATCGCGTTGTGGAAACTCCTTCCGAATTGTTCCTGATAGGTCTGCCAATCTTGCGTTGGAATCCCCGCTTGCGCATGGAAAGCTTTTAGCAGTTGTTCACCTTCCAGCGGTTTATGGACTTGTTGGTCCCCTTCAATGCTGACCCTGATGTTCACGTAGGCGGCCATCAGCAAGGCACGCATCACCCGTGCGAACATCGCCGTGGCAAACATCGCCTTTCCGATTCTATCTTGCCCCCATTCGCTGATCCCGGCGGCGTTGAGGGCTTTCTCGAGCCCTTTTCCGGCGACCCATTGCAGCAGAGAGGTACCTACTTGCGAATACGCTAATCGCCCAAAGAGCGAGTCCTGAAAAGGCTTGCACGGCGAAATTTGGGCGGCGGGTAACCCATTCCCGGCGGGCAGCAGGCTGGCAAGATGGGCAGGGGAATGATTCGATGTGGTTTGCAGTGGGATCAGGCGGTCAAATGCCGCAATGAAAAGCACCACTTCCAACATGCCCAGGCGAATCTCTTCAGGGGCTACGACCCCGCTCGAAAAATCCACACCCGGCGCCCTGTGCTTCGCCATGGCCATCAGGAAGAGAGGGGTGGAGTTCTCCGCGTCTTGAGGGTTCCTGGCTGCTTCAGCGCTCCATGCGAACAACAGGGTGGCGAGCTGTTCGCCGACGGTGATTCCATCGGGATCAGTGGGCCATCCCAGTTCGCTAAGCATCTGCCCCAACTCGGCGAGGTCCATGCGCCAAACGGAGGGTCCACTGCGCGCTTCCTCAGCCAGTTGCAGGACTTCGCGCGGCGTGAGCACCAGACTGCTGGCGGGCACATAAGGGCGCACGAAGGTGTTTTGCATATCACCGATGGCAACGCCCCCGCGCGCCAGAATCTCCTGGGTGGCTTGCAAGGCCTCCGCTAGAGAGGCTTTCTCTGAGGTGATGAGAGCGACAAGTTCGGATATGGAACTTTGGCTCAGGTTTGCTATGGCCGGTGTTGGGGAAGGTATGTTGGTGGGCAACAATGCCGTACCGGTTGCAGGCGCGGAGGTTGGCGTGGCTGCATGCACACAAGCAGAAAGGACGAACATCGCAAGTATAAGAGAAGCAAGGCGTTTCATCGTTCTCGCCCTCCTTCGTTGGCCCGTGGCTGCCCCACAGCCAGCGTCAGCCGCGTTGCGAAGCGCAGCGAAGCAACGTCGCCTGCAACCCGGTGTTAGGCACCGTCCACCCTGAATGGATGGCGAATCATCTGATGAATTCGTCTATCGCGGCGGCGGTTTCGTCGGGCACTTCGAGCATCGGGAAATGGCTGACCGCCTCTACCCGGCGCACTGTGAACCAGGGATGGTCCCGTGCAAACGCTTCTTGGGCAGCGAGATACTCCGGGGCGCGAGGCTGACCATAGAGATGCAGTACGGGCACCGGCGGGTTCAGGGTCCTGAGGGCCTTGAGGGGATGGCCCTCCCGCCCATACATCGCGGCAATTTCCCGTCCCGCCCGCGCCCACATCTCGAAGCCGTGACTCCCCATCTCCTGGCGAATGTGCCGATCCACATCGGGCGGCGCGCCGCTTAGCCACATGGCAAACAACTGCTCGACCGTCTCGCGCCAACGTGCTGCGTCTTGCAACGCTCGTAGGGCGCTCAGGAACGGCGGTGGCGGGTCCAACACGTTCCAACTCATCAAGACAATCCTCGGCACGCGTTCACCAAGCTGGCGTCGCAATTCGATGGCCACCCAGCCAGCGTGCGATTGGGCCACCGGGATGACCTGCTGCGCGCCACTCGCTTCGATAACCGCTAACGCGTCGGCTACCAGTTCGGGGTAGCCAAAGTCGCTCGTCGGCGTCCCAGAGGCACCGTGCCCACGCCAATCCAGCACGAGCACACGATGTTTCATGCTCAAGCGTTCTGCCAACGGCGCGAAGAGCGTTTTATGGGTACACCAGCCCGGCAAACACAGCAGGGCTGGCTCCCCGGTTCCGTGGCCATCGAAGGCGATCCGTACGCCGTTGGAGGTAGCGAATGGCATAGCTATTCCTCCTTAGTTTCAGACGACAGTGCGTTGCATTCACGCAAAGGCATCCGCCCAAGAGTAGCAAGGGGGAGTTGGGACGGGGTAAACAAAAGGTTGGGAAAATGTGTAGCTCGCCAGGCCAATGGAGGCGAACATAGTTCTCGCTGGCGGCGGACGATCTCAGCGGCATGGGACATCCTCTGGTGAGCCTCTGTGGGCTATTTGCCCAAAACTCCTCCACCCTCCTCGGGCCGGCCAGCGCCCTAGGCCTCAACTCCCTCCTCATTGCCCACTTTGACGCGTATTCCACCTAACTGGCGTTCGCGTGACCAGCGAAGCAACGGGGAGGAAATCGGGCGCTCCAGAGGATCGGGGACGGGCAGGGGAATTAGATGACGGCTTTCGGGTTGGGGCAATGTCTTGGCGTGGATCTCAAGGTATGCTATATTGATGATGAACCGGCGAAACGGAGGGCGCGATGGGGCACGACAGAGATAATCGGGGGAAGCGAGCGCCTGGCCCGCAGGCCCGCGCCTGCGGGTGACGAGGGAGGCGGTTCCCCGCATCGGCGGGGCTTACCCGGCGCCGGCCGGGGAAAATCGAGCGTTCGGCGGATGCCGCCGGGGGCTCGGCCGCGGCCCCCACTTCCCCCGCTCCGAAGCCGGCCGACAAAACCATCGGGCAACCGGTGGGACAAAACGGCCGGCAGCGGTCCCACGCCTGACCCCTGGCGTGGACCCATCGCCCGTGGGTCCACCGCATAACGGCTGTTCGTGCCTTGAATCCGGACCGCCGTCCCGGCGGCCGCGCGGGGCGGTCCGGGTGGCGTTCCCCATGGGCCATCGAGAGGAGGCTTTCCATGTGTGGCATTGTCGGATACGTCGGCGGCCGGGACGCGGCCCCCATCCTGATCGAGGGGCTCAGACGGCTGGAATACCGCGGATACGACTCGGCCGGCCTGGTGGTGCTCCAGGACGGCCGCCTGGAGATCCGCCGGCGGGCGGGCAAGATCCAGGCCCTGATGGACTTGCTGGAGGCGGAGCCGGTCCGCGGCTCCATCGGCATGGGGCACACCCGCTGGGCCACCCACGGCGCCCCGGCCGATCACAACGCCCACCCCCACCGGGATTGCACCGGCCGCCTCGCCGTGATCCACAACGGGATTGTGGAGAACTTCCTGGAGCTCCGCCAGGCGCTGCAGGCGGAAGGCCATCGGTTCGCCTCGGAGACAGACACCGAGGTCATCGCCCACCTGATCGAGGCGCACCTCCGCGCCGGGGCGGATCTGGAGACGGCGGCCCGCTTCGCCCTCCAGCGGCTCAAGGGCGCCCACGCCGTCGTGGTCCTCTCGGCCGATCACCCCGACCGCCTGATCGCCGCCCGCATCGGCAACGCCGGCGGCGTGGTGATCGGGCTGGGGGAAGGGGAGATGTTCGTCGCCTCCGATATCCCGGCCATCCTCGAGCACACCCGCCGGATGCTCTTCCTGGAGAGCCGTCAGATGGCGGTGGTGCGCCGGGATGAGGTGCGGGCGATGACCCTGGACGGGGAGCCGGTCTCCCTGCCGGTCCACACCATCCCGTGGGATCCGGTGGCGGCGGCGAAGGGGCCCTTCCGCCACTTCATGCACAAGGAGATCCACGAGCAACCCCGCGCGGTCACGGACACGCTCCGGGGGCGGGTGGATTTCGAGCGGGGACAGGTGGTCCTGGAGGAGATCCCCCTCACCCCCGAGGAGGCCCGCCGGATCTCCCGCATTGCCATCGTGGCCTGCGGGACTTCCTATTACGCTGGCCTGGTGGGGAGGTTCTACCTCGAGGCCCTGGCCCGCATCCCGACGGAGGTGGATTACGGGAGCGAGTTCCGCTACCGGGACCCGGTGCTCGGCCCGGACACGGTGGTGCTGGCCATCTCCCAGAGCGGGGAGACGGTGGACACGCTGGCGGCGATGGAGCTCGCCCGCGCCCAGGGGGCGCGGCTGTGGAGCATCGTGAATGTCATCGGCTCCCAGGCCCACCGCATGGCCGACGCATGCATTCTGATGCACGCGGGGCCGGAGATCGGGGTCGCTTCCTCCAAGGCCTTCACGACCTCGGTGGTGGATCTGCTGCTGCTGGCCCTGCGGCTGGCGGCGCTGCGGGGCACCCTGCCCCCCGAGGCCATCGGCGCCCACGTCCAGGCCCTGGCGCAGCTTCCCAACCTCCTGGGACGGGTGTTGGATCGGGAGGAGGCGGTGCGGGAGGTGGCCGAGGCCCTCTACCGGTATGAGGACTTCCTCTATCTGGGCCGGGGGCTGCTCTACCCCATCGCCCTGGAGGGGGCACTGAAACTGAAGGAACTGAGTTACATCCACGCGGAAGGCTACCCGGCAGGGGAGATGAAGCACGGCCCCATCGCCCTGATCGACGAGCGCATGCCCACTGTGGCCCTGGCCCTCCAGGATCCGGTGACGTATGAGAAGATGCTCAGCCAGATGGAGCAGGTGCGGGCGCGGCGGGGCGCGGTGATCGCGCTGATCACCGAGGGCGATGCGGAGGCGGCGGCCCGCGCCGATCGGGCGATCGCCGTCCCGCCGGCCCCCCGTTGGCTGCAGCCCATGGTGGCGGTAGTGCCCCTCCAGCTCCTGGCTTACCATGTGGCGGTGCTGCGGGGCTGCGATGTGGACCAGCCCCGCAACCTGGCCAAGAGCGTGACGGTGGAGTAGGGATCCGGGACGATGCCATGGGGCGCGATGGGGATGGACAGGGGGCGGTGGAAGGCCGGGGCTGGACGATCGTGATGGTGGGCCCCTTCGGGTTGCGGCCCCGCGGGACGATGCGGGCGCGGGCGCTGCCGATGGCCCAGGCGCTGGCCCGCCGCGGCCACCGGGTGACCCTGGTGCTGCCGGCATGGCAGCACCCGGAGGACGCCGGCCGGTGCTGGGAGGAGGAGGGGGTTCGGATCGTGCACCCCCGGCTGCCCCGCGGCCCGCTCTTCCACCTGGCCCTCACCCACCGCCTGATCCGCGAGGCCCTGCGGCAGCGGCCCGACATCGTCCATTGCTTCAAGCCCAAGGCGTATGCGGGGCTGGTCCACTGGGCCCTGTGGCGCCTGCGCCGCTGGGGGGGCTTCCGGGGAGCGCTGGTGCTGGACACGGATGACTGGGAGGGGCCGGGCGGCTGGAACGACCGCCGGCCCTATCCCCCGCTGCAGCGCCGTTTCTTCGCCTGGCAGGAGCGGTGGGGCATGGCCCACGCCGACGCCCTGACCGTGGCCAGCCGCGCCCTGGAGACCCTGGCCTGGGCGATGGGGATCCCCCCGCGGCGGGTGTTCTACCTCCCGAACGCCGCCTGGTTCGTGGGGCCGCCGCGCCCGCCCCCCGCGGAGCCGCCGCGGGTGGTCCTCTACACCCGCTTCGTGGAGTTCTCCCTCGACCGGCTGCTCCGGGTCCTGACGGCGCTGGCCCAGCGGTCCCCCACCCTCCGCTTCATGTATGTGGGGCGGTCCCTGGGGGATGAGGAAAGGCGGTTCCAGGAGGCGCTGGCCGGCGCAGGGCTGTTGGATCGGGTGGACTGGGAGGGATGGGTGGAGCCCCGGTGCCTCCCGGAGGTCCTCGGCCGGGGTCACCTCGCCCTCTACCTGATGGACGACGACCTGATCAACCGGGCCAAGTGCCCGATGAAGTTGATTGATCTTTTGGCGACGGGGCTCCCGGTGGTGGCGGACGCGGTCGGCCAGGTCCCGGAGTATATCTCCCATGGGGAGAGCGGCTGGCTGGTGCCGCCGGGGGATGTGGGGGCGATGGTGGAGGCGGCCTGGGCGCTGCTCCAGGATCCGGAGCGGGCGCGGCGCTTGGGGGAAACCGCCCGGCGCGCCATCGCCGCCGCCCACCGCTGGGATCATCGGGTGCCGACGCTGGAGGCGGCCTATGCCCAGGCCCTGGGGATCTCCGGTTGAGCGCGTGGGGTTCGAGAGATCCGCGATCTCTGCGATCGCGGGGGCGGTGGCGCGGGCCCCGACGGCGGTGCGATGGGGCGCCACGGTCCTCTGGATGGGGGTGATCTTCTTCCTCTCGGCGCAGCCCCAGTTGCCCCAGGCGCCGGAGCCGTGGCTGGATTTCCTGGTGAAGAAGACCGCCCACGCCCTCGAGTATGCCATCCTGGCGGCGCTCGCCCGATGGACCCTGCAGGCGTATCCGCTGGAGCGACCCGGCCGTTGGGCGTGGATCTGGGCCGTCCTCTACGCGCTGACCGACGAGGCCCACCAGGCCCTGGTGCCCGGCCGCCACCCCCGCGGGCTGGATGTGTTGATTGATGCGGGGGGCGCGTGGATCGGGGCCGGGGGCTGGCAGATGCGCTGGGCCGGGCGAAGCCGTCGGGGTTCGGACCGGCCCGGGGGCGTCGGGTGATGGCCCGGCCTCTTCGATCCGATGGGAGCTTCCCGTTGTCGGCCGACCGAACGCAACCTGTGGGAATGGGGGGATGCGATGCCGCGACTGAACCATGTGGCGATCGTGGTGGAGGATCTGGCGGCTGCGCTGCCGTTCTTCCGGGATCTGCTGGGCCTGCCCCTGGCCCGCGTGGCCGACATCCCCGCGGAGGCGGTCCGCGTGGCCTTTTTCCCCATGGAGGGCGGGGAGATCGAGTTGGTCCAGCCCACGACCCCGGATTCGGGCGTGGCCCGCTTCCTGGCCCGGCGGGGGCCCGGGTTGCACCACATCTGCGTGGAGGTGGAGGACCTGGAGGCCACGCTGGAGCGGCTGCGGGCGGCGGGGGTTCAATTGATCCACGAAACCCCCCTCCTCGGAAGCGATGGCACGCGGTATGCCTTCATCCACCCGAAGAGCGCCTTCGGGGTGCTGGTGGAACTGTATGAGCGGGCGGAAGGCGGATCGCCCGGCGAGGGGCCGCGGACCTCGTAACCGCCCCCGGGTGGGGCGGCCATGCTGGTCTTCGATGGTCGGGTGATCAACGACCGCTTTCCGGGGATCGGGCGGTATGCCTACCGCCTGCTGGAGGCGCTGTTATCCCTGGAGCCCGGGTTGGAGGTCTGCCTCCTCTACACGCCGGCGTTGCCGAACCGGCGCTGGGATCTGCAGCGCCTCGCGCGATCGTCCGGCCTCCGCCTGGTGCCGGTCCCGGTTCCCCCGTTTCATCCGGCGGAGCACGGGGTCGTCCCCTGGGTGCTCCGGCGGTGGCCGGAGGCCCTCGTCCACATCCCGCACTTCGCGGTCCCCTTGGGCCTGCTCGCCCGCCCCTTCCGGTTGGCGGTGACCCTGATGGACCTCGCGCCGCTCCACCTGCCGGAGGCGTGGCCGGTCCTCCAGCGGCGCATCTACCGCCTCTGGCATCGTCTGGTTCTGGCCCGCGCCCACGTGCTCTTCACCCTCTCTGAGGCCACGCAGGCGGATCTCCTGCGCTGGTTCGGGCCGCTCCGGAAGCCGGTTGTGGTGACCCCGGCCGCGGCGGATCCGACGTATGGCCCCCGGCCGCCGCAGGAGGTCGCGGCGGTCCTCCAGCGCTACGCCCTTCATCCTCCGTATGCCCTCTACGTGGGCATCAACAAGCCGTCCAAGAACCTGGGCCGGCTGCTGGAGGCCTGGCGGAGGGTTCGAGGGGATGCGGTGGATCGTTCCGCCACCCTGGTCCTGGCCGGGCCGTGGGATCCGCGTTATCCGCTGGCGCTCGGGGAGGGGGTCTGCCATCTGGGGATGGTGCCGGAGGAGGTGCTGCCCGCGCTCTACACCGGCGCCCGCCTGTTTGTCTTCCCCTCCCTGTGGGAGGGGTTCGGTCTCCCGGTGCTGGAGGCCATGGCCTGCGGCGTCCCTGTGGCCTGTTCGGACATCCCCGCGCTGCGCGAGGTGGGCGGGGCGACGGCCCGGTTCTTCGACCCGCGGGAGGTGACGGCGATGGCCCGGGTCCTCGCGGAGGCGTGGGCGCAGGCCGAGGACCCGGCGTGGCGGGCGGCGTGCCGCGCCCGGGCGGCGGAGTTCTCATGGGAAGAGACCGCGCGACGCACCCTGGCGGCGTATCGCCCATGGATGCGCCCGGAGGCGCCCCCGAAGGCGGGATGAGCCTTCCCCCG
>FWWM01013297.1_pt1 | contig 13363 bp, 7 predicted proteins | sample 2228351 | NCBI WGS metagenome assembly FWWM01 (sample SAMEA103939774, study PRJEB20133) | metagenome | reverse complement strand
CCGATTACCACCTCCGGGAAGAGGTTATTCCACATTGTGTGCGGTTTTCACCCCAGAGGCTTGCGCGGTCCCTGCGTGTGCAGTGGGGGGAGCCCATCCCTGATAGGGGTACATCGTTCAGGTTCCCAGAATGGGACCGACACCTTTGCAGGCGCGTGTCCTGCTTCTATTATAGCCCATCGTGGGGAGGCGTTTGTGGAGTCATCCCACAGGGGTCAGGTCGCGCCAGTTATCGCCCACTTTGGCTTCGACCACGAGCGGCACGCGCAAGGTGGAGGCGCTCTCCATCTCGCGGGCAATTGCCAACGCCACACTCGCCACATCGTTCAGCGGGGTCTCCAGCAACAGTTCGTCATGCACCTGCAACAGCATGCGTGCCTTCGATTCGATATCGGGCAGCCGATTCCAGACGCGAATCATCGCGAGTTTCATGATATCGGCAGCGGTTCCCTGAAAGGGCATATTGATGGCGGCGCGTTCGGCAGCCATGCGCTCGTTGCGGTTCGCGCTGTGCAGTTCGGGCAGGTAGCGCTTGCGCCCCAGTAAGGTGCGCACATAGCCCTTCGCCCGCGCCTCCTCCAGAATCTGCTGGGTGAACGCTTTAATCTGGGGGAACCGCTCGAAATAGTGGGTGATAATCTGGCGTGCCTCACTGACGGAGATGCCCAGCTCCTGCGAGAGACCGTAGTCGCTCATGCCGTACAGCACGGCATAGTTCACCGTTTTGGCTTTGCGGCGCATCTCGCGGTCGACCTGGTCAGGCGCGACGCCAAACAGGATGCCAGCCGTTGCAGTGTGGATATCCTCGCCCCGCTCGAACGCCTGCATAAGGATTGGGTCGTTCGACATATGGGCTAAGATGCGCAGCTCGATCTGTGAATAGTCCAACGAGAGGAGGCGGTAGCCAGGGTCGGCGATAAAGGCGCGGCGAATCTCGCGCCCAACCTCGGTGCGGATGGGGATGTTCTGCAGGTTCGGCTCACTGCTGGAGAGCCGTCCCGTCGCCGTCACCGTCTGATTGAGCTTGGTGTGAATGCGCCCCGTGAGCGGATTGACCAGTTTCGGTAGCGCCTCGGCATAGGTGGAGCGCAACTTGCTCAACTCACGATATTCAATCACCTTGCGAATGACGGGATGCTGATCCAGCAGGGTTTGCAAGACATCGGCGTCGGTGGAATAGCCCGTCTTGGTCTTTTTGACCACGGGCAGTTTGAGTTTTTCGAAGAGCACCGCGCCGAGCTGCTTGGGCGAGCCGACATTGAACGGTTCACCTGCGAGCGCGTGGATTTCCCTCTCAATCTGAGCGATTTGTGCTTGCAGGCGGGCGGACAGTTCGCCCAGATAGGGCGCGTCGATGCGGATGCCGTGCCACTCCATCTCGGCGAGGATGGGCACAAGGGGCATCTCGATCTCGGTGAACACGCTAAGCGTCTCATCTGCCTGCAAACGCTCCCGCAAGGGTTGATGCAACTGCAACAGCGCGACGGCTTCGGCAGGGAGGCGGTCGTCGCCCTCTAACAGGCGCAGGTTCAGCACCTCCTCACAGAGCCAGTCGAGAGGATAACTCGCGCGGCTGGGCTGGAGAATGTAGGCAGCTAAGAGCGCGTCGAAGGCGGGCGGTTTCATTTCGATGCCTGCACCGCGAGCGAGCAGGAGCTCCGTTTTGGCATCATACGCGAGACGGACGCGCTTCGGGTCGCTGAGCATGCGCAACAGCGGTTCAGGCAGGAACAGGCTTTTGCCCAAATCAATCAGCACGGCACGGTGGGGTTCAACCGCAAGGGCGACCCGCCTCACCCCTGCATCGCGCAGGTGGCGCAGTTCACCCTGCAGGCGCACCGCGACGGGCGCATCACCCTCCAACAAGCGGGCAAGCAGACGCTCATCCGCATCGCGCACCACTTCGGGCTGGAGCGTCTCATGAATCGAAACGGGCTGAATCGCGGCTTCCTGCCCGAACCGCTGCACCAGCGCGGGCAACCGCCGCAACACCGAGCGGAACTCCAAGTCTTCCAGCACCTGCTGAGTCGCCTGCACCCGTTCCGGCGTCAGGCGGAAGGGAGGGATCTCTTGCAGATCGATGGGCACTTCCTGCAGAATCGTGGCGAGCATCTTGCTCTTGACTATCTGCTCGCGATGATGGGCGAGGCGCTCGCGCAGTTTGGGGTCGTCCACCTCGTCTAAGTGGTCAAGCAGGTTCTCCACCGTGCCGAACTGCTGGAGCAATTTGACCGCCGTTTTCTCGCCCACGCCGGGCACGCCCGGAATGTTGTCGGAGGGGTCGCCCTGCAGGGCTTTGAGGTCAGGAATCTGTTCGGGGCGGATGCCATAGCGTTGCTGAACCGCGTCCGCATCGAAGATCTGCAACTCGCTGACCCCACGCACGGGGGCGCACACGCGCACATGCTCGCCAATTAGCTGGAGCTGGTCCCTATCGCCCGTGAAGATGAGCACCTCATAGCCCTGCTCTGGCGCGTAGCGGGCGAGCGTGCCGACCAAATCGTCCGCCTCGAAGCCCGGCTCGGCAAGCGTCGGAATGCCCATCGCCTGTAGTAGTTGACGGGTCATCTCCACCTGCGGGCGGAACTCATCGGGTGTCTCCTGACGGTGTGCCTTGTATTCCACAAATGCGGAGTGGCGGAAGGTGGGCGCCGGCGCGTCGAACGCCACCACAATCGCTTGGGGCTGAACCGAGTCGAGCAACGAGAGGAGCATGTTGGTGAAGCTGAACACCGCATTTGTGGGGCGCCCATCGGAGGTGGTCAGCATCCGCGTGGCATAGAAGCCCCGATAGAGCAGGCTATGCCCATCGATGACCACCAGCAACGGTCGCGCCTCGTCCCTCGCCACCATCAGTAAGATTATACTTTACCTTGCATCGGGCTGGTATAATGTGCTTGCGCCCACCTGATGGCGGGTCAGTCGCTCTTTCGAAAGCAAGGGGTGGTAGGAACCTACCCCTGTCGGGTGTAGAATCTCGATGGGTGATGCACGATGGCGCGATTTCTCTTTCGGTGTGGACGACGGCGGGCGAACCTGAAAGGGTTGCCCATGCTGATAGCGCTCTGGCTCGCCTTCCATCCGGTAAGTAGCGAGGCGCAACGGCTCCTCTGGTTGGGCGTGTTGCCTGATGGTTTTCAGAGCGGTGCACGGGATGTCACGCCCGACGGCTCCGTCGTGGTGGGCTGGGCGACCGTCGCGATGTTCCGAGCGTTCCGCTGGACGCTGTCCGAGGGCATGCAGGACTTGGGCACGCTCGGTGGTATCGCGAGCGAGGCGTTTGGCGTCTCTGCCGATGGTACGGTGGTGGTCGGCTACGCTGTTGATAGTCAGGATCGAATGCGTGCCTTTCGCTGGACGCCTGAAACGGGCATGCAGGACTTGGGTACGCTGGGCGGGGCGTGGAGCGCGGCGAACGATGTCTCTGCTGATGGTCGCATAATCGTCGGCTCGTCAGCCAACAGCGCAGGTTTGACCCGTGCCTTCCGCTGGACCGCTGAAACAGGCATGCAGGAGCTGGGCGTGTTGCCGGGTGGCACCTCGAGTGAAGCCTTCGGTATCTCACCTGATGGCTCGGTCATTGTGGGACGCGCTCGTGATAGCAGCGGGCAGTGGCGCGCCTTCCGCTGGACTGTGGAAACAGGCATGCAGAACCTTGGCACGCTCGGTGGCAACTGGAGCGAAGCCATTAGCACCTCCGCTGACGGCTCGGTCATCACAGGGCGCTCGCGCGACAGCGCAGGGCGATGGCGTGCCTTTCGCTGGACGCCCTCCGAGGGTATGCAGGACCTGGGTACACTCGGTGGCAACTGGAGCGAGGCGCGATGCATCTCGCCAGACGGCACAATCATCGTGGGGCGGGCGCGCAATAGCGCGAACCAGTGGCGTGCGTTCCGCTGGACGCCTACACACGGCATGGAGAATCTGAACACGACTTATGCCGACCTGCTCAGCGACGGTTCCGAACTGTGGGAAGCGACCGCCCTCTCACCCGATGGACGCTACATCGTCGGCTGGGGCTACAACGCCGCCTCGCGCTTTGACGATGCGTTCCTGCTGGACCCCCGCATCACAGGCGTTGTGGACGGCAACGGCTGTATCGATGACGCCGATCTGCTCGCTGTACTCTTTGCATTCGGGCAAACGGGCGAGCGACCAGAGGATGTGAACGGCGATGGCGTGGTGGATGACGCCGACCTGTTGACCGTGCTGTTCAACTTCGGCAGAGGATGCTGACATGACGCGCGTCGTTTCTCTATGGCAAGATGAGCAAGCCGAAGGGCTGAGCGAGTTCGAACTGCTGGTCTACCGCTCGCGCCTGCTGGGGGCAGACCGCGCCGTCTGCAACATCTTTGGGGGCAACACCTCCGTCAAGACCATCGAAAGCGACTTTCGCGGCAGCCCCGTGCGCACGCTCTGGGTCAAAGGCTCCGGCTCCGACCTCGCCACCATCGAACCCAAACATTTCGCGGGGCTGAGATTGGACGCCCTCGAACCGCTCATCGAGCGCGAGCACCTCTCCGATGAGGAGATGGTGGACTACCTGATGCACTGCTATCTGCACCCGAACATGCCGCGCCCTTCTATCGAAACGCTCCTCCACGCCTTCATCCCCGCGCCCCATGTCGACCACACGCATCCCGACGCCATCCTCAGCCTTGCCACTTCCGAGAACGGGGAGGAGCATGTGCGTCGGCTGTTTGGTGAGCGCGTTCTCTGGGTTCCGTACATTCAGCCGGGCTTCAAACTGGGCAAATGGGTGGGCACCGCCGTGCGCGCTAATCCACACCTGCAGGCGGTTATCATGGCAAAGCATGGGCTGGTGACATGGGGCGAAACGGCAAAAGCGTGCTACGAGAACACTATCCGCACCATCCAGCAAGCGGAGGAGTATATCGCGGAACGCTCTGCGGGACGGCAGGTGTTCGGTGGGGTCAAAACGCCCGCTCTCGACGCCCAGAAACGGAAGGAGGTGCTCACCGAGATATTGCCCGTGATTCGCGGCGCGGTCTGCGCCCAGCGCAAAGGGGTGCTGTGCGTCGACCAGAGCGAAGTGGTGCTGGACTTCATCGGACGCGAGCGGGCGAAAGAGGTTGCCCTCACGGGCGCCGCCTGCCCCGACCACCTCGTGCATACGAAGCTCTACCCGCTCTTTGTCGAATGGAACGGCAACGATGTGGACGCGCTCAAGGCACGCCTGCGCGAGGAGATCGACGGCTATCGCCAACGCTATCAGGCATATTTTTCCGCGCACCGCAAGGGCGACGAACCGATGATGGACTCCGCCCCACGCATCATCCTCATTCCGGGGGTGGGGCTGGTAGCGACGGGACGCGACGCCTTTCTGGCACGGGTGGCGCGCGACCTGTATCATCGGGCGATGGCGGTGATGGGTGGCGCGACCGCGCTCGATCGGTTCGTATCGCTCACGCCTGCCGAAGCCTTCGGGGTGGAATATTGGCCGCTGGAACTCTACAAACTCACCTTGCGCCCGCCAGAGCGTGAACTGGCAGGGCGAGTGGCGCTCATCACGGGCGGCGCGTCGGGCATCGGGCGGGCAACCGCGCGACGACTGGCGCAAGAGGGCGCGCATGTGGTCATTCTGGACAAGGATGAGGCGGGCGCGCAGACCGTCGCTGACGAAATCGTCCATCAGCAAGGCGAAGGGCGTGCGCTTGCCATTGCGTGCGATGTGCGCGACGAGGCGCAGGTGGTGTCCGCGTTCCATCAAACAGTGCTCGCCTACGGGGGTGTCGATATCGTGGTGAACAACGCGGGCATTGCCCTCGCCGCGCCCATCACCGAGACCGCGCTCGCCGACTGGAACCGCCTGTACGAGGTGCTGGTGCAGGGCTATTTTCTGGTGGCGCGCTCCGCGTTTCGTCTCTGGCGGGCGCAGGGCATCGGCGGGAGCCTGATTATGATTACCTCCAAAAACGCGCTGGTGGCAAGTAAAGACGCCTCCGCCTATAGTTCCGCCAAAGCGGCGGAGGCGCACCTTGCCCGCTGTCTGGCGGAAGAGGGCGGCGCGATGGGCGTGCGCGTGAACTGCGTCGCGCCCGATGCTGTGTTGCAAGGCTCGCGCATCTGGGACACACGCTGGCGCGAGGAACGCGCCCGCGCCTACGGCATCCCGCCCGAAGAGTTAGAAGCGTATTATCGCCAGCGCACCACGCTCAAAGTGAACATCTATCCCGAAGATGTGGCGGAGGCAGTGCTGTTCTTCGCGTCGGACCGCTCCGCCAAAACCACGGGCGCCACTCTGACCGTCGACGGCGGAATCCCCGCCGCCTATGTGCGCTGAAAGGGATAGACCCCTTCACAGCCCCTCTAACTCTGCCATCGCCTGCTGAATTGCCTTGCATAGGGCGGGCGTCTGGGCGCGGGTTGCCATCTGGCGCAACACGGGCAGGGCGCAGACCTATGAGGGCGGACATGGCTGGCGTGGCGATGTGTACGGTCAAATTCGCGAGGGCATCCGCTGGCTGGAGGCGCAAGCAGGCAAGCGCCCATCCTCGCCCCCACCTAAGGAAGTGCGAACGGGGAAAGGAAGGTAGTCTGTCCCATCGCGCTGGTGCAGGGCTTGTGCTGTTCATGGGTATAATCCCAGTTGGCGGACAGGTTCTGCCCTGTGGAGAGAGCGATGGAGACGCATGGACTGCCGACCGAACTAACGCTGTTCATTCTGGGGCTGCCGTTGGCTGGCTTTCTCTTTCATGCCCTGTTTGGCGGGATGCTGGTGCGGGTGCTGGGCGCTCGTGCGGGCAGATGGCTGGTGGGTGCAATCGGCACGGGCGTGGTGTTCGCTTCCTTCGGATACAGCCTGATGCTGTTGCAGGCGATGCTGAGCCTGCCCCAGCAGGCGCGCCACGCCACCTACACCCTCGCAGACTGGCTCAGCGTCGGTTCACTGCGCGTGCCGTTTGAATTCCTCATCGACCCGCTGTCGGTGCTGATGTGCCTCATCGTGACGGGCATCGGCGGTCTCATCCACCTCTACGCCACAGGCTACATGGCAGAGGACGAGGACTACCCCCGCTTTTTCACCTATTTTAATCTGTTTATCTTCTTCATGCTGACGCTGGTGCTGGCGGGCAACTTTTTGGTGATGTTCATCGGTTGGGAGGGTGTGGGGCTGTGCAGTTATTTGCTGATTGGCTACTTCTATCGGAACGCCGACTGGAAATACAACACCGATTCGGCGAACAAGGCGTTTATTGTGAACCGCATCGGCGATTTGGGCTTTCTGTTGGCGATGTTCATCCTGCTGGTGATGTTTGGCACGCTGTCGTTTGAGCAAGTGAACGCGCGGGCGGCGCAGGTGCTGGGTGTGGGCACAGGGCTGGCGACGACCGTTGCGCTCCTGCTCTTTCTGGCGGCGACGGGCAAATCGGCTCAGCTCCCGCTCTACTTCTGGCTGCCCGACGCGATGGCAGGTCCCACCCCTGTTTCCGCGCTCATTCACGCGGCGACGATGGTCACGGCAGGCGTCTATCTGTTGACGCGCGTGCATCCGCTGTTCGAGATTGCGCCTATGGCGATGGTGGCGGTGGCGGTGGTGGGCGCGTTCACGGCGATATTCGCGGCGAGCGTCGCGCTGGGTCAGACCGACATCAAGCGCGTGCTGGCGTTCTCCACCGTGAGTCAGCTGGGCTATATGTTCCTTGCCTGTGGGGTGGGCGCGTTCTGGGTCGGGATGTTCCATGTGGCGACCCATGCCTTTTTCAAGGCGTTGCTCTTTCTGGGGGCAGGCTCGGTGCTGATTGCTCTGCATCATCGGGGCGACATTCGGCAGATGGGCGGACTGCGCCGCTATCTGCCCATCACCGCGGCGACGATGGTGGTGGGTCTGCTGGCAATCAGTGGCTTCCCACCCTTCTCGGGCTACTGGTCAAAAGAGGCGATCCTGCTGAGCGCGTACACCAGCCGCGTGGTGGAGTGGTCGCCTCTGCTGTTCTGGGTCGGGATAGCGACAGCATTTCTGACCGCGCTCTACATGACACGCCTCACTTGGCTGGTGTTCTTTGCGCCTCCTGCCCATCCCGCTGAGCATAGCCATTCGCCATCTACCGTTCATCATGAGCGCTACTGGGTGGTTCTAAGTGTGCTTGTTGTGCTGGCGATTGGCTCCACGCTGTTCGGCTGGGTCTTGCCGAGCGAGCATGCAGTGCATGAGTTCCTGAAGCCTTCCACCACTCCCCTGCAGTTGGCGAATGTACCGCTGGGCGAGGCGGAAGCGGGCAAAACGGTGGTGATGGTGTCCGCGCTGATGGCTGGGTTGCTGGGGTTGGGGCTGGGCATCGCACGCTATCGGGCGGGCACGCCCACGCGCGAGGCACGACTGCAGGGCATTTGGGGCGTTTTGCATCACCAGTGGGGCTACGACGGCGCGATGCGCTGGCTGGGCGTGCAAGTCGGCGGCGTGATTGCCTGGATTACAGGGGTGCTCATCGAGGGGCTTATCGATGGGATCGTCGATCTGGTGGGCGTGCTCACGCGCGAGCTGGGCATCCGCATTCGCGCCCTGCAGAGCGGCTATGTGCGCGCTTACGCTTTTGTGATGATGCTGGGCGCGTTGGTGATACTGATTTTTGCTTTTCTCTATGGCTGGCGGTAGGAGGGTACGCGAGTGAATGAAGCATGGTTGATTCTGCCGGGACTGGCACTGCTCGTGGCGGGTGGCGAGTGGCTGGTGCGTGGCGCGTCGCGACTGGCGGCGGCGCTGGGCGTGCCACCAATTGTCATCGGGCTGAGCGTGGTGGCGTTCGGCACCAGTGCACCCGAGCTGGCGGTCTCTATTCTCTCGGCTTTCAAAGGGCAAGCCGATATTGCGGTGGGCAATGTGGTCGGCAGTAACATCGTCAACATTTTGCTTATTCTGGGCTTATCGGCGGTGGTCGCACCGCTGACCGTTCACTTGCGCCTGATCAAGTTCGAAGTGCCGATGATGATTGCTGTCTCGTTGCTCTTTTTGGGACTGGGGCATGACGGTTTGCTCTCGCGCATGGATGGGCTGGCACTGGTCGCGATATTTGGCGGCTATCTCTACTGGATGGCACGCACGGCACGCGAGGAGCCTGAGCTGGAGGTGGAATTGGAGGAGTATGAGCAGCTCGCTATTGTGGAAAAGCCCTCGGTGAAAGCATTTCTGATGATTGCCCTGCTCGTCCTCGCCGGTCTGGTAGGGCTAATAGTGGGGTCGGAATGGCTGATTCGGGGCGCGGTGAGCCTTGCGCGGGAGCTGGGTGTGAGCGAACTGGTGATTGGGCTGACCATTGTGGCGGCGGGCACTTCACTGCCCGAGCTGGCGACCTCCGTCATCGCCAGTTTGCGTGGCGAACGCGACATCTCGGTGGGCAATGTGGTCGGTAGCAACATTTTCAACATTCTGTCGGTGTTGGGTATCAGCACGGTGGTTTCGCCGCATGGCTTGCGCGTCGCGCCCGCCGTGCTGAACTTCGACGGCTGGGTGATGCTGGCGGTGGCGGTCGCCTGCTTCCCCGTATTTTTCAACGGCTTCGAAATCAAACGGTGGGAGGGTGCGCTGTTTGTGGGCTACTATCTCGCCTATGTCGCCTATCTGGTGCTGAAGGCGACGGAGCACGACACTCTACCCCTCTTCAGCACAATAATGATGAGCTTTGTACTGCCTATCACCGCGCTCACCCTCCTGCTCTCGCTGGGGTTCGCGTGGCGTCGCCAGCGTGGCGCATTTTCTCGCAGGGAATCGAGCCGTTCATAGCGAAAGATGAGTGATACTCGGATGGCAGGCAATCAGGCACGGCACAGACATAAGCAGATGGAACAGTTGCGGGCGCGTGTCGCCGAGCTGGAAGAGCAGGTGGCACGCTACCGCGCCTTCCTTCAGCTGGCGAATGAGGGCATCTGGTGCTACGAAACGGAGCGCCCGATCCCTGTCACCCTGCCCGTCGAGGAGCAGATCGAATGGATGCTCCGCTACGGCTACCTCGCGGAATGCAACTCTGCCTATGCCCGCATGTACGGCTTTGAGGACCCTTCCCAACTAATCGGCACGCGCCTCACCTCCCGCCTGATTGAGGGGCATCCGCTCAACAAGGCGATGCTCCGCCAGTTCATTCTGAATGGCTACCGCTTTGAGAATGTAGAAACGGTGGAGCGCGACAAGGCAGGCAACGAGCGACGGTTCCTCAACAGCGCGGTAGGTGTGATTGAAAACGGCTACCTCGTGCGTGCATGGGGCGTGCAACTGGACATTACCGAGCTGCGTCGCCTGCAGGAGGAGCTCGCTGCCATTCAGCGACTGGAGAGCGTCGGGCGACTGGCAGGTGGCGTGGCGCACGACTTCAATAACCTGTTGACCGCCATCATGGGCTATACCGAGCTGGCGATGGAGCATACGCACGATGAGCGTGTACGGCGCTATCTGGAGGGGGTCATGAAAGCGAGCGAGCGGGCGGCGGAACTGGTGCGCCAACTGCTTGCCTACGCGCGACGCCAAATCACGCAACCGGTGCCCCTCGATATCGGCAAGTGGCTGTCCGAGATGGCGGATATGCTGAGACGGCTGCTACCCGACGATATCCGCCTCGTGATAGACATCGAGCCAGAAGTGGGCACGCTCTATGCCGATCCCGACCAGATGACGCAGGTTCTGCTCAATCTGGTGACCAACGCGCGCGACGCGATGCCACAGGGCGGCATCCTGACCATTCGCCTTTACAAGCAACGGCACTGCCCCTGCCGAAAGGAGGGCAAAGCGATCGATGATGGGTGCGCTCGAATCATGCTGGAAGTGGCGGACACAGGCAGTGGCATTCCTCCTGAGGTGTTGCCCCATATCTTTGAACCCTTCTTTACGACCAAGCCCTTGGGGCAGGGCACGGGGCTGGGGCTGGCAGCGGTGCACGGCATCGTGCAACAGATGGGTGGACACATTCGAGTGGAGACCGAACAGGGCAAGGGCACACGCTTCCTCCTCTGCTTCCCCCAAACGCTATAGAGGGTGCGAAGAGTGAAGTGGCACGGGCGTCTCGCCCGTGCAAGTGCGGAACAGCGAATAGGGACATGCTTCAGCGTTGGGATACGCAGGTGTTCTACTGGGTGTTCGAGGGGTTGCGCTCGGAGTGGCTGACCCCACTGATGCTCTTTCTTTCGGAGGGCAACAAGTGGTGGAGCGTGCGCATCGGGTTGATCCTCGTGTGGTTGTTCCTAATGTGGCGAGGTGGCAGGGCGCGCACCTTCGCCCTGTTATTACTGCCGACACTAATCATCTCGAATGAGTTGTGCGATTGGCTCAAGGTGTGGGTGGGGCGGGTGCGTCCATGCGTCGCGCTGCCCATTGAACCGCTTACGGGTCGGCTCAGCTCGCCATCATTCCCCTCAGCGCATGCGGCGAACATGGCGGCGCTGGTGGGATTGGCGGGCGTGGTGGGTGGCGGGCGCGTGGCGCTCAGCCTGCTCTGGCTCCCACTGTTGGTGGGGCTATCGCGCGTGTATGTGGGCGTGCATTATCCGTCCGATGTAGTGGGCGGCTGGACCATCGGCTGGGCAATCGGCGCAGGCGTCGGCTGGCTCTGGAGATGGATAACGGCACGGCGTGCCTCGAAACCATCGGTTTCTGAATCGGGCACGCGCGGCACATAGGGCACCACACGCGAGACGCCGCCCGTCATCGAGATGCCAATCCATTGCCCTGCCATTGCGGTCGTGATGGGGTTGTGCGTTACGATGAGCACCTGCGTGCGCTCCGCCATCGCTTTCAGATGCTCAGCGAAGCGCTGAACATTGCGCCCATCGAGCGCGGCGTCCACCTCGTCAAGGACGCAGAGCGGGCTGGGCTTGACCTGCATGAAGGCGAACAGCAAGGCGATGGCGGTCAGGGCGCGCTCGCCTCCAGAGAGCAGTTCCAGTCGCTGGCGTCGCTTGCCCGGTGGCTGGGCTTCAACATGTATGCCTGCGCTGAGCGGGTCGCGCGGTTCCGTGAGGATGAGGTCGGCATGCCCGCCCTCAAACAGCTGCTGGAAACAGGCGCGAAAAGCGTCGCGTGCCAGTTCAAAGGTCTGTTCGAACCGCTGGCGGGCGTGCAGGTCAATCTCCCGCAGGGTTTGCTCCAGCCCCTCACAGGTTTTGAGCAGGTCATCGCGCTGTTGAGCAAGCGTGTTGATGCGCTCGGTTAGGCGGGCGTACTCGTCGGCGGCGCCAAGATTGACCTCGCCCATCGCCTGCAACGCGCGCCGCACTTTTTCGACCGCGCTTCGGGAGAAGGGAAGGTCAGAAGTAGCCCGCATCCCCTCAGCCTCCTTCTCCCAGTGGGAGAAGGGGTGATCAGACCCCCCTCTCCCTGTGGGAGAGGGGTCGGGGGTGAGGGTTTCCATCGGCTCATCGGGAAAGAGCCATTGCCATTGTTCGCGCAACTCGGCAAGGCGCACTTCGAGGCGTGCGCTCTGCAGTTCGAGGGCACGGTCGCGTTCGCTCAACTGCTGGAGCTGTTGGCGCAGTCCGCGCGCCTGCTCGCTCCCTTCGAGACTCTTCTGCAGATGCTGATGGCGTTCGGCACGCAACCGCTCCAGCCGTGCCTGCGTCTGCTCGATTTGGCTCAATAGCGTCTCGCGCTCCGTTTGGAGCCGTGCCCTCTCCTTCTGAATCGCCTCGTACTCGCTCTGGATGGCGTTCAGTCGCTCGTCGCGGGTCTGCAGGCGTTGTCGAACCTGCTGAAGCTGTTGCTCCTCGCTTTGCAGGCGGGTGGTTATTTCCTCAATCTCGCGCTGAAGGCGTTCATGCTCGGCTTGCAGGTGGGCAAGGGTTTGAACCGCTTCTGCGTGGGCGTGCTGAAGCCGTTCGCGCTCGGCTTGCAGGGCATTCAGGTCGGGTGCGGGCTGTTCCGCCAAGTGCGCATCGATCTGTTCGAGCTGTTTGAGCAGGTTCTCGCGCTCCTCGAGCAATTGGGCAAGGGCATGTTCGGCTTTTGTATATTCGGCTTCGGCGGCGAGACGCTGTTGGGTCGCCTCGTGCAGTGCCCGGTGCAGATGTTCTAATCGCTCTCTAACGGTCTGGTGGCGCTGGCGCAGGGTGTCCAGTTCGGCAGAATCGGTCTGGTGCTGTGCTTGCGCCTGTTGCAGCGCGGCGCGGGCATCATCCAGCTGGCGTTTGAGCGTGAGCAGGCTACTGCGTTCGCCACCCTGCCTGCCCCCTGTGATGGCGCCACTGGGCTGGAGCAGTTCACCATCCAGCGTGACCATGCGGATGCGTCGTTTCTGCAGGAGGCGAACGGCGTTTTCGAGGGTGTCCACGACCAGCGTGCGTCCCAGTAGGTACAGTATTGCGCGTTTGAAGCACGGGTCATACTGTACCAGTTCTTCCGCAAGCCCGAGAATGCCGTTTG
>FWWM01013294.1_pt1 | contig 13367 bp, 9 predicted proteins | sample 2228351 | NCBI WGS metagenome assembly FWWM01 (sample SAMEA103939774, study PRJEB20133) | metagenome | reverse complement strand
GCGGCCGCGGGTGCGCGCGGCGCGGGGCAGCGGCGCGCAGGGCAGGCGGCGCAGCGGCGGGGCGCCCGTGGGTGAAGACGCCCGCGCCAAGCACAAAAAGGCCGGGCGGATGGCGCGGCGGCCCCCGCCGCCCACTCCCCCGCCCGGCCCCAAAAATAAACTCCCGGCGGCGTCCTATTCTCCCAGACGGTCCCCCGCCCAGTACCTTCGGCGCTGGAGGGCTTAACTTCCGTGTTCGGAATGGGAACGGGTGTGACCCCTCCGCCATCACCACCGGGAAACGGGAAATCGCCGCTTTCCACGAGACGGCCCCGAAAGAGAAGCCCTCGACCCATTAGTACCGGTAGGCTCAAGACCTCACAGCCCTTGCACCCCCGGCCTATCTACCTCGTCTTCTCCAAGGTGTCTTACCGGCCTTGTGCCGTGGGAGACCTCATCTCGGGGCAGGCTTCGCGCTTAGATGCCTTCAGCGCTTATCCCTACCGCACATGGCCACCCAGCCGTGCCCCTGGCAGGACAACTGGTACACCAGCGGTGCGTCCCCACCGGTCCTCTCGTACTAGGTGGAGCCCCCCTCAAGTCTCCTCCGCCCGCGGTGGATAGGGACCAAACTGTCTCACGACGTTTTGAACCCAGCTCACGTACCGCTTTAATGGGCGAACAGCCCAACCCTTGGGACCTGCTCCAGCCCCAGGATGCGATGAGCCGACATCGAGGTGCCAAACCCCGCCGTCGATGTGGACTCTCGGGCAGGATCAGCCTGTTATCCCCGGGGTAGCTTTTATCCGTTGAGCGATGGCCCTTCCACTCGGTACCACCGGATCACTAAGCCCGACTTTCGTCCCTGCTCGACCCGTCAGTCTCACAGTCAGGCACCCTTCTGCCTTTGCACTCCACGCACGATTTCCAACCGTGCTGAGGGTACCTTTGGACGCCTCCGTTACCCTTTGGGAGGCGACCGCCCCAGTCAAACTGCCCACCTAACACTGTCCCCACACCGGCTAACGGTGCCAGGTTAGAACTCCAGCGCCTAAAGGGTGGTATTTCACCAGCGGCTCCACCCGCCCTGACGAGCAGGCTTCCCTGCCTCCCACCTATCCTACACATCAAGCGCCAAAGCCCCATGCCAGGCTGCAGTAAAGCTCCACGGGGTCTTTCCGTCCAGCCGCGGGTCGTGGGCGTCTTCACCCACTCCTCAATTTCACCGGGCGCCCTGCCGAGACAGCGCCCCTGTCGTTACGCCTTTCGTGCGGGTCGGAACTTACCCGACAAGGAATTTCGCTACCTTAGGACCGTTATAGTTACGGCCGCCGTTCACCGGGGCTTCGGTTCAGAGCTCGCACCCCTCCCCTTGACCTTCCGGCACCGGGCAGGCGTCAGCCCCTATACCTCGGCTTGCGCCTTAGCAGAGACCTGTGTTTTTGGTAAACAGTCGCAGGGGCCTCTCCTCTGCGGCTCCCTCAGGCTCAGGTTCTCTCCCTCACCCTAACAGAGCTCCCCTTCTCCCGAAGTTACGGGGACATTTTGCCGAGTTCCTTAGCAGGGCTTCTCCCGCGCGCCTCAGGATCCTCTCCTCGCCTACCTGTGTCGGTCTGCGGTACGGGCACCCAAACACCTCGCTTAGAGGCTTTTCCAGACAGTCTGAGCTCGGCCAGTTCGGTACTCCAATTTCCCTCCCCATCGCCCCTCAGGATCTCTCCCCAGCGGATTTGCCTGCCAGGGCTCCCTCGGTGACTTGGACCCAGCATCTCCAACGCCGGGCTGCGCCTACCCTCCTGCGTCACCCCTTCGCTCAAACGGTGCCCAGGTGGTACCGGAATATCAACCGGTTCCCCATCGCCTACGCCTCTCGGCCTCGGCTTAGGCCCCGACTTACCCTGGGCGGACGAGCCTTCCCCAGGAATCCTTAGGCTTCAGGCGGGCTGGATTCTCACCAGCCTTCTCGCTACTCATGCCGGCATTCTCTCTCCCCTGCGGTCCAGCTGCCCTCTCAGTCAGCCTTCCACCCGCAGACGACGCTCCCCTACCGCCAAACGTACACATACGTGCACGCCTGACCCGCAGCTTCGGTGGCGGACTTAAGCCCCGCTACATTGTCGGCGCAGGGCCGCTCGACCAGTGAGCTATTACGCACTCTTTCAATGCCTGGCTGCTTCTAAGCCAACATCCTGGCTGTCTCCGCAGCCCCACATCCTTCCCCACTTAGCCCGCACTCCGAGACCTTAGCTGGCGGTTAGGGCTCTTCCCCTCTCGACTATGAAGCTTATCCCCCATAGTCTGACTCCCAGGTATTGGCTTAACGGTATTCGGAGTTGGCACGGGTTCGGTAACCCGTCAAGGCCCCTAGCCCAAACCGTACTCTACCCCCGTAAGCGTCCACCTGAGGCTAGCCCTATAGCTATTTCGGGGAGAACCAGCTATCACCGGGTTCGATTGGCATTTCACCCCTACCCACAGCTCATCCCATGGTTTTTCAACACCAACGAGTCCGGGCCTCCACGAGCTTTCACACCCGCTTCACCCTGGCCATGGGTAGCTCACCCGGCTTCGGGTCTGCTCCATGCGACTTGACGCCCTCTTAAGACTCGCTTTCGCTCCGACTCCGGACCTTAAGCCCTTAGCCTCGCCGCATAGCGCAACTCGCCGGCTCATTCTTCAATAGGCACGCCCTCAGGCCTGACAGCAAGACTCACGCCCCGCTGCCGCTCACCCTCGGACCATCTGTAAGCATACGGTTTCAGGTCCTCTTTCACTCCCCTCCCGGGGTGCTTTTCACCTTTCCCTCACGGTACTCGTCCACTATCGGTCGCCAGGAGTGTTTAGCCTTGGAGGGTGGTCCCCCCTGATTCACGCAGGATTCCTCGTGCCCCGCGCTACTTGGGTCCGCGCCACAGAGCCCCACACCTTCCGCCTACGGGACTCTTACCCCCTACGGTCAGCCTTCCCAGACTGTTCGGCTAAATGCAGGGTTTCTTACTCCGCGCGCCGTCCGCAGCCAACGCCCAGCGCAAACCCCCTACCCCGCGCCCACAACGCCTGCGGGCTTTAACATGAACGCGGTTTGGGCTCCTCCCCTTTCGCTCACCACTACTCAGGGAATCTCCTTCGATTTCTCCTCCTCGGGCTACTGAGATGTTTCACTTCGCCCGCTGGCCCTCCACACCCTATGTGTTCAGATGTGGATGACGTGGTCCCCCACGCCGGGTTCCCCCATTCGGATACCCACGGATCTCAGCCCGCGTGCGGCTCCCCGTGGCTTTTCGCAGCTCGCTGCGTCCTTCCTCGGCCCCTGGCGCCTAGCCATCCACCGTATGCCCTTCCTAGCTTCTCCCCCGCTAGGCCGCCCCGTGAAAACCAGCGACTTCCCCTATTCACTTGCCAAGGTCCATCTCCCGCCGATGTGCCCACGCTCACCCCATTACCCGTGAGCCCGCAGAGCCTAACGCCCCGCCTAAGGCACCACCAACCCTGGTGGAGACGAGCGGATTCGAACCGCCGCCCTCCTGCTTGCAAGGCAGGCGCTCTCCCCCTGAGCTACGTCCCCACGCCCGCCCAGCCGCCAGCCCCACCACGGCCACATACACCAGCCACCGCCAACGACCAGACGGACAAACCAAACCCCTTTCAAGGTCCTACCATAACCATACAACCCGCCCTAACCACCCTAAACCAAACCCCTAATTTTCCCTCTCCCCTCCCCCAACCCAACCACACCCTGGTGGGCATAGGTGGACTCGAACCACCGACCTCACCCTTATCAGGGGTGCGCTCTCACCACCTGAGCTATATGCCCCCCCATAAACTCCCCCACCCCTCGCACCCCACAAAAACCTGCCCAAACCCCAACCATCAGACCCAAAAAACCAAGCAGCAGCAGCGCCCACACCTCGCACCAGCCCCAGGTACCCCAAACGCCCCCCCACCGGGAACGCCGGACCCGGAAACCAATGCCGCGCGCCTACCGCGCGCCCTCTCCCTAGAAAGGAGGTGATCCAGCCGCACCTTCCGATACGGCTACCTTGTTACGACTTCACCCCAATCACCAGCCCCACCTTCGACGGCTCCCCCCCAAAAAGGGTTGGGCCACCGGCTTCGGGTGTTGCCGGCTCTCGTGGTGTGACGGGCGGTGTGTACAAGGCCCGGGAACGTATTCACCGCCGCTTGCTGATCGGCGATTACTAGCGATTCCGCGTTCACGGAGGCGAGTTGCAGCCTCCGATCCCAACTGAGACCGGCTTTGAGGGATTTGCTCCGCCTCGCGACTTCGCCTCCCGCTGTGCCGGCCATTGTAGCACGTGTGTAGCCCAGGGCATAAGGGCCATGCGGATTTGACGTCATCCCCGCCTTCCTCCGGCTCGTCGCCGGCAGTCCCCCATGAGTCCCCGCCTCTACGCTGGTAACATGGAGTAAGGGTTGCGCTCGTTGCGGGACTTAACCCAACATCTCACGACACGAGCTGACGACAACCATGCAGCACCTGTCCGCTCGCCCTCAACAGGCGTGAAGCCTTTCAGCTCCACTCCAAGCGGATGTCAAGCCCTGGTAAGGTTCTTCGGTTAGCATCGAATTAAACCACGTGCTCCACCGCTTGTGCGGGCCCCCGTCAATTCCTTTGAGTTTCAACCTTGCGGCCGTACTCCCCAGGCGGGGTGCTTAGTGCGTTAGCTCCGGCACGGATGGCTCATCACCACCCACACCTAGCACCCATCGTTTACAGCCAGGACTACCGGGGTATCTAATCCCGTTCGCTCCCCTGGCTTTCGCGCCTCAGCGTCAGAGCCAGCCCAGCAAGCCGCCTTCGCCACCGGTGTTCCTCCCGATATCTACGCATTTCACCGCTACACCGGGAATTCCGCCTGCCTCTGCTGCCCTCAAGCCCACCAGTATCAAGAGCAGCCCCAAGGTTGAGCCCCAGGATTTCACCCCTGACTTGATGGGCCGCCTACACGCCCTTTACGCCCAGTAACTCCGGACAACGCTCGCCCCCTACGTCTTACCGCGGCTGCTGGCACGTAGTTAGCCGGGGCTTATTCCACCGGTACCGTCCTCCCTCTCCCCGGTGAAAAGAGGTTTACAACCCGAAGGCCTTCCTCCCCCACGCGGCGTCGCTGCGTCAGGGTTCCCCCCATTGCGCAAAATTCCCGACTGCTGCCTCCCGTAGGAGTCTGGGCCGTCTCTCAGTCCCAGTGTGGCCGACCACCCTCTCAGGCCGGCTACCCGTCATAGCCTTGGTGGGCCGTTACCCCGCCAACTAGCTGATAGGCCGCAGGCCCATCCCTAAGCAGCACGCTCACCACGCGCCTTTGGCCAACCCGCCATGCAACAGGCCGCCACATCCGGTATCAGCCCCGGTTTCCCAGGGTTGTCCCAGTCTTAAGGGTAGGTTGCCTGCGTCTTACTCACCCGTCCGCCGCTCAAGCCCACCCGTGACTCGCGCCACAGATGAACCCCGCTCGACTTGCATGTCTTAAGCACGCCGCCAGCGTTCGTCCTGAGCCAGGATCAAACTCTCGGCAGAAATTCCTGCCCGCACTGCTGCTGCTCGGTTTTCAAGGTCCAATGGCCGGAGACCGGACAGACCGGCAAACGGCGAGACGCTAGTGTATCATCGCCCGCTTCGCTCGTCAACGGCCCGCCCGACCGAAAAGACGGTGAATTTGGTACCGGATAGGGGATTCGAACCCCTGTTACCGCCGTGAGAGGGCGGCGTCCTAGGCCTCTAGACGAATCCGGCACCCTGGCTGGGGGACCAGGATTCGAACCTGGACTGCATGGTCCAGAGCCATGTGTCCTACCGTTAGACGATCCCCCAGCGGACTGCCGATCGGCAGCGGCCATTATAGCAGGACGCCACGTTGCCGCGCAACACGCCTGAAGGTCAGGAGTGTGCCAAGAGCTTCCGGGGAAATTTTCTGGAAATTGACCGCGTCCCTGCATTTGCCCTTTATTTGGCTAGTCGATCGGCTTCGCGGGCAAATGCTGGCGCACGCGGGACATCTGGCTCCACGGCTCAACCGGTGGCGGCCGATTTCCCGGCCGGCTGCCCGCCGGATTCCCCGACCCGGCCCCCGGCGGACTCCCTCCCTTTCCCCCCACTGGCCTCCAGGAAGGCCACAGCCGCCTCCAGCCTCTCCCGACAGGCCCGCCGGCCCAGCAACTCCATGATCTCGAAAAGCCCCGGTCCCACCGTCCTCCCCGTCAGGGCAAGCCGCGTGGGGTGGATCAGTTTGGCCGCCGGAATTCCCAGGGCCGCGGCTAGCCGCCGATAGGCGGCCTCCACCGCCTCGGCGGTGAAAGGTTCCACATCCTGCACCGTTTCCGCCGCGGCCCGCAGGCGGGATGCCGCCTCGCCACCGAAGTGCTTGGCCACCCCGCTGGGATCGTAGCCGTCCGGCGCCACGAAGAAGTAGCGCAAAAGCTCGGGAAAGTCGGCCAGGGTCCGCGCCCTCTCCCGCGTGGCCAGAACGAGCCTCCTCACCCAGGCGCGCCGCTCTTCGCCGCCCTTGGCCGCCCCCACATCGAACCCGGCTGCCTCGAGGCGCGGCAGGACCAGCTCCACCAGGCGGTCGGGATCGGCCTGCCGCAGATACGCGGCATTCATCCAGGTCAGTTTTTCCACGTCGTAGATGGCGGCCGTGCGCCCCACCCGCTCCAGGCTGAAGGCGGCCACCATCTCGGCCAGGGACATGACCTCGCGCTCTCCGCCGGGTGACCAGCCCAGCAGGGCCAGGTAGTTGACGATGGCCTCGGGGAGGTAGCCCCCCGCCCGGAACTCTTCCACGGCCACGGCACCATGACGTTTGCTCAGCTTGGACCGGTCGGGCGCCAGGATCATGGGGGCATGGGCAAAGGCGGGTGGGGGAAAGCCGAGGGCCCGGCACAGCAGGAGCTGGCGCGGGGTGTTGGAGAGGTGCTCCTCGGCCCTGATGACGTGGGTGATGCCCATGGCGGCGTCGTCCACAGCGCAGGCAAAGTTGTAGGTGGGCCAGCCGTCGGACTTGAGGATGACGAAATCGTCCAGGGTCTTGTCGTTGTCGAAGGTCACGCGCCCCCGGATCAGATCCTCCACCACCGTTTGCCCCCCCTCCGGGGCGCGGAGGCGGAGGGCCGGGCGCCGCCCCTCCGCCTCCAGGCGCGCACGCTCGGCCTGGGTCAGGCGGGCGCAGCGCCCGTCGTAACGTGAGGGGAGGCCGCGGACATAGGCGGAACGGCGGCGCTCCTCCAGCTCGGCGGGGCTGCAATAGCAGGGATAGGCCCGGCCGTCCGCCACCAGGCGCTCGGCCTCCCGCCGGTAGAGGGCCAGCCTTTCCGACTGTAGGTACGGACCGACGGGCCCGCCCCTGTCCGGGCCCTCGTCCCAGTCCAGACCGAGCCAGGCAAGGGTATCCATGATGGCCTGCACGTGCTCGGGCCGTGAACGCTCCCGATCCGTGTCCTCCACCCGCAGCACGAAGGTCCCGCCGTGATGGCGGGCGAAGAGCCAATTGAAGAGAGCCGTCCTGGCCCCGCCCAGATGCAGGTACCCGGTTGGGCTGGGAGCAAAGCGCACACGCACGGGCGCCATGGGCCACCCCCTCCGGCCGCCCGCCGGCGGCCGTTTCCGCTCCATGTTAGCACAGGACCGCTCGAGCTCAGCCCAGGACGTCGGCCTGGACGCCCTGTTTCCTGGCTTCCTTGAGAAGATAGTTGAAGCGCTTTTCGGCGGCCAACATCCGATGCACCGCGTGGTCCACCAGCTCCGGCTCCGCCGCTTCCTCGAAAAGGACGCGGGCCACCTCCCACTCGGCCCGGGCCTGTTCCACCAGCGACCGTACTTCCTCCTCCCCGCCCGGCTCCTCCCCCGCGACTCGCCCCAATAACCTCCCCGCCCACTCCCAGCCCATGGGCAGCCCCCAACATCAAGATTTGCTCCCAGTGTACCCGGGGCGAATGGTTCCTATTACCGGCAGGGAGGCAAGGCGGCAACCGTCAGATCTCGCGCCGGCCCTCCAAGGCCATTGCCAAGGTCAAGTCGTCGGCGTAGTCCAGGTCGCTCCCTTCGGGAAGACCGCGGGCGATGCGGGTGACGCGCACTCCCAGGGGCTTGAGCAGACGGGCCAGGTATAAGGCGGTCGCCTCCCCCTCGGCATCGGGGTCCGTAGCCACGATGACTTCCCGCACCTCGCCGCCGCGCACGCGCTCCAGGAGAGCCGCCACGCGCAGTTGCTCCGGTCCGATCCCATCGAGGGGCGAGAGAGCACCGCCCAGGACGTGGTACCGGCCGCGGAAACGGCGGGAACGCTCCATGGCCGCCACATCCCGCGACTCCTCCACCACGCACAGGATTCCCGCGTCCCTGTCAGCGCTGGCGCAAAGGGGGCAGGTCTCCTCCTCCGCCACGCCGCCGCACACCCGGCACTCCCGCACCCGCTGGCGCGCTCCCCGGATGGCGTCGGCCAACCGCTCCACCTCCGCCAGGGGCCGGTGGAGCAGGTGAAAGGCCAGCCGTTGGGCGGTCTTGGGGCCCACCCCCGGCAGCCGCTCCAGTTCCTCGACCAGCCGCCGCAGGGCGGGAGGGAAACCGGCCTCCGTCACGGCGCCTCCCCCTCCGACTCAGGGACGGCGGCGCCCACGAAAAGGGGGGCCGCGTCGAAGTCCACCATCTCCCCTCCCAGGATCTCCAGGGCAAGAGCAGGGAGGTCCCCCTCCCCCGTGAGGGAAGCCGCGGGGACGGCGGAGGGCTCGGCCGCGGCGCACGCCCCCGCCTGCGTGGCGACCGCCTCCTCGGCTTCCGCGCCCGCTCCGCCCTCCGCGGAGGCGGTTTCCGTCAACTCCACCCCCGTCGCCTCGCCCTCGTCCCGCTCCTCGCCCTCAAGCAGGCAACGGAGCTCCACCGGCCGTCCGGCGAAGGACGTCAGCACCTGCTCCAGATACGTCTTGTTCCTGGGGTCGGCGACGCGATCACGGTGAAAGTTGCACCCGGCGCGGAAGGAGAGGACAAGGGTGCCGTCCCGCCAGCCCGTCGGCCGCGCCGCCGTGAGCACCCCGTGCAGGAGAGGGCGCTCCCGGCGCACACGTTCCAAGGACCGCCGCCAGAGCTGTCCTGCGTCCCGGTCGCTCCCGGAGCCGGAAGGCGGCGCGGCACGCGGGGGAAGTGCCTGCTCCGGGGAGGCGCGCACCGGCGACGCGGCTCCCGGGTGATAGACGAAGGTCGCGGCGGACCCCCGCTCGCGCCCAGGCTTTGACTCCGCCTCCTCCCTCCCGCCGGTCGGCCCGGCGACCTCGACCGAAGCCGCGGAGCGCGCAAGCTGGAGCAAGCCCACTTCCAACAAAAGCAGCACCGGCCCGGCTCGGCGCAGTTCCTGCTCCAGGCGCCCCAACCCTTCGAAGGTTGCCACCAGGCGGTCCCAGTAGACACCCTCCCAGGCTGTACCCCGATCGCTCCCGTCCCGCGGGGCCGCCGCGCCGGAGCGGGCCGCCCTGGCGGCCAGACCCTCGCGCACCAGGCGCATGAGCCCCAGCACCAACTGGCGCAGGTCGCGCCCGCGGCGGTATGCTTCCTGCACCGCCTCCAGGAGGGCGGCCGCGTCGCCCGCGAAGAGAGACCGCAGGACGGGGAGGAGCTCCTCCTCCGGCGCCGTCCCCAGGAGATCGGCCACATGGGCCACCGTCAGCCCGCCCTGCCCCGGCGCCCCGGCCAGGGCCTGGTCCAGGAGGGTCAGGGCGTCCCTCATGGCGCCGTCCGCCGCCCGCGCCAGATGGACGAGAGCTTCCTCCTCCGCCTGCCCCCCCACGGCCGTAAGGATGGAACGCAGGTGACCCACGATCTCCTTCTCTCCCAGTCGGAAGAAGTCGAAGCGCTGGCACCGGCTGGCCACCGTGGCCGGCACCTTGTGCAGATCGGTGGTGGCCAAGACGAAGATCACGGCCGGCGGCGGCTCCTCCAGAGTCTTGAGGAGGGCGTTGAAGGCCTCCGCCGTGAGCATGTGAACCTCGTCAATGATGTAGACCTTGCGGGAGCAGCGGAGGGGCGCGTAGCGCACCTGGTCGCGGAGGGAGCGGACCTCGTCTATGCCGCGGTGCGAGGCGGCATCCACCTCCACCACGTCCACGCTCCGACCCTCCAGGACCTCCCGGCAGGGGGGACACTCGTTGCACGGTTCCCCGCCGGCGGGCTCGCGGCAGTTGACGGCCCGGGCCAGGATCCGAGCCACCGATGTCTTGCCGGTGCCGCGCGGGCCGCTGAAGAGATAGGCGTGGGCCACGCGCCCGGCGGCCACGGCGTTGCACAGGGTGCGCGTCACGTGCTCCTGGCCCACCACCTCGCCGAACCGCCGGGGACGAAAGGCTCGGTAAAGGGCCGTGTATTCGCCCACTCACCCACCCCCCGGAGGCACGGACACGGCCCGCCGCACAGCGACCTGGCGGCGCACCGAGCGATGCCCGTCGCCGACCCTGCGCGGCAGCCACACCCGGTTTCCCTGCAGCACGCGCTCGCGACCGCTTACCGTTGCTTCCTCCCGGACCTGGCGGGGTTCACGGGCGAGCGCCGCACAGGACCGAGCGTGGCTGCCGCGCCGAACCGGCGGCGCGGACCACGCCGGCCGGGCATCGAAAATGCTGGCGGATGGGGTGGGATTCGAACCCACGGTCCGGTTTCAGCCGGACACACGCTCTCCAGGCGTGCCGATTAAACCACTCTCGCACCCATCCGTTCGGAACGTCCCCACGGGCCGGACCGGCGGCACCGCCCGCCGCCCCTCGCCCGCCAACGCCAAAATGGTAGCACTAGCAGAGCTCTTGGCGGAGGGGGTGGGATTCGAACCCACGGTGGCCGCGAGACCACACGGGTTTTCGAGACCCGCACCTTAAACCGCTCGGTCACCCCTCCGCACGGCCAACCTTGACACACCCGGCTCCCACGCGCCGGTGGGCGACCGGAAGCCGCAAACCGGCACCGCGACCGGATCCTTGCCGGTTTCACCGGAGAGGGCGGAAGAAAGCCCGCAGGACCTCCCCGCATTCCTCGGCCAGGACGCCGCCCACCACCTCCAGGCGGTGATTCAGCCGCGCGTCTTGGACGATATTGTACAGCGACCCGCAGGCGCCCGCCTTCGGGTCCGCCGCCCCCCAAACGAGCCGCGCCACCCTGGCCAGGACGAGAGCACCGGCGCACATGGCGCACGGTTCCAGCGTCACATACATGGTGGCGCCCCCCAGACGCCACCGGCCCACCCGGCGCGCCGCCTGCCGCAGCGCCACCAGCTCGGCGTGGGCGGTCGGATCCCCCGTACGCTCACGCCGGTTGCCGCCCCGGCCGATGACCTCGCCGTCCAGCACCACCAGGGCTCCCACCGGCACCTCACCCCGGCGGGCGGCTCGCCTCGCAAGGGAAAGCGCCCGGCGCATGAAGGCTACATCCTCGGCCTCACCGCGTCCCGGCGCGGGCCTCCCTCCACGCTCGCTCAGGGAAGGGCACACTCCCCGGCGTCCCAAAACTTGACACACTGGTGCGCCCGGGAGGACTCGAACCCCCGACGACAGAGCTTAGGACGCTCTCGCTCTATCCGGCTGAGCTACGGGCGCAAAACGACGGGCCGCTGTCTCCGGCAGCCCACGGCATTATAACAGAGTCGCGCTCAGCAACGATGGTGCACCCTGGGAGATTCAGTTCCCTTCCACGATCTGCCTGACGTCCTCCCATAACTCCGGCATTTCCAGTGCAGCCGCGAAGTCACAGATCACCCGGCGCACCCGTTCGCGGTCAAGTTGCGGGTAGGCCGCCACCACCGCCCGGATGTCCTCGATGTCGCGGGGCCGATGAGCAACCGCTTTCATGATGACGAGGTCCTCAGGTGTTGGAAGGGGAACGGACACAGACCCGATTACGAAGGTTTGCCCGCGCTCAACCGCCTCCAGCTCAAAGGGGAGCAGCCCTATCGCTACGTCCACCGGTACGCCGGACTGCTCGTGGATCAAAAGGAGAACCCGATTCCGCCGCGCAAAGACAACTGCATCAGGAATCCTTGGCACGAGCCCGCAACCGGCCGCCGCCTCCACGAGTCGCCCCAGGTCGTCCAGGTCCTTCTCCAGCACCACCATAGCGTCCACGTCGGCCGTGTAGCGAGGCCTGCCGAGGAGGCTGGCAGCAATACCACCGATAACGAGGCCCCGGACGCCTGGAAGCCGGAAAAGGTCGAGCAAAGCCCCTAATGCCCCAAGGAGCGAACCTAATTGCTCCCGCCCCGGCTGATCGTCTCCCTTAGGCGGCGCCAACGCAGTCGCACCTCCCGCTCGGCGGTAGCCTCCTCACCCGCCAGGGTTGAGGATAGCCCCAATCCCCTCGCCAACTGCTGAACGGCCAGCAGGCGCCTGAACTTGACCTCGACCGACATCTCCTTGACCTCTCGCTCCTCCAACGCCTCGACCTCCCGCCACCGCCGCACGAACTCCCTAACCTGCTCCTTATCCATGCTGGATCCTCCTGGGCGAAGCCCGGAACATTGGTTAGGACGGCACCTTGACCATCATAGTACATAGTCCCCCACCCGACGCGGCCCGCCATCACCGCCTAAGTGCTTTGTGGTTCCTGGCCTGCACCACCGGCATGAGGCGGGGTGAACTCCTCGGCCTTCGCTGGCGGGACGTAGACCTTGACGCCGGGCGGCTGACCATTCGCCAGCAATTGAGTGCATCCCAAGGCGCTACAAGCGTTGCTCGGCCATGCCCAAGTGCAGGTGACGGTCGGCATCTACACGCACCTTGCCACCGGCATGACGGAGCAGGCCGTCCAGCACCTGCGGGCGGTCCTGCCGAAAGAAGAAGGCCGGTAGGCGTCAACCCACCGGCCCCACCGACAACCCCCGGCCCGACCCCGCAAAGGTGACCGGGGTTTGTCATTCCCGCCGTCTTACATCTACCACCCCGGAATGTCAGGAGAATGACATTCGCCGTTTCCCTGTCATTCCGTTTTCAGCTATCATGCCCGCAAATCCTTGCGGCTCTAAGATTAAATCTGGTGCGCCCTGGAGGATTCGAACCCCCGGCCTGCTGATCCGTAGTCAGCCGCTCTGGTCCGCTGAGCTAAGGGCGCACTGATGAATGGCGGAAGGGGCGGGATTCGAACCCGCGGGGGGCTTGCGCCCCCAACTGCTTAGCAGGCAGCTACCTTCGGCCGCTCGGTCACCCTTCCCCGTCCCCGCCTGCCCCTCAAGTGCGTTAAGATCAACCGCGCCAAAAGCAAAAGGTATCTTAGCATGCTCGCTCGACGCCGACAACTCGGCGTGCCGCGCTGAGTGTGTCAAGAGGTTCCGGGGGAAATTTTTTGGAAATTGACCTCGTGCCTGAATTTGTCATTCGTTGAGCTAGTCTTTCCCCGTTGGTCACCA
>FWWM01013289.1_pt1 | contig 13369 bp, 12 predicted proteins | sample 2228351 | NCBI WGS metagenome assembly FWWM01 (sample SAMEA103939774, study PRJEB20133) | metagenome | reverse complement strand
GAGAGAATCCATAGCCGGCCCGAGAAGGTTATCTATCGCCTCCACCCCTACACCATATATTTATTCTAGCTTCTAACTCCTAGCTTCTAGCTCCTCTTTTTTACAGAGTTGACAGCCTCTGGGGAAAAGAATGAAAATGAAGCTTTGATAATTTCGAGCTTGAGGTTCATGGAGGCGGGCGGACTGCTGGAGCAGCTGATAGCTATCCCTTCGATTACGGGGAGCGAGGAGAAACTAGGAGAATTTCTCGCCGCGCAGCTCGAACGGCTCGGCTGCGCCGTTATGCGGCAACCGGTAGCGGACGGGCGGTTCAACCTGCTGGCCTCTTTCGGTTCGCCGCGAGTTTTACTTTCTACCCACCTCGATACCGTGCCCCCTTATATTCCTTTCCGCGAGGAGGCCGAGTATATCTTCGGGCGCGGGGCCTGCGACGCCAAGGGGATTATCGCAGCGATGGTCGAGGCGGGAGGCCGGCTGGCGCGAGAGGGGACCAAGGGCTTCGGTTATCTCTTCACGGTCGGCGAAGAAATCGACAGCGCGGGGGCAAAAACAGCGGCCGCTTCGGGGCTGCGCGCCGAGTACCTGATTGTCGGCGAGCCGACCGAAAACAAGCTGGCCGTCGGCCACAAGGGCTCGCTCGCCTTTCGCATAAAGACAAAGGGGCGCGCCGGCCATTCCGCCTATCCCGAGCGGGCCGAGTCGGCCATAGACAAGCTTTTGGATATTCTGGCCGACCTCAGGCGGATCGATTTCGGCAGCGACCCGCTGCTCGGCCGTGCTACTTTAAACACAGGCATGATAAGCGGCGGCGTGCGCCCGAATGTTGTCGCCGATAGAGCCGAGGCGGCCCTGATGCTCCGGTTGGTCGGGCCGGCCGAAGCGGCGTGTGAGAAGATTATGGCCGCCGTCGCCGGGCGGGCCGAGGTTGAGATCATACTCTCTTCGGACCCGCAGCGCATGGAGAAGATAGAGGGCCTGCCGACAACGGTCGTCTCGTTCGGCACCGATATCCCTTATCTCAGGCCGATAGGCAGGCCGCTGCTGATCGGGCCGGGCTCGATCCTCGATGCGCATACCATGGAGGAAAAGATCGCCAAGCGAGAGCTGCGTGAGGCTGTGGATATCTACTGTTACCTTGTTAAAGCGCTGCTCCGCTGAGCAGTCGATACGGTGAAGGAAATCGATGATCGTGATGAAATTCGGCGGCACCTCGGTAGGGGATGCCGCGGCGATGGACAACGCCATCGAGATAATCTCGCGCCAGCTCGAGCGCAGCCCCGTAGTGGTGCTCTCGGCCATCGCGGGTGCGACCAATCGTTTGATAGAGATAGCCGGCCTGGCCGGCCGTGGCCTGGCCGATGAGGCGGTCTCGCTGCTCGAGGAGGAACGGCGGCGCCATCTCGATCTGGCCGATGCCCTGTTGAACGAACAGAAGGGGAAAATACGCGTTGAGATCGACGCGCACTTCGAGCAGGCCTTGAACCTGGTCAAAGGGCTGTCGATACTGCGCGAACTCACGCCGCGCTCGCTCGATGCCATCGCCAGCTACGGCGAGCGGCTTTCGACTTTAATCGTCTCTGCGGCAATGCTCGAGCGGAACATAAGGGCACAGCTCCTGGATGCCCGCTCTATCGTCATCACCGACGACAGCTTCACGCGCGCCAATCCGCTGCTGGACGAGATAGAGCAGCGGGCGCGCGCTGCGCTGCTTCCCGCCATCGACTCGGGTTTCGTGCCGGTAACGCAGGGATACATCGGAGCGACGCGCGACGGTATAACCACGACGCTTGGGCGCGGCGGCTCGGATTACACCGCGGCTCTGCTCGGCGCGGCGCTCAACGCCGAGGAGATCCAGATCTGGACCGATGTCGATGGGATGCTCACCGCCGACCCGCGCCTGGTGCCAGGCGCCAGGCGAATCAAGGTCCTCTCCTTTGCCGAGGCCTCGGAGCTGGCCTACTTCGGAGCCAAGGTCCTGCACCCGAGCACTATCCAGCCGGCGATACGCAGGAACATATCGGTGCGTATCTTCAACTCGCACCGGCCCGATGCCAGTGGCACTTTGATTACTTCTCAGATCGCTCCTTCCAGGGGCTACATCAAGGCCATCGCCTGCAAGCGTGGCATCACCATGATCAACGTCTACTCGACGCGCATGCTCATGGCCTACGGCTTCATGAAGAAGATCTTCGACGTCTTCGACCGCTATCACGCCCCGGTAGACCTGGTCTCGACCTCCGAGGTCAGCGTTTCGATCACGGTGGACAGCCGCGAGCGTCTCGATGAAATAGTGCGGGAACTCGGGAGCTTCGCCCGCGTTACCGTCGAGGACAACAAGGCGATCGTCTGCGTGGTCGGCGAGCAGCTCAAGTTAACGCCGGGGATCGCGGGCAAGGTCTTCAAGACCATCGAAGATATCAATGTCTACATGATATCGCAGGGCGCCTCCGAAATTAACCTGAGCTTCGTCGTGGACGAAGAGCAGGCGCGGCGAGTCGTCGCCGCCCTGCACCAGGAGTTTTTCCCGGAAGGCGCCGCGGGAGACCTCGATTGAAGATCGCTCTGATCGGTTACGGTAAAATGGGACGCGAGATCGAAGCGGCGGCGCGCGAGGCCGGAATCGAGGTCGTCGCTCTTTTCAACTCGCGCAATAACCCGCAGGGGAGCGGTATTAGGAAAGAGACGCTGGCTGGAGCCGAGGTCGGCATCGATTTCTCGACGCGACAGGCGGTGCTCGATAATATCAGGAGCGCAGCAGCCTGCCGCCTGCCGGTTGTGATAGGAACGACCGGCTGGTACGAGCGGCTGGACGAGGCGAAGCGCATCGTCGAGGAGGAGGGGACCGGGCTGGTCTACGCGCCGAATTTCTCGATAGGCGTTAATTTGTTCTTAAAGATCGTCGCTTATGCCGGCCGCCTCTTCGACCGCTTCGCCGAGTATGACCCGTATATCATCGAGCTGCACCATCGCCAGAAGGCCGATAGTCCGAGCGGAACGGCGCTGGAGCTGGGGCGCGCGCTGCTCGGCGCCCTCTCGCGCAAGCGCGAAATTCAAGCAGCGCCGCCCGAGGGGAAGATTTCAGAGGACAGGCTGCACATGGCTTCGATCAGGGCCGGCTATATCTTCGGCACGCACGTCGTCGGCTTCGATTCGCCGCACGACAGCATCCGCCTCGAGCACGAGGCGCGCAGCCGGCGCGGCTTCGCCCTCGGCGCCCTGCTCGCCGCCCGCTGGATCGTAAACAGGAAAGGCGTCTTCACTTTTCAGGAGATATTGGATCGAGAAGACCTGGTTTAAAAGGAGCCAAAGGGAGGAGCTAGGAGCTAGAAGTTAGAAGCTAGGAGACTAATCTCGATGAAGCTACAGAAGTGATGGTGTAGCAATGGTTGAAATGAAAGGAGCAGAGAGAGTCTATTGCCCCTTACGTACCTCGCCTTGCAGCACATGTATTTATTCTAGCTTCTAACTTCTAGCTCCTAGCTCCTCCCTTTGGCTCCTCAGGAGGAGCAATGACTGAGAGGGCAAAATTTTCGGGCACGATAACCGCTCTTGTCACCCCTCTGTTGCAGGATGGGAGCGTCGATTATTCAGCGCTGAAGGGGCTGGTCGATTACCAGCTCGAGCAGGGGATCGACGGCATCTCTCCCTGCGGCACGACCGGCGAGAGCGCAACCCTTACGCACGAGGAGCAGCATCGCGTGATAAAGGCCGTGGTCGAGCAGGTCCGCAAGCGCGTGCCGGTGATTGCCGGGGCCGGCAGCAATTCGACGCGCACGGCTGTGGCCCTGGCCCGCGCTGCCGAGGAGGCCGGCGCCGATGCCATCCTTTCGGTCACGCCTTACTACAACCGCCCGACGCAGGAGGGACTGTTTCAGCACTTCCGCGCCGTGGCCGAGTCGGTGCGGGTTCCATTAATCGTCTACAATGTGCCGGGGCGTACCGGCTGCAACCTCGAGCCGCAGACATTGATGCGCCTGGCGGAAATTCGTAATGTCGTCGGAGTGAAAGAGGCCTCCGGCAACCTCGGGCAGATCATGGAGATCATCAGACAGCGCCCCTCGGGCTTTGCGGTGCTATCGGGCGACGATGCGCTGGCGCTTCCGATCATCGCCGCCGGCGGCGACGGCGTGGTGTCGGTCGTATCGAACGAGGCGCCTGGCCTGATGAAGCAGATGGTGGATGCGGCCCTGGCGGGAGACTACGAGAAGGCGCGCCGGCTGCATTACCGGCTGCTCCCGCTCATGAACGCTAACTTCATCGAAACCAATCCGATACCGGTGAAGGCCGCGCTGGCCATGATGGGCCTGATCCAGGAGAACTACAATTTACCGCTCTGCGCGATGCGTCCGGAAAACCGCGACCGGCTGCGCCGCATTCTGGAAGAGCTGGAGCTTGTGAAGTGATATGGACCTGATTGCTGAGATCGAGAGGCTTTACGAATTGCCCGCTTCGGAACTGGGCGGCGCGGCGCTCGCGCTCTTTGCCGAGTTCAAGGAGTTGCTCAATCAGGGGAAGGCGCGCGCCGCCGAGCCCGATGGAGATTCCTGGAAGGTAAATCACTGGGTCAAGAAGGGGATATTGCTCGGCTTCCGATTGGGGAAGATCGTGGAGATGCGCGCCGGCGGGCCATTCGCGTTCTACGATAAGGATACATATCCGCTGAAACGGCTGGAGGCGATGGAGCGAAACATCCGGCTTGTGCCCGGAGGCTCGGCGGTGCGCGACGGCGCCTACATCGGCAGGGACGTGGTCATGATGCCTCCTATGTACATAAACGTCGGAGCCTACGTGGACGACGGCGCGATGATCGACTCGCACGCCCTGGTCGGCTCGTGTGCCCAGGTCGGCAAGCGCGTGCACCTCAGCGCCGGCTCCCAGCTTGGCGGCGTGCTCGAACCGGTGGGCGCCCTGCCGGTGATTATCGAAGATGAGGCGCTGGTTGGAGGCAACTGCGGAATTTACGAGGGTACGATTGTCAAGCGGCGCGCGGTGATTGGGGCCGGAACTATACTCACCGGCTCGACCCCCCTCTACGATCTTGTTAAAGGAAAAATCTATCGCCGCACTGCCGATTCGCCGCTGATCGTTCCGGAGGGGGCAGTGGTGGTGCCCGGCAGCCGCCGCGCCTCGGGCGACTTCGCCCGCGAGCAGGGGATTTCGATCTACACCCCGGTGATCGTCAAGTACCGCGACGAGAACACGGATGCCAGCGTCGCCCTGGAAGAGGCCCTTCGCTGACCGTCAAATGTCTTGAAATTCGGGTTTCTAAATCAGCCCCTGGGCGTGGAGCAATTCCGCGTTCAGCAGCGCCGCTCCCGCCGCTCCGCGCACCAGGTTATGCACCAGCGCGACGAACTTGTAATCGAGCAACTGACACTCTCTGATCCTTCCAATCGAGACCGCCATGCCCCCCAGCAGGTCGCGATCCAAGCGCGGCTGCGGCCGGTCCTCCTCGGCGAAGACGATAATCGGCGGGCGCGGAGCCGAAGGCAATTCGTATTGCTCTAGCGATCCGCGGAAGGAACGGAAGCATTCGACGATCGCCTCGCGGTCTGGCTTTTTACTGAGGGCCACGGAAACGCACAGCGTGTGGCCATCCTCGACGGCCACCCGGTTGCATTGCGCGCTTATCGGTATTCTTTTTTCAACCACCTCGTGGCCCGAAAGCTCGCCCAGTATTTTCTGCGGCTCGCGCTCCAGCTTCGCCTCCTCTGCCGCGATATAGGGGATGATGTTATCGACGATGTCCATTGCATAGAGGCCCGTGTAGCCCGCGCCCGAGATGGCCTGGAGCGTGGTGACGCAGGCGCGCTCCAGTCCGAACTCGCGCTCGAGCGGGGCCAGCCCGAAGCAGAGCCCCACGGTCGAACAGTTCGGGTTGGTGACGATGAAGCCGCGCGTGTAGCCCTCCTCGCGCCGCTGCCTTTCTATCAACTTGACGTGATCTGAATTTATTTCCGGAATGAGCAGCGGCACGTTTTCTTTCATCCGGTAGGCGCTGGCGTTGCTGATCACCGGGTAGCCCGCGCGCGCGAATTCAGGCTCGACCTCGCGCGCCGTTTCGGCCGAGAGGGCCGAGAAGACGAAGTCGCAATCGCGGCAGACGGCATTCCTTGATTTCGAGGGAAGCGGCCTTTTCGGGCACAGGCCCGGGCAGCTTCCAGCGGACCCGCTCGCCGTAGCGGCCGCCGGCGGAGCGGTCCGAGGCGCAGAGTTCGGCGACTTCGAACCAGGGATGGTTTTCCAGCATCGCCACGAGCCGCTGGCCCACCGCACCGGTCGCGCCGAGTATTCCCACCTTCTTCTTCATATCGACCTCGCAATCATGAAGTATACAATCGCCGGCCATCGAAAAGCTACAATAACGGGTCCTTATGGAATTTATTCGGAGAGCATCGTTGCCGTGCGATGCGCTGCCGGTTGTATTGACAACCGGCGGGCTTGAGGTTAGATTTATAAACTAGTTGGACGTTTAGACCATTCGAGGCGAAGATGCCGATTTACGAGTATATTTGTCAGGATTGCCATAATAAATTCGAAAAGCTGGTCTTGAAGCGAGACCAGGAAATAGCCTGTCCGAGCTGCGGCGGCTCCCGCAACGAGCGTCAATATTCGGTGTTCGGCTTCGCGGTGATCAGCGAGGGCGGTCCGGTCTTCCGCGCCTCCTCGACCGGTCCGGGGTGCGGCTCTTGCTCGACAGGCGCCTGCGCCTGCTGTGCAGGCTAGTTTCGGGGGGTAGGGAAGATGAAATCGAGCGCAACGGCCGAGCGGCAGATGTCTCCGCTTTCCGTCTACCTGCCGATCGTAGTGCCCATCCTTATCGCGCTGGCTGTGAACCTGCCCCGAGCATTCGGCGCCTTCTCGCTCGGCTGGCTGAGCGAGCCGCTGCTCAATCAACTCACGCTGCTCAGCTATCTGGCCTGCTCGGTGCTGGTTATCGGATACGTCTTCACGCGCGACGACGGCTTCTTGAAGATCACCTCGGCCCTGGTCGTGGCCGGCTTCACCTTCCACACCACCAGCTTCATCCTGCGCTGGGTCGACGTCGGGCGCCCGCCCTATGGCGGCATCAACGAGGTGGTGATGTCGTTTGCCTGGGCCCTGGTGCTGATCAACCTGGTTGTGGTCTATTCAGCCCGCTTCCGCCAGATGAACCTGGTGAGCATGCCGCTGGCCACCATCGCCGTGCTGCTCGCCACTATCTTCCCGACCGAGCGCACCGGCTTCCTGGTGCCCGCGCTCAACACCTACTGGCTTTACATACATGTCTCGATGGCCATGCTCGCCTATCCCACCTTCGCCATCTCGTTCGTCATCGCCCTGCTTTATCTAATTAAAGACCGCGTCAGGCCGGAGAGCTTCGGCGCCTATATCACGGAGATCACGTTTCTGATTTACTTTTTCCTGGACCAGTTTTCGTTGATAACCAGCGCGACCTATCATCTGACTGGCTTTGCCGATGGGCGCCAGATCATGGTTGCTCCCGAGGTACCGCTGCGCGTGCCGATGCCGGGAGTCGGCCCGGTCTTCCTGGCGGTGCTCTTGCTCTCGCTGCTGGCCTTTATATTCTATGTTCTTTCCGGCAAGAGGCCGCAGTACGGGCGCCGCGCCTGGAGGCTGGTGCTGGTCAGCCTGCCGCTGCAAATCATCGGGCTGCTCGTGCTTATCTATCACATTACGCGCACGCCCACCGTCAGCTTCTCGTCCAGCCCCTTCGAGCTGACCGGCATCGCCATCGCTCTCATCTCCACGCTCTTCCTCTGCGTCCTCACCGCCAAGCAGGAGGCGATCATCCAGATACTGCCCGAAAGGGAGAGGCTCGACTGGCTGGTCTATCGCACGATAACTTTCGGCCTGCCGCTGCTCTCGCTGCAGATCATAACCGGCGCCATCTGGGCCGGCGAGGCCTGGGGGCGCTACTGGGGCTGGGACCCGAAAGAGGTCTGGGCGCTGATTACCGCCCTGGTCTACGTCGCGTACCTGCACGTGCGCATGACCCGCAACTGGACGGGCAGGCGCAGCGTCTATTTTTCGATCATAGGTTTCGCCTGCGTGCTCTTCACCTATCTCGGCGTGACTTATCTGCTCTCAGGCTTGCATTCCTACAAGTAGCCTGACGGGCTACCGATTCGAAACATGAAATGCCCCTGGTGCGATACAGAGGCGCCTGAGGACGGCACGCGCTGCCCCGCGTGCAATGGGAAAATAGCTGTATCCAACGTCTCCACAATATTCTTCGTCCCGGCATCCGGCGCCCCGCGCAAGATTTCCCTCTTCCGCCTCTTCCTCCTCTGGCTGCGCAGCCTCCTCCGCCGCTAAGAGATTATAAGCTTTCAGCCGTCAGCAATCAGCGGTCATCAAGACCGGAATAACAACGGCTGATGTACAAACCCTCATCTGGGGAATTGTACCCTGTTTCTCTCATTGTTTTTGCTGAAGGCTGATAGCTGAACGCTTACGAATCAGTATCGGTTCAGGGCATGGACCGGGTCGAGGCGCGCAGCGCGCAGCGCTGGATAGAGCGCGCCCAGGGCGCCGCTTGCCAGGCCCAGCAGGGCCGCCCTGAGCAGCCAATCGTGTGAGATCAAAACAGGCAGGCTGACGTAATATGCAGCCATGAAGCGCTTGAAGCCGAAGGCTATCCCGAAGCCGAGCAATATCCCGATGGCGCAGATGAGCAGCGATTCGGCCAGCACGGTCCAGACGATATAAGCCTTGCTCGCGCCGAGCGACTTCATTATCCCGATGATCCGGGTCCGCTCGACGATGGCGGTGTACATGGTGAGCAGAGTGACGAGAAAGCTCACCGAGACGGCGATTGCAACGAGCGAGGCGAAGAAAACGTTCAGCGCGCGCAGGTTTTCCGTCCAGGTGAAAGAAGCATAGTCCTTCAGCGGGCGGACGGTATAGTTAGGGAAGACTGCCTTCAACTGCTCTATGACCGACTGGACAATCTTCGGGCTCTGACACTTTACGAAGAAGAGCGAGGCGCGGCCGGCGGAATTGGTCAGCTCCTGCGCCGTGGCCAGCGGCATGAAGAACCTCGACCCCTTGCCCGGCTCCACGATTCCGGCCACGGTGAATTCCCGTCCCATCAGCCTTACTTTGTCGCTGACCCCGACCCCCAGCTTTTCCGCCTTCACGTCGTCGAGCAGAAGCTGGTCGGGAGCGGTAAAGCGCGAGCCGGCTGAAAAGACGAATGGGCTCCCTATCTCATCGAAGCTATCGAAATCTATCCCAAAGGCCACCTCGAGCTTCCCGTAAGATTGGACCACCACCAGAACTGGAGCGACTCTGGCTACACCCTCGACCTGGAGGAGCTTCTCGCCGAAGCTGACCGACATTTTAGAGCTGCTGAAGATCAGGAAGGCCGATGCGCCGGGCGGCTGAAACACGATATCGGCCCCGACCCCTTCGACCCGCTTGCCGATATCTTCGAGCTTGCCGCGCGTCAGGCCGGTAATTATCAGCAGAAAGGCGACCATGAAGGCTATGGCCAGGATGCTGATGGCGCTCTTTATCGGGCGATAGAGCAAATTGGCCAGGACAAGTCCTCTCGACAAATTTGCCTCCCACAACTTCATAATAATTTTACCGCAGGGTTCGCCGAGATCATGGAGAAAAAGGGGCGCACATCACAATCGTAGGTATCGCCATAGCCTCGTACTACTGGCTCCTGGCTCCTGACTCCCGGCTCCTGAAATAATCAGCGAGGGCTGAGACCATTGCCGCCATGGTGTGGCCTGGGGAGAGGATCTGAGGATCTATGCCGGATTCTCTGAGCGCTCGGAAGGTCACCGGGCCGACGGCTACCACGACTGCTTTGTCGCGCATGGCGGCACGCAGCCGCTGGGCGAGGCCGAGCGCGGCAGCCGCCTCGAAGAGGGCGTGCACCTGCGGCGAGCTGGTGAAAGCGATTACGCCGGCGCGGCCGCTTTCCAGGGCTGAGACCAGATCGGCGATCTGCGCGTCATCGGCGACACGGATGTAACGATAGAGCACTATCTCCAGCACCTCCGCTCCCATCGCCTCCAGCTCGCCGCGCAGGTATTCGTTGGGATCGCCGTAAAGCTGAACGGCAACTCTCTTGCCTTTCAGCTCCTGGCCGCGAAGCTTCTCGACGATGCCGTGCGAGGTGGGCTCATCGGGCACCAGGTCGATCTTGATGCCGGCGCGGCGCAGCACTGCCACGGGTTTCGGGCCGCGCGCCATCACCGTAATGCGGTTGAGCGCCGCAGCGAATTCGGAGCCCAGGCCGGCCTTCTCCACCGCCTCGAGCAGGGCGCGCGCTCCTATCCCGGTCTGAAATACGATCAGGTCGATCTTGCCATCTATGGTCAGGCCGGCCAGCTCGCGCACCTTTTCCGGGTCGGGGTCGAACTCGGGCCGGATCATCGGGCAGAGATGTACCGAGGCCCCGAGCCTCTCGAGCATGCGCGCCAGCTCGGCGGTCATTCGCTGTTCCACGATCGCGATGGTCTTTCCCTCGAGCGGCCGCATGAAATGAATTTTAAAACTATAAATTTCAGCGCGCAAACCGGCGGCTCAGGGATTTGCAAATTCCTGCTAAAAAATTCTTGACATCAGGCCGATCTTTTGATAGTAGTGATGCTACTATAAAAAGCCTGCAGGGCAGAGAGGCCCTTCTACCTCGCGGGCCCAGCCCCCGGGCTGCGGCGAGTCCGAGGCCTGGCCTTATCAATATGGAGGACCGCGATGAGATCATCGAGAGATAGACAGCGAATCGCTGCAGCGAAATTGTTCCTGGCTTCATGGGTGTTTGCGCTCCTGGTGGCGACAGGCTATGCCCAGGAGGCGACGCCGATCTTCGTGGAGCTGAACTCTCCCGAGTCCACGGCGGTGGCCCGCTACCAGGCGGCGAGCGCCGGACAGCCCTTCGACGCCGACCTGCACCGCGCCTCGGTCCGGCTGGCGCAGGACAATTTCTTGAGCGACCTTACCGCCGCCGGCATAGCCTACACCTTGACCAGCACCTCGGTCCTGATGGGCGGCAGCGCGGTGGCCGTCCCCGACCGCTATACCGAGTTGATCAATGCGGTGCGCCTGGAGGTCGCCGGCCTGGATGTCGCGCGAATCCGCGCCCACCCTAACGTCAGGCAAATCACCGTCGATGTGCCGCTTCGCCTGATTCTCAACAACAGCGTCCCTTATATCCGCGCCAATGGTTCGAACAGCGCACGCAGCCTGGGCCTGCGCGGCAGTGGTCAGATCAACGCGGACGGCTCTTCTACGGGTCAGGTTATCGCCGTGCTCGACAGCGGCATCGACCATACCAATCCGATGTTCGATACCCGCTTCGACGACGCGCAATTCGAGCAGCGCAGCGGCGACCTTCGCCCAGTGCGGCTGCAGGGCGCGCCGTTTCTCCCCGGCGAAAATCATCCCAAAGTGGTCTATCGTTTTCTCTTCTCGACGGCGCCGGTCGAAGGGGATGACCTGGGCCACGGGACCAACGTGGCCAGCACGGCCGCCGGGCTGAAGGCGCGCGCCGACACCATTCTTAACAAAGGCGAGATCGTCGAGGGAGTAGCCCCGGGCGCCCTGCTCATGGACTACAAAGTCTGTCCCAGCCTGAACTGTGTGGGAGCGCAGATCCTGCTGGCCCTCGACGACGCGGCGCGAGAGCGCGACCTGGCCGGCTTCCCGAAACCGAGAGCAACGGTGGTAAACATGAGCTTCGGCGACGACAATGAGGACCCTAACTCCGGCGGCAATCCAAATTCGGCCTTCGCCCGCGCTGCGGGAAATCTTCAATTCCTCGGCGTCTTTCCCGAGGCCTCGGCTGGCAACAGCGGCCCGGGCGAGAACACCATCGGATCGCCTGCCGCCGGCCGGCTGGTGGTGGCCACGGCAGCAACCACAGACCCGGGCAACTCGCCGAACAGCATCGATGTGCTGGAAACGGACCGAATCACGGTGAAGGCCGGCACGCCTAAGATCCTGGCCTTCTTTGCCCCTGAATCTAACGGCGGAAAAAATATCACCTCGCCTGTGGTGGAAAACTACGTCTTCGCCGGCTTTGCCGATACCCCGGATCAGGTGCCCGATCAGGTCAAAGGGCGCATCTGTCTGACCGAGCGCGGCAGCACGGTCACTGTAGCCGGCCAGGGCTCAGGGCTCTTTGCCGTGAAGGCCACTAACTGCGCGGCTAAAGGGGCTATCGCAGTGGTGGTCTTCAACAATCGGCCCGGCCAGATCGGCGCGATCCTGGCGCCATCTGCTATTCCGGTATTTAGCATCTCGCGCGAGGATGGGCTCTTGCTGCGCGATAGCCTGGGCTTCGATGCCAACGGTATCTCTAAATTCCCGATCCGCATCAACCCCGAGGACCCAGCGCTCTTTGTGCCCGATACCGCCGGCTTCAGCTCGCGCGGGCCGAACAACGATTTCAAGGTGATCAAACCCGACATCACCGCGCCTGGAGTCGAGATACTGATGGGGGCAAGCAAGGTCGGCGCGCTCGGCAGCCCCACCGGTTTCGCCAGCGCCTCGGGCACCAGCTTCTCCGGACCGCACGTTTCCGGCGCGGCGGCGCTCGTGCGCGATGCGCAGGGCGGCCGGCCCGACTTCAGCCCGAGCATGGTGCGGGCCGCCCTGATAAACAGCTCGACCAACCTGCGCGAGCGGGACAACGTCACTCCGATTCCCGACAACGACGACCGGGTTTTCGTTCACGAGACCGGCGCCGGCCTGACCGAGATGGTGCGCGCCATCGGCATCAGAGCGCTGATGGGGACTAATGATCAAAACGGCACAGGCGGGCCCGATCTGGCCAGCGATCCGAATTTCCTGCCGAGCCACAGCTTCGGCCAGCAGCGGTTGATCGGCACCGGCCTGCCCGCAAGCGACCCGCGCCAGCGGCGCACGATCACCGTCACGCTTAAGGATGTAAGCGGAGCGGGCGGCTCTTACACCCTTTCCGTGGTCGATGCCGGGGCATTGCGCGGCGATGTCACGCGGCCGCTCGATACTCCGGGCTTCTCGCTCACCCTGAGCCAGACCTCGCTCTCTGTCCCGCCGAACGGCAGCGCTACGTTCGATGTAACGGTTGCGGTTGACGGCACAAACAGTGGCCTCCAGATTGCCGGCACCGATAATACCGGAGCCGAAGCTACCGAGTTCCTCTGGTATGTGGTAGCCAGCCGCAGCGACGGCAGCGAGAGCCTACGCATGCCCTTCTATTTGCGCGTAGCGCGCGGCGTTGAGGGCGGCGGCGCCGTGGGATCAACGGCAGGGGGCGGCTGGATAGCGCGCGGCAGTGATAACAAAGCCAACTTCGCCTTTAACGCCGAAGCGACCAGCCCCCCTGTCGGCCGCATTAACTACGATGACTCGCAGCAGGGAGTCG